>NNBV01000621.1_pt1 | contig 109074 bp, 93 predicted proteins | sample 1173771 | NCBI WGS metagenome assembly NNBV01 (sample SAMN07173938, study PRJNA388173) | plant metagenome | isolation source: symbiotic tissue sample KVS11 | place: Norway: Troms, Kvaloya island | reverse complement strand
GCTCCCCTCCGCGAATGTCCCCCGGGGCTGCGCCCCTCCTCCTTTATTTCGCTGCGGGGAGCACCCGACGCCCTGTGCACCTGGGCACGCTCTGGGTGATCGCACGATCAACGACTGCTCTGAACAACGCTCACGCCGACGGGGTGCCTTGCGCAGCGAAATAAAGGAGGAGGCCGCAGGCCGGGGGACATTCGCGGAGCAAGGTACCCCGTCGGCGTGAGCGCCGCCCTGAATAGCGCACCACGAACAACGTACCCAAAACAGCCTCGGCCAAGCACCGCATATCGTTCAACGCTTTCGTTCTTGCAAACCGCGCCATGAGTTGATAGCGTCACCCTCTTCGTTGAAGCGCACGCGCGCCGAGTGGGCTTGCTTGCAGCAGCGCGCCTGCGCGTGCATTCTCGGCAGCGTGCCGCTCGCCTTCATGCGCGGCCTTTCTCATCCACATCGCCCACCGTCAAGACAAGACACCCCCATGACCTACCACGCCGACTCCAAGCGTTACGACGCCATTCCCTACCGCCGCGTAGGCCGCAGCGGCCTCGTGCTGCCCGCCATCTCGCTGGGCCTGTGGCACAACTTCGGCGACACCACCCCCATCGCCACACAACGTCAGCTGCTGCGCACCGCCTTCGACCTGGGCATCAACCACTTCGACCTGGCCAACAACTACGGCCCGCCCTACGGCAGCGCCGAAACCAACTTCGGCCGCCTGCTGCGCGAAGACTTCAAGGCCTACCGCGACGAGCTCATCATCTCCAGCAAGGCCGGCTGGGACATGTGGCCCGGCCCGTACGGCAAGGGCGGCGGCTCGCGCAAGTACGTGCTGGCCAGCCTCGACCAAAGCCTGCAGCGCCTGGGGCTGGACTATGTCGATATCTTCTATTCGCACCGCTTCGACCCCGAAACGCCGCTCGAAGAAACCGCCTCCGCGCTGGCCCAGGCCGTGCAGCAGGGCAAGGCGCTGTACATCGGCATCTCTTCGTACTCCGCCGGCAAGACGCGCGAAATGGCCGCGCTGCTGCGCGAGTGGAAAGTGCCGCTGTTGATTCACCAACCGGCCTACAACCTGTTCAACCGCTGGGTCGAAAAGGACCTGCTGAACGCCACCGACGAACTGGGTGCGGGCGTGATCGCCTTCACGCCGTTGGCGCAAGGGCTGCTGACCCACAAGTACCTCAAGGGCATTCCGGACGATGCGCGCATCCACCGGCCCGGCGGCGGCTCGCTGAAGCAGGAGCACCTGTCCGAGGCCAACATCGAGCGCGCCCGCGCGCTCGACAAGATCGCGCAGCGCCGCGGCCAGACGCTGGCGCAGCTCGCGCTGACGTGGACGCTGCGCGATGCGCGCGTGACCTCCGCGCTGATCGGTGCCAGCCGGCCCGAGCAGATCGTCGACAACGTGGCGGCTCTGTCGCACCCAACACTGAGCGCGGAAGAACTGGCCGAGATCGACCAGTACGCGGTGGAAGGCGGCGTCAATCTCTGGGAAAAGCCGTCGACCGATTTCGCGTGAAAGCACCGACTCGTTAAGCGCATCAGGAAACTTGGAATTCGTCTTTGTCAAACGCGCCGGGGCTTTGCAGAATCGGGTGAAGCATTCATTCGATTCATTGCCATGCCATTGCGCACCCACTACCTTTCCCCGGCCGCCCAGGCGCGCCATGTGCTCGACCTGACGGTCAAGGCCTGGCGCATTGCGCCAAGTTCGCCCCGCGCGATGGCGCGGCGCGCACCGCATGGCTATGTGCCGACCCGCGCCTTGCGCAGGCTGCACGCCACCGCGGTGCTGGCCTTGTTGCCGCATTCGTGGTGAACTCGTCCCCAGGCGGCTGACCGCCCAACCTGGAGACCCGGATGCTGATCGTTCTGAGTGGCCTGCCTGGCACGGGCAAGACCACCATTGCGCGCGAGATCCTCGCGCTTTTTCCTGCGACTTACCTGCGCATCGATACCATCGAGCAGGCCCTGCGCTCGGCCGACGTTCTGGCTGGTGACGTGGGGCCCTCGGGCTATGTGGTGGCTTGCGCGCTGGCCCGCTCCAATCTTGCGGTGGGGCAGTCGGTGCTGGCCGATTGCGTCAACCCTTTGCCAGTGACGCGGGAGGCCTGGCGTGCGGTGGCTGCAGAGGGGCTGTCACGCATCGTCGAGGTCGAGATCGTTTGTTCCGACGCCGCCGAACACAGGCGCCGCGTCGAGCAGCGAACCGTGGATGTTCCGGGCCTCGTGCCGCCCACATGGGCCTCCGTGCAGCAGCATGAGTACCTGCCGTGGACCACGCAGCGCCTTGTGATCGACACCGCCACCACCAGTGCGCGCGATGCGGCGCAGCGCATCGTCGCCCTAACGCGCGGGTGACGGCATCGGCCGAAACGTGCCGCATGACGACAATGGCTGTTCACCCCGGAGACCCCAGCTGAAGCACGCCACACTGACCCACCGCGGAGAGTCGTTCGAGTTTGTCGACGACGGTGTTCGCTTTGTCGGCGAATGCGTGTGGGCGTGGGAGGAAGTGCCCGGTGCCATTCCTCGGCGGGTGTACCCGCTCACGTTGTTCGTTCAGTCGATTCGTCAGGCCGATGCCGATCGCTTGCGCCGCGTGCCGCCGGAGCGCCGCTCGGCCATCGCGCGCGAGGTGAAGGCGCTGCTGGAGGCCCGCGAAGAGTCGTGCCGCGTCGTGCTGCACGACTGAGGCCCCGCCAGCAACTGTGAATCGAGGCACGCCTCGGCGTAGCGCCGCAGGCCTTGATGGCCGTTTTTTAACTGCCTGCCAAGGGCGCACCCAGCAGAAAATCCGTCACGTCATCGGAGAACAAGCCACCGCGCTCGCCGATGCGCACGCCATCAGGGTTCTCCGGGTCCGGCCGCACGCCGGGCATGCCGTGGGCGAGCAGGGCCTGCGCGCAGCCGACCCAGTCACCGCCCGCTACCGGCTCGTTGAGCGAAGCCCATGACAGCGTGCCGATCACGTTGTCCCCGTAGGCGTGCATCGCCCGCCAGTCGGCGCCGTGTTCCAGCAGAAAACGGGTGAGCGTGGCATCGCCGTTGAATACCGTCTGGTTCAGCGCCGAGGCGTCCAGGTCGCCACCGCGCGCTTCGATGGGCCAGCCGAGCGCGACCATGGTTTTCACTGCATCGGCACAGCCCTGAGCGGCGAGTTCGGGCAGCAGGCGCAGCTGTGTCTGGCTCAGGGTTTCGATGAGGCCGGGGTGTTGCGCCAGCAGTTGCCGGCCCGCGGCTTCGTCGCCGCGCGCGCAGGCGGCAATGAAGGCTTCGTCTGCGGGAAGCGGTGCGTGGTTGCCAACCGCCGCTTGCAGCAGCCGCGCGACCTCGGCCAGCCCGAAGCGCAAGGCGACGGTGAGCGCGGGCGTGCCGTCGCGCGTGGTCGCTTGCGGGTCGGCGCCGGCAGCCAGCAAGGCCGTGATGTGCGCGGGCGACCGGCGGCGGCGAAGGGCCCACAGCAACGGTGAACCCCATTCGGCAGTGGGCTCGCCCAGCGGCTTTTCGTTCGCGTCGCCGCCGTGCGCGAGCAGCAACCGCAGCGTGTCGACATGGTCGAGGTCGAGCACGCGGTACAGCGCGTTCGAACCGGTGACGCGCGCGCCGGCTTCCAGCAGCAGCCGGGTGCACTCCGGGTTGTCCAGCGCGTGATAGAGCGACTCGCCGTCGTTCGGGTCAGCGCCCGCGTCCAACAAGAGCTTGGTCAGCAGCGGGTCGTGGTTCTGGCCGGCGGCGCCGTAGAGCGCGGAGAGGCGTTCGGTTTCGCTCGGCGCATCGAGCGAGGCGGGTGGCCAGCGGCTGCCGGCCGATTGGTTCGGCGATGCGCCAGCGTTCAGCAGCAGCTTGGCGCAGGCGCGCAGGCCTTCGCGAAAGGCCGGCAACTGCATCAGCCCGGAATGCGTGACGGCCACGAGCGGCGGCAGGTTCAGCGGCCCTCCGGCGCGGTGCACCCAAGCCGGGTCTTGCGCGGTGGCCCGGTGCAACGCGGCCTCATCGCCGATGGCGCAGGCCAGCCAGGGGTCTTCGCCGGTCAGGCCCGGGTTGTCTTCGAGCAGGCGGGCAGCAACAGAGGGCCGCGCGCGGTTCGGGCCACCGGCGATGTCGTTCGCATACACGAGCCGAAGCCAGTGAAGCAGGGCCTTTGCGGGGTCGTCCACCTGCGCCCTGCGCGCGAGCACAAAGCCCTGCAGGTCGGCCCACGACGCGAAGCCGTATTCGCGCGCCACGCAAGACTGTGCGTCGTGCAAGCGCAGACCCAGGACTGCGAGCGCGTCGTCGGGCTTGCCCGCGGCCACCGGCAGGGTGTCGCGCAGTCGTTGAAAGGCGGTGGGGTCGTTGCCGCGGTAAAGAGCAAGCAGCGCCTTGGCTTGCTTCTTCAGGTGGCCGATGTCGGGCCGTGCGGGAATGCGCTTCATGAATACCTCCGTGCATCAGACGCCGAGGACCCGCAACCACGGCTGCACAAAAGGCTGTTTGACCAGCAAAAATGAAGGCAAGTGGGTTCAACCCTTCCCGCGGGCCCGGGCGCGGCTTGCAACCGCGGGCCGCATGTTAGCCGATGCGGGCCAACGCGCCGACGGTCATCGCGCCGGCGCCGCCTGCGCACCCAGCCGCTCGCGCAGGATGCGCCTGATCTCCAGAATGGCCAGCGGGTTCTCCTGCACGCTGTGCGGCGACGCAATCACCAGCTCCGACGCCGCGCCGTCGATGTGTGCGCTTTCGTACGGCACGATGCCGTCGCTGGACAGCGCCTGCGCCAGGCCCGGCGTGTCGTTGCCGATGATCGAGTGAAAGCGCACGCGCGGGTTCATCGGCAGCCCTGAAGACAGCCGCACGAACGGGTCGCGGTCGCTCAGGTTGTCGATGCTGTTGGGAATGCGCAGCGGCCCGTTCTCCTGCTTGCCGGGCGCAATGCGGATCAGCTCGCGCGAGATGTCGCTGAGCTGCCCCAGCATGGTCACCGGCAGCGTGATGAGGTTGGCCACCCAGCGCGAGACGCGGTTGTTGGCAAACGGCGTGCCGCGGTGCGGCGCGGCAATGAAGATGGCGTCGCTCACTTGCGGCAAAGGCTGGAAGCGCAGGTAGGGCGACAGCTTGGCTTCGATGCGCTGCTGCTGCGCGCCCTGCATGGGGTAGTTGTCGAGAAGGGACTCCCACAGCCGGTCTTCCGACGACGACACCATCAGCCGCGACAGCACGCCGCCCATGCTGTGGCCGATCAGCGTGAGTTGGTTGGAGGCCACCGCCTTGCCCGTGGGGTCGAAGTGCGCGAGCGTCTGTTCCAGCGCCTGGCGAATGGCCAGGTTGTTCAGCGGCAGCGGCGCGTTGGTCGGGTAGTACACCTGCCACACCTGGTAGTGGCGGCGCAGCGTTTCGTCGCCCAGCACCTCGTTGGCCACGTTGATCCATGCCTCCGGGCTGCTGGCCAGGCCGTGCAGCATGACGATGGTGCGGCGGTCGGGGTCGTAGGGCTGCATCAGGTAGATGCGCGGTTGCGTGAGGCCGTCGGCGCTGCCCAGCAGGCTGCGCAGCGCCTGCAGCGCAAAGTCGGAGCGGGCCAGCCACAGGCCGTAGCCGGAGGTGAAGTTGGCGGCCAGCGGCACCTCTTGCCCGGCCAGCTGCACGGTGGCGGTGCGGTACGGGTCGTAGGCGGCGATGCGCACCGAGCGCGTGTGCAGGATCTCGTCGAGCGTGTGGCCGTCGAACAGCAGCAGCGCGGTGACCGCGGGGAACGGCGTTTCGCGGTAGGGCGGCGCGGGCGGGCGCTTGTCGCCTGCGTCCGAAGGCGAAGGGGCCGGCGGTTCTTCGTAGGTGCGCTTGCTGGCGGCCGCCACCAGCTCGGCGCCGAAGCCGTCGCGCCGGTAGGTGTTGCGCAGGCCTGAGAAGGTGAGCGAGGCGGCGGGAATCAGCTCGTCGGGCAGCGCGGCGTCGACGGGCAGGCGCAAGGCCGTCACGTCGGAGCCGATGCGCCAGCCGCCGACCTGGGGCACTTCGGGTTCATTCGGTCTTGCCTGCCCGGACGGGCCGTTGCGCTGGTAGCTGCGGTACAGCCCGGTGATGGCCTGCTGAACCGCGTAGTTGTAGTAGTCGCGCACCTGCGTCTGCCGGTCTTCGAAGGCGCGGTCGCGCGGCTTGCGGGCCGTGAAGAACAGGTAGGCATAGGCGTGGCGGGCGGTTTCGAGCCAGGCCTCGATGGCGGCGGCGGCCGTGGTGGACGACACGGGTTCTGCCGCGGTGCCGCTCTTGTCCGCCGCCAGCGCCACCTGCAGCCAGACCTCCGACAGGGCCGACAGGCGCTGCTCGTCGTCCAGCCCGGGCGAGTCGGCCAGCGCCTGGCGGCAGGCGGGGCCGTTCCTGCGGCACAGCTCGGCGTCGGAGCCGATCACGCGCAGCACCTCTTGCGCCGAGGTGCTGAGCTTGCCGGTGGTGAGCACGTCGCCCCGGCGCTGCGCGAGGTAGTCGGCCGGCGAGATGGAGCCGACCTTCACGCCCGCGCAGCCGGCCAGCAGCGCGGCGGCGCACAGCAGCGCGGGCAGTGAAACGGTGCGCGTGCGGCTCATTGGGCGGCCTTGGTGTCCGCGCCCGGCAGGCCCTGGCGAATCGCCTGCGAGAAGTCGGCGCCGGGTGTCTTGTCGGTGGCAAGCGCGCGCTCGGTGATGCGGCCTGCCGCGCGCAAGGCCTCCAAGCTGTAGCCCGGCGTGAGGCCGCCCACGTCGTAGAGGTAGTCGGGCAGGTAGCCCGAGGCCAGCAGGCGGTAATCCATCGGCAGGCCCGGCACGATGCGCTTGGCCAGCGCGTACACGATGGTGGTGCAGTTGGCGGTGAGCGTGTTGTAGAAGCTCGGCGCGCGCGCCAGTGCCGCGCCTTCGTCCAGGTAGGCCAGGAACAGCGAGCGCATTTCGGCCTGCGGCAGGTGCACGCGGTACAGGTAGACGTCTTCGCCGCGCACGTTGGTGCGCACGCGAAGAATGTCGTGCTCGTCGGCCGCAATGAGGCTGGTCTCGAACTGCTTGAAGAAGCCGCCGATGGACGAGAAGCTCTCGCCGCGCTCCTTGCGGATCTCGATGGAAAAGGTGAGGAACTGGCCGTCGTCGAAGCCGAAGGACACCAGCGTGTGCGCGATGGCCGGTCCGGTCCAGTAAGAGAGCGCCACGTCGACCGACTTCAGGCGGTCGAGGTCGTAGCGGCGCGTTTCCCAGCGCGAGGTGTGGTCGGTGTCGCTGCGCCAGTCGAAGTTGCGCACGTTGTTCATGGTGACCACGCTGCCGTCGACCTTGCCGGTGACCTGACGCGCCACGTCGTCGGCCCACACGCGGTCTTGCGACGGCAGGATGGTGCCCCACCAGCCGAGCAGCATCGCAAAGCCGACCGCGTAAGACAGCAGGGCGCGTGCCGCGCGGCCGCGCCACAGCAGCGCGATGGCCGCCAGGCCAAAGCCGGCCCACAGCACCGCGGCGCCGATCTTCAAGGGTGCGGGGCCGGGCAGTTGGTACCAGAGCGCGAGGCAGGCCCAGAGGGATGTCGCCAGGACGGCGAGCGAGACCGCAAGGCGGCCGGTGACACGCAGGAGCGTTCGGATCATGGCAAGTTCAGCAGGCGCTGGCGTCTGGTAAGTCGGGCAACCCGCGAGCTTACGACGCGGCACGCGGCCTGTCGGCCTGCCGGGGTCACAGCATGTAGGTCACCAGCTTGAAGTCCGGGTCTTCAGGGAAGGCCTTCACCGCGAACCCCAGCCGGCGCACCAGCTTCAGCATGTCGGGGTTGGTGGCCAGCACCAGCCCGTCGATTTCGGCCAGGCCCTTGTCGCGTGCCACGTCGATGATGCTTTCCATCAGCCGCGAGCCGATGCCCTTGCCGCTGAACTCGTCGGCCACCACCAGCGAGAACTCGCAGCTGGTCTGGTCGGGGTTGGTGATGTAGCGCGACACGCCCACGATGCGTTCGCTTTCCAGCACCGTGCCCTCGGGCGACACGCTGCGCTCCAACACCACGGCCACCAGCGCCATTTCGCGGTCGTAGTCGATCAGCGTGAAGCGCGACAGCATCGACGGCGGCAGCTCGTGAAAGCGCGAAACGAAGCGAAACCACCGGCTCTCGGGCGACAGGCCCTGCACCAGCGCCTGCAGCATCTGCGCGTCGTTCGGATGCACCGGCCGCACGATGTACGTGCCGCCGCCCGACATGGGCCACTCGCGCCGGTAGCGCGCGGGGTACGGCATGATGGCCAGGTGCTGGTAGCCGTTGCCGGCACCGCCCCCGTAGCCTGTATGGCCCGTGTTGCTCGCCACCGCGTGCGTGCTGCTGGCCACCACGATGCGCGCATCGACCGAGATGGCGCCCGACTCGTCCACGATGATTGGGTTGATGTCCATCTCGCGCAGCTCGGGCAGCTCGCACACCATTTCCGACACGCGCAGCAAAACGTCTTCCAGCGCCTCCATGTCCACCGCGCTGGCGCCGCGCCATTCGCCCAGCGTTTCGGCCACGCGCGAGCGCTCGATGAGCCGGCGCGCCAGAAACTGGTTGAGCGGCGGCAACTCCATGGCGCGGTCGTTCAGCAACTCGATCATGGTGCCGCCCGCGCCGAACACGATGACCGGGCCGAAGGGCTCGTCGGTCACCATGCCCACGTAGATTTCACGGCCGCGCCGCGCGCGCACCATCTTCTGCACCGTCACGCCGTTGATGCGCGCCTCGGGCGCAAGGCGCGCCACGCGTTCCATCATCTCGATGTAGGTGTCGCGCGCGCCGGTGCCGTTCATCACGTTGAGCGCCACGCCTTCCACGTCGGACTTGTGCGAGATGTCGGGCGAGTCGATCTTCAGCGCCACCGGAAACCCCAGCTGCGTGGCGATCATCATGGCCTCGTTGGCGCTGCGCGCGAGCAGCGTGCGCGTGATGGGAATGTGGAATGAGGACAGCAGCGTCTTCGACTCCATTTCCGTCAGCACCTTGCGCCGCTCGGCCAGCACGCTTTCGATCAGCAGGCGCGCGCCTTCGATGTCGGGCTTGGCCAGTGCCGACAGCGGCGGTGGTGTCTGCTGCAGCAACTGCTGGTTCTGATAGAACGCCGCGATGTTGCCAAAGGCACCCACCGCGGCCTCCGGCGTGCGAAAGCTCGGAATGGTCGCGTCGGCCAGCACCGAGCGCGCCTTGCCCACCGACGAATCGCCCATCCAGCAGGCCAGCAGCGGCTTGTTCATGGGCCGCGGAATGTCGGCCAGCGCCTTGGCCACGGCGGCGGCATCGGCCCCGGGCTTGGGCGAGAAGATGGCCAGCACGCCGTCGACCTGGCTGTCGGCCGAGGCCGCGTCGATGGCGGCGCGGTAGTGCGCGGGCAGGGCGTCTTCCGACAGGTCCATCAGGTCGGTCAGCGAGGCCAGCGGGGGCAGGGCGGGCAGCAGCAGCTTTTGCGCGGGGGCGGAGAGCTTGCCCAGGTCGAGCCCGATCTCGTTGATCCAGTCGGCCGCCAGCACGCCGGGGCCGCCGCCATTGGTGACCACCGCCAGCCGCTTGCCCACCGGGCGGTAGCGCGAGGCCAGGCACTTGGCCGCGGAGAACAGCTCGACGAAGGAGCGCACCCGCACCGCGCCCGCGCGGCGCAGGGCCGAGTCGAACACGTCGTCGCTGCCCACGATGGCCGCGCTGTGCGTCTGCGCGGCCTCGTTGCCCGCGGGCTTGCGGCCGGCCTTGAGCACCACCACCGGCTTGGCATGCGAGGCCGAGCGCAGCGCGCTCATGAAGCGGCGCGCGTCGTCGATGCCTTCGAGGTACACGATGATGCTGTGCGTGGCCTGGTCGTTGGCCAGAAAGTCGAGCACCTGTGCAATGTCGACCGAGGTGTGCGGGCCGAGCGACACCACGCTCGAAAAGCCCACGCCGTTCTGGCGCGCCCAGTCGAGCATCGAAGACGTGAGCGCACCCGACTGCGACACCAGCGCCAGCGGCCCGGTCTTGGCCAGCGGGCCTGCCACGCTCGCGTTCAGGTGCAGCAGCGGACGCTGAAAGCCCAATGAATTGGGCCCCAGCAAATGCACGCCTTCGCGCTTGGCAATCTTGCGCCACTGCGCGGCCTGCTCGGCGCCGATGCCGCTCGAGATGACCACCGCGGCGGTGCAGCCGATGCGCCCCGCAATCTCCAGCGCGGCGCCCACGTCGCGCGGCGCCAGCGCAATCAGCGCCAGGTCGGCATGGGTCTGCGAGAGTTCTTCCAGCGTGCCCTTGGTGCGCACGTCCAGAAAGCGCAGGGTGCCGTCGAAGCGGTCGGCGCGAAAGGCCTCGCGCAAGGTGCGGCCGGCGGGCGTTTGGCCGCTCGGGTCGTCGGCGTTGCCGACGAAGGCCACCACGGAAGACGGTGCAAAAAGCGGATTCAGAAAATGCTTGTCCATGCCCCAAGTCTGCACCGTTCGGCGCGGGCTGTGCAGCCTGTGCCCGTTGCCGCAGGCGACAGCGGCGTCATGACTAATTCACCTTGCGTGGCTATAGTGAAGGTTCCATGCAAAAACGAATTGGCGTGATCTTCGTCTCCAGGCGAAGTTCATTGCGCAGCATCCTTGCCGAGGCCTGCCTCGCGCACCTCGACCCGAAGCGCTTCCTGGCATCTTCCTGCGGTCAACCCGGCCATGTGGCGCGCGAGTTTCATCCCGCCGCCATCGGCGCCTTGCACAGTGCGAGCATTCCGGTGCCGCGGCATGCGCCGCGCGGCTGGGACGAACTGGCGCGCTCGGGCAGCCCCGTGGCGGACTTCATCATCACCCTCGACGGCACCACCGAGTCGCGCCAACCCCCGTGGCCCGGCCAGCCCGATGCAGCGCTGTGGGCCTACCCCGACGTGGCCGATGGCAGCGACCCGGAGAAGGTGGCGCACGACGCCATTCAGTTGCTGTTCTCGCTGCGACGGCGGCTGGAACTGCTGGTGAGCCTGCCGCTGCACGGCGGTGACCGCGCGGCGGTGCGTTCGGATGTGCGGGACCTGGGGTACATGCGGTAGCTGCGCCACAAGCTGTGCTGCGCCAGGTGGCCTTGACACTGCACGCCGGGCTTTGCGGTCAGCGGTTCGACAGGGGGGCGCGCAGCCAGCTTTGCTCCGCCTCTCCGATGGGCGCTTCGATCGTCCGCTCGGGCACTTCCCACACAACGACGCGCGGCGGATTCTTCACAAAATCCTCGCCCGAAAAGTAGCGGCGCGCGGCCCCCGAAAAGTCCCCGCCGTCCATCGCAAAATCGGCCACCAGCGCACGGCTCGCCAGTTGCAGAAAGGGCAGGAAGTTGCCGCGCCGCGAGAACGAGGTGCCGATCAGCACGGTCGACGGTGTGGGCGCAGCGCCGAACAGGTCGGTGCTGTCGCTGCGCGTTTCCACGACCGAGCGGGTGTCGTTATCGGGCGGGGGCTTCAGCGCGGCGGGCAGGCCGTCGATGCCGGCCAGGCGCACCAGGTCGCCCCATGCCGCTTGCGGTTGGCGCGATACCACGACCGAGGTCACGGGCTCGCCCGCGAGCGCATGCATGTCCTGCAAGCGCTGTGCGACGGCTTGCGCGGCCAGCCAACTGCCTTGCTCGTTCCAGTGGGTGTCGGTGCGCAAGAAAGCAGAAGGTGTGGCGCCCGCGAGCACGGGCGACAGGTCGAGCACGGGCACGCCGTCGGCGGCCAGCCTGGCGGTCCAATCGCGCACGCGGGCCTCGAGCGCGGGCGGGCGGCGCAGCGTGCCGAGGTGCGCACTTTCGATGCGGCTCTTGTCGGGCACGACGACCACGAGCAGCGCGGTGTTTTTTTCCGCGAGCGCGCGGCCGATGTGAGACACCGCCGCGGCACGCGCGGCCGCATCGGCGGCGCGGTCGCGATGAACCTGCAGTTCCTCATCGAGGAAGAGCCAGTTGTCTTCGCCCCGTTTCACCTCCGGCCCCAGGTCGCGCAGCACCAGCCAATCGGCCTGCCGTTGCCAGCGCGCAAGAGCTTCGGTGAACGGTGTGGTCACAAGCGCCTTGGTCAGTTCGCGGCGTGCCGATGCGTCTTGCCACAACGCGGCATCGGCGCGGGCCCAGGCGGCAGCCATGTTCGGCAGCGTCGTGACGAAGGCCGCGCCGATGGTGGCAAGCAGCACCGCCGCCGCGCTCCAGCGCAGCAGCGTTCGAAGGCGTCGGCTGGGGCGTGCCATCGTCAGAACTGGAAGTAGAGAAACGGCACCGTGCCTCGGCTGGCCACCAGCGCGAACGCCAGCACGAACCCGCACACCGGCACGAGCGTGCCCGCTGCAGTGAAGGTGACAGCGAATGCACCGCTTGCCCTGCGGCGGCGTGCCAGCACTGCGGGCGCCACGACCCAGGCCATGCCCAGCAGGTAGGCCAGCACCACTGGCATGCGCAACGCGTTCGACAACGCCGGGCCCAGCGCCATACCGTGCAAGCCGACCTGCCCGCCGAGCATGCGGCCCGCCGTGGCCAGGTCGGGCGAGCGGAACAGCGTCCAGCCCAGCATCACGAACAGCAGCGTGGCCGCATGCGCCAACGGCGCGGGAAGGCGAGGCCCGCGCCCGCGCCCGCGCCACAGATGCACCACGCTCAGCGCGGCGCCGTGCGCCAGCCCCCAGTAGAGAAAGTTCCAGCTGTCCGCACCGTGCCAGAGGCCGCCGATGCCCATGGTGATCAGCAGGTTGGCCACCGTGCGGCCGTTGCCGCGCCGGCTGCCGCCCAGCGGCACATAGAGGTAGTCACGCAGCCATGACGACAGCGAGATGTGCCAGCGGCGCCAGAAGTCCGCCACGTTGCGTGCGAGGTACGGCGCATGAAAGTTCTCGGGAAACCGAAAGCCCAGCATCGCGCCGATGCCGATGGCCATCGCGCTGTAGCCCGCGAAGTCGAAGAACAGCTGCAGCGTGTAGGCCAGGCAACCGAGCCATGCATCGACAAAGCTCGGGTCGGCCGATGCGAACACCTGGTCGACCACCGGGGCCAGCGTGTCGGCCACCAGCACCTTCATGGCCATGCCGATCATGAAGCGCCGTGCGCCTCTGGCAAAGCCCGCCCAGTGCATGGCGCGGTGCGCAAGCCGCTGGCGGATCCAGTCGTAGCGAATGATCGGCCCCGCTACCAGGTGCCCGAACATGGCGAGGTAGGTCGCGAAGTCGACCGGGCGGCGCTCGGCCGGAAACTTGCCGCGGTGGATGTCCACGACATACGAAATGGCTTGCAGCACCGTGAACGACAGGCCGATGGGCAGGGCGATGCGCTGCCATTCGATCGGCATGGCGCCGGCATGCACCAGGGCCGCGCTGAAGGTTTCGGCCACGATGTTGGCGTACTTGAACCATGCGAGCACGGCCAGGTTGAGGGCGATCAGCACAGTGACCACTGCGGTGCGATGCCGCCTGGCCCGCTCGACCAGCAGCCCCCCGGCCCAGGCCAGCGCCGTGAGCGCGATGAACAGCAGCAGAAAAAGCGGGCTCCACCACCCGTAGAAGAACCAGCTGCACACCAGCAGCAGCGCATTCTTCGCGCGCGCGGGCGTTACCGCGTACAGCAGCAGGAACGCCGGCAGAAAAACCGCCAGGAACTCGAGCGACGCGAAGACCACGGCCGGTCAGCGCGCCAGGCGGTCTTGCAGGCCGATCAGCCGGCTGCCCTTGCCAGCAGGAACAAGAAAGACGCTGTAGCGCTGGCCGGCCTGCAGCGAGCCCAGGTCCACCGTGCCCTCGACCGGGCGGCCGTTGCACATGGCCTGCACCACCAGCTTGACCGGGTTGACGGCACGGCGCGCAGTGGCCAATGCGGCCTGGTTTTCGAAGATGGCGGCGTTGACCGGGCTCGCGGCCAGCAGGCCGGCGGTGCAGCGGGCGTCGGCGTTGTAGAACGCGAGCGAGGCGCGCACCGGGTCGAACTGCGCGGGCGCTTCGGTGAAGCTCGCGCCGGCGAGCTTGCCGTCGGCGCCGGCCCATGCCACCGCGGAGCCCGATCCGCCGGCCTTCACAAGCAACGAGATGGGCAGCGTTTGCGCGGCCAGTTGCCATTGGCCGGTGACGGGGGCGTCGGAGCGGGCGGGCAGGTAGTCGGTGACGGGGGCGGTCGGCGGCACCGCGAGGCTGGCCGCCTGGCCCGTGCCGCCGCTGTGCACCGTGAGCGGCTGCGTGCCCGCGTTGACGAAGCGCACCAGCGCCAGGTCTTGCGCGGGGCCCGTGTCGTACAGGCGGGGTGCGGCGCCGCACAGGGCGGGCAGGCAGGCACACAGGGCCGCGAGCAGCGGCAGACGGTGTGCGCGGCTCATGGGTGTGCGGCGCCGGTCGTGCTGTTGGTGCCTTTCGGCAAGGGCAGCTTCATCACTGCCTTGGCGATGCCGTTGCCCCAACTGCGGTAGCCGTTGGAACCGAAATGCTGGCCGTCCACGGTCGACCATTGGCCGCGCGTCGACATCTCCAGCGAGTCGATGTAGGTGCAGGGTTCCACGTTGGTGGAGAGGAAGCGGCTCACCAGTTCGGCGCGCGCATAGGTCTTGCCGTAAGAGCCGCCTTCCTGCCCCCACGGCGGGCCGACCCACGCGCAGCGCGTGCCGGTCGCGGCAATGGCGCCGGTGAGCGTGCTCACCTGCTGCCACACCCAGTTCATCGGAAAGTCGGGCTGCTTGTAGGCCGCCATGGTGTCGCCGAGCACCACCAGCACCAAATCAGGATGCTCCGCGCGAATGAGCTGCGCCACGGCGGTGGTGCTGCCAGTGCTGCTGCGGGTGGCCGGCTGGTCGCCGATGCGTTCCGCGCCGCCGCAGTTGCCGACCTTGGACACCGTCCAGTCGTACGGCAGCGCGCCGCACATGCCGATCGAATGCACCTTGGCGCCCTGGCGCTGCAGGCCGTCGTGCAGAGACGACATCAGATAGCTGGGTTGCGCGAGATGGCTGTCCCCGATGATGAGGATGGAAAGACCGGCCAAGGCCGCTGCGAGTGACACCGATGCCCCTTTGATTCGTGTGGGCCGGAAATGTACCAGCCCCAGGGGCGCAGGGCCGTGGTCGTCGCGCGCACGGACGCTCGGCGCGATCGCGCTGCGCTCACTCCAGCGTGAATCCGATCTTCAACGACACCTGCCAGTGCGCCACCTTGCCTTCGACCACGTGGCCGCGCGTTTCGGTCACGGTGAACCACTGGATGTTGCGCACCGTCTCGTGCGCCTTGGCAATGGCGGTCTGCACGGCGTCTTCGATGCTGGTCGGCGAGGAGCCGGTGAGTTCTAGCGATTTGTAGACGTGGCTGGACATGGTGGGGTCTCCTTCAGGTTGAGGGGCCAGCGGCCCGTGAAACATCGTAGTCCCGTGCGTGCACCTGGCTCAATGCACGAAACCGCCCTTGACGAAACGCACGGGCTCGGCGTCCATGCGGGCGATGAGCGCGCTCAAGCCGTCGGGTGGCAGGGTTTGCGCATTGGCAGCATGGGCCGCATTGGGCTGCGCGGGCGCGTCGGTGCGGCACAGCAGGTCGTCGTCGCTCCATGCGCCCTTGCCGGGCTCGCCGCGCGCGCGCAGCCAGCCGTCGCGGTCGACGATCAGTTGCGTGCCCGCGAGCGTGTCGGTCGCGGCGATGAGCGAGAAGGCCGCCCACGCGGCGGGCGAGTCGGCGATGCAGTCGCTGGCGCCAGCATCAGCAGCGGTGCCCGGCCGCAGCAAGACAGTCACCATGCGCGGGTCTTCGAGCAGGCGCTCACCACCCGCGGCCACGATGCGCAGGCGCTGCCCGCGCCAACTGCTCAGCATGCGCGGCGCCTTGCCCTTGCACTGCACCGCCACGTCGGGCGGCGCGATGGGTCGGGTCCACAGGCCGGCCGCGCGCAGGCTTTCGCCGGCGCTTTGCGCTTTCATGAAATCGATCAGCGCCCAGGCGTCGCCGTCGCGCAGCACGTGGCCGAAGGCCGGCATGGTTTCCGTGTCGCGTCCGTTGCGCCGCTCCCGCATGCCGTTCAGCACGTGCCAGAGCACGTCGCCATCGGCGCGGCGCCACAGCAGCGGGCCGGCAAGGTCGGGCGGCCACACGGGTTGCGACGCGGCCAGCGGGCCTTGGCCGCGCCCGTCGGTGCCGTGGCAGGCCACGCATTGCGCCGCATACAGCGTGCGGCCCTGCGCGATGCTGTCGGCGGTGAAGCCGGTGGGCGACTTCTGAAAGCTCGTGGGGTAGGCGGGCACCAGCACCACGTGGGCCTCGGGCCAGGGCGCCGCGACCACCAGCAGCGCGGCCAGCGCCACCAGCCACAGGCGGCGCCGGCGCCACAGCAGCGCCAGCAGCAGCACCAGCAAGGCCGCGGCCAGCACCACCACCGTGAGGCCGAGCCGCCGCGCCTGGCCCAGGTCGATCAGCAGGTTCTCGCCCGACAGCCGAAGTGCCCACGGCCAGGCCGGCTGGCCGTGCGCATGCTGCACCAGGCCCAGCGCGTCCAGCGCGCGCAGCAGTTGCAGTTGCGCGCCCTGCAGCAGGCCGATCAGCAGGTTGAGCCAACCGGCCTCGGGAACGCTGCTCATGTCATTGCGAGGGTCACTCAGCGCGTCACCACGTGGCGTCCAGCCCCAGGTGCTTCAGCGCCTCGTGCCGCAGCTGCGCCAGGCGCGGATCGCCACGGTGGCGCGGGTAGGGCAGGTCGACCTCGATCTGCGCCGCGATGCGCGCCGGCCGGTCGCTCAGCACGATCACGCGGTTGGCCAGAAACAGCGCCTCTTCCACGTCGTGCGTCACCAGCAGGGCCGAGAAGCCCGCGCGCTGCCACAGATTGACCAGCTCGCTTTGCATGGCAATGCGCGTGAGCGAGTCGAGCTTGCCCAGCGGCTCGTCGAGCACCAGCAGCTGCGGGTCGTTGACCAGCGCGCGCGCCAGCGCCACGCGCTGCGCCATGCCGCCCGACAGGTGGTGCGGAAAGGCCTTGGCAAAGTCGGTGAGGCCCACCAGCGCAAGCGCCTCGTCGACCCGCGCGCGCTGCTCTTTCAGCACGCCGCGCGCCTGCAGGCCCAGCGCCACGTTGTCCCACACGCTGCGCCAGGGGTAGAGCGTCGGGTCCTGGAACACGACGATGCGCGAGGGGTCTGGCCGCGTGATGGGCGCGCCGTTCTGCGTGAGGGTGCCGGTGGTGGCGGGCTCCAGCCCGGCGACCAGGCGCAGCAGCGTCGATTTGCCGCAGCCGCTGGGCCCGAGCAGCGCGACAAACTCGCCGGGCCGCACCTGCAGGTCGATGCCGTCGAGCACCTGCAGCACGCCGCCGTCCACCTCGAACCAGTGGCTCACGGCTTGAATGTCGATCCGTGCGCCGTTGGGGAGCACGGGAGCGGCCACTGGAGTGGCCAAGGCTTTGGGAGTTTGTACGGCGTTCACCATTTGACGGTTCCTTTCTGCCACGACAGCACGCGGTCGCGCACCTTGAACAGCAGGGTGACGAGGCTGGAGCACAGCGCGGCCATGACGAACAGCGCCGTGTACATGTTGGCGTAGGCGGCCCAGCCCTGGGCCCACTGCAGATACCACCCCAGGCCGGCCTTCACGCCCATCATCTCGGCCGTGATCAGCACCGAGAACGACGCGCCCAGGCCCATGAACAGGCCCACGAACACCTGCGGCAGCGCGGCGGGAACGGCCACGCGCAGCACCAGAAAGCGCTCCGTCGCGCCCAGCGTGCGCGCCACGTCGTAGTAGCTCTTGTGGACCGAGGCCACGCCCGACCAGGTGAGCACCGCCACCGGAAAGAAGGTGGCCAGCCCGACCAGGAACACCGCGGCCACGTAGCTCGACGGCGCAAAGAAGAAGGCCAGCGGCAACAGCGCCGACGCAGGCACCGGCCCCAGAAAGCGCAGCACCGGATGCACCCAGTACCCCGCAATGCGCGACCAGCCGATCGCCACACCGGTGACAAAGCCCGCCAGCGCGCCCAGCACGAAGCCGTTGGCCAGCAGGCGCAGCGAGTGCGCGGTCGACAGGCCCAGGCGCTGCCAGTCTTCGTTGACCACGTCGATCAGCGCTTGCGGTGGCGCGAAGAAAGGCGACGGCAGCACGGCCAGTTTGGCCGTGGCCACTTCCCACACCGCGAACACCACGGCCAGCGCCACCAGCCATTGGCCGGCGGGGCGCAACGTGCGCGCCACCTTGCCGGCGCGCGCGCCAAGCAACGCCACCGCCGCCACCAGCCCAGCGACCACGAGCGCGGCAATGCCGAACTCTTCGGTGAACGCCCAGTCGCTGAAGCCGACCGCCTTGTTCGGCCAGAGCAGCGTGAGCAGGCCCAGCGCTGTCCATGCGGCGGAGGCGAGCAGGCCGGTCGTCCAGATGCCAACGGGCGGTGCGGGGCGCAGCACGACTGCATCGGCCTGTTGCGCAGCGGCGACCTGTGTGCGCGGGCGGGGTGCGGGCGGTGAGAAGGACGTGAGCGGCGCGTCCAGCACTTGCTCGGCGGTCGTCATGCGCGCACGTCCAGCGGCACGTGGTTGGCGGCACCGACCACGGCGGCTGCGGCACCGGCCTGCAGCACGCCGCGGCGCGCGGGCAACAGGCGATCGAGAGGAACGTTCATCGGGGCTTCTCCACCGGAATATGCGAAGCCCGCAGTGTTGGCGCGCGCCTTCGCGCCCACAACGAATGAATGCGGCTATCGATATGCGATGTGCGCGCAGCTACTTTCGTGCGGCGCCAAAGCTCTCCACCAGGAAGCCGACGATGGCCTGCACGCGCGCCGTGCGGCCCTTGCGGTTGGGCACCAGCAGCGTGACCGGTGCGCTGTCGAACTGCCAGTCGGCCAGCACGCGTACCAGCGTGCCGCGCGCCACGGCCTCGGCCGCGTCCCATTCGGAGCGCAGCACCAGGCCCATGCCTTGTTCGGCCCACTGGCGGGCCACGGCGCCGTCGTTGGTGACGTAGGCGGGCGAGATGCGCAGGGTTTCGCGGGCGGCGGCGCGCTTGCCCGCGGCGGCTCCCTTGCCCGCACTGGCTGCCTTGCCCGCACTGGCTCTTGCCGGGCGCAGGTGCCACAGCGTCACGTCTTCGTCGTTCTCGCGGATGCAGATGCAGTCGTGCGCCATCACCTCGCGCGGCGTGCGGGGCGTGCCGTGCAGGCGCAGGTAGTCGGGGCTGGCGCACAGCCAGCGCTCGTTGGCGCTCAGCGTGCGCGCGACCCAGGAGGAGTCGCGCACCGCGCCGATGTGGATCACCGCGTCGGCGTCGTGCCGGTCGGGCCAGGGCGTTTCGCGCAGGTCCAGCTGCAGGTGCAGGCCGGGGTGCAGCCGGGCGAAGCGCACCAGCATCGGCGCCAGGTACTGGCGGCCGTAGCCGAAGGGCGCGGCAATGCGCAGGGTGCCGGTGAGCCGCTGGTCGTCGCGCTGCATGGAGTCGCGCAGGCCTTCTATCTGCCCGAGCAGCGCGGCGGCCTCGCGCGCAAAGCGTTCGCCCTCGGGCGTGAGGCTCAGGCGCCGCGCGGTGCGGGTGGCCAGCGAGAGGCCGAGCATCGCCTCCAGCTTGCGCAGCCGCATCGACAGCGCGGGCGGTGTGACGTCCAGCGCGCGGGCCGCCGCGCTCAGCGAGGGTTCGCGCAGCAGGGCGGCCGCTAGCTGCATGTCTTCGATCTGGATCATTAACTTCTGCTTAACGATTGATGAGCGCGCATTGAAGCACAGCCAGGGTCTTGAAACGTACAGTTCACGGCCATGCACACCCCTATTTCCACTCCCGCGTCAGCGCTCCAGCCGCCGCGCTATCCCCGTGCCGTGCTGTTCGACCTGCTCACCGCGCTGCTCGATTCCTGGACCGTCTGGAACGCCGCGGCGGGCTCCGAGGAACAGGGCCGCGCCTGGCGCGCCGAGTACCTGCGCCTGACCTACGGCTGCGGCGCCTACGTGCCCTACGAGCAGCTGGTGCAGGACGCCGCGCGCAACACCGGCTTGGCCGCGTCCGCCCCCGATGCACTCGACGCGCATTGGCACACGCTGCCCGTGTGGAACGGCGCCCGCGAACTGCTGCTGGCGCTGCAGCCGCATTGCAAGCTGGCCGTGGTCACCAACTGCTCGAAGCGGCTGGGCCATCTGGCCGCGGCGCGGCTGGGCATCGAATGGGACGTGGTCGTCACCTCGGAGGAGGCCGGCTTCTACAAGCCCGACCCGCGGCCGTACCGGATGGCGCTCGACCGGCTGGGCGTGCAGGCGCAAGACGCGGCCTTTGTCGCGGGCTCGGGCTACGACATGTTCGGCACGTCGGCGGTGGGGCTGCGCACGTACTGGCACAACCGGGTGGGCCTGCTGTTGCCGCAGGGCGCGCCGTCGCCGGAGCTGCAGAGCGACACGCTCGCGCCGGCGTTGCCATGGCTGCAGGCTTTCGGGAGCGGGGCATGACGCGGGCCGTGGTCCTTCGCGGCCTGCTCGCCGTGACGGCGGCGTTCGCCATGCATGCGCCGGCACAAGCCCAGGCCCAGGCAAACGCCTTTCCGCAACGCCCCGTGACGCTGATCGTTCCGTTCCCGCCGGGCGGCCCCAGCGATGCCTTGGCGCGCGGCTTTGCGCTGCACATGGGCAAGCAGCTGGGCCAGCCAGTCATCATCGAGAACGTGGCGGGGGCGGGCGGCACCATCGGCCTGACCAAGGTCGCGAAGGCCACGCCGGACGGCTACACGCTCGGCTTCGGCACCATCGGCACGCACGTGGCCAACGTGGCGCTGTACAAGAAGCTGCCCTACGACCCCGAGAAAGACTTTCTGCCCGTCGGCCTCGCGGGCTCCGCGCCCATGCTGCTGCTGGCGCGCGCAGACCTGCCGGCCAACGACCTCAAGGAATTCGTCACGTGGCTGGGCACGCACAAGGGCAAGGCCTCGTTCGGCAGCGCGGGCGTGGGGTCGATCTCGCACTACGGCTGCGTGCTGTTGCTGTCCGCGCTGAAGCAGAACGTGGCGCACATCCCCTACAAGGGCGTGGCACCGGCCATGAACGACCTGATGGGCGGGCAGACCGACTTCATGTGCGACCAGACCACCACCGCGCTGCCCCAGGTGGCGGGTGGCAAGGTGAAGGCGCTGGCCGTGCTGTCCGCAACGCGGCTGCCGCAGTTGCCCAAGACAGGCACGGCCGCCGAGGCCGGCTTCGCACTCGACGTGCGGGCCTGGAACGCCATCTTCGCGCCGCGCGGCACACCCGAGCCCGCCATGGCCCGCTTGCGCGCCGCGCTGGCCGACACCGCGGCCGACCCTGAATTTCGCAAACAGATGCTGGCCGTGGGCGTGGACCTGCCCAGCGCCGAAGCCCTTCAACCCGCCGCCGTGTCCGCGCTTATTGCACGCGGCCTGCGCGACGACGTGCCCGCGCTCAAGGCCAAGGGCGACTACCTCGACTGATGAACCCTTTCATGACCGACACCCTGCAGACACTCGACACCCCCGCGGCCCTCATCGAGCGCACGCGCATGCAGCGCAACATCGAGCGCATGCAGCAGCGCATGAACACGCTGGGCGTGCGCTTCAGGCCGCACGTGAAAACCACCAAGTGCATCGACGTGGCCAAGGCGCAGCGCGACGCGGGCGCGCAGGGCATCACCGTGTCCACGCTGAAAGAGGCCGAGCAGTTCCTTGCCGCCGGCTTCACCGACATCCTCTATGCGGTGGGCATGGCGCCGCACCGGCTGGCGCAGGCGCTGGCGCTGCGGCGGCGCGGTTGCGCGCTGAGCATCATCACGGACGGCGTCGAGTCGGCCCGCGCCATTGCCGCGTTCGGCCGCGAGAACGGCGAGGCGTTCGACGTGCTGATCGAGGTCGACACCGACGGGCACCGTTCCGGCATTCGGCCGGACGAAGACGCGCTGCTCGATGTCGCCCGTGTGCTGCACGAGGGCGGCATGTGCCTGGGCGGCGTATTGACGCATGCCGGCTCCAGCTACGAACTCGACACGCCCGAAGCCTTGCGCGCCATGGCCGAGCAGGAGCGCGCGGGCTGCGTGCACGCCGCACAGCGGCTGCGCGGCGCGGGCCTGCCGTGCGCTGTGGTCAGCGTCGGCTCCACGCCCACGGCCTTGATGGCGCAGGCGCTGGACGGCGTGACCGAGGTGCGGGCGGGCGTGTACGTGTTCTTCGACCTGGTGATGCGCAACGTGGGCGTGTGCACCGAGCAGGACGTGGCGCTGAGCGTGCTCACCACCGTCATCGGCCACCAGGCCGACAAGGGCTGGGCCATCGTCGATGCCGGCTGGATGGCGATGAGCCGCGACCGGGGCACGCAGAAGCAGAAGCGCGACTTCGGCTACGGGCAGGTGTGCGGCGTGGACGGCACGGTGCTCGAAGGCTATGTGCTCAGCGGTGCGAACCAGGAGCACGGCATCCTGTCGCGTGAAGGCGCGGCGGATGCAGACATTGCGGCCCGCTTTCCGATCGGCACGCGGCTGCGCATCCTGCCCAACCATGCGTGCGCGACGGGGGCGCAGTTCGAGCGGTACCACGCGGTGTCGCCAGACGGTGGCGTGGAAACCTGGGGCCGGTTTCACGGCTGGTGACACCCCACCGCCTGGTGAGGTGCCCCGCCGCATGCGCCCTCAGCGCGGCTCGACAGGCGTCAGCTTCAGCACCAGGTTGGTCGAGGCGTCGGCCACATACAGGTTGCCCGTGGCGTCGATCGTCAAGCCCACAGGCTGCGTGAAGGTCGCGTTGGAGCCCACGCCAATCGCGCTGCCTGCCACGTTGACACGGCCAGCCAGCGTGCTGACGACGCCCGTCCTGGAAATGCGGCGCACCAGGAAGTTGCCGATGTCGGTCACGTACAGGTTGCCGTCGGCATCGATGGCGATGCCGGCCGGCAGCCTGAAGGTGGCCGTGGCCAGGTCGCCATCGGTGTTGCCGGGCGTGCCGGTGCCCGCATACGTGGTGACGATGCCGCCGGGTGTGATCTTGCGGATGCGGCTGTTGCCGGTGTCGGCCACGTACAGGTTGCCTGCCGGGTCGGCCACGATGCCGGAGGGGGAGTTGAACCGTGCCGCGGTGCCCGCGCCGTCGGCATAACCGCTGGTGCCGGAGCCGGCCAGGGTGGTGACCACGCCCATCGGGTCGATCTTGCGCACGACCGCGGCGGCGTAGTCGGTCACGTACAGATTGCCCAGGGCGTCCGTGGTGAGGCCGCGCGGCGCGGAGAAGGTGGCGGCGGCGCCGGTGCCGTCGGTCGAGCCTGCGGTGCCGCTGCCCGCGAAGGTGGTGACGTCACCGTTCGGCGTGAACTTGCGAATCTTGTGGCTCTGGGCTTCCGCCACGTAGCCATTGCCCACATGGTCGAAGCCGATGGCATCCAGACTCAGAAAGCCCGCGGCCGCGCCGTTGCCGTTGACCGAACCGGCAGGCTGCACACCGCCCGCGAAGGTGCTGACCAGGCCGGCCGGCGAAACCTTGCGCAGCAGGCCGGGCAAGCTGTCGCCCACGAAAAGCGCGCCGACTCTGTCGAGCGCGATGCCCGACGGCGTGTTGAAGGTGGCGATGGCGGCCGCACCGTCCGCCGAGCCGCGCGTGCCGGGAATGCCCGCGTAGGTCGTCACGTCTGCCAATGCGGTCTTGCAGGTGACGGCCACGTCGGTCACATCGGCCGACGCGGTGCCGCCGGGCTTGCCCACGCTGCAGAACTGCCACAGCGGCTGGGTGCGCACCGTGACGGCGTAGGCGGCGCCCTCTTTCACGGCGGTCGGAAAGACGAACTTGCCGTCGGCGGCAAGCTGGAGGTCGTCGCCCGCGTTGTTCTGCAGCACCACGCTGCCGGTGAGCCCGGCGACCGTGCCGCCGACCGTGTGGGTCGCGGACGGGTTGGGCCCGGGCGTGGAGACGATGGGCAGCACGCCTGCGTCGCCACCACCGCCGCCGCCGCAGGAGGCCAGCAGCGCCACCGCACCCGCCACCGCACTCGCGACCACGCTTGCGCGCGCGATCAAACGCCATTCATGAGTCGACATCGTCTCCCTCTTTCCTTGTTCAAGCCGTGGGCCCGCCTGGACGAGCGCGGTGCGCTCTGGGCTTCCAGGTCAGGCTTGCCCCGCTGCGGCTTGGCGGCTCTGAAGGAGCGGCGTCTGTCCGGGAGGTTCAGCCAGTGAGGTCGGAATGTTACTAAAAGTTGACTACTGCGCCATCGGGTTTCAACCGCGCTCGGCAATACGGGCGCGCTTGGTCATGCCCAGCGCCATGGCCACGGCCACCGCGGCAATGCCCGCGGCCGCAAATCCCAGGCTTGGCAGCCCCAGATGCCGTATCGCCAGGCCACCCACCACCGCACCCAGGCCGATGCCGGCGTTGGCGGCCGACACGTTCATGGTCCCGGCAAAAGCCTGCGCCTGGGGCGCGGCCTGCATCACGCGCACCTGGTTGACCGGAAACAGGGCTGTGTAGGCAATGCCCCAGGCCGCCAGCGCCACTACCAGCCAATGCAGCGTGCCCGGCACCAGCGCGGCGCCCGCCATGCCCAGGCCCAGCAGCGAGGTAAAGAAGACGGTCGCGCGCAGCGGCGAGCGGTCCATCATCTTTCCGGCCAGCGCATTGCCCACCAGGCCGACCGCGCCGAACGCCATCAGCCACCAGCCCACATGGGCCGGCGCCACGCCCGCGAGCTTCTGCAGCGTTTCGGCCAGGTAGGTGTAGGCCGTGAACATGGCCGTGAACACCACCACCGACAGCGCCACATGCCACTGGAACGCGCCGTCGCGCAGGATGCGAATCTGCTGGCCGATGCGCATGCGCTGCGGCTTGGCCTGCGCCGGCATGCACACAGCCAGCAGCACGGCCGTCAGCAACGACAGCAGCGCAAAGCCCCAGAACGCGCCGCGCCAGCCGATGGTGCCCGCGGCCAGCGTGCCGATCGGAATGCCGAACAGCAGCGCCGCCGTGATGCCCAGGTACACCCGGGCCACCGCCGCGCCGGCCTGCGCCGGCGCGACCAGCCGCGTGGCCGTCTCGCTCGCCGTGCCCCAGAACACCGGCAGCAGCAGCGCGGGAATGAACCGCGCGATGCCCAGCACCCACAGGTTCGGTGCCAGGGCCGCCAGCGCGTTGGCCAGGGCAAAGACCCCCATGATCGCCACAAACAGCGCCTTGCGGTTCAGGTGCGACAGCAGCAGGGTGAGCGGCGGCCCGAACAGCATCACGGTGAAAGCGAACAGCGTCACCAATTGGCCCGCCAGAGGCACCGATACGCCCAGGTCGGCCGCCATCGCAGGCAGCAGGCCGACGATGAGAAATTCGGTCGACACGATCACGAAGGCCGCGATCGCCAGGATCACGATGGACAGCATGCCGCCCGTGGTTCGGGTGGTGGCGTCGATGCGCTGAGGCGGTGAAGCAAGGGGAGGGGATGAAGACGGCATCGGCATGGCACTGCTGGTAAACCCTGAGCTTATTCGAGCCTAAATATCACGATGGCGATAAGATTTCTCGCCATTGATGCCCTAATTTCTTGAATAGAGCCGCATGAACCCCACCGAACGTCTCAAGGGCATCGAAGCATTCGTCTGCGCCGCCGACGCAGGCAGCTTCGTCAACGCCGCACAGCGCCTGCACCTGACCGCCTCTGCCGTCAGCAAAAGCGTGGCGCGGCTGGAGCAGCGCCTGGGGGCGCGCCTGTTCGAGCGCACCACGCGCAGCCTGGCGCTCACGGACGCCGGCAAGGCCTATTACCAGACCTGCGCCATGGTGCTGGGCGAGCTGGAGGCGGCAGAGATCGTGCTGGCCACCGAGCGCCAGAGCGAGCCTGCCGGCAAGGTGCGGCTGGACATGCCGGTGTCGTTCGGGCGCCTGCGGGTGCTGCCCTTGCTGCGCCCGATGCTGGAGCGCCATGCCCGGCTTCGCCCGCACCTGTCTTTTTCGGACCGGTTCGTGGACCTGGCGGAAGAAAACGTCGATGTGGCCGTGCGCATCGGCGGCCCGGTGCCCGCGGCGGCGACGCTGGGCCATCGGCAACTGGGCATGGAGCGGCTGATCTTCTGTGCCGCGCCTTGCTATCTGGCGGCGCGCGGAAGGCCCGAGAGCCTCGACGATCTGGCGCGCCACGACCTGGTGGTGTACGGCAGAAGCGACGGCCGCGTCAGCCCCTGGCTGTTCGCCGCCGAAGGCCGGCCCGCCGAACAGCGCGCGGTCGATGCGCGGCTGGTGGTGGGCCATGGGGAGGCGTTGGCGTCTGCTGTGGCCGCGGGCTGGGGCATCGGGCAGCTGGCCACCTGGCTGATCGCGGACGAGCTGGCCAGCGGCGCCTTGGTCGAGCTGCTGCCCGAGGCGTCGACCGACGGCCTGCCGCTCAGCCTGGTCTGGCTGCGCAGCCGGCAGTCGCTGGCCAAGGTGAGCGTGCTGGTCGAGGGGTTGAGCGCGGTGCTGACGATCCGCTGAGCACGTATTGCACACGTGAAAAACGTATCGAATACAATAATTTATTAATAACGTATCGAATACGCAACTTGCGCGAATGTGGCGAATACGGTAAGTTATAAAAAATAGCATCGAATTCGCAACACCATGAGCACCCCTTTGGAACTCGCCCAACGCCTCGAAGCCGCCCGGCTCGCCCGTGGCTTGACGCGGCAGGAGCTGACCGAGCAGGCGGGTGTCAGCCGCCAGGCCGTCTACCGCCTGCTCAAGGGCAACGACGTGCAGGTGTCGACGCTGTTGGCCGTCATGGAGGTGCTGCAGCTCGACCTGGCCACCGTGCCCAGAGCGCTGCAGCGGGCGTTGCCGGAACTCAGCCTTTCGGAGCCGGGCTTGGGCCATGGCAACGCAGGTGCAGCGCCGGCGCCCGCGGCCTCGGCCTCGGCCCATGTGCTGTCCGCCGTGCAGCAACGGCTGGCCGGCTTGAAAGCGGGCGCCAGCGCCCCGGTCAAGCGCAGGAGCCGCCCATGAACGTGCCCGTTCTCGTCATCAAGCTGTACGGCCGGCGCATCGGCTGCCTGTTCAAGTACGAGCAGCCCGCGTCGCCGCCGGTGATGCGTTTCGTGGCCGACGAGGCCTACGCCCGGCTGCCCTGGGACGATGCCGACGTTCTGTCGGAGTCGATGCGCGCGGCCGACCCGGCCCAGCAGCAATCGTTCTGGCTCGACGTCACCCGGCCTGAATTCAACACCGTGCTGGGCGGCAAGGGCGACCACCAGCTGCCGCCGTTCTTCCAGAACCTGCTGCCCGAAGGCGTGTTCCGCCGCTTCGTCGCCGAAGAGGCCGCCATCGATCCGCTGGACCACATGGGCATGATCGCGGCCTGCGGCAAGAACATGCCGGGCGCGGTCACCGCGGAGTGGCAAGACATTTCGCGCGCCACGCTGCAGCGCCTGGTCACCCAGAACCAGGACGCGCTGGAGGCATCGGTGTGGGCCGAGCCGTTCCAGGACGCGCTGTCCATCTCCGGCGTGCAGCCCAAGATCGGGGTCAACAAGAACGCCGACGGCCGCTTCGTGGGCCGCACGTCGAAGGGCGACGCGTCCATCATCGCCAAGCTGCCGTCGTCCGAATACGCGCGCATGCCGCAGCTCGAAAACCTCAGCATGACGCTGGCAGGGCTTGCCGGGGTGGGCGTGTGCCGGTTCGAGCTGGTGCCCATGTCGGCGCTGGCCGCGCCGCACCGCTACGACCTGGGTGAAGAGGTGGCCGGCCAGTTTCTGGCCGTGACCCGGTTCGACCGCGACGCGCAGCGCAAGAGCGACAAGATCCACTTCGAAGACTTCGCGCAGGTCTTCGGCGTGCCGCCGGAGCAGAAGTACACCGAGTCCTACCTCGCCATTGCGGCGGTGTTGCTGAGCCTGCCGCGGTGCGGCGAGCCGGCGGTGCACGAGCTGCTGCGCCGCATCGAGGTGAACGAGCTGCTGGGCAATGCCGACATGCACCTGAAGAACCTGGGCCTGCTCTACCGCGACCGGCACCACGCCGAGCTGGCGCCGGCCTACGACATCACGGCCACCGTGCTCTACAACGGCGCCAGGGGCCACGCGCTGCGGCTGCTGCCGGGGTCGGAGAAGCAGCACGCCGACGCCATCCTGAGCCCCGCGCGGCTGCAGGCCTTCTGCAACGAGCTGGGCCTGCAGGTGGCCGGCGCGGCCAAGGTCGTGCGAGACACCGCAGCCGAGGCCGCGCGCGAGTGGTTGGCGCCGATAGTGGCCAGCGGGCTCACGCCCCGGCAGAAGCTGCAACTGCTCACGCGGGTGGCGAACCATCCGCACATCAGGCAGGCGGCGAAGAGGTTGCGCCGGCCTGAGTTGCTGGAGGAATGGGACGAAGCGGTGAGGTCGATGGGTCGGTAGATAGCTCGGTCGATGGGGCAGGGCGGCGCCCGAGCTCAGGGCTGCGCACCCGCCGCGGGCTTCTTCACGCATTCCACCTGTCGGGGAACCCCGGTCATCTGGTTGCCCCCGGTGATCTTCTTGACCTCGCCCGCGGGGCAGCTCCCGTCGTCCACGTAGACCACCTCGCCCTGGCGCACGCTGCCCTTGGGCGGCATGGCCTTGAGGTAGTCGATGGCGCCCCAGGCCGCCTGCATGTTGCCGACGAGCGTCATGCAAAGCAGCACGCCGAACAGTCGCCGTGTCCATGCAGCGCCCCCGGCCATGAGCGTGCTCACGGCCTCAGTGCGCCACCGGCGCATGCAACACCGCATTCGCCCCTGAGCCCGAAGACGTGGCCGTCACAGAGGACACAGCAGAACCCACCACCCCCTGCGGCACCGCATCCGCCAGCGTATGCCCCGGCCCGCACCGCCCGTAGGTGTCGTCGAAGCGCACGATGTCGTCTTCGCCCAGATACCCGCCCGTCTGCACCTCGATCACCTCCAGCATCGTCTTGCCCGGGTTCTCCAGCCGGTGAATCGCGCCGGAGGGCAGGTAGATCGACTCGTTCTCCCGCACCAGCGTCACCACGCCGTCGCAGGTGGCCTTGGCCGTGCCCTGCACCACGATCCAGTGCTCGGCGCGGTGGTGGTGCATCTGCAATGAAAGCTGCGCGCCGGGCTTGACGGTCAGGCGCTTCACCTGAAAGCGCGCGCCGTTGTCCACGCTGTCGTAAGCGCCCCAGGGCCGAACCACGCGGCGGTGCTCGGTGGCCTCCACGCAGCCGTCCAGCGAGAGCTTGCGCACCACGTCGGCCACCTGCTCGGCGCAGCCGGCACCGGCCACCAGCACGGCGTCGGGCGTGTCCACGATGATCAGGTCTTCGGTGCCCAGCGCCACCACCTGGCGGTGCGGCGCATGGATGAAGGTGTTGCGCGAATTCAGCGCGCGGGCCTTGCCGCTCAGGCGGTTGCCGTCCTCGTCGGCCGGGTGCAGGGTCGACACGGCGTTCCAGCTGCCCACGTCGCTCCACAGCCCCTCGAACTTCACCACCGCAATGTCCTTGTGCTTCTCGAGCACGGCGTAGTCGATGCTGTCGCTGCGGCAGGCCTGGAAGGCCTCGCGCTCCAGCCGCAGAAAGCTGCCGTCGGTGGTCACGGCGGCGGTGGCGCGCTCGCAGGCCAGCAGGATGTCGGGCGCATGGCCGCGCAGCGCGCCGATCAGGGTGCGCGCCTGCACAAGAAAGATGCCCGCGTTCCAGCTGTAGCCGCCGTGCAGCAGCAGCGTTTGCGCCACCGCCGCGGTGGGCTTTTCCACGAAGCGCACCACGGCCTGGCTGTGCCCGTCGCCCGAGGGCTGGCCGGCCTCGATGTAGCCGTAGGCCGTGCTCGGAAAACTGGGCACCACGCCGAAGGTGACGATCTTGCCGGCCAGCGCCGCCGCCACACCGGTGCGCACGGTGCGCGCGAACAACGCGGCATCAGGGATGTGGTGGTCCGACGGCGCAAACAGCAGCAGGTCGTCCGGCGCGGCCAGCAGCGCGGCCGAGGCCATGGCCGCGGCCGTGTTGCGAGCCATCGGCTCCAGGATCTGCCGGCCGGTGGTCTGCGCGGCCTCCGCCGTTTCCTTCACCATGAAGCGGTGGTCTTCCGCCGCGATGCAGGTGATGTTGCTGTTCAGCGCGCTCAGGCGCTCCAGCGTCATGTGCAGCAGGCTCTTGCCGCCGATGAGCGGCGCGAACTGCTTGGGCAGCGCCTTGCGCGACAGGGGCCACAGGCGGGTGCCGCTGCCGCCGCAAAGAACCACGGGATGGATGAGGGTGTTGTTCATGATCGCCTGGGTGTGTGGGTGTGACGGATGGAGAAAGAGGGCGGCTCTCAGATCAGCCCCGAATACGCCGCATAGCTCACGGCCTGCGCGCGCGAATGGACGTGCAATTTCTTGTAGATGTTCTTGATGTGCGCGTTCACGGTCTGCCCCGAGATGCCCAGCTGGGTGCCGATCTCCTCGGTGACATGGCCGCGCGCCACGAAGCGCAGCACCTCGCATTCGCGCGCGGTGAGCGTGGCCTCGCGCTGGGGGGCTTCCACCGACGGCGGCGCGCCCGCGGGCCGGTGGCTCAGGCGCGCCAGCAGGCGGCGCGCCAGCCGCGGCGTGATGGCCGCGCCGCCGTTCACCACCTGCAGCACGGCCTGTGCAAAGCTCTGCAGCCAGGCGTCTTTCAGCAGGTAGCCGGTGGCGCCCAACTCGAAGGCCTGCAGCACGTGGGCCTCGTCTTCCAGCGCGGTGATGACGATGATCTCGGCCGCGCCGTGGAGCTTGTGCACCTCGCGGATCAGGTCGAAGCCGCTGCCGTCGCCCAGCCGCAAATCGACCATGAGCACATCGAACGCATGCGTGGCGATCAGCCTGCGCCCGTCGCGCAGGCTGCCGGCCTGGCCTTCGAGCTGAATGCGCAGGTCCGACAGCAGCTCCTGCGCGATCACGCGGCGCATGAACTCGTCGTCGTCGACCAGCAGCACGCGCACCGGGGCGTCCTGCTGGCCGGTCAGGAAGCCGGGCCACAGGGGCGCGGCCGGCGGCAGGATGCCCGGCGGATACCCCGACCGGCCGTCGTTCTGCTCACCGAAGGATTGCGATGCGTTGTCAGACATTGATGTGCCCCAGGTTGGATGTGTGCAGGTGCGGCATGTCCGCGGCGAAGACCGGGAGTGCCTGGGTGTCGAGCGCCCGGCCGGGTTTTGTCGGCGGCCTGGTCGTGGATGCGGGCAGCGGCACGGCATCGTCGAAGCCGTGCGGGTTCAGCGCCTGCCAGCGCCAGCTGTCGGCGCACATCTGGTCGAGGTCGCGCCGCGCGCGCCAGCCCAGCACCTCGCGCGCGCCGCGGGCGTCGGCCCAGTACGCGGGTGCGTCACCGGGGCGGCGCGGGCCCAGGCGGGTGGCAATGCGCCGCCCGCTGGCGCGCTCGAAAGCGGCCACCACCTCCAGCACCGAGGCACCGCGGCCGGTGCCCAGGTTGCTCATGAGAATGCCGGGGCGGCGCGTGGCGTGGCGCAGCGCGGCCACATGGCCTTCGGCCACGTCCATCACGTGCACGTAGTCGCGCACGCCGGTGCCGTCCACGGTGTCGTAGTCGGTGCCGTGCACCATCAGGTGCTCGCGCTCGCCCACCGCCACCTGCGAGATGTAGGGCATGAGGTTGTTGGGCGTGCCGTGCGGCTGCTCGCCGATCAGGCCGCTCTCGTGCGCGCCCACCGGGTTGAAGTAGCGCAGGCAGGCAATGCCCCAGCGCGGGTCGGCGTGGGCCAGGTCGGTGAGCACGTTTTCCACCATGGCCTTGGTGCGGCCGTAGGGGTTGACTGCAGCGCAAGGCGCGCTCTCTGGAATGGGCGAATGCCGCGCGTCGCCGTACACCGTGGCCGACGAAGAAAACACCAGCGTGCGCACCCCCGCGCGGCCCATCGCCTGCACCAGCGCGAGCGTGCCGGCCAGGTTGACGTCGTAGTAGCTCACCGGGTCGGCCACCGAATCGCCGACCGCCTTCAGCCCCGCCAGGTGCACCACCGCGCGAATGGCCGGGTCGGCCAGCACGCGGTCGAGCGCCGCGGGGTCGCGCACGTCGCCGCGCACCAGCACCGGCGCCACGCCCGTGATGCAGGCCACCCGCTGCAGCGAGCGCGCGTCGCTGTTGACGAGCGTGTCGAGCACCACCGGCTGGTAGCCGGCCTCGATCAGCGCCACGCAGGTGTGGCTGCCGATGAAGCCGGCGCCACCGGTCACGAGGATCTTGTTGGGCAGGCTCATGGTCGGTGCTCCGGGTGTTGAAACAACGGGTCAGCCGGCTGCAACGCAGCGTTGCAGCTCTTGCTCCAGCCGCCGCAGGATGGCGTCTTGGTCGAGCGCGGACTCGGCAAAGCGCCGGCCGGCCGCGCCCATTTCTTCGCGCGTCTGGCGCGACATGGCGAGCTGCTCGATGGCGTCGGCCAGCGCCGCCGCGTCGCCGGGCGCCACCACCATGCCGCGGCCCGACACCACGTTGCTCAGCTCGGTGCCGGCATGCGCGGTGACGATCACCGCGCGCCCGCTGGCCAGCATGCCGCCCAGCTTGGAGGGCATGACCAGGTCGGCCGCGTCGGCGCGCTGCGGCAGCACATGGATGTCGGCCATGCCCAGCAGCTCGTTGAGCCGCTCGGCCGGTTGCAGGTCGAGAAAGTGCACGTTGGCCAGCCGCACGCAGGCGTCTTTCAGCGGCTCGCGGCTGGGGCCGTTGCCGCAGAACACGAAGTGGATGTTGTGCGAGCACACCAGCAGCCGTGCCGCCTCGGCCAGCAACTCGATGCCCTGCTTGCTGCCCAGGCTGCCCGCATACAGCACCACCACGGCGTCGTTCGGAATGCCCATGGCGGCGCGGTAGCCGTCGGGCGAGTTGTTGGCGGGCGTGGGGTGGATCGACTTCACGTCCACCCAGTTGGGGAACAGCACCACGCGGCTGTCGGCCACGCCCTTGCCGCGGGCCTTCTCCACCATGGCGGTGGAGATGGTCGACACGCGGCTGAACTTGCCCAGCAGCCACTGCTCGGCCGAGCGCGCGAAGCGCTGCACGCGCTGGCCGCTCAACAGGCCCAGGCCGAAGGCGGCGTCCACCTCGTAGTCCTGGATGTGCAGCCACGACTTGATGCCCAGCATCTTGGAGAAGAACAGCACCGACGGCGCGCAGAACAGCGGCGGCTCCACCACGAACACCACGTCGGGCCTCCAGCGGACCTGCGCGCACAGCAGCGGAATGCTCGACAGCATGAAAGAGAACAGGTGCGCCATGCGCGCCAGCGTGCGCGGCGTCTTGGGCACCCAGGTGGGCGCGCGCCACACGGTGATGCCGTTCCACTCGCTCTTGCGGTAGCGCCAGGCCGAGTAGCCGTCGAACACCGACCACTGCGGAAAGAACGGCGGCGCCGCAATCACCCGCACGTCGTGCCCGTGCGCGTGCAGCCATTGCGCCATTTCCCCCGAGTACTTGCCGATGCCGGCCAGCTCGGGGGTGAAGTTCATCGAATAGAGAAGAATTTTCACGAGGTCGACCTCATGCGCAGCAGGCGCTGAAGGGGGAAGAAACCGAAGACCAGGCGCATGCGCGTCTCGTAGAGCACAACGTCCGACACACAGGCCAGCAGAAACACGTAATGCGGCTTGCCGGGGAACAGCACGATCACCACGGCATAAGAGACAAAGCGCAGCGCCACCTCCAGCAGCGCCCAGCGCCCGAGCGAGCCCATCGAGGTCTTCAGCGACAGCACCATCTCGTGGTGAATCGTGTAGGTGCGCAGCAGAAAGTAGGGCGCCATGCACAGGAAGATGCTGCGGGCCTCTTCGCCCAGCTTGAGCAGCGGCGCGGCCACCGCCATCACGCAGCCCAGGCCCGCGAACAGGCCGCAGCCCAGCAGGAACGAATGGCGGGCCAGCCCGAGCTGGGCGTCGCCGAAGTGCTTGGGGTCGGCCTCCAGCATGGCCTTGGTCTTGGTGAACAGAAAGGCCTGCACGAACTGCGAGGGCGCCTCGGCCAGCAGAAAGGCCAGCTTGAACGCGCCCACGTAGCTGAGCGGCATGAAGTACGCCACCACCAGCAGGTCGGACTTGCGCAGCAGGAACGTCAGCAGCGAATACACCGTGGCCGTGGCCTGCGACAGGAGGCCGATCGCATGCGGCCCGGCCGGCGGCGCCGCGCCGTTGCCCGGCAGGCCGATGGCCACGCACACCACCACCAGCGCGAACAGGTTGATGAGCAGCAGGTGCGCCACGCCCAGGTCGAACTTCAGCGCGGTGCACACGCCCACGCCCACCACCAGAATGGTCGAGCGGATGCCGGCCTCCAGGTTCAGCAGGCCCGCATGGCCCAGCCCCCGGCTGAACGACAGGCGCAGGCTGTTGAACGAGAAGATCGCCAGCGTGGCCACCACCAGCACGAAGGGTGCGTCGCCCACCGGCAGGCGCTGCAGCGCGAGGATCACCGTCACCAGCACCATGGCCAGCGGGAGCCCGATGGACAGCGTGCGCACCACGTCGCCGCGCGTCACGCCCGGCGGCACGCTGGCCGCGTTGCGCGAGAACAGCAGCGAGCTGCCCAGCGTGCCCAGCACCAGCGCCACCTCGATCACCGACTGGTACACCGAGTACTCGCCGAAGCGCGCCGGCGAAATGCTCGCCGCCATCAGGAACACCGCCAGAAAGCCCGACAGGTAGACATACATCCGCGACGCCAGCGCGCCCAGGCCGGCGAGCCAGGCCATGCGCGCACCCGGCAGGGCGAGTGAAGGGCTGAGGTGCTTCATGCCGCGGGCCTGCCTTACTTGCCGCTCGAAGCCGCAACCACGCTGCGCGTGTCGAACATGCGGCGCGCCAGCGTCACCACCCTGAACACATAGTTCTTGCTGGTGCGTGCCTTCTGCAGCGCATAGGTGACGGCGGCCACGGTGTGCATGTGGCCGCGCAGCGCATAGGGCATGGCCATCTTGGCGCTGCCCTGAAAGTGCAGCGCCACCACGCGGGTCATTTCGCCGGCCTCGTTGGTGAGCCAGGCCTTGCCGTCGCTGTAGGCCACGCGCTTGGCACCGCCGCGCACCTTGAACTCGCGCGGCAGCAGGTTGTGCCTGCCGTTGATGTTGTGGTCGATCACCGTGCCGTCGAGCACGCGGTTGATGGGCGCGTCGTTGCCGGTGGTGCGCGCCCACAGGTACAGCAGCGTCATGTCTGACACACCGCCGCGCACACCGCGTGCGGCAAAGCGCGCGGCAATCTCGCGCAGCTTGCGCCGGCCCGACGGCGTGGCGTAGGTGTCCAGCACATAGCCCACGAAGCGGCGCAGCCCGCTGGCGCTCCAGTAGCTCACGTGCGGGGAAATCTGGCAGGGGTTCCAGCCGTCGCTGGGCTGCATGGTCGAGCCCGAGAAGTCGGCCTTGTCCACCAGGTGCGCAATGTGCGCGCCGGCACCCTGAAAGAGCAGCACGTCGCTGTCGATCAGCACGAATTCGCGCACCTCGGGGTTGGATTCCAGAAACTGCGCAAGGAGAAAGTAGCGCCTGAAGCAGATCTTTTCGAACTCGGCCGAGTTGCTCGACAGGTGCACATACGACTTGCAGAAGCGCTCGTAGCTCGGGCCGGCGTCGGTCTGCGAGAGCACGAACAACCGTTCTTCGGCCAGCACCGCCGATTCACGGCACAGCGCAAGGGTCTTGTTCTGACGGTCTTCCACGACGATGAAGGGCAGGGAGGGTTTCATGGCGTTGGTTGAAGGGTTGATGAAGGTGTGTGACAGAAAGCGTTGAAATTCAGGGCTTGCGCGCGGTCGCGCTCCGAATGAGCGCGACGTGCGCCGGCACGAAGCGGCCGGTGGCGTCGATGGGCATGTCCAGCGTGAAGAGGCCGCGCGCGGTGGCCGCCTCGTTCATCCAGTTGCGCAGCTGGGCGCTGGTGAAGCGCGGCGGTGCGTCGCGCCCCCACGAGGCGGTGAGCGGTGTGAGCACGTGGAACATCAGCTCCGACGGCGGCGCCACCGGGCGCGCCGGCGGCTCCATGTACTCGCCGGCCATCAGGTTCTGGCAGGGCGCCGACTTGATGGCAAAGCGCTCCTGGCCTTCGCCCGCGTTGAAGGCCAGCAGCCGGTTGGCCGCGCCGCTGCGTGCGGCGTCGCACAGCTGGTCCCAGCCCGCGGGGGTGATGCCCTTGGTGTTGTAGGTGCCGTCGAACCACCAGCCGGCCGCCAGCGGGCCGTAGTGCTCCGACCAGTCGCGGATCACGCTGGACCAGGCGGCCACGAACTTTGCGGGCGGCGGCTGCTGCTCGTTCACGTCGCCCAGGCAGTCCATGAGGTAGCGGTCGGACTGCGGCGCGCGAAACGGCAGGTACAGCACCAGCGCGATGCCGCGGCTGCGCAGCGCCTGGCCTATTTCCAGCGGCAGGTCGCGCGGCGAGCGGTTCTTGGCGCTCGCCGGGCACAGCACTTCGAGCGCGGAGTTGGGCGCGATGTACTGGCCGTTGTTCTGCCCCAGCGTGAGGATGAGGTGCGACACCCGCATCTGCGCGAGCTGGTTGGCGAAGGCCTCCACGTCGAAGCGCATCACCTCGCCGATGGTCTGCTTGTCGGGCAGGTAATGCACCATCACGCCGAAGCCGGGCATGGCCATATCGGAGGAGGCGGAGGAGGCGGAAGATGCGGAAGATGCCGACGATGCAGGCAAGGACGGCACGGCCGCAGCCGTACCCTTCGCCGCGGCCGGTGGCGTCTTCGGCTGGGCCAGCACCGCCACCAGCGCGGCACCGCACACCAGCGCCGCCACCACGCGCAGCCCGACGGCGGCACAGGTGTTCATGGCAGGGCCCTCGTGAACGACAAGGCACCGCGCTTGAGCGTGAGATAGCGCCCGGCCACCGCGGCCGGCGCGCAGGTGTCGGCCAGCGTCCACGCAGGCCGCGTGCGCTCATGACCCGCCAGGTACTTGGCAAGCCGGTAGGGGTCGCTGTTGGCGCTGCCCACGAAGAAGCCGTAGCCCGCGAACAGCTCGCGGTGCACCGGAATGTCGGACAGCAGCAGCGGCACGCCCAGCGTGGCGGCCTCGGCGGCCGAGAGGTTGAAGCCCTCGAAGGTCGACAGCGAAATGAACGCGGTCGCGCCCATGTACAGCCGGATGAGTTCTTCGCGCGACACCAGCCCGCGGTGGCGCACGAAGCCGCGCACCTCGGGCGCCAGCGCGGCGACCATGCGCTCGACCTCGGCCGCGCCGTTGCCGGTGATGTCCAGGTAGTCGACCAGACCGGCGCGCTTCATGCGCTCGAACAGCGCGAGGATGCCGCCGAAGTTCTTGTGCGGGTAGTAGTGGTAGGCGGCGATCAGGTAGCGCTCGCGCGGCAGCGGCGTGCCCGTCTTGGCAGGCTCGGCCGGTGCGGTCATGGCGCGCGGCGCGTCCACCGGGTTGAAGATCACCGTGGCGTGCTCGCAGCGCCCGAAGTGGCGCTCGAAGTCGTTCTGGCTGCTCTTGCTGATGAACACCACGTCGGCCGCGCTGCGCGCCGCGCGCCCCAGGTTCCAGTCCAGAAACAGGCGCTTGGCACGGCTGAAGTACTGCGGGTAGGCCTTGTACTGCAGGTCGTGCACGATGGCGATCGCGTCCCGGTGGCTGCCCAGCAGCGTGAAGGGCAGAAAGTAGTTGGGAAACACCGAGAACATGCGCTCGCCCGTCAGCAACATGCGCAGGCGGTGAAAGTTGTAGAGCAGCGTGTCCAGCACGAAGCGGCTGAGCTTCAGGCGCCGTGCCAGGTCGTACACGCGCGGGTGCCGCTCGCTGACCGCCTCCACGCGGTCGTCGCGCGACAGCCGCATGTTGCGCAGCAGCACCTCGGACACATTGAGCACACCGCCGGCGTCCTTGTTCAGGCGCACGGTGTCGTAGTACAGGTAGGTGGCCATGGGTGAGCCTCAGGCGTTGGGGAGGTCGCGGCGAACGGTGTGCACATGCGCACGCCGAACACGCCGAACACGCTGCAGGAGCCGCGCACGCGAGCACAGCGCGCCCGCGATCAGCGCGGCAATCAGCCCGGAGGCCGCGAACGGGCCCCAGCCCAGGATGGGCCCGCGCATGAACGGCACATAGGCCGCCAGCAGCACCAGCGCCGCCAGGTAGCTGCCCGACAGCGGCCGGTTCGGGTCGATGGCCCGGTCCACCCACCTGAAGCCCGCCGAGATCGCCAGCCCGAGCAGGGCCGGGCCGGCCAGCCCGAAGTCGAAGTACGCGGTGGTGAACGGCGGCAGCGACAGGTTGCTCTGCGAGAAGTTGCCCAGAATGGCCGACCAGCCGAGCGGGTCGAAGTCGGGAAACATCTTCAGGTCGCGCGGCAGAAAGAACGACACCGCCGACAGCAGGTAGCGGCCCCAGCCCAGGTCGGGAATGGGCGCGCGCTCCAGAATGCCGGCCACCACGAACTGCGCGTCGAAGTCCTGGCTGAACGGAAAGGTCTGCAGCGTTTCGCCCCAGAAGCTGCCGCGCGAGAACAGGTTCAGCACCGGGCCCAGGCCCGCAATGGCGCCGAACACAATGCCGGACAGCACCCAGCGCCGCCCCCGCCCGAAGGCATGGATCAGCAGCGGCAGCAGGCCGATCAGCAGCACCTGGCGCGCCGTGTTCACCGGGTTGGCCGCAATGGCCGCCAGCGCCATCGCCAGGCCCGCCGCGCACCACGACCACAGCGTCTTGCTGCGCACCGCGTGAATCGCCAGCGCCACGAAGCACAGCAGCACCACCATCTTGGGCAGCGTGGAGAAGAAGATGTAGTCGATCGGCACACTGTCTTCGTCGCCCACGATGCCGCGCGCCACGAAGTTGAGGTCGGGCCGGATGAACAGCGTGGCAAAGGCCGCGAGCGAGCAGCTCAAAAGCAGAAGCAGCGGGTGCGCCACGCCCACCAGTTGCGTGTCGTGCCGCCCGGGCAGGTGCACCGGGCCGTCGGGCACGCCCAGCCGCGCGGCCTCCACGCCGGCCATGTACAGCAGCAGAAGCACCAGCGCCTGGGTGTGGGCGTCGGTGCCGAGCAGGCCGGTTTCCCAGAAGTCGATGTTGTTGGCGATCTGCATCGCCGGCGCGATCGAGAAGTAGATGAGGATCGTGCAGTAGTGAATCAGCAGGAACACGCTGCCGCCCGAGGCGCCCAGCATCGAAAGCTGAATCAGCGCCAGCACGACCACCGCCGTGTAGCCCCACACCGGGTCGACCAGGCCGCACAGCAGCGCGCAAACGATGCCGGACCAGAAGGAGAGGGTTCGCATGGGGGGCCTGGGGGGTTGGGTGTGAGTGCGCGGCGGCGGCCTGTGCTCAGGCCTCGATGCTCTGTGCCGTGTGGTAGCCGTGGCGCTCCAGCAGCGCGCAGCGCTTGGCCAGCTCCAGGTCGCTGGCGACCATCTCGGCAATCATCTGGTCGAGCGTGATCTCCGGCACCCAGCCCAGGTCGTCGGCGGCCTTGGTGGCGTTGCCGCACAGCGTCTCGACCTCCGACGGGCGAAAGTAGCGCGGGTCCACGCGCACCAGCACGTCGCCCACGCAAACCGCCGGCGCGTCGTCGCCCACCACCTGCGTGACCACCGCCACCTCGTCGATGCCGCTGCCTTCGAATGCCAGCGAGATGCCGAGCCGCGCCGCCGCGCGGGTGACGAACTCACGAATGCTGTACTGCACGCCCGTGGCAATCACGTAGTCGACGGCCGTGGGCTGCTGCAGCATCAGCCACTGCATGCGCACGTAATCCTTGGCGTGGCCCCAGTCGCGCAGCGCGTTCATGTTGCCCAGGAACAGGCACTGCTCCAGGCCCTGAGCCACGTTGGCCAGGCCGCGCGTGACCTTGCGGGTCACGAAGGTTTCGCCGCGCCGCGGGCTCTCGTGGTTGAAGAGGATGCCGTTGCACGCGTAGAAGCCGTAGGCCTCGCGGTAGTTCTTGGTGATCCAGTAGGCGTACAGCTTGGCCGCGCCGTAGGGGCTGCGCGGATAGAACGGCGTCAGCTCGCTCTGGCGCGGCTCCTGCACCTGGCCGTACAGCTCGCTGGTGCTGGCTTGGTAGAAGCGCGTCTTCGACTGCAGCCCCAGCAGCCTGATGGCTTCCAGCAGCCGCAGCGTGCCCAGGGCGTTGATGTCCGCCGTGTACTCCGGGCTGTCGAAGCTCACCGCCACATGGCTTTGCGCGCCCAGGTTGTACACCTCGTCGGGCTGCACCTCCTGCATGATGCGCGTGAGGTTGCTGCCGTCGGCCAGGTCGCCGTGATGCAGGTGCAGGTGCCGCTGCGATTTGGCGTGCACGTCCGAGTAGAGGTGGTCGATGCGTCCGGTGTTGAACTGCGAGGTGCGCCGCTTGATGCCGTGCACCTCGTAGCCTTTTTCGATCAGCAGTTCGGCCAGGTAGGAGCCGTCCTGGCCCGTGATTCCGGTGATGAGTGCGCGCTTAGACATGTTCGGCCTTTTCGGTGTGGCGGAGGGTTGTTCGGTAGGCCGCATAGGTGCGGCGAAGTCCTTCGGCCAGCGGTACGCTGGCGCGCCAGCCCAGGGCGGTGGCGCGTGAAACGTCGAGCAGCTTGCGCGGCGTGCCGTCGGGCTGCGTGGGGTCGCAGTGGATGTCGCCCGTGTAGCCGACCACGTCGCCAACCAGCCGTGCGAGCTCGGCAATCGAGACGTCTTCGCCCGTGCCCAGGTTGATGTGGCCGCGCATCGGGTCGGTCTGCTGCTGGTAGGCCTGGCGCGACAGGTTCATCACGTCGATGCAGCCCAGTGCCATGTCGTCGACGTAGAGAAACTCGCGCCGCGCGCGCCCGGTCCCCCAGATGCGCACGCTGGGCAGATCGGCGGCGCGGGCCTGGTGAAAGCGCTGGATGAGCGCCGGCACCACATGGCTGTTCTGCGGGTGGTAGTTGTCCCCGGGGCCGTACAGGTTGGTCGGCATCACGCTGCGGTAGTCGATGCCGTGGCTTTCGCCGTACTGCCGGTTGTAGCTTTCGCACAGCTTGAGGCCTGCGATCTTGGCGATGGCATAGGGCTCGTTGGTGGGCTCCAGCTGGCCGTCGAGCAGGTACTCCTCGCGGATCGGCTGCTCGGCAAGCCGCGGGTAGATGCAGCTGGAGCCCAGGAACAGCAACCGCTTCACGCCCGCCACGAAGGCCTGGTGCGTCACGTTGGCCGAGATCATCAGGTTCTCGTAGATGAACTGGGCCGGGTACGTTGCGTTGGCATGGATGCCGCCCACCTTGGCCGCCGCCAGATAGACCTGGTCGATGGCCTCGTTGGCAAAGAAGCGCGCCACCGCGGCCTGGTCGAGCAGGTCGAGCTCGGTGCGCGAGCGGGTGACCACGGCATGGCCCAGGTCGCCCAGGCGCCTTGCAAGCGCCTGGCCGACCATTCCGCCATGACCCGCGACAAAGATACGCATATGTTCTTTCGGTTCGGAAGTTGGAAAAAACGCCTAGCGCGACCCGCGCGCACCCGTCACCACGCCAAAGGTCTTCAGCAGAATCACCAGGTCGCCCCACAGCGACAGCCGCGCGACGTATTCCGCGTCCATGGCGGCGCGGCGGCGGTAGCTGATTTCGTTGCGTCCGCTGATCTGCCACAGGCCGGTGATGCCCGGGCGCACGGCGCAGTAGTGGCCCCAGTAGTCGCCGTACAGGTCCTTCTGCGTGAACATGCAGGGGCGCGGGCCGACCATGCTCATGTCGCCCTTGAGCACGTTCCAGAACTGCGGAAACTCGTCGATGCTGTACTTGCGCAAAATGGCGCCGAAGCGGGTGATGCGCGGGTCGTTCTGCAGCTTCTGGTACACGGCCCACTCGCGCCGCGCGGCCTCGTTCTCGCGCAGGTGGCGCGCCAGCACCGCGTCCGACTCCGCCACCATCGAGCGGAACTTGTAGAACTTGAAGACCTTGCCGTCCTTGCCGTAGCGCGGCTGCATGTAGATGGCCGGCCCGCCCGAACTCACCAGCACGCCCAGCCAGACGAGCGCATAGGCCCAGCCGAAGAACAGGAAGAACGAGCCCGCCATGGCGATGTCCGCCGCGCGCTTGGCGTGGCGCAGCCAGGCGGAGCCGCCGACCAGCCCGTACACCGGTGTGTTGGCCGCTGCATTGGCCGCACTGGCCGCATTGCCCGCGGCGTTCGGCGCGGCCGGCCCGCCCGTGCTCGTTCCCGCGCGCTCCGAGGCGTTCGATCGCAGCGTGTTCATGATGCGGCGTGCTCCGGCTCGATGCGCTTGGGCATCACGGTGTCGGCGGTGTCGATGGCATACGACGGCTCGCGGCGCGAGGGCGCATAGCTGTAGCCGTAGCTGTAGCTGCGGTAGTGCCGCTGCGTGGTGTCGACCGCGTTGAACACCACCCCGTGGAACACGGCGCCCACATGGGCCAGGCGCTTGGCGCTTTCCACCAGCTCGCCCATTTCGCTGTTGTCGGCCCGCGCCACCAGCAGCAGGGTGCCCATGATGGGCGCCATCTCGGCGGTCTCGGTGGCCACCAGCGTGGGCGGTGCGTCCACGATCACCACGTCGTAGCGCGCCGACAGCATGGTCAGCGTGTGCGCGAAGGCGTCGCTGGCCAGCAGCCCGGCCGGGTCGGAGTGCACCGTGCCGGAGGTCATCACGTCCAGGTGCGGCAGCACCTGGTGGTGAATGGCCTGCTCCAGCGGCACGCCGCCGGCAATGACGTCGGCCAGGCCGTCCTTGCGTTGCAGGCCGAACTCCGCGCTGAGGCTGCCGCGGTGCATGTCGGCGTCGATCAGCAGCACGCGCTTGCCCGATGCCGCAAGCAGCGTGGCGAAGTTGGACGACACGAAGGTCTTGCCCGCGCCCGGCGTGGCGCTGGCAATCAGGATGCGGTTGTTCGGCGCGCCCACCATCACATGCTTGAGCGCGGTGCGCAGCCGGCGCAAGCCTTCCAGCGCCGGGTCTTCCACATGCAGCGCCGCCAGCACCTTCACGCCGGGCTTGCCGCTGCGAATGGCGCGGTCGAGCACGCGCTGCTGGGTGCTCAGCGCAATGGTGCTGTACACGCTGAGCCCGGTCACGGCCTCGATCTCCTCCGGGCTGGCGATGGAGTGGCGCAGGTTCTTGCGCGCCATGGCCGCGGCGCCGCCCGCGAACAGGCCGCCGGCCAGTGCCAGCGCAATCACGATCAGCGGCTTGGGGCGCACCGGCTTCTCTGCCACCAGCGCCTGGTCGAGCACGCGCACGTTGGCCACCTTGCCCTCCTTGGCCAGGCGCATCTGCAGCGAGCTGTTCAGCAGCGTGGCGTACAGGTCGGTGTTGACCTTGATGTCGCGCTGCATGCGCAGCGAGTTCTGCTGCAGCATGGGCATGCGGCGAATGCGCCCGTCCACACCGCCCAGCTCCTTCTTCAGCGAGGCGATCTGAGAGTCCAGCGTCACCACGGCCGGGTGCGCGGCGGTGAAGTTGCCCATCAGGTCCAGGCGCTTCTGCCTGGCGTCGAGCAGCTTGGCCTGCAGGTCCACGCTCTGGGCCAGGGCGTTGCGGGCCTCGTCGTCCAGGCTGATGGTGCCGTTCTGGTTGCGGTACTGGTTGTAGCTGTCTTCAGACTGCTCCAGCTGCGCCTTGAACTTGGGCAGCTCGGTGCCCAGGAAGGCCAGCGCGCGCTCGGCCTGCACCGTCTTCTGGTCGATGTTCTGGCGCACGTACAGGCGCGAGATTTCGTTGAGCACGTCGGCCAGCTGGCCGCGGTTCTCGGCCTGCAGGCTGATGTCCATCACCCCCGACTGCTTGCCCTTTTCGACCACGCGCAGGTCCTTCTGAAGGCCCAGCAGCGTGAGCTGCTTCGACTGGCGCACCAGTTCGAACGCGGCGCCCGGCTTGGCGTCGAACGAGGCCACCAGCAGGTGCAGCGTGCCGCCGGGCACGGCCGCGTCCAGCGGCGCGCCGACCTTGCCGGTCAGCGGCGTTTCGATGTCGGGGTGCGTCAGCGTGTAGCTGCCGGCGTCACCCGCGATCAGCGTGAACTTCTTGCCCTCGAAGGCCGGCGGCACGTCCATCTGCGCCACGTTGATGCGCTCGGTGCCCGACACGAAGTTGCCCATGCCCAGAATGCCGGGCGTGGAAAGCTGACTCGAATGGCGCGCCAGAAACTCGCCCACCAGCGGCACATAGTGGGGCCGCGCGCTGATGAACAGCTTGGTGTCTTCCATCGCCTGGCCCAGCACCATGCGCGACTTGAGAATTTCGGTTTCGCCCGAGGTCGGCGTCTTCACGCCGATGCCCACGGCCGCGTTGGAGTCGCCCGGAAAGTTGCCGCCCGAGCGGTCCGGGTCTTCCACCTGAATCAGGATGTTGGCCTCGTACACGCGCGGGCCGAACAGGGCATAGCCCACGCCCAGCAGCAGCGCCAGCGCCGTGATGGAGGCGATCAGCCAGCGGCTGTCGATGAGGATGTCCAGGTACTCCCGGATCCGCGATTCCCTGACCCAACCGGCCTCGATGGCCGCCACGGGTGCGGTGTTCGCGGGTGCGGAGAGCGAAGCTTGCCAGCGCGCATTCATGGGGTTCACCTTTTCGTGTTGCGGTAAGGGGCACTCACCGCCGAGCGGTGTCGCGGCTGAGGTTGGCGACCTGGGCGGCCGGAAGAATCAGGCTGATGACGCGGTTCCACGTGACCAGCGGCACGTGGTCCACATAGACCACGTCGCGCGGCAGCAGCTCGAAGCGGTCGGCCAGCGCCAGCGCCACCGGGTTCTTCGCATTGAGGTTGAAGATCTGCTGCACGTCGGGGTTGCCCGGCGCGTTGCGCACCACGTAGATCTGGCCGGGGTCGGACGACAGCAGGTCGGGCCCGCCGGCGTCGCCCAATGCCTCGTTCAGGCTCAGGCGGCCGTTGATGCGCATCTGCAGCGCCGAAGGCGCCCTGATTTCGCCCATCACGTACACCCGGCTGTCTTCGCGGTTGCCCACGTTCACGATGTCCCCGTTGCGCAGCGCGATGCCGTTGCCGTCGAAGCCCAGCGACTCCAGCATCGGCAGGTCGACCACCGTGGTCACGCCGCCGCGGGTCAGCGAAACGCGCGAGCGGTCGCCCACCGTGGTGAAGCTGCCGGCCCGGCTGATGGCCTCCGACAGGGTCATCGGAATGTCGGTGAAGATCTGCAGCCCCGGCGTGCGCACCTCGCCCTGCACATAGGCGCGCTGGCTGCGGAACGACTGAATGCGCACCGTGACCTGCGGGTCCTTGATGTAGGTCTTGATGCGCCCGGCGATCAGCTCCGAGGCCCCTGTTTCGGTCAGCCCCTGCAGCTTGATGCGGCCGATGTAGGGAAAGCTGATTTCGCCGTTGGCGCCCACGATGAAGCCGGGCGCCACGCTCACGCCGGTCGGGTCCGACTGCTGCGCGATCACCGCGCCCGCGTTGGGCAGCAGCTCGGGCCGGTTGTAGACGATCACGCCCAGCACATCGCCCGGGCCGATGGTGTAAACCGGCGGCGTGGCAAACAGCCGCTTCACGTTCTCGCTCACGGCCTTGGGCTTCTGCGCGATCTGCGCGCGAATCAGGTCGGGCGTGATCGGAATGATCTTGCTGCTCTCGGCCGAGGCGGTGCTGTCACCCGTGGTGCTGGTGAAGCCCAGCGCGGCCGGCGTGCCGAAGCCCGGCGCGCAGCCCGACAGCCCGAGCATGCCGAGCGACAGCAGCAGGGCCATGCCCAGCCATCGCAACCGGTCGCCGACCTGGGCCTGTGCTTGAGGCTGCTGTGCCCTTCGCTGCGAAAGGGGGTGCGTGCCGCATGTCTGCGTCGCTGGATCTAGGCGTTCCATGGTGATCTCCTTGACGGCCGTTGGTCGGTGGGTGAACTCAAAAAAAAGGGGGCGATGGCCGGGCGCGCTTCAGGGCGCGGCCCAGGTGGTGGGCATGGCGCACTCCGCGCTGGCCGGTGCGCGGGCGGGGTTGCGCCGCTCGGTGCTGGCACCGAAGCAGCGGTCGGTCACCCAGTCGCCCACGCAGGCCAGAAAAAGCTGCTGACCGTGCTCGGTGCATACCGTGTGGTCGACCTCGCGCATGAACTCGTACTGCAGCGCCTGCGTGAACGGCGCGTCGCGCAGCGCGCCCAGCTGGTCGCGGTCGCGGTCGCACACATGCAGCGAGCCCGAATACAGCAACTGCACCGCCACCTTGCGTTCGACCAGGCGCTGCAGCGTGGCGCCGAACCAGGCTTCGTTGCTCTCCTGCGGCTTGCTTTCGGTGAAGAAGCCGGGCAGCGGCTTGGTCGAATGGCTCTTGAGCAGGTGGCGCTGCAGCCAGCGCTTGGCCTTGCCCGGAAAGGCAGGGTGCGCGGGCGCGGCCAGCGCGCGGCGCAGTGCCCGTTCCCAGCGCGAGCGGCGCTGCGGAAACGCAAAGCCGTCGAACAGCGAGAGCGCCACCACGCGCGCATCGGCGGCGGCCACGCCCATGGCCTGCTCCACGCCCGAGCACATCGCCACGATGGCGAACTGGCGCGCGCCCAGCAGGCGCTCGGCCACGTCCATGGCGGCTTCCAGGCTCTGCATCGCGCGGGTCTGCACGTCGGGCGCGGTGTTCAGCGCGTCGCTGTCGCCGATGCCGCCCAGGTCGAAGCGCAGGCTGCTCACGCCGCGCGCGGCCAGCGCATGCGCCAGCTTCACGTTGATGCGGCGCGGGCCCACGCGGTGGTTGGCGCCCATGTTGAACATCAGGCAGGCCACGCCGCCCGGTGCCTGCTGGGTGGGCGTGGTGAGCATGCCCACCAGCGCGTTGCCGGGGCCGAAGCGCACCGGGGTCTGTGTCGTGTCATTCATGAAGCGCTCCCTGCAGGCGGTTGAGCGCGTCGGCCGGAACCATGGCGCTGTTGGGGTAGGGGTCCGACGTCCAGTCGAGCTGGTGGCTGAAATAGGCCAGGCGAACCGGCATGTGGCGCGACTGCTGGTCGGCGGCCCACTGCGCGGTGTGTGCGTCGTCGGGGCCGGCCAGCACCAGCGTGTCGTGCAGCGCGGTGAGCGGCAGCGACTCGGGCACCAGCGCCGCCAGTTGCGCGCGCAGCGCGGGCGACAGCAGGGTGCCCAGCGCTTCTTCGGGCAGGTCGTCGGGCGCTTGCGCCAGGCTGCGGCGCCAGGCCAGGTCGGGGATGCAGAAGGTGGTGTCGATGGCCGCCACGTGCTGCTCGCGCAGCAGCCGCCCGTAGCGCCGCCCGTCGATCACCGGCTCCCACAGCACCAGGCGCACCGGGTCGCAGCGCCCGCTGCGCGCGGCCAGCACCGCCAGCGTGGCGCCCAGGCGCGCACCGATCCACACGATGGAAGCACCCGGCGCGCGCCGGCGCAGCTCTTCGTGCGCCGAGCACAGGTCGCGCCGCCAGCCGTCGAGCTCGCCTTCGCTTTCGTCGCCGGGCGAGTCGCCCGAGCCGTAGAAGTCGAAGCGCAGGGTGGGAATGCCCTGGCGCGCGAAGCGCTCGGCCAGCACCTTGAAGAAGCGGTGCGTGCGCAGCCCTTCCTGGCCGAACGGCGAGCAGAACAGCACGGCGGTGTTCTCGGCGGGGGCCTGGCCTTCTTCGGCCGGGTGGAACACACCGAAGACCTGGCGCGAGGCCGGCCCGAACATCAGGGGCGTGGCGTGCGTCATGCGTGGGCCTCCGACAAGCGGCCGAACGCGCTCGATGCACCGAACGCGCCCGATCCATTCGATGCGCCCGATCCACTGCCCGTACTGGCACGCGCTTCCGTCTGGCGCCACTCGGCCAGCGAACCCACGCAGTCCATGCGCGCGGGCGCCGGGCGCAGCACCAGCCACAGAATGCGCCCGGCCACCGACAGCTCCACGCTGCGGCAGTCCGGCGTCACGCCCACCTCGAAGCTCTGGGGCGACAGCAGCAGGCCCACGCCCACGGCCTTCAGGCAGGCCTCCTTGCGGGTCCAGCAGGTCAGAAAGGCCCGGTCGCGTTCGCGCGCCGGCGTGGCGGCCAGCGCCTCCTGCTCGCGCCGCGTGAAGTGCTCGGCCGCCAGCGCCTCGGCGTCCGGCATGGGGCGCAGCAGCTCCACGTCGGCGCCCAGCGGGCCGCGCCCGCCCACCGCGATCAGCGCCAGGCCCTGGCTGTGGCTCAGCGAGAACTGGGTGCGCGTGTGCCCCGACAGCGAAGGCTTGCCGAAGGAGCCGGTGCTCAGGTGCAGCGCGGCGCTGTGCAGGCCGGTGTATTCGGCCAGCGCCTGGCGCAGCGCGACGTGCGCGGCCACAAAGCGCTGCCGGTCGGCCGGAAACCGGAAGCTCGCGGCGCGCGTGCACTCCTCGGCCGACAGGAGCTGCGCGGGCAGCAGGTCGGTGAAGCTGTCCAGGTCCACGTACCGGCACAGCGGCGCGTCGATCGAGAGGGCGTGGGCAGAGCTGCTCATGGTCACCCCTTGCGCAGCCAGTTGCCGAAGGTGCGGCTGAGCAGCCCGCCGCGTTGTGCATGGGCGGCCGTGCCTGCGGCCAGCTCCGCCAAGTCCGACGGCACGCCCTCCGGCACGCTGCGTGCCGAAGATGCGATCTGCCCGAGGTTCTCGAACAGGTAGCGCCGCGGCTCCACGCGGTGACCCAGCGTCTGCGCGGCCTGCTGCACCGCGCGCAGCACCAGCAGGGAGTCGCCGCCCAGGTCGAAGAAGTTGTCGCTGGCGCGGATGTCGTCCACGTCGATGCCGATCACGCCGGCCCAGATCTGCGCGAGCGGCGCATGCTCCGGGCTCAGCAGGGTCTGGCGGGCCTTGCGTGGCGTGCCGGCGGTCTCGGCCTCGGCGGCAACCTGCACGCTCTTGTCGGGCTCCACCGCGGCCAGCTTGCGCAGGTACAGCGCGCTGGTCGAGCCTTCGGTGTCGGCAATTTCAGCCAGCGTGGCGTTCGGGTCCTGCGCCACGCGGCGCAGCACTTCCAGGTAGCGCTCGCGCAGTTGTGCACCGGTCTCGCGCAGGTACACGTCGGCGTTGTAGATCAGCGCGCCTTCCAGGCCGAAGGGCTTGTCCATGAGCCACACGCCGATGTCGTCGGTGGCGCCGTGCTGCATCACGTGCATCTGGCGGGTCTGCAGGCTGCCGATGGCGCGGGCGCGCTCGCGGGCATCCTGGAACGAGAACATCGCCTGGTACGGGCCCGAGGTCTTGATCTGGCTGGCGTAGCCCGGCTCGGCCATCAGGCGCTCGAACGGCACCTGCTGGTTGTTCATCATCGACAGCAGCTCCTGCTTCACGTAGCGCATGAACGCGGGCAGCGGCTGCGCCAGGTCGACGCTCAGCGACACCGGCAGCACGTTGTTGAAGAAGCCCATCACGTCTTCCGTCTCGGCCTGCTGGCGCCCGCGCACCGGGTTGGCAATGACGATGCTGTCGGTACCGATGACGCGCGCCATGGTCAGCGCGTAGATACCGAAGGTCAGCATGCTGAGCGTGACGTCCATGTCGCGAGCGATGTCGCGCAGGCGCTGCGTGCTCTGCAGGTCGATGGTGATCCAGTGCGCGCCGCCCTGGCCGCTTTTGCCGGCGCGGCGCGGCATGTCGGTGCGCGGCATGCGCGCGGCCTTGGCGCCTTCGAGCCGGCCGCGCCAGAACTTCAGCTGCTCCTCGCAGGCGGGGCTGTCCATCCACGCGGCCAGCCAGTCGGCGTAGTCGCCGTAGGTGGTGGTGAGCGCGGGCAGGGTGTGCGGGCGGCCACGCTCGGCCGCGTCGTACAGCGCGGAGAGCTCGCTTTGCAGCAGGTCGAAAGACCAGCCGTCCCACACCAGGTGGTGCGGCACGAACATGAACACATGCTCGTTGTCGTCCAGCTGGAACAGCGTGGCGTGGGCCATCGGCGCCTGGTGGATGTCGATGGGCCGGTCGGCCAGCTCCTGCATGCGCTCGACCAGCTCGGCCTCGCGCTGGTCGGCGGGCAGGCCGCGCAGATCGACCATCGGCAGCGCGAATTCCACGGACTGCGAAATCAGCTGCACCGGCGTGCCGGTCTGCGCATCGACGCCCATGCGGGTGCGCAGCGATGGCTGGCGGCGAATCATTTCGCGCAGCGCGGCCTCGAAGCGCGTGGCCTCCAGGTGTCCGGTAAGGCGCTGCGCGGAAGGCGCGTTGTAGACCGAGCGGCCGGGGTGCAGCTCTTCCATGAAGCGGATGCGCTCCTGCGGCATGGTCAGCGGCGCGCTGCTGCGCACCGGTGCCAGGCCGATGGGCGCCTCCAGCCCCACGCCCGCGCCCTGCAGGCCCTGCACCACCAGCGCGAGCTTCTCGGCCGTGGGGGCTTCGAACAGCGAGCGCAGCGGCAGCGTGACCTGGAACTCGCGGCTCAGCAGCGTGGTGAGCCGCGCGGCCAGCAGCGAATGGCCGCCCATGGTGAAGAAGTCGTCGCGCAGGTCCAGGCCCGGCAAGCTCAGCACCTTCTCCATGGTGGCGAGCACCTTGCGTTCATGCTCGTTGCGCGGGCCGGCGCCGCGGCGCACCTCGTTGCGGGCCACGGCCTGCGGCGGCGGCAGCGCGACGCGGTCGACCTTGCCGTTGGCCAGGCAGGGCAGGGCGGGCAGCGTGACCACGTGCTGCGGCAGCATGAAGGCCGGCAGGTGCTTGCGCAGGTGGACCATGAGCGCGTCGAGGTCGAAACTCGCACCCTGAGTGAGCGCCAGGTAGGCCACCAGGCGCACATCGCCCGGGTGGTCTTCGCGGGCCACGACCACGCTGCGCGACACGCCCGGCACCTCGCAGCAGCGCACCTCGATCTCGCCGGGCTCGATGCGGTAGCCGCGCACCTTCACCTGGAAGTCGAGCCGCCCGAGGTGATCGAGCAGCCCGTCGTTGCGCCAGCGGCCACGGTCGCCGGAGCGGTACATCTTCTTCGGCGTGCCCAGCACGCGCACCGTGACAAAGCGCTCCGCGGTGAGCTCGGGGCGGTCGAGGTAGCCCAGCGACACGCCTTCGCCCGCAATGCATATTTCGCCCGGCACGCCCACGGGGCAGGGCTGCAGGTTGGCGTCGAGGATCCAGATTTCGGTGTTGTCCACCGGCTGGCCGATGGCCACGCCGCGGGTGGCAATTTCTTCGGGCCGCACGCGCCAGGCGGTGGAGTACACAGTGGTTTCGGTCGGGCCGTAGCCGTTCCACAGGCCTTCCATGCGCTCGCACAGCGCCAGCGCCAGGCTGGGGCGCAGCGCCTCGCCGCCGGTCCAGCCGCGAAAGCCCGGGGCACCGCGCCATTGCGCGTCCAGCAGCACCTGCCACATGCCGGGGGTGGCCTGCAGCAGGGTGATTTTTTCTTCGTCGAGCGTCTTCGACAGGCGGTTGCCGTCCATGGCGACTTCGCGCTGCACCATCACCAGCTCCGCGCCGGCGGCCAGCGGCAGCAGCAGGTCGGGCACGGCCATGTCGAACGACAGGGTGGTAACGGCTGCGATGCGGTCGTCCGGGCCCACGCCCGATTGCCGTTCCATCCACTGCAGCAAGTGCGCCACGCCGCGGTGGTGCGCAATGACGCCCTTGGGCTGGCCGGTGGAGCCGGAGGTGTAGATCACATAGGCCGCGTCGTCCGGGCCGGCGTCGTCGGCGCTGGGTACCAGCGACTCGGTGCTGCCCTGGCGCCAGGCGGTGTCGCGGTCGATCTCGAAGATGCGCTCGCCGGCGTCGGCGCGCCAGTCGCGCGGTGCGGCGGCAATGTCCGACGAGGTGACCAGCAGGCTGAGCTTGGCGTCGGTGGCGTAGTAGTCCAGCCGGGCCTGCGGAAACGCGGTGTCCAGCGGCACGTAAGAAGCGCCGGCCTTCAGGATGCCCAGCATCGCGACGACCATCTCCAGGCTGCGCTCCAGGCACAGGCCCACATGCTGGCCGCGGCGCACGCCCCGTGCGCGCAGTGCATGCGCCAGCCGGTTCGACTGCGCATTCAGCTCCGCGTAGCTGCAGCTGCGCGCGCCGTCGCGCACCGCCGGGTGGTTGGGCTGGCGCGGCACGCGGGCCAGAAAACCGGCATGCGCCAGCGGCTCGCCTTGCAGCGGCACGCGCGCGGGTTGCAGCGCCAGCAGCGCACGGGCGCCTTCGGCGGACAGCACCTCGAGCCGGCCGATGGTCTCGCCCGGGTTCTGCACGGCCGACTGCAGCACGCAGGCGTACATGTCCATCCAGCGCTGCACGCTGACCTCGTCGAACAGGTCGGTGTTGTACTGGGCCTCTATCTGCAGGCCGCCGTCGAGCGGGCGCAGGTTCAGAAAGATCTCGAAGTTCTCGTACTGCCGCGCAATGGTGTCCTGCGTCACGTCGATGCCCGGAAAGGCCTGCGCGCTGGCGGCCACGTCGGGGTCGACGTTGAAGGCCACGCTCACCAGCGGCAGCCGGCTCGCATCGCGTTCCAGCGAGAGCTGGCTCAGCAGCGCGCCATAGGTCAGCGCCTGGTGGTCGAAGGCGTCGAGCACGGCGGTGCTGCATTCGTCCATGAGCGCGTCGAAGCGCAGCTCGGCGCTGGCGGCCAGGCGCAGCGGCAGCAGGTTGACGCAGTGGCCCACCAGCGCGGGCATGTCGCGCGCCAGCTGGCCCGATGCGGGGATGCCCACCACGATGTCGTCCTGCCCCGTGAGGCGGTGCAGCGTGGCCACAAAGCCGCTCAGCAGGCCGGTGAACAGGCTCACGCCGGCCTTGGCGCTGGTGGCGCGCAGGGCGGTGACCAGGCGGCGGTCGAGCAGGCGCTCGGCGCGGCGCGAATGAAAGGTGCGCGTGGCGGGCCGCGGGCGGTCCAGCGGCAGCTCCAGCACCGGCAGGCTGCTGCCGGAGAAACGCTCCAGCCAGTAGTTCACATGCGCCTGCATGTCGGGGTGCGTGGCCTCGGCGCTTTCCTCGGCCGAGAACGCGGCGAAGAGCGGTGCCGGCTTGAGCTTCAGGCCCACGCCGGTCTGCTCGGCATACAGGTGGCCCAGCTGCTCGGCAATGACCGCCCAGGACCAGCCGTCGCACACCACGTGGTGCGCGGACATGACCAGTTCATGCTCCGCGTCGCCCAGCTTGAACAGCACCGCGCGAAACAGCGGGCCGTGCTCCAGCGAGAACGGCGTGCACACCGCCGCGGTGTGGGCGTCTTGCAGCGCCAGCGCGCGGGCTTCGCCCGACAGGCTGCTCAGGTCTTGCTGCAGCAGCGGGTCGCCTTCAGGGTGGCTCACCAGCATGCAGCTGCCGTCCGGCGAGATGGTGGCGCGCAGCGACTGGTGGCGTGCCACCAGCAAGGCCATGGCGCGCCCCAGCGCGGCGCGGTCGAGCGGGCCGCGCATGCGCAGCAGCACTGATTCGTTGTAGGCCATCGAGGCCTCGGTGCTCAGCGTTGCGCCAAGCCAGACTTCGCGTTGCGACTCGGTCGTCGCGACGATGCTTTCGATGACGCCACCGGCTGCGGTGGGTTTGAGAACGGCGTTCATGCTGCGGCCTTTCCATTGAGCAGGTGGTGTGAGGGGGTGGCGTTGTCCGGCACGTACCAGAAGGGCTGGCCGTCGATGTCGCGCGCCAGCACCGAGCCGTCTTCCACCGGCTTGCGAATGTCGAAGCCCGTGACCACGGCGGCGCGGCGCGGCAGGAAGCCGGACTCCTGCATCTCGCCGACCGATTCCTTGAAGGCGTTCTGCATGAACGCGATGTCCTCTGCGCTGTGCGCGCTGGTGAGGAAGCACGGAAAGTTGTCCAGGATGTGCACGCCGCGGCTGCGCATCATGGCGAAGAGCAGGTCCTGCAGCGGGTGGTCTTCGAGCCAGCTCACGCGCCACAGCGAGGAGAAGTGCCTGATCTCGATGGGCGCGCCCACCTCCTTGCACCAGGCCGACAGTTCCCCGGCCATGGTGGCGGTGGTGGCGTTGAGCCCCGCCTGCAGTGCCGGGCCGGCCTCCTTCAGGTGCAGCAGCGAGGCCTTGGCCGCGGCCAGTGCCAGCGGGTGGCGCACGAAGGTGCCGGCGAAGTAGGTCACGCCCACGCCGGGAATGGAGTCGTCGCCGTACTGCCAGGGGCCGCCGTCCAGCGCGTCCATGAACTCGCGCTTGCCCGCGATCACGCCCACCGGAAAACCGCCGCCGATCACCTTGCCGTAGGTGGCCAGGTCGGCGCGCAGCCCGAACAGTTCCTGCGCGCCGCCCAGGCCCACACGAAAGCCGGTGATGACCTCGTCGAAGATCAGCGCGCAGCCGTGCTGCTCTGTAATGGCGCGCACCTCGTGCAGAAACTCGCGCGGCTGAAAGTCGGGCCGGCGGCTTTGCACTGGCTCGGCCAGCACGGCGGCCAGGTCGTCGGCGTTGTCGCGAATGAAGGCCAGCGCCTCGGGCGTGCCGTAGTCGAGCACGCGAATGTCGCCGAACATGCCGCTCATGACGCCCGGCGCGGCCGACAGGCCCTTGCCCGCCTTGCCGGCGCGCACCAGCACCTCGTCGAAAGTGCCGTGGTAGGAGCCGGTGAACACCACCACCGTGCTTCGCCCGGTGACGGTGCGCGCGATGCGCAGCGCGGCCATCACGGCCTCGGAGCCGGTGTTGCACAGGCCGGCGCGGTCGTGGCCGGTGAGCTCGCAGACCAGCGCCGTGACCTCGGCCGCCAGCGGGTGCTGCGGGCCGATCTCGTAGCCCAGGTCGAGCTGCTTGCGCACCGCGTCCTGCACAAAGTCGGGCTGCCAGCCGAACATGTTCATGCCGAAGCCGTTGAGCGCGTCGACGTACTCGTTGCCGTCCAGGTCCCACATCTTCGAGCCCTTGGAGCGCTCGATGACGATCTGATACGTGATCTCCTTGGTCACCGGGCGAAAGCCGTTGACCACGCGCGGGTCGGCCATGTGGGTGCGGTTGTCTTCGGTGAACTGCTTGCTCTTTGGTGTGCGTTCCACATAGCGGCGCATGAAGGCCGCGAGCCGCGCCTTCTGCCGGCCGCTGGGCTCGCTGGTGCGCTGGGTGTGGATGCGGGCGATCGCGCCGAAGGCCTTGTTGACGTCGTAGCGCACGGGCTCGCCGGTCGCCGGCGTGGACGTGGGCGTGGCAGTTGCCGGCTCGACAGGCTGGCTCTCGGCCGCCACTTGGAGCGGCGTTTCAGGCTGCGGCGCGGGCTGCATCGGCATGGCCTGCACGGTCATCATCGGCATCGCATGGGCCGAATTGGCCGCCCCCGACAGCAGTGCGAGCTGGTGGCGCATCAATTCCATTTGCTGCGAAATCAGCTGGTTCAGCGGGGCGCCACCGGAAACGCCTTGCATCGGCATGTACACCGGCATGGCCGTGGCGTGCGGCGCCGCGGCCTGCGGCATGGCCACCGCGGAGGGCGCTGCCACAGGTGCCGGTGCCGCGGGCGCCGCGACTTCGGCCGGCAGGCTGGCCCGCAGGAAGCCCGAGAGCGCGTCGAAGCTGCGGTAGTTTTCCATCAGCTGGCGAAAGCTCAGGTTGACCTTGAAGTGCTTCTTGATCTGCGTGGCCGCCTGGGTCAGCGTGAGCGAGTCCAGCCCCAGTTCGCCGAAGGACGCGTGGCCTTCCGCCTGTGCCATGTCGATGCCGGAGATGTCTTCGAACAAGGTGCGCAGGCGCGCGTCCAGCGACGACGTGGACATGCGGGAAGGAGGAAGTGGCGATGGCGTTGCAGCGGTCACGGTCGGCTCCAATGGAATGGTTGAAACAGAAAAAGAAGGAACGGGGACCGCGGCCACGGCAGGCGCGCTCGCGGTGAAGGAGAGGGAAGGGGAGGCGGGCGCTGCAAGCTCTGCAGCCGGGGCGATGTCGACCCAGAAGCGCTTGCGCTCGAAGGGCGTGGTGGGCAGCTGCACGCGCTGGGCGCCGGGCCGGGAGCACAGCCGCGAAAGTTCGACCTCCGCGCCGCTGGCCCACAGGCGCCCCAGCGCCAGTTGCAGCGTGCGGGCTTCGTCGGCCGGCTCGCCCTGCAGCAGCGACACCACATTGCCGGTGCCGTGCTGGCGCACCAGCGTGGCGAGCACGTTGCGCGGGCCGGCTTCCACGAACAGCGGGTTGGCCAGTTGCGCCATCGCGCTGCGCACCGCCGGCGAAAAATGCACCGTGCCGCGCAGGTGCTGCGCCCAGTAGCTCGGGCTGATGGCTTCGGCGCCTTCGAGCAGGCGGCCGGTCATGGTCGAGAAGATGGGCGTGTGCGGCGCCTGCAGCGCCACGCCGTTCACCAGGGCCTCGAAGGGCGCGACGGCCGCGTCCATCATGGCGGAGTGAAAGGCGTGCGAGGTCTGCAGCGCGCGGCTTGCAATGCCTTCGGCTTCCAGGCTGGCCTGCAGCGCGGCAATGGCCTCGAAGGGGCCGGCGGCAACGCAGGCGGTGGGGCCGTTTTCAGCGGCCAGAGACAGTTGCGAGCCAAGCCGCACTTGCAGGTCAGCCGCGCTCATGCGCACCGACAGCATCGCGCCCGGCGGCTGGGCCTGCATGAGCGCGCCGCGCCGGGCCACGAGGCGGGCAGCGTCTTCGAGGCGCATCACGCCGGCCAGCACGGCCGCGACGAACTCGCCCACGCTGTGGCCGATCAGCGCCTGCGGCCGTGCACCCAGCGACAGCACGCGCCGGGCCAGCGCGTATTCGAGCGCGAAGATGGCCGGCTGCGTGGCGGCGGTGGGTGCCAGCGCTTGCGGGTCGGCCGAGAACATGCGCGCGCGCAGGTCGAAATCGACCGCGCCTTCGAAGGCGTTCATGCAGTCGTCGAAGGCGGCCGCAAACACCGGGTCGGCGGCATGCAGGTGCTGGCCCATGCCGGCGTACTGCGCGCCCTGGCCGGGGAACATCAGCACCAGTTGCGGTGCGCGTGCCGCGGTGCGGCCGCTGGCGCGCCAGGGCGAATCGGCGGTGCGCAGCGCGTCGATGGCGCTGGCCGTGTCGCCGGCCACCACGACGCGGCGGAAGGCGTGCGCCTTGCGGCCGACGGCCAGCGTGTAGGCCACGTCGGCCAGCGGTTGCGCTGCCGTGCCTGTTTCAAGGCTTCCATCGAGCTGCATGGCAAGGTGCACGGCGAGCTGCTCGGTGGCCACGGCCAGCGCGGCCTCCGAGCGGGCCGACAGCGACAGCAGCTGCACGCCGGTGGCCACGGGCGATGGCGCGCGCGCCGGTGCTTCTTCCACGATGACGTGCGCGTTGGTGCCGCCCACGCCGAAAGAGCTCACGCCCGCGCGGCGCGGCAGGTCGGCACGCGGCCAGGGCTGCAGCTGGTTGCTCACGCGAAAGGGCGTGCGCGCGAAGTCGATCACCGGGTTGGGCGTGTTGAAGTGCACGGTCGGCGGAATCACCCCGTGGTGCAGCGCCAGCGCCGTCTTGATGAGCCCGGCCGCGCCGGCGGCGGTGACCATGTGGCCCACATTGCTCTTGAGCGAGCCCAGGGTGCAGAAGTCGAGCGCGTCGGTGTGCTCGGCGTAGGCCACGGCAAGGGCCTCGACCTCGATCGGGTCGCCCATGGGCGTGGCGGTGCCGTGCGCCTCCACGTAGGAGATGCTGCGCGCGTCGATGTCGGCCGCGGCCAGCGCGGCGCGAATCACCGCGGCCTGGCCGTCGACGCTGGGGGCGGTGAAGCTCGCCTTGGCGCCGCCGTCGTTGTTCACCGCGGCGCTGCGCAGCACGGCGTAGATGGTGTCGCCGTCGGCTTGCGCGTCGGCCAGGCGCTTGAGCAGCACCACGGCCGCGCCGTCGCTGAACACGGTGCCCTGGGCCTGCGCGTCGAAGCTGCGCGTGCGGCCGTCGGGCGAGAGCATCGAGCCCTCGTTGTAGAGGTAGCCGCTGCGCGGCGGGCAGGTGACAGACGCGCCGCCCGCCAGCGCCATGTAGCACTGGCCCGTGCGCAGCGCATGAAAGGCCTGGGCCACGGCCACCAGCGAGGTCGAGCAGGCCGTGTGCACGCTGACGGCCGGGCCGGTCAGGTTGAGCCGGTTGGCCACGCGCGTGGTGATGTAGTCCTTCTCGTTGGCCAGCATCACCTGGAACTCGCCCACCGGCTCCACCAGGTCGGGCCGGGTGCTCACGTGGCGCTGGAAGTAGCTGGCGTTGTACATGCCGGCGTACACGCCGACCGGGCCGGGCGCGGCGTCGGGCACGTAGCCGGCGCGTTCGATGCATTCCCAGCAGATCTCCAGGAACACGCGCTGCTGCGGGTCCATCAGCTGTGCTTCTTTCGGGCTGATGCCGAAGAAGGCGGCGTCGAAGTTCTCGATGCCGTCGATCACGCCGCGTGCGCGCACATAAGACGGGTCGCTGCGCAGCGCCTGGCTCACGCCCGCGTCCAGCGTGGCGTCGTCGAAGAAGGTGATGCTGTCGCGCCCGGCCACCAGGTTGGCCCAGAACTGCTCGACGTCGGCCGCGCCGGGAAAGCGCCCGGCGGTGCCGATGAGCGCGACGGCGTCGTCCGGGCTCGCACCCGGCCATGACGGCGCGGTTTCAGTGGGTGCCGCCGCGACAGGCCGTGCTTGAAAACCTGCCGCGGCGGCGGTGGCGGGCTGATCACCCGCCGGCTGCATCCGCGCACCCATTGCTTTTGGCGTGGGATTGCGGAAAAAAAGATTGGTCGACAGCGCAGTGCCGCTGCCGCGCTGCAGCTCGCCGAGCACCTGCAGCACCAGCAGCGAGTCGCCACCCAGGTCGAAGAAGTTGTCGTTGCGCCCGACCTTGTCGATGCGCAGCGCGCGTGCAAAGGCGTCGCACACCTGCTGCTCGGCGGCGTCGCGGGCTTCCTCGAAGGGCTGGGCCAGGTCGGGGCGCTCGCCGGCGGGCTCCGGCAGGGCCTTGCGGTCGAGCTTGCCGTTGGCCGTGACGGGCAGTTGCGCCAGCCACACCTGGGCGGCGGGCACCAGCGCGGCCGGCAGCCGGGCTGCCAGGTGTGTGCGCAGGGCGTCCCAGGACACCTTCTGCGAGCGCGCGACCAGATAGGCGACCAGGCGCAGCTGGCCGCTGGCATCGGGTCGCGCGAGCACCGCGCAAGACTGAATGCCGGGGTGCGCCAGCAGGGCGGCCTCGACTTCGCCGGTCTCGATGCGGTGGCCGTGAATCTTCACCTGGCCGTCGCGACGGCCGATGAATTCGAGCGTGCCGTCGCCCAGCCAGCGCGCCAGGTCGCCGGTGCGGTAGAGCCGGTCTTGCGGGCCGCCGAAGGGGTCCGGCACGAAGCGCTGCGCGGTGAGCTCGGGCTGGCGCAGGTAGCCGCGCGCCAGGCCGTGGCCGCCGATGCACAGCTCGCCCACCAGGCCGGTCGGCAGCAGCGCCATCGACGGGCTGAGCACGCGCAGCACGGTGTCGTTGATCGGGCGGCCCAGCGGCACGGAGCGCAGGTCGTCGGGCAGGGGAGACGGAATGCGGTGCGTGGCCGCGAAGGTGGTGCACTCGGTGGGGCCGTAGCCGTTGCTCAGCAGCAGGCCCGGCAGCGCGGCCTGGGCGCGGCGCACATGGGGCACCGACAGCGCCTCGCCGCCGGTGAACAGGTGGCGCAGGCCCGCGAGGTGGGCCGGGCTGTCGTCGACGATGGCGTTGAACAGCGCGGCGGTGAGCCAGGCGGTGTGCACGTCGTGCCGGGCCACGGTGCGCGCCAGGCCGGGGCCGGTGGGCACGCGCTCCTCATGCACCACGCAGCAGCCGCCGTTGAGCAGCGGGCCCCACACCTCGAGCGTGGCGGCATCGAAGCCCAGCGGCGCCGCATGCAGCACTGCGCGGCCCGGCGCGAGCGCCACGTAGTCCACGCCCACCACCAACCGCAGGATGGCGCGGTGGCCAATTTCGATGCCCTTGGGCGTGCCCGTGGAGCCCGAGGTGTACATCACATAGGCGAGCGATTCGCCGTCGATGGCCGGCGGATTCCAAGCACTGCGGTCTGCCTTGTCCGCATATTCGTCGAGCAGCAGAACAGCGTGTTCGCCGTGTGCCGCGGGCACCTGGGCGTGGTGCGCCTGCGTGGTGACCACATGGTGCGCGCGCGCCTCGCCCAGCATGTAGGCGATGCGCTCGGGCGGAAAGTCGGTCGGCACGGGCACGTAGGCGGCGCCGGCCTTCAGGATGCCGAGCTGCGCCACGACGGCGGCCATCGAGCGCTCCAGCAGCATGCCCACGGCGTCGCCGCTGCGCACGCCCAGGCGCTGCAGGCGGTGGGCGAGTTCGTCGGAGCGGGCGTCGAGCTCCGCGTAGCGCATCAGCACGTCGCCTTCGGCCAGCGCAATCGCGTCCGGCGTGGCCTTGGCCTGGCGGGTGAACACGCCGGGCACGGTGAGGGCGCGGTCCGGCGGCGAGACCGGCGCGTTCCAGTCGGTGAGCTGGTGGCGGCTGTCTGTCCGGGCCAGGGTGCGGATGTCGCTCAGCGGCGCGTCGGGGCGCGCGAGCAGGTCGGCGGCGGTGTCGGCCAGCGCGGCGAGCAGGGCGTGGAGCGATTCAGCGTCCATCAGGCTGGCCGCGGCGTCGATATGAAGGCAGGCCTGCGCGGCGTCGAAGTGCAGGCGCAGGGGGGTGTTGTTCTCTGTATGAGACGAAGTGCTGTCCTCGCGCAGCCAGAGGGACTGCGCCTGGCCGGCTTCGCGCACCGATTCGGGCGCGGCACGGCGGGCGATGTCCAGTTCGCCGAGCCAGTCGCCCGCGGCGCGTGTGGCGTCGTAGGCGACCGTGGTCGACCAGTGGCGCGAGCGGCCGGCTTCGTGCAGCACGGGCCACAGGGTGCCGAGCCAGCGCGACTGCAGCAGCAGCCAGGCGCCGGCGAGCAAGGTGTCGGGCAGCAGCCCGACCGCGGCAGGGAGCGCCAGGCGCAGCGCGCCGGAATGGCGGGCAGGCGAGGCGGCCGGGCTCGCACTCGGATGGCCGCGCACCACGAAAAGATCACCCAGAACCAGGTCGGGTGCCTCTCGCTGCGCTGTCGAAACAGTTTGAATTTCCATGTAATTACCCGGCGAACAAATACGATGGAATTAATCGGGCAGGCGAAAATGCCTTCTGATCAATTGGCCCTGTAGATCTGATCTGCGTCTTTTTCTTGACTCGATCCTAGGAGCTTTGTTTCGCCGGATGTGTGGCCTTTTGGGCTACGTTACATTCAGACAATGTTATTTCGAAAACGTACTACCCGAATTGTCATGTTCAAGGTAACTGATGCGCGGTTTTGAAGAAGCGAGCGACTACTCAGCCTGTTCCAAGGCCGAAAAATGGCCATCCGAGGGGAGGTACTCATGGGGAGATGCGCAGGGCAGCGGCATGCAAAACCGATGTGCCCGGCGGCACGCGGGCAGGGCGCACTTGGTGCACCCGCTTCACTGGGAGTCATGCGTAAAACGCACGGCTGCGGTGCCCGCAAAATGAAACAGCGCCCCGATTCCGTGCTGTTATTTAATTCGGCAGTCTGTAACCGGATAAAAAATAGCTGTACAAAGCAGAAAACAGCCAAGACTTCCCGCTGGATTTGTGCTTGGCGAAATCAATTCCGCCGGGCAAGCCGCACGTTCAGCGACACCTTATTTCCCGGCGCGGTGCGTCATTGCTTCGATCTCTATTGCCAATGGGATATGCCGAACAATTCAGGCGCACTGCCGGCCAATGCGACTTATTTCTGCAATAAGGCCCGAACGCGGCTGCTGCGGGCTTATTGCCGGCGCAACGAAAATTTGCGCAGCCGCCGGCCCGGCGCAGGCCCCGCGCCACTGCTGGTAGCCTCCCGGATTCTTCGAACGCGGCCCCGCACAAGGGGGCGCGCCATTCAGGTCTTCCAGGAAGGACTCCAGCAGTGGTTGTGACAGCAGCAGGGATATGCCGTACAGGCCATACAGGCAGTAAAGACAACTCAGGCCGACGCTGGCGCGCGGGCATCGCACTGGCCGCCGCATTGATGCTCGCGGCGTGCTCCACGTCCCCCAAGGCGCCCGTGGCCGGCCCCGGCGAATACGTGGTGCAGCCGGGCGACACGCTCTTTCGCATCGCCTCCAAAACCGGCCGCTCGGCCAACGACATCGCCCGCTGGAGCAACCTGCAGGACCCCGACAAGCTCGAGGCCGGTCAGGTGCTGCGCGTGGCGCCGCCCGGCGGCGCGGCCAGCGCGTCGGCAGGCCCGGCGCCCGATGCGTCGTCACCCCGCGGCGCCCGCAACGCCGACGCCGAACGCGCCAGGCCGCCCCGCGCTCGCGAGCCCGAACCCGCGGCACCGCCCGCGTCGCGCCGCAGCGACTGGGGCTGGCCCGCGCCGGGGCAGGTGATTGCGGGCTTCAACGGCTCGAGCAACAAGGGCATCGACATCGCCGCCAACCCGGGCGACCCGGTGGTGTCGATGGGCGCGGGCAAGGTCGCCGTGACCGAGATGCTGCGCGGCTATGGCAGCGTGGTGATGGTCGACCATGGCGGCTCGTACATGTCGGTCTACACCAACCTGCGCACGGTCATGGTCAAGCAGGGCCAGCGTGTGGAGCGGGGCCAGAAGATCGCCGACATCGGCGGTGGCGAAGGTGGACGCGCCAAGCTGCACTTCGAGATTCGCTACCGCGGCAACGCGGTCGACCCGCGCCAGTACCTGGCGGCTCGCTGACCGTTCGGCCCTTCGTGCCTGACGTGTGGCATCTGGCAAACGGCCTCCCACGAATTGGTGATATCGCACGGCCCCCGAACTGCGCAGACTCGCCCCCTCACTCTGTCGGAAGGGGGTCTGGATGGAACTCACGCACTGGATGTTCGTCATTGGCGGGGTTGCCGTGGCGCTGGGCACGCAATGGTTTCTGCAGGCGTCGTTCCGGCGCGAATGGCAGGCCCAGATCGCCGAGCAGGTGACGCAGTCGGCCGCGCTGGTCGACGCGTGCGCCCCGGGCACCGCGCCGCGCACCCTGGGCTGACCGGTTCACGCGTGGCCTGCGGTGCGTGCGGCACCGCCGCCCCTCTAAGATGCGCGCTGTTCTGAGTTCCAGAAGACGCGAGAGGCAAGGGGAGGGCCACGCATGATTTCTTTGCTCCACACCGCGGACTGGCAGATGGGCCGCGTGTTCTCGCAGTTCGAGCCCGACGACGCAGCCGCGTTGTTCGAGGCCCGTTTCAAGGTGGTCGAACGGCTGGCCGCCATTGCCGCCGAACGCCAGGTCGACGCCGTGCTGGTCGCAGGCGACGTGTTCGACCTGCAGACCGTGTCGGACAAGACCATTCGGCGCATGTTCAATGCCATGCAGGCCTTCAGCGGCCCGTGGCTGCTGATTCCGGGCAACCACGATTCCGCGCTGAGCGAATCGGTCTGGCGCCGCGCCGAGCGGCTGGGCGCCATTCCGCCCAACGCCGTGTGCTGTCTGGAGCCCAAGCCGCACACCGTGGCAGGCAAGTTCGTGCTGCTGCCCGCGCCGCTCACGCAGCGCCACACCTACGGCGACCTCACCGACTGGTTCGCGTCCGCGCCCACCGACAGCGGCCTGCCGCGCATCGGGCTGGCGCACGGGTGCGTGCAGGGCATCCTGTCGGAAGACATCGATTCGGCCAACCCGATTGCCGCGGGCCGGGCCGGGGAGGCCGGGCTCGACTACCTCGCGCTGGGCGACTGGCACGGCACGCGGCAGATCGACGAGCGCACCTGGTACGCGGGCACGCCCGAAACCGATCGCTTTCGCGCCAACGATTCGGGCCAGGCGTTGCTTGTTTCCATTGCGGGTGCCGGCGCCTTGCCGCAGGTCGAACCGGTGCGCACCGGGCAGTTCGTTTGGCAGCAACTGGAGCCTCGGCTCACGGTGGCTTCGGACATCGACGGGCTGGTGGAAAAGCTGGCCGCCGTCGGCGGGCAGGACGTGCTGCAACTGCGCGCGCTCGGCAGCTGCGACCTGGGCGGCCACGGCAAGCTCAGTGCGGCACTGGATGCCGCGCGCGCCCGCGCCCGTGCGCTGGTGTGGGACGGTGAAGCGCTGCGGCTGGAGCCGACCGAAGAAGACATCCAGGCGCTGCATGCCGACGGTTTCGTCGGCGAGGCGCTGCAGGCGCTGCGCACGCAGCAAGCCGATGCCGACGCGGAACTGGCCCGCGACGCCTTGCTGACGCTGGCCCGCATCCTCGATGCACAAGGCGCCCAAGGCAAGCAGAACGGAGCCGGCGCATGAAGCTGCAACGCCTGCGCGTGGAGAACTTCAAGCTGTTCCGCGCGCCGATGGAAATCGGCGGTTTCACCGACGGGCTGAACCTGTTCGCCGCGCCCAACGAGTCGGGCAAGTCGACCATCGCCGAAGCCATTCGCGCCGCCTTCTTCGAGCGCCATCGCTCCAGCGCGGTCGAGCATCTGAGGCCGTGGGGCGAAAGCACGGCCACGCCCACGGTCGAGCTCGACTTCGAACTCGACGGCAAGCCCTGCAAGCTCACCAAGGCCTTCCTGGGCAAGAAGCGCTGCGAGCTGGTGATCGACGGCAAGGCCATGGACGGCGCGGTGGCGGAAGACCACCTGGCGGCGCTGCTGGGCTTTCGGTTTCCCGGCAAGGGCGCGAGCACGCCGGAGCACATGGGCATTCCGGGGCTGCTGTGGATCAAGCAGGGCACCTCGCACGACATTGCCGGCGCCGTCGGCCACGCCAGCGACCACCTGCGCAATGCGCTCGGCGAATCGCTGGGCGAGCTGGCCTCCAGCCAGGGCGATGCGGTGCTCAAGGCGGTCGAAACCGAGCGCAACGAGCTGCTCACGCCCGCGGGCGGCGCGCCGCGCGGTGCCTTTGCGGACGCGCTGAAACTGCGCGCCGAACTCGAAGCCGAACTGGCGCGGCTGCACGCGGACATCGAGGCCTATCGCTCGGGGGTCGACCGGCTGGCGGGCCTGCGGCGTGAGCACCAGCGCGACGACGCGGCGCGGCCCTGGGTGGCGCTGCGCGAGCAACTGGGCGTGGCGCAGCAGCGCCTGAGCGACGGCAAGGGGCTGGCCGAGCGCAAGGCCACGCAGGACGCGGCGCTCAAGCAGGTCGCCGCGCAGGTCGGCTCCTGGCGCACGCAGCTTCAGTCGATGGAGCGCGAAGAAGCCACCGTGTTGCAGCGCGAGAACAACCTGGCCGCAGTCAAGCAAGGCCAGGAGAAGGCGCTGGGCGAACTTCAGGCCTGGGAGCCACGCCATGCGGCCGCGTCGCAGGCCGATGCCGCTGCGAGAAACACCTTGCGGCTGGCCCGCCAGGCCGCAGCGCGCATCGCGCAGGACAAGACCGTGGAAAGCCTGGCCGAGCAGCTTGCCGCGCTGGTGCAGAACCTGGACAAGGCCAAGGGCGAACAAGACAAGGTCAGCCGCCTCCAGGCCGACGCGCAAGCGCTGGCCGTGCCCGACGGCGAACTGAAGCGCCTGCAGCGCGCCGCCGACATGCTGCGCACGGCGCAGGCCCGGCTCGATGCGGTGTCGACCGCGCTGGCGTTCGACCTGCAACCCGGTGCGCGGGTGCGCGTGGGCGGCGTTGCCGTCGATGCCGATGCTGCTGGCGCGGTGCGTCAGACCGTCATTGCGCGCACCGAGATCGACATCGAAGGCGTCGGCCGCATCACCGTGCTGCCGGGCGGCACCGACCTGGAGAGCCTGGGCGTCGAGCGCGACCGGGCCCGTGACGAACTGGCCGCGCTGCTGCAGGCGCTGCGCGCGGACAGCGTGGCGGCCGTGGAAGAACGCGTGCGGCTGCATGCGCTGCGCAAAAGCGAAGCCAACGCGGCGGAAGCCGTGCTGTCGGCACTGGCCCCCAAGGGCCTGGGCGCGCTCGCCGCCGACGTCGCCTTGCGCGAGGCCCGGCTGACCGAGGCCAGGGCGGTGCTGCAAGCCATGCCGCCGGCGCCCGACACGCCGGTGCCCACGACGGCGCAGGCCGAATCGGAGGAGGGCGCCGCCCGCGCCGCGCTGGAGGCGGCCTCCGCGGCGCTCAACGAGGCCAAGGTCCAGGCGGGCAATGCGCGCGAACAGGTCAAGGCCGCCGAGGACGAACTGCGCGCGGTGAAGACGACGCTGGCCGATCCGCTGCGCGCCGGCCGCAAGCGCGAAGCCAGCGAGGCGCTGACCGATGCGCTGGCGCAGCAATCGGCCATTGCACAAAAGGCCGAAGAATTGGCGCAGCAGCTGCGCACGGTGAATCTGCCGGTGCTGGCGCAGGACGTGGAGCGGCTGGAGCGCAGCGCCCGGCAGGCCGAGTCGGCGCACAGCCAGCGGGCCAACGACATCACGCGCCTGGAGGTCGAGCTCGAAACCAGGGGCGCGCTGGGGCAGGAAGAAGTCGCGTCGGAAAAGCAGCGCGACTTCGACCATGTTGCCCGGCGGTGCATTCAACTGGAGCGCCACGCCAAGGCGCTGGACCATCTGCTGAAGCTGCTGCGCGACAAGCGCTCGGCGCTGGCACGCCGGCTGCGCGCGCCGTTGCAGAAGCATCTGGACCACTACCTGCAGATTCTTTTTCCGGGGGCGCAGGTCGACGTCGGCGATGACCTGTCGCCAGGACGGATCACGCGGCAAGGCGTGCGGGGGGCGCAAGGCGGTGTGCAGAGCGGCGCGTTCGAAGAGCTCAGCGTGGGTGCACGCGAACAGATGGGCGTGGTGGCGCGCCTGGCCTATGCCGATCTGCTGAAGGAAGCCCACAAGCCGACGCTGCTGATCCTGGACGATGCGCTGGTGCACACCGACGAAGAGCGCCTGGGGCAGATGAAGCGCGTGCTGTACGACGCGGCGACGCGGCACCAGATACTGATCCTGAGTTGCCATCCGGAAGCCTGGCGCGACCTGGGGGTGGTGGCGCGGAGCATTCCTTAGGACTTCAGCCTTCTCAGAGGGAAGGCTGATTTACCTTTTCTCAGGATTCGCAACTATTATTTAACATAACGCACATTGTGTGGGTTATCAATGGTTGCCCAACGGACGTCCCAGAACGCCCCCATCACCACTTGCCATCCTTCGGCACAGCCTTTGGCGCATTCGCCCTGGCAGCCGCAGCCGCAGTGATCAACGACGCAGCCTCCGCACGGCCCGCTTTGTTCGCGAAATCGACAGCCGTCATACCCAGCTGGTTTTTCATCGTCGTGTCCGCGCCTTCGGCCAGCAGCAGCTTCACGGCTTCGCCCGATCCGTACATCGCGGCCATCATCAGCGGCGTGGTGCCATTGGGCGATTGCGCGTCGATGAACGCGTAGTTGTCGAGCAGCACTTTCATGATCGTCAACTGGCCGCTGGTGGCCGCGTAATGCAGCGGTGTCCAGCCGGTCTTGTTGACCGCCGCGTCGCGCTTGAGCAGCTGCGTGACCAACTGCTGCTGGCCCTTGATGGCCGCCAGCATCAGCGGCGTTTCGTCCTTGGCATTGGGCATGTCGACATTGGTCTGCGGCGACTCGATCAGCACCTGAATGACCTTGGGCGACGGCTCGCGCAGCGCGATCATCAGGCCGGTCTGGCCATGTTCGTCGGGCGTGTTGGGGTCGAACCCGCGCTGCAGCAACGTGCGCACGCCGCTCGCGTTGTCGCCGCGCACGGCACGGAAAAAGTCTTCGAACGAACCTGCATGCGCCGCAAAAGATGCAGCAATGACAAGTAGATACAACGATGTCTTGAGGTGGTTTTTCATGATTTGACGTCCCTGAACAAATGCTCGAAATTGTCGCTGGTGGCCTTGGCGATGGCTTCCACGGGCAGTTTTCGCAGGTCGGCGATCTGCTGCGCCACGAAAGGCACATACGACGGGTTGTTGGTCTTGCCGCGGTAAGGCACGGGCGCCAGGTACGGGCTGTCGGTCTCGATCAGCATGCGGTCCAGCGGCACGAAAGCCGCCACGTCGCGCAGGTCCTGCGCCTTCTTGAAGGTCAGGATGCCCGAGAACGAGATGTAGAAACCCAGGTCCAGCGCCGCGCGCGCCACCTCGGCGGTTTCGGTGAAGCAGTGAAAAACACCGCCGGCCGAGCCGGGGGAGGCGTCCTCGCCCTCCTCTTTCAGGATCGCCAGCGTGTCGGCCGATGCATCGCGCGTGTGAATGATCAGCGGCTTGCGCGTTTGTTGCGCCGCGCGAATGTGCACGCGGAACCGGTCGCGCTGCCACTCCATGTCGCTGATGCTGCGCCCGCCCTTGCGTTCTTCCATCTGGTAGTAGTCCAGGCCGGTCTCGCCGATGGCCACCACGCGGGGCCGGGCCGCGAGCTGCACCAGCTCTTCGACGCTGGGCTCGGCGATGTCCTCGTTGTCGGGGTGCACGCCCACGCTGGCCCAGAAGTTGTCGTAGCGGGCGGCCAGGCCCTGCACATCGTCGAATTCCTCCAGCTTGGTGCAGATGCAAAGGGCCCGGTCGACCTGCGCGGCGGCCATGGCGGCGCGGATCTGCGGCATCTGGTCCGCGAATTCGGGAAACGTGAGGTGGCAGTGGGAGTCAGTGAACATCGGAAATGGCGAGCGCGACGCTCGCTCCTGTGGGAGATGGCGCCGTGTGCAGAGTTCCGCGTCACCCGGACGGCGGAAGGCTCAGATGGTTTGTGTGGGGCGATCGGACGCCATCGAGCCGCCCAGCGCGGCTTCGATGCGCGCCTTCAGCTGGCGCGACTTTTCGTCCGAAGGAAAGCGGATGCCCACGCCGGGCGCCCGGTTGCCGGCGGCGCGCGCCGGGGTGATCCAAGCGACCTTGCCGGCCACCGGATAGCGCTGCGGGTCTTCGGGCAGCGTGAGCAGCACATAGACGTCGTCGCCCAGACGGTACTCGCGCGAGGTCGGAATGAAGATGCCGCCCTCGGCAAACAGCGGGATGTACGCCGCATAGAGCGCGCCCTTTTCCTTGATGGCGAGCTGAATGACGCTGGGCCGCGCGGGCGACGTTGCGGGGGCTGCGGGAACAGCAGGGGCAAGGGGTTGGTTCATGGGCGGCGAGCGGCAGAGTTTAGGGTGGTTCGTGCTTCGCTCACAAGCGCTTCCAGCATCAGACCGGCATTGAACGGATGCTCGGCGGTGCGCGCGGCACTCGCCAGCGACTTCGACCAGCGCGCCAGCGCCAGCCGCGACGGCGCCGCAGGCAGGTCGGCAGCTTCGAAAAACCGGGGTTGCGCACCGTGGCCGACGGCCATCAGGTCATGGCAGAGCTTTTGCAGCGCGCCGACCGCCTGCGCGGGCGCATGGTCGGACAACGCACCCACATCGCCCCGCGACATGGCCTTGGGCAGCAAGGACCAGGCCTTGGGCGACTGGCCCGAGCGTGCGAGGCGCAAGGCGTCGCTGGGGCGGCCGCCGGCGGCGCGCAGCAAGGCGGGCGCATCGGCGGCGGGCACGTTCTGCGCGGCCAGCCAGCCTTCGGCTTCGGCCGTTTCGGGCCACGGCAGCGTGAAGCCCAGGCAGCGGCTGCGAATGGTCGGCAGCAATTGCCAGGCGGCCTCGGTGGCCAGCACGAAGCGCACGTCGCCCACGGGCTCCTCGAGCGTCTTGAGCAGCGCGTTGGCCGTGATGTTGTTCATGCGCTCGGCCGGGTACACCAGCACCACCTTGCCGCGCCCGCGCGCGCTGGTGCGCTGCGCAAAGCCGACCGCGTCGCGCATCGCCTCCACGCGGATCTCTCGGCTGGCCTTGCGCTTCTTGTCGTCGATGTCGGACTGGGCCTTTTCGTCGAGCGGCCAGCCCAGCTCCAGCATGGCGACCTCTGGCATCAGCACGCACAGGTCGGCGTGCGTGCGCACGGCGATGGCGTGGCAACTGGCGCAATGGCCGCAAGCTGTGTTCTCGGGCGTCGGCTGTTCGCACAGCCACGCGGAGGCCAAGGCCAGCGCCAGTTCGTACTGGCCGATGCCGGAGGGCCCTTGCAGCAGCCAGGCATGGCCGCGCTGGCGCAGCAGTTCGGTCAGGGGGCGGCGCAGCCAGGGGGACAGCACGGGTGCGCTCATCGGGCTGCGCCCGCCACTGGCGCCAGCACGCCACGCGCCACCAGCGCCGTTTCCACCTGCTGCCAGACCTGGTCGCGGGCTTGGCTGGCATCGATGCGCACGAAGCGCTGCGCATCCGCCGCCGCGCGGGCCGCATAGCCCTGCGCCACATTGCGGAAGAATTCGACCGGCTGGGCCTCGAATCTGTCGGGCAAGCGGGCACCGGCCAGCCGCTGTGCCGCGGCCTCGGGCGCCAGGTCGAACCACAGCGTGATGTGTGGCTGCAGCAGCTGCGACGCCGGCAGCGCCGCCCTGCCCGCCTGCACCCACTGTTCCAGCGTGGACAGCACGCCTTCGTCGAAGCCGCGGCCCGCGCCCTGGTAGGCGAAGGTGGCGTCGGTGAAGCGGTCGCACAGCACCACGTCGCCACGCAGCAGCGCCGGCTCGATGACCTGCACGACATGGTCGCGCCGGGCCGCGAACACCAGCAGCGATTCGGTCAGCGGGTCCATCGGTTGTTCGAGGATCAGCCCGCGCAGCGTTTCGGCCAGCGGCGTGCCGCCGGGCTCGCGCGTGCGCACCACGGTGCGGCCCTGGGCGCTGAACAGCGCCTCCAGCGCGTCGAGGTGGCTGGACTTGCCCGCGCCGTCGATGCCTTCCAGCGTCAGGAACAGACCGTGGTCACTCATGGGTTCGCCTTGGGTTTGGGGTCGCCGCCGCCGCGCTGGTAGCGATTCACCGCGCGGTTGTGGTCGTCCAGCGAACTGCTGAACTGGCTGGTGCCGTCGCCGCGCGAAACGAAATACAGCGACTTGCCTTGCGCCGGCTGCACGGCCGCCAGCAGCGCGGCCTTGCCGGGCATCGAAATGGGCGTGGGTGGCAGGCCGCCGCGCGTGTAGGTGTTCCAGGGCGTGTCGGTCTGCAGGTCTTTCTTGCGCAGGTTGCCGTCAAAGGCGGCGCCCATGCCGTAGATGACGGTCGGGTCGGTCTGCAGCGGCATGCCGATGCGCAGGCGGTTGGTGAACACGGACGCAACTTGCGCGCGGTCGTTGGCCTTGCCTGTCTCCTTTTCGACAATGCTGGCCAGAATGAGTGCGTCTTCGGCCGATTTCAGCGGCAGGTCGGAGGCGCGGGCGGCCCAGGCGGCTTCGAGCTTCTTGTCCATGGCCCGCATGGCGCGCTGCAGCAGGGCGATGTCGGTCGAGCCCTTGGAGTAGGTGTAGGTGTCCGGAAAGAAGCGCCCTTCCGGGTGCACACCCGGCTTGCCGAGCTTGGCCATCAGGGCCTCTTCGCTCAGGCCCACGCTGTCGGGCTTGAGCTGGTCGGCCTTGGCGAGCGCGGCGCGCACCTGGCGGATGTTCCAGCCCTCGACCAGCACCAAGCTGCGCGTGGCTTCTTCGCCGCGCACCAGAATATTGAGCAGCAGCTTGGGCGTGACGCCCGCCTCCAGCTCGTAGCTGCCGGCGCGCATCTGGCGGTCCTGGCCCGACAGGCGGAACCACAGATAGAGCAGCTTGGGCTGCACGTCGACACCCGTGTCGGCCACGGCCTGCGCAATGCCGCGCGGCGTGGTGCCGGGCTCGACCGACAGATCGACGCTGGGCGCGGGCAGCTTGAGGGGCTGGTGCACCCACCAGAGACCGGCGCCGCCGAGCGCGAGCGCAACCAGGGCGGCAAGCAGAAAAAGCGTGAGGAAGAAGCTGCGCACGGATCCGATGTGGGGAGTTCGGGGAAGAAAAAACGCTGGCCCTGCGGGCCGCGGCGGAGGAGTCCCTGCCGTTCCGAAGGAACAGGCCCGGCCATGATAATTCAGCGATGACCACTGTCGTTCTCAATGGCGTGACCGCCCTCACCCTGCCCGGCCCATCTGACGCATCCGAGCCATCGGTTGCGCCCGGCACATCCGGCCCGCTCGGCGTGATCCTTGCCGAAGGCCCCGATGCCGCCAGCTTCCTGCACGGGCAACTCACGCAAGACTTCTCTCTGCTCGGCGCCACCGACGCCCGCCTGGCCGCGCTGTGCACCGCCAAGGGCCGCGTGATCGCAAGTTTCATCGGCATCAAGCCGCAACCCGAACGCATTTTGCTGGTGTGCAGCCGCGACATTCTGGCCGCCACGCTCAAGCGCCTGTCGATGTTCGTGCTGCGCGCCAAGGTCAAGCTGAGCGATGCCACCGGGCAGTTCGCGCTGTACGGCCTGGCCGGCACCGCGCTCACCGCCAACGGGCTGGACGCCGCCGCGCTGCCCGGCAAGCGCACCGCCGTGGGCGACGACGTGAGCGTGGTGTCGCTCTACCCCGCCGACGGCGTGCCGCGCGCCCTGTGGATCGCGCCGGCCGGCCATGCGGCGCCCATGGGCGCGGCGCTCGACCTGGCGCTCTGGCAATGGAGCGAGGTGCGCAGCGGCATCGTCACGCTCACCACACCGGTCATCGAGGCTTTCGTGCCGCAGATGATCAATTACGAGTCGGTCGGTGGCGTCAACTTCAAGAAGGGCTGCTACCCCGGCCAGGAAGTGGTGGCGCGCAGCCAGTTCCGCGGCACGCTGAAGCGCCGCACCTACCTGGTTCAGGCCGATGCCGCCGTGGCCGCCGGACAGGAGGTGTTTGCCGCCGGCGACGCCGAGCAACCCGTGGGCACCGTGGCGCAGGCCGCAAGCGCGCCCGATGGCGGATGGGCTGCGCTCATCTCCATGCAGATCGCCGCGCTCGACGCCGGCGAGCTGCATGCCGGCTCTGCCGACGGCCCCGTGCTCAAGGTGGAGCCGTTGCCCTACGCGCTGCTCGAAGACATTTGAGTTCCAAGATGCACAGCTGATGTGCGCATGGCGCTGTCGCTCAGACAGCGCCATTTTTTTTGCGCCCTGTTTAACCCTGCTTGCGATGCAGCGCCGTAGAAGCCTGCATCGATCCACTCCTGGCAAGGAAGACACCATGAAGCGCAGATTCTTTTCCACCACCCTGGCCCTGAGCAGCATGGCCTGCGCCATGGCTTCCTCCATGGCGCTCCCCGCCTGGGCGCAAAGCTCGCCCGCCGGGCGCATCGGCTCGCTCATGCAGATCAGCGTGGTCGACCGCGGCACCGGCGCCGAACTGCCGGTGTACCGCCACCGCGGCGAATACTGGGTGGCCGGGCGGCCCGGTGCGCGCTATGCCATCCGGGCGCGCAACACGATGGGCGAACGCGTCATGGCCGTGATGTCGGTGGACGGCGTGAACGTTGTCACCGGTGAAACCGCAGGCATCGGGCAGAACGGCTATGTGTTCGGCCCGCGCGAGCGCAGCGACATCAGCGGCTGGCGCAAGAGCGATTCGCAGATCGCGGCCTTCGAGTTCGCCGCCGCCGGCAACTCCTACGCCAGCCGCACCGGCCGGCCCGACGACGTGGGTGTGATCGGCGTCGCGATGTTCCGCGAGCGCATGCCGGAGCCGCCGCCTTCGCCTGTCACACCGTACCCGCGCCGCGACGACCAGGGCGAGCGCGAGCGGCGCAGCGAGTCGTCGTCGATGGGCGACGCGCGCGCCAAGGCCGCGCCGGCCAGCCCGGGCGACAGCAGCATGGCCGCTGAATCTTCCGCGTCCCCCGCAACGCCCGCATCGCCTGCGGGCAGCATGGCGCGCCAGCCCGCGCCCAGCCAAAGCCCGAGCCTGGGCACCGCGCACGGCCGCCGCGAAACCTCTTACGTCGGCAAGACCACCTTCGACCGCGCGCAATCGTCGCCCGACGAGGTGGTGCGCATCCGCTACGACAGCCGCGAGAACCTCGTGGCCGCCGGCGTCATTCCGGTGTCGCCGCCGCCACGCTGGCCGCGCCCGGCCGGCCCGTCGCCGTTCCCGGGGTCGGAGCCGGGCTACGTGCCCGACCCGCCGCCGCGCTACTGACGCAACCCGGGGATGGGCTATGGTTTGAGCGTGCGCCGCATCTCGATGTGCGGGATGCCGGCCTCCTCGGAGCCCTCGCCGTGCACCGCGTAGCCGAGCCGCGCATAGAAGCGTTCGGCGCTGCGCTGCGCGTTCAGCGCCACCTCGCGGTCGCCGCGGGCCAGGGCGGCCTCTTCGAGCACCCGCACCACCGCGGCACCGTGCCCGCCGCTGCGCAGGTTGCGGTGCACCGCCATGCGCCCGATGTGCGACACGCCATCTTCCGCATGCAGCAGCCGCCCGGTCGCAATGACCTGGCCCAGCCGGTTGCGCGCCACGGCGTGCAGCACGACCGGGTCGTTCTCGTCCCACTCCAGGGATTCGGGAATGTTCTGCTCCTCGATGAACACCGCGCGCCGCAGGGCACCCGCGCCCTCGCCCAGCGCGGCCCAGTCGCCGGTTTCGACGGTGCGCATCGGCTCGCCAGCTTCATAGCCGGTGAGCACTTCGCGCAGCACCTGCGGCACCGGTTTGGAGGTCTGCGTGGCCGGGTCGGCAAACACATAGACCAGCTCGCAGCCCACCAGAAACTGGTCCTGGCGGAACAGCCCGCCCTCGAACACCATCGACGAATTGCCCACGCGCACGCAGCGCATGCCCACGTCGAGCATGTCGTCCATGCGCGCGGAGCCGCGGAAATCGATCGTCGCCTTGCGCACGTACAGGTCGCCGCCCAGCGACTGCATGGCCTCTTCGTAAGGCAGCGCCAGCGCGCGCCAGTAGTCGGAAATGGCGGTGTCGAAGTACATCAGGTAGTGAGCGTTGAACACGATCTTCTGCATGTCGACTTCGGCCCAGCGCACGCGCAGCCGATGGAAAAAGCGGAAATCACTGCGTTGCATTTTTTGTCTCCGGAAAGATTGGAAGTTCTGGGAATCGAAAAAAATCGGGGCAGGCGCGCCCCCGCGCGCTCAAGGCCGCAGGGCCTCGCGCAGCGCGCGGGCCGCGTCGTCGTGCGCCTGCAGCCCCTCGGGAATGGCGCGGCCCATCTTGATGAACTCGTGGATCACGCCACGGTAGATTTCCAGGTCGACCGGCACGCCCGCCGCGCGCAATTTATCGGCATAGGCAATGCCTTCATCGACCACCGGATCGCACTCGGCCAGGCAAACCCACGCGGGCGCCACGCCGTCGACGTCGTCGGCCAGCAGCGGTGCAAAGCGCCAGTCGTCGCGGTCGGCGGGTGTGCGAACGTACTGCGCAAAGAAGAAGTCGATCATCGATTTCGTCAGCAGCGGCCCGTCGGCATGGCGCAGGTGCGATGCCGTGTCCTGGTGGGCCGCGGTGCCGGGGTAGATGAGCATCTGCAGCGCCAGAGGCAGGCCCACGTCGCGCGCAAGAATCGCGCACACCGCGGCCAGCGTGCCGCCCGCGCTGTCACCACCCACGGCCAGCCGCGACGCGTCGATGCCCAGGCTCGCGCCCTGGCTGGCGATGAACGCGAGCGCGTCCCATGCGTCGTCGGACGCGGTCGGAAACTTGTGCGCGGGCGCCAGCCGGTAGTCGAGCGACACCACCGCGCAGCCGCTCTTGTGGCTCAGCACGCGGCACAGCGTGTCGTGCGTGCGGATGTTGCCCACCGTGAAGCCGCCGCCATGAAAGTACAGCAGCACCGGCAGCACGCTGCTTGACGGCGCATACAGCCGCGCGGGCAGCGCGTAGCCGTCGCGCGCGACGATGTGGAAGTCTTCGATGCGGGCCAGCCCGGGCTTGGGCACTTCGAGCACACCCGAACCTTTTTCGTAAGAGGCCTTGGCTTTGTCGGGCGTGAGCTGGTCGAGCGCGGGGTGGCCGGCGCGCGCCATGCGCTCGACCACGCTGGCCATCCGGGCGGTGAGGGCCGTGGGCGTTGTCAAAGGCATGGCGGGAGGTGTTCCGAGCGCGACAGCGGCAAGGGTTTTCTTCGTGTGCAAGACAGGTCGCTCTTGTTAGATTTGGCTGGTCGGCAATCGTACTGCCCGGAGCACAACCCAACCCCATGGCCCTCATCCAATACCTCACCCAGATCCAGTTCGAATTCGGCGCCATCAAGCTGCTGTCCAGCGAGTGCGCGCGCATCGGCATCCATCGCCCGCTGATCGTGACCGATGCCGGCGTGCGCGCGGCCGGCGTGCTGCAAAAGGCGCTGGACGCCATTGCGGACCTGGAGGTGTCGGTGTTCGATCAGACGCCCTCCAACCCGACCGAAGCGGCCGTGCGCGCGGCCGTGGAGCTCTACCGCAGCGGGCGCTGCGACGGGCTCATTGCGGTGGGTGGCGGCTCGGCCATCGACTGCGCCAAGGGCGTGGCCATTGCGGCCGCGCACGAAGGCCCGCTCAAGACCTACGCGACCATCGAGGGCGGCTCGCCGCTGATCACCGAACGTGCGGTGCCGCTGATTGCGGTGCCCACCACCAGCGGCACCGGCAGCGAGGTGGCGCGCGGCGCCATCGTGATCGTGGACGACCATCGCAAGCTGGGTTTTCACAGCTGGTTCCTGATGCCCAAGGCCGCGATTTGCGACCCGGAGCTCACGCTCGGCCTGCCGCCCAAGTTGACGGCCGCCACGGGCATGGACGCGATTGCGCACTGCATGGAAACCTTCATGTCGGCGGCGTTCAATCCGCCGGCCGACGGCATCGGCCTGGACGGGCTGGAGCGCGCGTGGGGTCATATCGAACGCGCGACGAAAGACGGCAGCGACCGCGAGGCGCGTTTGAACCTGATGAGCGCGTCGATGCAGGGTGCGATGGCCTTCCAGAAGGGACTGGGGTGTGTTCATTCGCTGAGCCACAGTCTGGGTGGGGTCGACCCGCGTTTGCACCATGGCACGCTGAACGCGCTCTTTCTGCCGGCTGTCATTCATTTCAATTCGGGTGCGGAGTCGGTGCAGAAGGAGCGGCGTCTTCAGCGCATGGCGCAGGCGATGCACCTGGATTCGGCGGGGGACCTGGGTGAGGCGATTCGCGACATGAATGCGCGTCTGGGTCTGCCCACGGGGCTGGCCGAAGTGGGTGTCACTTCTGCGATGTTCGACAAGATCATCGACGGGGCCATGGCGGACCATTGCCACAAGACCAACCCGCGGTTGGCTACTCGCGAAGACTACAAAGTCATGCTCGACGCTTCCATGTAAGCCGTGGTGTTTTGGGGGCTGTTGTTCAGGGCGACTCTCAGGCCGACGGGGTACCTTGCTCCGCGAATGTCCCCCGGGCTTCGCCCTCCTCCTTTATTTCGCTGCGCAAGGCACCCCATCGGCCTGAGCGTTATCAGAGCTCTGGTCGATCAGCGGATCACAACGATCGCGTCCAGGTGCACAGGGCGTCGGGTGCTCCCCGCAGCGAAATAAAGGAGGAGGGGCGAAGCCCCGGGGGACATTCGCGGAGGGGAGTACCCGGCGGCCTGTGCACATGCCCTGAATGCCTCCGACCGACAACGACAAAAGCCCTCAAACCTTGAACACGCTGACCGCTTGAACCAGGCTCCCGGCCTGCTCCTGCAACGACCCAGCCGCAGCCGCAGCCTCTTCCACCAACGCAGCGTTCTGCTGCGTGGCCTGGTCCATCTGCGAAATGGCCTGGTTGATCTGCTCGATGCCTGAGGTCTGCTCCTGGCTCGCGGCCATGATCTCGCCCATGATGTCGGTCACGCGACGCACGCTCGCCACAATCTCTTCCATCGTGCGGCCCGCCTCCGCCACCTGGTCGCTGCCCGCACCCACCTTGTCCACCGAGTCGTCGATCAGCAGCTTGATCTCCTTGGCCGCGCCCGCCGACCGCTGCGCCAGATTGCGCACCTCCGACGCCACCACAGCAAAACCACGGCCCTGCTCGCCCGCACGCGCCGCTTCAACAGCCGCATTCAGCGCCAGGATGTTGGTCTGAAACGCAATGCCGTCGATCACGCCGATGATGTCCACGATCTTCTTCGACGATGCATTGATCGAGCCCATCGTGTCCACCACCTGCCCGACCACGTTGCCCCCGCGCACCGCCACCTCCGACGCCGACACCGCCAGCTGGTTCGCCTGGCGCGCGTTGTCGGCGTTCTGCTTCACGGTGGAGGTCAGCTCTTCCATCGACGCGGCGGTCTGCTCCAGCGAACTGGCCTGCTGCTCGGTGCGCGACGACAGGTCCAGGTTGCCCGAGGCAATCTGGCCGCTTGCGGTGGCAATGGTGTCGGTGGAGCCGCGAATCTCGCTCACCGTGCCGGCCAGGCTTTGCTGCATCTGCTGCATCGCATGCAACAGGCTGGCGGTGTCGCCCGGCTGCAGCCGCACCTGCACGGCCAGGTCGCCCGCGCCGATGCGGCGCACCACCTCGGCGGCGTAGTCGGGCTCGCCACCCAGTTGGCGGTACAGGTTGCGCGCCATCGACCAGGCCATGGCGCCCACCACCACCATCAATGCGCCGCCAAGCGCCAGCAGGATGACCGTGTTGCGCCAGAAGGCGGTGTCGATGTCGTCGATGTAGTCGCCGAAACCGACGATCCAGTCCCAGGGCTCGAACTTGACGATGGCATAGAGCTTCTGCACCTCCTGCTTGGCGCCGGGGCGGGTGCCGTAGGCGGTGAGCGTCGCCACCGTCTGGCCCGCCAGCGCGGCGCGGTAACGCTCGCCGGCTTCCTTGCCGCCCTTGGCGTCCACGATGCCCACGCGCTTGGGGTTCGGGTGCACGTAGTTCACGTCGTTGGTGTAGCCGCGAACAAAGAAGTACAGCTCGTCCTTGCGCAGGCTGCCGATGAGTTTCTTGGCCTCTTTCTGCGCCTGCTCGCGCGTGAGCTCGCCGGCCTTTTCCTGCTCGTACAGGCGTTCGAGCGATGCATTGGCCAGCACCACCAGCGTGGAAAGCTGCGCGGTGCGCTCTTTCATCATCGATTGGCGCAATGTGGACAGCGAGACGGAGGCCAACACCACCATGCCGAGCAAGGCGGCGGTGCACAGGAGGAGGATTCGGGTTCGGAGCTTCATGGACGGCGGTCGATGGCAAGAAGTGAGGTACTTCTGCTTATCGGCAGCGCCACCGGAATCTTGAGCCCGGCAGGTTCGCCTGCGCCCTCAGGCTTCGCTGAACCAGGCCTCGGCCCAGCCCTGGCGCTTCACCGGGTTGAACTCGCTGAACTTGAAGCTGGCGATTTGCTCGGTGCTGAACGGGTCTTCGGCAAAGAAGGCCTGCAGCGCCTCCAGCGAGGCTGCACGCGCCAGCATGAACCCCCCGGTAGCGGGCAGCTTGGGCCCGGAACACAGCAGCAGGCCGGCCTCGTAGCCGAGCTGAAGGTAGGCGCGGTGGGCGGGCACGGATTGCTGCACGCGGTCCAGCGGCACGAGGTAGTTGATTTCGACGATGAAGTGCTTCATGCGCCTTGCCAAGCAGCCCCCGTGCCAATCGTGCAATCTGTTCCGACGGCTATTGCCACTGCAGGTTGAACAGAAAGAACGCCGCCATCACCCACATCAGCAGCGACAGGTGCGTGAGCTGCAACGTCTCTTGCCGTATCCAGTAGGCAAACCAGATGCCGCCGACGTGCATGGCGAACAGGAATGCGGCGAACGCGCTCAGCGCCATGTTGAGCCAGGGCCGCGCGCCGGCCAGACCCGCACCAAAGAGCAACTCGACGCTCCCCACCCAGCATGCGAGCGCCGCGGCCATCTGCAGCGCCAGCACCATCAGCAAGGCCGCGCGGTGCACGGCAGTCGACCCGATGGCGCGTGCGAGAAGCGGCGTTTCCACCGCGGGCGCGGTGCGCAGCAGCACCATGGACATCGTGCCACCCACCGCCGCAGCAGAGGCCGCGAAGCAGCGGCAGTTGTTGATGGCCGCAATCGACAGCCATACGGCAAAGCCGATCGCATGGACGGCTTGAAACAGCCAGAGGGAGGTGGAAAGGTTCATGGGGCCCGCGGTTTAAATATCAAAGACTTTACTTTGATATGTGGCCGCCGACCACCCTACTCCGCCTTCACCCCCGCCGTGCGAATGACTTTGCCCCACTTGGCCGTCTCGGCGGTGATGAACGCATCGAACTCTTCCGGCGTGCTGCCCACGGGAATGGTGCCCATGGCGTCGAGCCTGGCGCGGGTGTCGTCGCTCTTCACGATGCGCGCCACCTCATCCGACATGCGCTTGACGATGTCGCGCGGTGTGCCTGCCGGTGCCAGCATGCCGGCCCAGGTGCTGCCGGTGAAGCCCGCGAAGCCCTGCTCGATGAACGTGGGCACGTCTGGCACGGCGGCCAGCCGCTTGTCGCCTGCCACGCCGATGAGGCGCACCTTGCCGGCCTTGGCCTGGTTGATGAGGCCGGTGGGCGCATCGAAGAACAGCTGAATCTGCCCGCCCATCAGGTCGGTCAGCGCGGGGATGGCGCCCCGGTAAGGGATGTGGATCATGTAGGTCTGCGTGAGCGACTTCCACAGCTCGGTGGTGAGGTGCGCGGCCGAGCCGTTGCCCGACGAGCCGAAGCTCACCTTGCCGGGGTTGGCGCGCGCATAGTCGATGAGTTCGCGCGCGGTCTTGAACGGTGCGTCGACATTCACCGCGGCCAGCAGCGGCGACACGCCCATCAGCGATACGCCGGTGAGGTCCTTGCGCGGGTCGTAGGGCAGCTTGGGGTACAGCGTGGTGTTGGCCGCGTAGGCCGCAATGACAACGCCGAAGGTGCTGCCGTCGGGCGCGGCCTTGGCGATGGCGTCGACTCCGATGAGGCTGTTGGCACCGGGTTTGTTGTCGATGAGCACGGCTTGGCCGAGCCGGGTCTGCAGACCGATCTGCACCAGCCGCGCCATCTGGTCGGTGAACCCGCCCGGTGTGTAGGGCACGACGATGCGAATCGGCTTGCCGGGCCATGCGGTCTGCGCGAGGGAGGGCAATGCGAGGCTTGCGGCGGCGGTGGCGAGCGTGAACCTGCGGCGAGACAGCGTGGCGTGGGACATGTGTTTGGAAACCCTCTTCGTTGTTGCGGAATGGAGCGGGTCATTCTCGAATCGGGGCGCTTTGTCATTGGTCAGGGTTTGCCCGGCGCGCGTGTCTATTGCGGTTCAGGGTGGCGCTCACGCTGAAAACACTTCAGGGCGACGCTCACGCCGACGGGGTGCTCCCCTCCGCGAATGTCCCCCGGGGCTTCGCCCCTCCTCCTTTATTTCGCTGCGGGGAGCACCCCATCGACGTGAGCGAGTTCAGAGCCGGGGTTGATCAGCCGCACACTGGCAGCCGGTTGTTGCGCAGAGCAGTTGTTGATCAACGAGCACCCAGAGCGTGCCCAGGTGCACAGGGCGTCGGGTGCTCCCCGCAGCGAAATAAAGGAGGAGCGAAGCGGGGGACATTCGCGGAGGGGAGCACCTGGCGGCCTGTGCGCGCGCCCTGAAAAACAGCGCCCCGAACAACGAACCAGCTCAGCGAGCCAAAGGCAACCTCATGTCGAAACGGGCCCCGCCGCCCACTTCGTTCGCCGCCTCGATCCGCCCGCCGTGGGCATGCACCACGGCTTGCGACAACGCCAGGCCCAACCCCAGGCCTGGCGTTTTTTCGTCCGAACGCGCGGTAGCGCCCCGGTAGAAGCGCTTGAAAAGGTGCGGCAGTTCGTCTCCGCGAATGCCAGGCCCCCGGTCCGACACGCTGAGCACCGCCTCGTTCGTTTCCACCTCCGCGCGCAAACCCACGCGCACCGTGGTGCCGGGCGGCGAAAACTTGAGTGCGTTGTCCAGCAAGTTGGCCAACGCCAGGCTCGCCGCGCCGCGTGCCACCCGCGCGGCCACGGGCGGCGCGGGCTCCAGCAACAGCTCCAGCCGACGCTCGCGGGCCATCGGCTCCACGCGCCGCACGGCCTCTTCGGCCAGCACATTGAGCGACACCGTTTCGGCCGCATCGCGCTCCTGCCCCGCGTCGAGCCGGGCCAGCACCAGCAGCTCTTCGACCAGCAGCGTGAGCGACTCCACCTCCTCGAGCGACGAATGCAGCGTCTCCACATAGGCCGCCGGCTCGCGCGGCCTGCGCAAGGCGAGTTCCAGCTCGGTGCGCAACCGCGACAACGGCGAGCGCAGCTCGTGCGACGCGTCGGACGTGAAGCGCCGCTGCGCCTCCATGCCGTGCTCGATGCGCGCCAGCATCGCGTTCAACGTGTCCACCAACCGCCCGATTTCGTCGCGGGTGCCCGGGTGCGGCAGCCGCTCGCCCAGGTTCGCGTCGCCGATGCGGTGGGCCTGCTGCACCACGTCGTCGATGGCGCCGAAGGCACGCCGGGTGATCAACGCGCCCGCCGCGCCCAGCGCCAGCAGCAGCGCCCCGCCCAGGATGAGAAACAGCACGCTCGCCATCGCTACCGTGCGGTTCACGTCGTCCAGCGAACCGGCCACCTGCACCGCCAGCCGCGAACTGCGTCCGGGCACAGGCACCGACACCATGCGCGTGGGCTCCTCGCCAAAGCCGTTCAGCGTTTCGAACACCGTCTCGCCCGCGGCAAGCCGTTCGCGCAGCACCGGCGGTATGGGCAACTGCGCCTCGCCCAGGTTGGCGCTGCGCGCCAGCACACGGCCGTCGGCATCGACGATCTGCACCAGCCGGTCGAGCCGCACGAACGACGGCGCACCGGGGCCGGGCGGGGCCTCGTGCACGATCACCGTGTCGCCGTTGCCGGCGGACAGCAGCATGCCCATTTCGGTTTCGGCCAGCGCCAGCAGCGCGGCGTCCAGCTCGCGGTGCACGTTGGCCGAGAACACCAAATAGGAGCCGAAGGCGGCGATGGTCATCACCACCACGATCACGCTCACATGGGCCAGCGCCAGCCGCTTGCGAAAACTAAGCATGCGAGGCCGATGCGTCGTCGGCCAGCGCCAGGCGGAAGCCCCGCCCGCGCACGGTCTGAATCAGCGGCACGGCCGGCGGCGCGTCGACCTTGCGGCGCAGGTTGCTGATGTGCACGTCGATCAGGTTGTCGATGGCGATCAGGTCGTCCTTCCACACCTGCTCTGCCAGGCGCGAGCGGCTCACCACCTCGCCCACATGGCGCAGCAGGATCTGCAGGATGGCGAACTCCTTGTGCGTCAGCTCCAGCACCTGGCCGCCGCGCAGCACGCGCTGGCTCAGCGGGTCCAGGCTCAGGTCGGCCAGCGACAGCACCACGGGCCGCATGATTTCCGAGCGCCGCAGCAAGGCGCGCACGCGCGCCAGCAGTTCGTCGAAGGCAAAGGGCTTGGTGAGGTAATCGTCGGCACCGGTGTTCAGGCCGGCCACGCGGTCGCCCAGGCCGTCGCGCGCGGTCAGCATGAGCACGGGCGTCTTGCAGCCGCGCGCGCGCAGGTCGCGGCACAGCGTGAGGCCGTCCTTGCCGGGGAGCATCCAGTCGAGCACGATCAGGTCGTAGGCGATCACGAAGGCCTCTTCGTCGCCTTCCTCCGCGGTATGCACCACATCGACGATGAAGCCCTCCTCCTGCAGCCCGCGTGCGAGCAGCCGGGCGGCCTTGCGGTCGTCTTCGATCAACAGGATTCTCATGGGTGCGCATCATGCCGCGCCTTCCTGACTGCCGGCCCCCTGAGCTTGAAGTCTGAAGAAATCTTCAGGATTTCTTGAGGGCTTCTTCAGCCGGGTTTTCTTACCCTCGTGCGCAGGAAGCGGGAGCGAATGGAGGGCACGGGACGGCGTCTCGTGCGCGGCGCGCCCGCCTGAACGATGCCCGAGCGGGACGCACCAGATGATGAAGAAGAAATCCCTGTACCAGGTCACCAATGCCCGCATCTTTTTCGGGGTGCTGACCTGCGCGGCCCTGTGCGTCGACTCGTTCGACAACACGGCCCATGCCGCCGCCACGGTGGCCGCCGCCCCCGCACCGATGCTGGTGCGCGAAGGCAACCGCCTGAGCGTGCCCGCCGGCTCGCCGCTGCGCGAGCGGCTCCTCGTGGCCACGGTCGGCGAGCAGAACGCGCCGCACCAGGTCAGCCTGCCCGCCACGGTAGAGGCCAACCCGGCGAACACGGTCAACATCCTGCCGCCGCTCACGGGCAAGCTCATCGAACTGAAGGTGCGCCTGGGCGACACCGTGAAGCGCGGCCAGGTGCTGGCCACCATGAGCTCGCCCGACCTCGCGCAGGCCGTGTCCGACGCGCAGAAGGCGCATGACGCGCTCGACCTGGCGCAGCGCGCGTTGGTGCGCGCACGTGGCGTGAACGAGGCCGGCTCCAACGCCGCCAAGGATGTGGAAGCGGCCCAGAGCAGCGTGGCGCAGCAGAGCGCCGAACTGCGCCGCAGCGAGGCGCGCCTGCGCGGTCTGGGCGCGGACGGCAACGGCGGCCAGACCGGCCAGACCGGCCAGGTGCTGAAGATCGTCGCACCCGTCAACGGCACCGTGACCGCACTGACCGCCGCCGCGGGCGCGAACCTCAACGACGCCAACGCGGTGCTCATGACCGTGTCGAACCTCGACGCGGTGTGGGTCACGGTGAACGTGCCGGAGAACCTGGTGGGCGCGGTGGCGCCGGGGCAGAACGCGGTGGTCACGCTGGCGGCCTACCCGGGGCGCAGCTTCAGCGGCAAGGTGGGCTTTGTGAGCGCGGTGCTCGACGCCGACACGCGCCGCGCCCGCGCGCGCATCGTGTTCGCCAACCCCGACGGCCTGTTCAAGCCCAACATGTACGCCACCGCCGTGCTGGGCGTGCCGCAGGCAGCGCAGGCGCAGGTGCCGGCGTCGGCGCTGCTCATGAACAACGACAGCGTGAGCGTGTTCGTGGAGGCGCAGCCTTGGACTTTCGTGCGCCGCAAGGTCGAGCTGGGCCGCGAGGACGGCGACAGCGTACGCATTCGCAGCGGCCTGGCCGCGGGCGAGCGCGTGGTGGTGCGTGGCGGTGTGCTGCTGAATGATTAATCTCGTCATCACCCAGTTTTTTCGCCGCAGGCACCTGGCCTGGGCGATGTCGATTGCGCTGGTGCTGTTCGGCGCCTGGTCGTGGACGCAGATGACGGTGGAGGCGTACCCCGACCTGGGCGACGTCACCGTGCAAGTCACCACCCAGGTCAACGGCCTGGCTGCCGAAGAAATCGAGCAGCAGATCACCACGCCGCTGGAGCGCGCGCTGAGCAACACACCGGGGCTGGCGACGATTCGCTCGAGCAGCACCTTCGGGCTGTCGCTGATCAACCTGAGCTTCAAGGACGGCACCGACGACTACTTCGCGCGCCAGCGCGTGACCGAGCGCATCGGGCAGGTGGCGCTGCCCTCGGGCGCGCAGCCGGGCCTGGGCCCGGTGGCGGGGCCGGCGGGCGAAATCTACCGCTACACGCTGGAGTCGGACACCAAGAACCTCATGGAGCTGTCGGAACTGCAGCGCTGGAAGGTGATTCCCGCGCTCAAGCAGGTGGCGGGCGTGGTGGACATCAACAACTTCGGCGGCTTCACCAAGGAGTTTCAGCTGGAGCTGGACCCAGCCCGCATGCAGAAGTACGGCCTGGTGCTCAACGACGTGGTGACGGCCATCAACGCCAACAGCGCCAACGCGGGCGGCGGGCGCATTGCGCGCGGCGACCAGAGCTACGTGGTGCGCGGCATCGGCCAGGTGCACACGCTGGACGACCTGGGCACGGTGGTGGTGGCGCAGAACGGCGGCTCGCCTGTGATGGTGCGCGACCTGGGGCGGCTGCAGTTCGGCCACCAGGAGCGCGGCGGCATCTTGGGCAAGGACACCAACCCCGACACCATCGAGGGCATCGTGCTGATGCTGAAGTACGAAAACCCCTCGCGCGTGCTCGAAGGCGTGCACAAGAAAATCGACGAACTGCAGGCCGAGCTGGCACCCCTGGGCGTGAAGATCGTGCCCTACATCGACCGCGACGACCTGGTGAAGCTCACGGTGGACAAGGTGACGCACACGGTGCTCGAAGGCATGGCGCTGGTGTGCTTCGTGCTCATTCTTTTTCTGGGCAGCCCGCGCAGCGCAGTGGTGGCCGCGGTGGCCATTCCGATGTCGCTGGTGACGGTGTTCATCGTGATGCACTTCACCCGCATGCCGGCCAACCTGTTTTCGCTGGGCGCGATCGACTTCGGCATCATCGTGGACGGGGCCATCGTGGTGATGGAGGCCATCCTGCGGCGGCGCGAAGAAGAGCCCGAGGCCACGCTGACCGAGGGCAACATCCTGGAGACGGTGAGCCATGTGTCGGGGCCGATTTTCTTTGCCACGCTGATCATCATCACGGCGTACTTTCCGCTTTTTGCGTTCGAGCGTGCCGAGGGCAAGCTGTTCAAGCCGATGGCCTTCACGGTGGGCTACGCGCTGGTGGGCGCCCTGCTCTGCGCGCTCACGCTCATCCCCAGCCTGGCCTACGTGGCGCTGCGCAAGCCGAGCAAGCCCTTCGTCAACAAGCCGCTGGTGTGGCTCACAGGCGCCTACCGCCGCGTGCTGTCCAGGCTGCTGGACCTGCCCGCCATTGCCTACGGCGTGAGCGCACTGGCGCTGGCCGCGGTGGTGGTGCTGGGCGCCACGGCGGGACGCGAATTCTTGCCCGACATCGACGAAGGCGCGCTGTGGCTGCAGGTGCAGTTGCCCTCGGGCCTGTCGCTGGACAAGGCCAGCGAAATGGCCACCGAAATGCGCCACGTGTTGCTGGAGTACCCCGAGGTGTCCTACGTGGTGACGCAACTGGGCCGCAACGACGACGGCACCGACCCCTGGACGCCCTCGCACATGGAGGTGCCCGTGGGCCTGAAGCCCTACAGCGAGTGGCCGGCCGGGGTGAACAAGGCGGCCTTCGTGCGCACGCTGACCGAGCGCTTTGCGCGCATGCCGGGCTTCGACGTGGGCATCAGCCAGCCGATCATCGACGGCGTGAACGACGCCGTGGGCGGCGCGCACAGCCCGCTGGTGCTGCGCATCTACGGCGACGACCTGAAGGAGAGCCGGCGCATCGGCAACCAGATCGTCGAGCTGCTGGGCACGGTGCGCGGCACGGCGTCGGCGTCGCTGTTCCAGGAGCCGCCGATTCCGCAGGTGGTGATCGAGCTGAACCGCGAAGCCGCGGCGCGCTTCGGCGTGAACGCGAACGACGTGGCCAACCTGATCCAGACCGGCATCGGCGGCGCGCCGGTGATCACCGTGTACGCGGGCAACCGCACCTACAACGTGTCGGTGAAGATGCCGCAGAGCGCCAAGGGCAACACCGAGGCCATTGGCGCGCTGCTGCTCAACAGCTCCAGCGGCGCCAAGGTGCCGCTCGCGCAGGTGGCCGACATTCGGCTGCAGACCGGCGAAAGCACCATCTCGCACGAGATGAACGAGCGGCAGATCACCGTGCGCGTGGACAACCGCGACCGCGACCTGGCCTCCTACCTGGACGACGCGCGCGAGCGCATCGCCAAGGAGGTGAAGTTCGACCCCGCCAAGTTCCGCCTGCAGTGGGCCGGCCAGTTCGAGAACCAGCAGCGCGCGCAGTCGCGCCTGGGCATTTCGCTGGCCATCGTGGTGTGCATCATGGCGGTGCTGTTGTTCTTCCAGTTCGGCAAGATCCGCCAGGTGGCGCTGATTCTGGGCGTGGTGCCGATGGCCACGCTGGGCGGGCTGATTGCGGTGCACGTGGCGGGCGAAACCCTGAATGTGGCCACGGCGGTGGGCTTCATTGCGCTGTTCGGCGTGTCGATACAGAACGGGATCATCATGGTCGCCAACTTCCGCCGCGTGCGCGGCGAGGGGCTGGCGCTGCAGGAGTCGGTGCTCGAAGGCGCGGCCGAGCGGCTGCGCCCGGTGCTGATGACGGCCACGGTGGCCTCGGTCGGCATGCTGCCCGCGGCACTGGCCACCGGCGTGGGCACCGACGTGCAGCGCGGGCTGGCCACGGTGGTGGTCGGCGGGCTGGTGGTGTCGACGCTGTTGACGCTGTTCATCTTGCCGACGCTGTTTTTCGCGATGGAACGCTTCTTCGAGCGCAAGGGCTGGGGCACGCGCTCCCGCCGCGACCGGTGAGAAGGCAGGAGACAACACACATGAAAAGAACAAGCCTTGCAACGCCGGTGGCCGCAGGCATCGCGCTGCTGCTGGGCGGCTGCGCGGTCGGGCCCGACTATGCGCGGCCGCCGCTGAACCTGCCCACCGGGTACACGGCAGCGCCCCCTGTGTCCACAGAGGCCGAGGGCGTGCCCTTGTCGCGCCTCTCGAGCGAGCTCGACGTGCCGGCGCAGTGGTGGCAGGCCTTTCGCTCGGAGCCGCTGAACGCGCTGGTCGTGCAGAGCCTGGCGGGCAACCCGAACATCGAGGCCGCCGACGCCGCCCTGCGCGTGGCGCAGGAGAACGAGGCCGCCGACCGCGCCGCCTTCTGGCCTAGCGTGGCGGTGGGCTACACGCCCACGCGCCAGCGCGTGGCCGGCGCGGTGGCCAGCCCGGTGGCGTCGAACGCCAACCTGTACACGCTGCACACGGCGCAGGTGACGGTGTCTTACACGCCCGACGTGTTCGGTGCCACGCGCCGCACGGTGGAAGGCGCGCAGGCGCAAAGCGAGCAGCAGCGCTTTCAGTCGCTGGCGGCTCGGCTCTCGCTGAGCAGCAACGTGGTGGCCGCGGCGATCACCGAGGCATCGTTGCGTGCGCAACAGAGCGCCACGCTGGCGATCATTGCGGACCAAAAGGAGGTGCTGCAGGCCTACCGCAAGCAGCAGGCGCTGGGCCAGGTGTCGCTGGCCGACGTCGATGCGCAAGAGGCTTCGCTGGCCGCCACAGAAGCCACGCTGCCGCCGCTGGACAAGCAACTGGCCCAGCAGCGCAACCTGCTGGCCACGCTGGCGGGCCGCTACCCGGGCGAGGGCGTTGCGGCGCGCTTCGATCTCGATGCCTTGCAACTGCCCACCGAGCTGCCGTTGACGCTGCCCTCCACCCTGGTCGAGCACCGCCCCGACGTGCGCGCGGCCGAGGCGCAGTTGCAGGCCGCCAGCGCCGCCATCGGTGTGGCCGTGGCCGCGCGCCTGCCCAGTGTGACGCTGGGTGCGAACTACGGGTCTTCGGCGTACACGCTGTCGCAGCTGTTCAAGTCGACGTCGCTGTTCTGGACGCTGGCGGGCAGCGTGGCGCAGCCGGTGTTCGACGGCGGCGCGCTCAAGCACAAAGAGGCCGCGGCCCGCGCCGCGTTCGACCAGGCCGGCGCGCAGTACCGCGCCACGGTGCTCGGCGCGTTCCAGGACGTGGCCAACACGCTCGACGCCATCGACGCCGACACCCGCACGCTGCAGGCCGCATTGAAGTCGGAGCGCACCGCTTCGCAAAGCCTGATGCGCACGCGCACGCAGGTTCGGCTGGGCGATGCGAGCCCGCTCGTGCTGCGCATCGCGCAGCAGGCGCAGCAACAGGCGCAGCTCAACCTGGTGCAGGCACGCGCGCTGCGGCTGACGGATGCGGCTGCCCTGTTCCAGGCACTGGGCGGCGGGTGGTGGAACGCGCCGCAGCAGCTTGCAGAGTCATCGCCTTCCTCTTTCACCGCACCAGCCGCACAGCCATGAACATCCTTCGCCACGAGATGGGTCCGCGCTTCAGCGAGATGGTGACCGTCGACCTGGGCACCGCCCGCATGCTTTACCTGTCGGGCCAGGTGGCGGAGAACCCGTCGCTCGACATCACCGGGCAAATGCGTGAAATCCTCCACCAGATCGACGACATGCTCGCCACCCAGGGCGCCAACAAGAAAGACCTGGTGAGCGTGACCATCTACCTGCGCACCGTGGGCGACTACGCGGCCATGAACTCGGTGTGGGACGAATGGGTACCGCCCGGCCACACGCCGGCACGCGCGACCGTGGGCGCCAAGCTGATCGACTCGGAGTACCGCGTCGAGATCCAGGCCATTGCGGCCGTGGGTGCGGCGGCATGAGCACGCTGCGTGGCGTGGGCCTGCTGTGCGCGTTGGCGCTGGGCGGCTGTGCCTCTTTCGATGCCCACTCCCTGGACCGCACGGAACGCATGGACCACTTCGGCCGTTCGGGCGGATGGCACGCGGCCCAGGTCGTGGCCGTGGGGCGGGCGGATGCGCTGGCGGCCACGGTCGACCAGGACTGCGGCTGCGCTGCGGACAGCGGCAGCCCGAGGCCTTACGCGGTCGTGCGCTACCGCAACGGCGGCGTGCATTCGCGTTCCCTGGGCACCTCACGGCTGCCGCCTGGTGTGCCGCTGCGTGTGGGCGATGCGGTGTACGTGAACGTGCTCGACTGCAAGGTGGCCTTGGCGTTGCCCGCGGAACTGGACCGCGCGCCGCGCTGAAGGCGGCGTCGCACCGGCGCCCCGGCTAGAGCGGCAGCACTTCCACCGGCTGGCCCTTGCCCAGCCATTCCTCGAACTCGTCGGACAGCCGCTGCGCCTCGCGCGTGGCCTGCCCCCAGGCCGTGATGCGCGCCTGCGGGTCGTTGGCGAAACGCACGAAGTCCTTGCGGTCGGGCAGTTTGCCGTTGGGCAGCGAGCGCACCCAGCCGCTGTCGGGCGCCAGCACCACCATGCGGTCCAGAAAGCCGGTCGCCTTGTGGCGCCAGCGCAGCCCCTTGTCGAGCCAGCCCGGCACCACCGCCTGCTGAAAGTGCGGGTACAGCACGATGCCGTCGTCGGCCGGCTGGTAGTCCAGGTGCAGGTGGTAGTCGGTGATGCCGCCGTCCCAGTAGGCGCCGCGCGGCGCGCCCGGAATGTCGTGCACCGCCTGCAGCAGAAACGGAATGGCGCACGAGGCCTGCAGCACCAGGTTGAAGTTGGCCTCGCTCAGCGCATGCTGTCGCGTGCGCAGGTCGCGCGTGCCGAAGGGCAGCGCGGCACCGGGCGTGGAGAACACGCAGCGCTCCAGCCATGCGCCCAGGCTCTTGCGGTGCAGGCTGTTGGTGGCGAAGGCGCCCAGGTAGCCCACCGGCGTACGCGCCCTGCCCTCGCGCCCCAGGATGTGGCGCCCGCGCGAGGTCACCACATGCAGGCGGTAGCGCGGGTGGTTCAGCACTTCGGCGACGCGCCCGCCGTAGAAGGCGTCCAGGCTCTGCGCGAACTGCGCGCTGAGTTGGCCCGCGCTGAGCCGCTTCTGGCCCGGCGGCACGACGAACTGCTGGTGCACGTAGGCGTGCTCGAAGTGCGTGAAGGCGGCGTCGGGCTCCGACAGGCAGGCCGTTGCCAGCCGCCACGCGCCGATGGACGCGCCCACCAGGTGCACCTGCTGGTGCGATTGCGTGAGCCAGCGCCCGAAGATGAACCGGTCGAGCGGCCCGAGGATCAGCCCCTTGGGGCCGCCGGCCGCGCCCGGAATGGTGCGCACGTCCTGCGGGCGCAGGCCGTTCTGCTCGATGTGCTTGCGGGCCGCGGGGCCGGCGTAGATGCGCAGGGCTTTCATGCCTTGGGCATCTCGAAAGGATTGATGAGCGAAACGCCGAAGCCTGCAAAGTCGGCCACGTTGCGTGTCACCACGGTGAGTTGGTGCTGCTTTGCGGTTGCGGCGATCATGGCGTCTTCGTACAGCGTGGTCGAACTGCGATGCATGAGCTTGGCCCAGAGCCTGAAAGTGGCCGCGTCCATCGGCAGCACGTTGTAGGAAGCGGCGACCAGCGCCAGCCAGCGTTCGATCTCATCGGCCTTGGCGGCGTCCTGATCGCGGGTGATTTCGATGCCGGCCTGGATCTCTCCGAGCGTCACCGCCGACAGATGCAGATCGTTGTCGGCGATGGGGGCGAACCATGCGAGAACCGCGCCATGGGGGCGCGGCCGGCGCAGTTCCGAAATGACGTTGGTGTCGAGCAAATACATTCGGCTGCGCGCCTCAACGCATCGGCTCAATGCGGCGCCTGCGTGCGCCGCCGCGCTGGGGCACAAGGAACTCGGTGCGCGCGTCGTCGGACAGCAGCAATTCCTTGAAGGATGGTTGTGCCGCGCTGTGCAGTCGCCGCCACTCGGCGGCGGGCACCAGCACAGCCGCTTCGGCGCCGCGCTTGGTCACCATTTGCGGCCCGTCGTTGAGACAGGCCTCGAGAAATTCGCTGAAGCGCGCTTTCGCGTCTTGGACAGGCCAGGTTTTCATGGCGATCACCCCATCAGACTAGTTGACTGACTAGTTTAATGCGATGGTCGCCGCGTTGCGCGAAGCAGGTTACTTGCGCAGCCCCTGCAACTTGGCAAACGCACTCGCCATCTGCCCCGCCGGTTGTGGCGCACTGTCGCGGCGGCCCTGCTGTTGCTGGCCGCGCCCCGCCCCTTCGAAGCGGTTGTCGCGCGGGCCGTCGCGCCGGGCCGGTGCGGCGTCGAGCTTCATCGACAGGCCGATGCGCTTGCGCGCCACGTCCACTTCCATCACCTTGACCTTGACGATGTCGCCGGTCTTCACCACTTCTCGCGCGTCGGTCACGAACTTGTGGCTCAGCTGGCTCACATGCACCAGGCCGTCCTGGTGCACGCCCAGGTCGATGAAGGCGCCGAACTGGGCCACGTTGCTCACGGTGCCCTCCAGGATCATTCCTTCGACCAGGTCCTTGATGTCGTCCACGCCGTCGTTGAAGCGCGCCACCTTGAAGTCGGGGCGCGGGTCGCGGCCGGGTTTTTCGAGTTCGCCCAGGATGTCCTTGACCGTGATGACGCCGAACTTCTCGTTGGCGAACAGCTCGGGCTTCAGCGTCTTCAGCATGTCGGCGCGGCCCATCAGCTCGGCGATGGGCTTGCCGGTCTTCACGATGATCTGCTCGACCAGCGGATAGGTTTCGGGGTGCACGCCGGTGATGTCCAGCGGGTCGGCGCCGCCGCGGATGCGCAGGAAGCCCGCGCTCTGCTCGAAGGCCTTGGGGCCGAAGCCGGTCACGTCCAGCAACTGCTTGCGGGTTGAAAACGCGCCGTTGGCTTCGCGCCAGCGCACTACCGCCTTGGCCACGCTGCCCGACAGGCCCGACACCCGCGACAGCAGCGGCACGCTGGCCGTGTTCAGGTCCACGCCCACCGAGTTCACGCAGTCTTCCACCACGGTCTGCAGGGTGCGCGCGAGCTCGCTCTGGTTCACGTCGTGCTGGTACTGGCCCACGCCGATGCTCTTGGGGTCGATCTTCACCAGCTCGGCCAGCGGGTCCTGCAGGCGGCGCGCAATGGAGGCGGCGCCGCGCAGGCTCACGTCCACGTCGGGCATTTCCTGCGAGGCGAATTCGCTGGCGGAGTACACAGACGCGCCGGCCTCGCTCACCACGACCTTCTCTACCTTCATTTCCGGCGCGCCGGCCTGCACGGCCATCTTTTCGAGCAGCTTGATGAGGTCGGCGGCCAGCTTGTCGGTTTCGCGGCTGGCGGTGCCGTTGCCGATGGCGATCAGGTTCACGCCGTGCTTGGCGCACAGCTTGCCCAGCGTGTGCAGCGAGCCTTCCCAGTCCTTGCGCGGCTCGTGCGGGAACACGGTGGCGGTCTCCACCAGCTTGCCCGTGGCATCGACCACGGCCACCTTCACGCCGGTGCGGATGCCGGGGTCGAGCCCCATCACCACGCGCGGGCCGGCGGGCGCGGCCAGCAGCAGGTCGCGCAGGTTGTCGGCAAAGACCTTGATGGCCACTTTTTCGGCCTCTTCGCGCAGGCGGGTGAACAGGTCACGTTCGGTCGACAGCGCCAGCTTCACGCGCCAGGTCCAGGCCACGCACTTGCGCAGCAGGTCGTCGGCCGGTCGGCCCGCGTGGCTCCAGCCCAGGTGCAGGGCGATGCGGCCTTCGGCGATGCTGGGCTTGCCCGGCTCGGGCTCCACCGGCAGCACCAGCTTGGCGTCCAGGATGTCGAGCGCGCGGCCGCGGAACACGGCCAGCGCGCGGTGCGAGGGCACGCGGCCGATGGGCTCGTCGTATTCGAAGTAGTCGCGAAACTTGGCGACGTCGGCGTTGTTCTCGTCCTTGCCGCTCATCAGGCTGGACTTGAGCAGCCCTTCGCTCCAGAGCCATTCGCGCAGGCCCTGTACCAGCACGGCGTCTTCGGCCCAGCGCTCGGAGAGGATGTCGCGCACACCGTCCAGCACGGCCGGCACGGTGGAAAAGTCGGGGCCCGGCTTGCCGTCGTCCAGCGTGGTGGCGGGCTGCAGGAAGGCCTTCGCCTCCACGGCGGGGTCGAGCGTGGGGTCGGCCAGCAGCTTGTCGGCCAGCGGCTCGATGCCGAATTCGCGCGCAATCTGGCCCTTGGTGCGGCGCTTTTGCTTGAACGGCAGGTACAGGTCTTCGAGCTCCTGCTTGGTGGGCGCGAATTCGATGGCCGCGCGCAGCTCGGGGGTGAGCTTGCCCTGCTCGTCGATGGCCTTGAGCACCGCCACGCGGCGGTCTTCGAGCTCGCGCAGGTAGGAAAGCCGGGCTTCCAGCTCGCGCAGCTGCACGTCGTCGAGGCCGTCGGTCACTTCCTTGCGGTAACGGGCGATGAATGGAACCGTGGCGCCCCCGTCGAGCAGTTCGACGGCGGCCTTCACCTGATGCTCGCCGACCTTGATTTCGGCGGCGAGCTGGCGAATGATTTTCTGCATGCTTGAGCGCGTCCCTGGCAAAGCGCGGAAGTTTGCCATAGGCGCACCCGCACGCCGCCCAGGACTGACCTGACAGCCCGGCGCGGGTGTTACAGCATGCTTTCGGCGGTGGGCGGCAGGCTGTGCGGTGCCGGCTGCAGCACGCCGCAGGGCACCACCAGCCGCACGCACAGCCCGTGCGGCGCGATGTCCATCACGGCCAGTTCGCCGCCGAAGGCGTCGGCGCGCGAGCGCATGCTGCGCAGGCCCTTGCCCAGGCTGTGGGGCAGGCCGGCCGGGCTGGCCAGGCCGCGGCCGTTGTCGCGCACCTCCAGCACCAGCGTGCGGGCCCGGTCCGGGGCCGTCACGCGCAATTCGACACGGGTGGCGCGGGCATGGCGCAGCGCATTGGACATGGCCTCCTGGGCCACGCGGCAGACCTGGGCGGCGGTTTCGGGCGGCACCGCGCAGTCGAGCGCCTCGGGGGCGATGTTCCAGTCGAGCGCGATGCCCATGCGCTCGAACGCGGGCCGCAGGCGGTAACGCAGGTGCCCCAGCCGCTCGACGACGGTGGCGCTGCTCTGGTCGTCCAGGTCGTCGACCGTCATCTGCAGCTCCAGCAGGCAGGCCTGCAGCGCCATGGAGAGGCCGTCGGCGCTGGCCGCCTTCGGGTCCTGGCTGGCCAGCAAGGCCACCAGCCGAGAGCCGACGCCGTCGTGCAGGTCGTTGGCGATGCGGCGGCGCTCGGCCATCACCGCGGCGGTCTGCCGGCCCTGGGCCGTGCGGCGCAGCGACAGGTAGCCGATGCTGACCACCATGGCCAGCACCACCAGGTTGATCACCTGCAGCGTCCAGAAGGTGGCGGGCATGTCATGCGCCATGACGTTGACGGCCGAGCCGGCCCGAATCACCTGCGCGGCCACTGGCGTCAGGTGCAGCGCACCGGCCACCGCGGCCCACATCAGCACCCGCTGGCGCGACGCACGGTGGCGCAGCCACACCAGCAGCACCACCCAGGCCCCTGCCGACAGCCACACGAACTGGTCTTCCAGAAGGTGCGGTAGGGAAAGGACCTGCTGCGCAAACATGGCATGGCCTACAAAAGACCACGGTGCGAGGCAAAGCTCACGGCCTGCGCACGGGTGTGGGCATGCAGCTTTCGGTAAATATTCTTCACGTGGGCGTTCACAGTCTGGGCACTGATGGTGAGCTGCAGCGCGATCTCTTCGGTCACATACCCCGTGGCTACAAGTCGCAACACTTCGCGCTCCCGTGCCGACAGCGTGGCCTTGCTGTCCGGCGGGCGCACCGGGTTGACATTGGAGCGTTTGTGGTCAAGGTGAACGAGCAGGCGGCGCGCCAGCCGCGGCGTGATGGCGGCGCCGCCGTTCACCACCTGCAGCACGGCCTGCGCATAGCTCTGGAACCACGCGTTCTTCACCAGGTAACCCGAGGCCCCGAGCTCGAAGGCATGCAGCACCTGGGGTTCGTCTTCGAGCGCCGAGATGACGATGATTTCGGCCGCGCTGCGGTGGCGCTTGGCCTCTTCGATCAGCTCGAAACCGCTGCCGTCGCCCAGGCGGATGTCCACCATGAGCACGTCGAACTCGTGCTGCAGCAGCAGGCGGCGGCCTTCGCGCAGGGTACCGGCCTGCCCTTCGAGCTGAATGCGCAGGTCGCCCAGCAGCTCCTGGGCGATCACGCGGCGCACGAAGGGGTCGTCGTCGACCAGCAGAACGCGCACGGGTTTGGTCTGCTGGCCGGTCAGAAAGTCCGGCCAGGGAAGCGTGTCGGCGGACGGCGAGAGCAACCCGCCGAACTGGCCCGGGGTGGAGTATTTCCGCCCACCGGGACCCACGTCTGCCAATGAAATGTCGAGTTCGCTTTCCATTCCAACCCCTTTGTGACAACTAGAACAACCGTCTTCGTGACCAAAAGTTAATTCATTTCTACTCAGATTTTGACTTTCAGCTTTTTTGATTACCTTGGTTGCATCTTGTTGCCACTCACAGGTTATGTCCATCGAAAGTTGTAGTTTTTACCCTTGCCACCGCATGGCGAAGCGGTTTCCTGTGACCGCTCGCAACCGCGAAAAGCACAACTTTCGCCATAGCCTCGCATTACCCAGCCTGGGGCATTTTTCATTCATGGGGCGACGCAGAAACTGCACCTCGGTCGTCACGGAAGCTCTTTCTTCCGTGCCAAAGACCGGTAGCTGATGGCCGGATGGTCCGGTCGATCAGGTTTGATTCACACACCTATAGAGGCAGCATCATGAAGAAGACTCTCATCGCCGTTGCAGTGGTTCTGGTCGGCAGCGTTGCTTCGGCAACCGGCAGCATGGCTCTGGCAGCGACCAGCACCACGACGGGTTCGTCCAGCTCGGCGGGCTCCACCGCCGCCAGCTCCGGCACGGGCAGTGCACTCAGCTACAACGCGGCCAACTCCACTTCGTCGGCCAATGCCGGTGCCTCGGGCGGCGCTTTCGCCGTTCCGGGCCTCGCGCTGGGCGGCGCGTCGGCCAACGGTGCCGCCACCACCCAGGGCCGCGTGACCAGCATGGCTGTAACCGCCGGCAACGGCGCGGCCTCCGGCGGCGCCAATGCATCCGCCAACGCAGCCTCGGCCGCCAATGCCAACTATGCGGCCGGCGGTGCGAACGGCGTGAGCGGCAGCGCCGGCGGCGCTTCGGCTTCGCTGACCAACAACACGGCCGCCACCGCGGCCGGCCCTGGCGGCGGCCTGGCGGTGGTCACGCGCACCTCGGGCACCACGTCCGGCTACAGCGCCTCGTCGGGCGCGGTGAACGGCTTTGTGAACGGCACCACCACGGCGGCCTCGGCAGGCTCGACGGGCGGCTCCAGCGGCGTGAGCAACTTCCACTTCGGCAACGCAGCCACCTTCAGCAACGGTGGCGGCACGACCGGCAGCGCCATCGCCGGCGCCGGCGCATCGGCTCCCTGAACCCGCACGCGCATCGGTTGCCGATCTCGAAATGGGGAGGGGCCCACGCCCCTCCCCGGTCACCCAAGGAGTCAAAAAATGAAGAAGCTGATTTTCTTTACGCTGCTGACGGTCTCCGCGGCGGCCATTGCGCAGACCACCAACAACGGCGGCGCGAACAACGGGTCGTCCAGTTCGGCCACCACTTCGGCCCAGGGCAACAACCAGGCCGTGACCTTCTCCAGCCCGGCGAGCGTGACGTCTTCGTCCACGCTCACCAGCAACCAGAACGTGAACAACACAGGTGCCACCAGCCAGACGGTGGACTACCAGGGCAGCTACACCATCAAGAACGTGCCGTCGGTGAACGGGCCCAACCTCACCACCAGCAACGACACCTGCATGGGCAGCACCAGCGCCAGCGCCAACGGACCCGGTGTGGGCATCAGTTTCGGCACCACCTGGACGGACGAGCACTGCAAGCGCCTGAAGATGAGCCGCGAGCTTTGGAACAAGGGCATGAAGGCCGCCTCTCTGGCCATGGACTGCATGGACGCGGCGGCCCAGGCGGCGCTGGAGATGACCGGCACCAAGTGCCCGCAGTCGATGACGGCGGACGAGCGCACCGGCGCCTACGGTCCGCAGGCGTCGTCGATCGGCGCGCCGCCGTCGCCACCTCGCCCGCTGGCCATGGCACCGGTGGCGCCGGTCGCGCCCTTGGCGGTCGCCATGCCCGTGGCACCGGTCGCGCCGATGGCGCCGTCGACCCCGTTGGCGCCTGTCGCGCCCGTTGCTCCGGCCCAGGCCGCCGAGCCCGTCGCCGTGATGGCGCCGGCCGCACCGGTCGCCTTGCCCTCGCCGACGCCCGCGACCGCCCCTCTGCCCGCACCGACCGCGCCCATGGCCGAAACAGCTCCCGCGCCCAAGCCGGCACCCGTCGCGGCGCAGGCCGTGGCCGCGGCACCGGTGTTCGAGGTGGTGCCGGTGGCCAGCGCCACGGTGACGGCCATCGACCCGACCGACGTGGCCGCCATCCGAGCCGCGCGCCTGCTGGGCGAGCCGGTGGACAACGTCGCGGCCGCACCGCGGTCGGCGGACTTCCCGCAATGACCGCCGGGAGTCCACGATGACCAGGACCCTGCTCTTCTGGACGGCGGCCTCTTGCCTGGCAACCCTGGCAAGCCTGGCAACGGCCGCGGCGGCGGCACCGCCCAACCTCAACGCGCTGCGCGTCGAGCGCATGCCCATGGGCAGCGGCCTGCAGAACGCCCGGGGCACCGAGCGGGCCGAGCCGGTCGGCGACCTGGGTGTGTGGCATGTGCCGCAGTACATGCCCGGCTACCCGACATCGGCCACCATCTGGCCGCGCGTGGTGATCCTGCAGTGCGCCACCGACCTGTGCGCGGGCTACGAGGTGACGCCGGAACTGGGCCGCGGCGAGTACCTGTTCTTCCTGCCCGCCGGCAGATAGCGCCGGCCGGCGGCAGGCAACGCGCGCCGCATGCGCCGCCCGAGGATGTGGCGCCATGCGGCGTGCGTTGGCTTACCCTTCGCGCATGACCTCTCTCGTGCGCTTTCTGCGCGCCCTGTTGCGTGCCCTTGCCACGGCGCTCGTTGTTCCGCTGCTGCTCTTCGAGGAGTGGGGCTGGGAGCCGCTGGCGGCGCTGGTAGCGCGGCTGTCGCGCCTGCCCTTGTGGGCCGCGCTGGAAGACCGGCTGCGGCGCCTGCCGCCCTGGGGCGCGCTGCTGGCGTTCTTCGTGCCGGTGCTGTTGCTGCTGCCGGTGAAGGTGCTGGCGCTCTTTCTTTTCAGCAACGGGCATGCCGCCACCGCCCTCACCTTGCTGGTGGTGGCCAAGCTGATCGGCACGGCCATCGTCGCGCGGATCTTCCAGCTGGTCGAAGGGCCGCTGATGCGCATTCCCTGGTTCGCCCGCTGGTATCCGCGCTGGAAGGCGTGGAAGGACACGGTGTTTGCGCTCGTGCGCCAAAGCAGGCCGTGGCGCCTGGTGCGGGCCATCAACTGGCGCATTGCGCGCAGCTGGCGGCGGTTCAGGGAAAGCTAGCCGGCAATTTTTACCCGGGTATATTGCGCATCTAGTTTCACCCGGGTAATATTTGCCGCATGAACATTTCATCGGACACCCGGCGCGCACTGACGCGCCAATACAAGGACAGCGTGCGCCCGGCCGGCGTGTTCGTCGTGCGAAACACATCGAACCAACGCGTCTACGCCGCGGGCAGCCTGGACGTCGAAGGCGCCATGAACCGGGCGCGCTTCGAACTCAACCTGCGCTCCCACCGCAACAAGGCGCTGCAAAGCGACTGGCTGGCCCAGGGCGCGGCGCACTTTTGCATCGAGGTGATCGACCGGGTGAAGGAGCGCCCCGACGACCCGGCCTTCGACCGCGCCGATGAGCTTCAAAAGCTGCTGGCGCTTTGGCAGGAAGAGCTGCAATGCTTCGGCGCACAGGGTTACAACACCCCATGAGCGGCGCAGATGCCCTCGAGTTCTGCCTGACGCTGGCGCGTGCCCATGCCAGCCTGAGCCAGCGGCTGGACGAAGACCTCGGGGCCTTCCACGGGTTGAACTTCAGCGACTTCACCCTGCTGTGCCAGTTGATGCGCGCCGACCGCGGCCGCATGCCGATGGAGCGCCTCGCGCGCGCGCTGGGCCTGTCGATGTCGGCGCTGGTGCGCCGGCTCGCGCCGCTGGAGAAAACCGGCCTGGTCGAACGCCTGGCAAGCCCCGCCGGCGACCCGCGCCGCCACGCCGCCCTGCGCTCCGGCGGGCGGCAACTGATGCAGGGCGCGCTCGCCACCGCCAAGGCCCATTGCCTGGACGCCATGCAAGCGACCGACCCGCAACGCCTGCACGACATCTGCACAGCGCGTCAGATTTTGCTGACCCTGTGCGCCGACAACGAGGCACACGCCTGAGCGCCGCAGCAGGTAGATTACGCACCTCGTTTCGCCCGCTCGCCGGGAGACAAAAAACCGAATGTCACCAGACACCCCCCTCTCCACCTTGACCGTGTTCTTCGGCTTCGAGCGTGTCGCACAGGGCAGCAAGGCCGACGTGATCGAGCAACTGCGCCGCCGCGACGACCCCGGCCCGTACCTCGCGTTCGACGACCAGACCGGTGAACAGCTGGACCTCGACCCGCGCGACCTGCACCAAGGGCCCTCCTCTCCTGCCCACCGCGACGACGCCCCCCGCGGCGTCGGCCGGCCCAAGCTGGGCGTGGTCGCGCGCGAAGTCACGCTGCTGCCGCGCCACTGGGACTGGCTGGGCCGCCAGCCCGGCGGCGCGTCGGTCGCTTTGCGCAAGCTGGTCGAGGACGCCCGCCACGTGCAGGCCGACCGCGACACCGTGCGCGCCGCGCGCGAGGCCACCTACCGTTTCATGACCGCCATCGCGGGCAACCTGCCCGGCTTCGAGGAAGCCACCCGCGCGCTGTTCGCCGGCGACGCGCAGCGCTTCGACACCCTCACCGACCCCTGGCCCGCCGACCTGCGCGCCCACCTGCACAAACTCTCGGCCGCCGGCTGGAACACCCCCTCATGAGAACAAGCACCGAAACCCCCGGCAGCGGCACCCGCGCCGGCCCCCAAGCCGACCTGCAAGGCGTGCCCGTGGCGCCCGTGAACGCCGCGCGCCCGCTGTGGAAGGTGTTTCTCTTCTTCCTGGCGCCGATGCTGCTCAGCAACATCCTGCAGTCGCTGTCTGGCACGCTGAACAACATCTACGTGGGGCAGATGCTCGGCGTGGGCGCGCTGGCGGCGGTGTCGAGCTTTTTTCCGGTGATGTTCTTCTTCATTGCCTTCGTCATCGGGCTGGGCGCGGGCGCCTCGGTGCTCATCGGCCAGGCCTGGGGTGCGCGCGACGTCGCCAAGGTGAAGGCGGTGGCCGGCACCACGCTGTCGGTCGGCATCCTCATGGGCCTGCTGATTGCGGTGTTCGGCGGCATCTTCACCACGCCCATGCTGGCCGCGCTGGGCACGCCGCCCGACGTGCTGGCCGACTCCACGCGCTACGCCCGCATCATGCTGATCGCGATGCCGGGCCTCTTCGTGTTCCTGATGTCCACCGCCATGCTGCGCGGCGTGGGCGACACGGTCACGCCGCTGTTCACGCTGGTCATTTCCACGGTGGTCGGCCTGATGGTGACGCCCGCGCTCATTCGCGGCTGGGGCGGCCTGCCGCAGCTGGGCGTGGCCAGCGGCGCCTGGGCCACCGTGGTGGCCTTCGTGGTGGCCACGGTGTGGCTGGGTTTCAGGTTGCGCCAGCGCAAGAGCCCGCTTGCGCCCGACGCGGAGTTCTTGCGCAACCTGCGCATCCAGCCGAAGTTGCTGAAGGCGGTGCTCAAGATCGGCGTGCCCACGGGCGTGCAGATGATCGTGGTGGCGCTGGCCGAAGTGGTGCTGCTGTCGATGGTCAACAGCCATGGCTCCAACGCCACCGCGGCCTACGGCGCGGTGAACCAGGTGGTGGCGTACGTGCAGTTTCCGGCCATCTCGATTGCCATCACCGCGTCGATCCTGGGCGCGCAGGCCATCGGCGCGGGCCAGCCCGGCCGCCTGGGCGCCATCGCCAAGACCGCGCTGCTGATGAACCTGGCGCTGACCGGCGGCTTGGTGCTGCTGGGCTACCTGTTCTCGCGCCACCTGATGGGCTTTTTCATCACCAGCGAGCCGGTCATCGAAATTGCGCAGACGCTGCTGCACATCATGCTGTGGAGCCTGGTGATGTTCGGCATGGCCTCGGCGCTGTCGGGGATCATGCGGGCCAGCGGCTCGGTGCTGGTGCCCACGCTGATCTCCATCGTCTGCATCCTGTGCGTGGAGGTGCCCGTGGCGTATGTGATGGGCCACCGCCTGGGGCTGGACGGCATCTGGATCGCCTACCCCGCCACCTTCGGCGCGATGCTGCTGCTGCAGACGGCTTACTACCAGTTGGTGTGGCGCAAGAAGGCGATTCACCGGCTGGTGTAGCGCCGCACTGCCTTCGGCGGGTCAGGCCCCGTCGAAGGCTTTTTGCACCTCGGCGATGTCGAGCTTCACCATCTTCATCATGGCCTGCATCGCGCGGGTGGCCTTGGCCGGGTCCTTGTCCTGGAGCATGCGGATGATGGCGGTGGGCGCGACCTGCCACGACACGCCGAAGCGGTCGGTGAGCCAGCCGCACTGCACGGGCGCGCCGCCGCCTTCGAGCAGCTTCTCCCAGTAGGTGTCGACCTCGGCCTGCGTCTCGCACTTCACGTACATGGAGATGGCCGGGTTGAACTTGTGCTGCGGCCCGGCGTTGAGCACCATGAACTCCTGCCCTTCGAGCTCGAAGGTGGCGGTGAGCAGCGTGCCCTTCTTGTCGGGGTGGGCGTCGCCCCAGAGCAGTGTGTCGGTCACGCGCGAGTTGGCGAAGATGGTGGTGTAGAACTTCAGCGCGTCCTCGCCGTTGCCGTCGAACCAGAGGCAGGGAACGATCTTTTGCATGCGGGTCTCCGTTGCTTAATGGTGAACCAAGGTCTCAGGTATTAAAGCGGCGAGCAGCCCTTGTCAACCCGTGGAGGCCCGCGCAAGCTGCACCCGAAACCCGACGCCCCTGCCGGGCAACAGCCCTTCGACGATGGCCACGCGCCCGCCCATGCGGTGCACGGCCTGCATCACGATGGCCAGGCCCAGCCCTGAGCCGCTCGCCTCCTGGCCTACTCCACGGTAGAAGCGCTCGAACACATGCGGATGCTCCGCCGCGGGAATGCCGGGGCCGTCGTCCAACACCGAGAGCATCAGGCCCACGCTCTCACGCTCACCCTCCCCGCCTTGCTCTGCACGCAGCGTGACCAGCACCTGCGCCCCGTCCTGCACATAGCGAATGGCGTTGTGCAGCAGGTTCTCCAGCACCGACTGAAAAGCAGGCACATCGATGTCCGCATGCAGCGCGTCGGGCGCGTCGAAGGTCAGCTCGATGCCGCGCGCCATTGCTTGCGGCACGGCCTGTGCGATGAGCTGGCGCGCGAACTGCGCCACGTCGATGCGCCTGGCGTCGGCGGGGTGGGCGTCGTCCAGCAGCGCCAGGTCGAGCAGTTGCTGCGTCAGGTGAGACGCACGTGCAATGGCGTGCTCAAGGTGGCGCTGCGCGCTTTCGCGCTCCCGCGCGTCGGCCGCGCCCGCCAGTGCGTGCGCCTGCGCGGCAATCACGGCCATGGGCGTGCGCAGCTCGTGCGCCGCGTCGTGCACGAACGCGCGCTCCTGCGCCACCTTGTCTCGCAGTTGCTGCAGCATGCGTTCGAGCGCGGCGGTAAGGGGCTTCAGCTCCGCATAGGGCGGATCGAACCCGATAGGCGACAGATCGGTCTTGCCGCGCTGGGCAATGCGGTCGGCCAGCTTCTGCAGGGGCCGCAAGCCATGGCGCACCGCCAGCCACACCGGCAGCAACACCAGCGGAAACGCCAGCAGCAGGTGCGGCAGCACGCGCCCCGCGTTGCGCTCGACCACCCAGGAGCCGGTGATCGGCGGCTCCGCCAGGTGCAGCTTCCAGCGGCCGGCATCGCTGCCGTAGACCCAGTACGGCGCATCCCCCAGCTGCGCCTCTATGACCTGCGCCATGGGCCCTTCGAGCCGCCGGTTTCCCAGGTTCGGCGATGCGTACACCAGCCGCCCGTTGTTGCTGTCGCGCAGCTGCAGCAAGGTGCTGCCACCCGGGTTGCCGCTGATGCGCAAGGTGTTGAACTGCGTGGCGGCGGCCTTCATGACGGTCTGGGCCTGTGCCTCGTCTTTCACCTCGAGCAGCGATGCGGTGAGAGCGCGGCCGAACTTCTTCAGTCCCTGGTCGATGGCCAGTTCCTGACGGAACTGAATGTAGAAGTACAGCACCAGCATCGCCCACACCAAAAAGAACGCCGCCAGCAGCGCGAGCAGCACGCGCTGCCCGATGGTGGGCCGCAACCAGTGCCGCAGCATGGCCAGTGCGCGCGTCATGCGGCCAGCATGTAGCCCACGCCGCGCACCGTGTGCACCATGGCGCTGCCGATCTTGCGGCGCAGGTTCGACACATGCACCTCGACCGCCGCAAAGTCCAGCGGGTCGCCCAACGGCTCCAGCTTTTGCGCCAGCACGCCCTTGGCCACCACCGCGCCGGGCTCTCGCGCCAGCTCCAGCAGCAGGTTGAATTCGCGCGGCGACAGCTCCAGCGGCTTGCCGTGCAGCGAAGCGGTGTGCCGGCGCGGCTCGATGGTGAGCGGGCCCAGTGCCCAGGCCTCGCTGGCCTGGCGGGCCGAACGGCGCAGCACGGCGCGAATGCGCGAAATGAGCTCGGCGGTTGCAAAGGGCTTGATGACGAAGTCGTCCGCGCCGCCGTCGAGCCCGGCCAGCCGGTCTTCCACTGCGGAGCGCGCCGTGATCACGATCACCGGCAGCGCACTGCCCTCGCGGCGCCAGCGTGCCAGCAGGTCGAAGCCGCTGCCGTCGGGCAATGACAGGTCGAGCAGCACGCAGTCGAACACCGCAGCGTCGGGCACGCGGGGCGCATCGGCGGCGCGGCGGCGCCACTCGCTGCTCAGGCCGTCGACCTTCAGCGCGGCCTGCAAGGCGCGGCCGAGGTCAAGGTCGTCTTCGATCAGCAGGATGTGCACGCGGCGATTGTGCGGGAGCCGACCTTTGGCTTTGCCAAAGGTTCGGCCGCACAGAATCCGGCACCACAAGGAAGGGACAGGAAGACATGAGAACCACGCAACGGCCACTTCGTCGCCGCATCACCTCGATCGGCTCGATTGCCGCCATGGCACTCGCCAGCGGCGCGCTCGCCCTGCTGGGCGCCTGCAGCACGGCGCCCACGCACCCGGCGCTGGTGTCGGCGCAGCAGAACGATGCGCTGCCGCCGCTCGTGCCCATGCGTCGCTTCGTGGCGAACACCGACGTCGTCAACGGCCACGTGCTTTCGCCCGACGGCCAGCAACTGGTGTCGGTGCAGACCGTGGGCACCGACGTGGGCCTGGGCGTGCGCAAGACCACCGACGCGGGCGACCCGGGCGGCGCCGGCACGCGCACCTTCGCCACCGGCACGCTGGCACGGCCGTTCGTGTCGGGGCCGACCTACACCTGGCTGCGCGACAGCCGCCACATCGCCTACCTGAAGGACTTCACGGGCGACGAGAACACGCAGATCTTTGTACTCGACACCCAATCGCCCGACGCCAAGCCGTGGGCCGTCACGCCCGGTGCGGGCATTCGCTCGGCCTACATGGGGTCGGGCGCGCCGGGCAGCGCGCGCTTTTTCTTTTCGAACAACCGGCGTGACCGCTCCAGCATGGACCTGTTCGAGGCCGACGCTGGCACCCGCACCGTGCAAGAGGTGGCGCGCAGCGAGCCCGGCAGCCGCGTGGTCGGCTGGCTCATCGACACGCAACGCGAGCTGGCCGGCCGCATGCGGCAGCTTGGGGAGGTGGACGGCTCCGACGTGCTGCTCGAACTGCGACAACCCGACGGCAGCTGGCGCGCATTCAAGACCGTGCAGGCCTTCGACAGCTACTGGCCTCAGCGCATCGACCGCGCCGCGGGCAAGCTCTGGGCGCTGACCAACGTGGGGCGCGACAAGCTGGTGCTGGTGGAGGTTGACCTGGCCACCGGCAATGAGAAAGTGCTGGCCGAAAACGCCGAGGTCGACCTCGACTACGGCTTTTTCGCGCCGCAGCAGGGCGGCCCGCTGGCCTACGTGTACGAACCCGACCGCCCGCGCGTGGCCTACCTCGACCCCGCGCTGGAGCGCGACCTGGCCAGCGCCGTGAAGCAGGCACGCGAACGGGGCTGGCTGGCCGAAGACCCGGTCATCGCACGCCCATGGCACATGTCGGAGGACCAGCAGCGCATCGTCATGAACGCCGTCACCGAGAACGAGGGCGTCGAACTGCTCTGGGACCGCGGCACGCAGCAAGCGCAGCGCCTCACGCCGCCGCGCCCGTCGACCAACGCCATCTTCTCGCCGGTGGAGCCCTTCTCCTTCAAGGCCTCCGACGGCCTTGTGGTGCACGGCTACCTGGTACGCCCGCGCGGCGTGCAGGGCCCGGCGCCGCTGGTGGTCGAAATCCACGGCGGCCCGTGGACACGCGACCGCTGGCAGTCGGCCAGCTTCAACAGCACGCAGATGCTGGCCAACCGAGGCTATGCCGTGCTGAAGGTGAACTACCGCGGATCGACCGGTTACGGCCGCGCCTTCATGATGGCCGGCGCCAACGAAACCAACGGCAGGCTGCAGCGCGACATTGCAGAGGCCGTGCAATGGGCCATCGACCAGGGCGTGGCCGACCCGCAGCGCATGGCCGTGCTGGGCGCGAGCTTTGGCGGCTACTCGGTGCTGACCCAGCTCATTCAGAAGCCGCACGACTACCGCTGCGGCATCGACCTGGTGGGCGTGGCCAACTGGCCGCGCGTCATAGAGAACTGGCCGCCCTTCTGGCGCAACCGCCACTACTTCGCCCTGTTTTACGGCGACGTCAACAAGCCTGACGAACGCGCGCAGATGCTGAAGAACTCGCCCATTTCGCAGATCGACCGCATCACCGCGCCGCTGCTGGTGATTCACGGCGGCAACGACGTGCGCGTGCTGCGCCAGGACTCCGACGACGTGGTCGCCGAACTGCGCCGGCTCGGCCGCCCGGTCGAGTTCATGACCTTCCCCGACGAAGGCCACAGCGTGCGCAAGTGGCGCAACCGCCTGGCGCAGTCGCGCAAGATCGAAGACACGCTGGCCACCTGCCTGGGTGGGCGCAGCAATGGCTTCGACTTCTACGAACTGATGCCGCGGCAGCAATGATGTCGGCCTCGGTCCACCAACGTTGGCAAGTGCGTGTCAGTGCGTGTGCAACGCACGGCCTTCCGCTGCCCAATTTCGCTTGGCCCCCGGCAAAATGCCGGCAGCATGACCACTTCAACCCCACCCGAAGACGCTCGCGCGCTCGCACGCACTTACGCCGTCGCGATGCACGGCGACCAGAAGTACGGCACCCACCCCTACGTTCACCACCTGGACGCTGTCGTCGCCCTGCTCCAGCCCTATGGCCGCACGGCCCAGGTCATCGGCTACCTGCACGACGTGGTGGAAGACACCGATGCCACCGTCTCGCAGGTTCAGCAACGTTTCGGCGACCTGGTCGCGCGCTGCGTGGCGCTGCTGACCGACGCGCCCGGCGACACCCGAAAAGAGCGCAAGGCCAAGACCTATGCGGCGATGGCGCGGGTGACCGGCGACGAAGAACTGGCGCTGGTGGTCAAGGCCGCCGACCGGCTGGCCAATGTGCGCGCCTGCGTGGCGGACGGGCATCGCAAGCTCTGGGACACATACCACGGCGAGCATCCGACCTTTCGCGCGGCCGCGTTCCGCGCGGGACAGTGCGACCCGTTGTGGGCAGAACTGGACATCTTGCTCTCCCCGGCCAACGCCCCCGCCTAGGCTGCGCGCGCCTCTGCCCCTTCGGCAAGGGGTTGGAGAACGCCCTCAACCCGCCCGCGTGCCGTCTCCTGATGCCGAGCCCGGCCCACGTGCGGCGGGCCCGCCGCCAATCATCAGCCACGCGCTGGCCGCGCTCAGCACCGCCAGCCCCGCGCCCAGCAGCATCACCCAGCGAAAGCCCGAAACGAAGGACTCGGCCACGGCCTTCTTCACCGCGGCGGCGGTGGCGGCGTCCAGGCCTGGCGGCACCGCCGCGCCGGCCAGCCTGCTGCGCTCGCCCTGCAGAAAGGCCGTGAGCTGCGCCGACGCGCCCATGTCGCGCAGATGGCCAGCCAGCGCGGTGTCGAACGCCCAGGCCATGACCGCGCCGAACACCGCAATCGCCAACACCGCCGCCGCGCGCGACACCGCGTTGTTCACGCCCGAGGCCACGCCCGCCATGTCCGGCCCGACCGCGTTCATCACCGTGGTGGTGAGCGGCGCCACCGTTACCGCCATGCCCAGGCCCAGCACCACCACCGCCGGCAGAAAGCCGCTCCAGCAGCTCGCCCCCACGCCCGGCACCGCGAACAGCACAAAGCCCACCGCCGCGATCAATGGCCCCGCCACCAGCGGCATGCGCGGGCCGAAGCGGTCGACCAGTTGCCCGGCCCAGCCCGACAGCGCGAACATGATGAAGATGAACGGCAGCAGCGCCGCGCCCGCCACCGTGGCCGAGCAGCCCTGCACCTGAATCAGGTTGAGCGGAAAAAAGTAGAGCCCGCCGCCCAGCGCCGCATAGAGCAGCAGCGTCAGCAGGTTGGCCCCGCTGAAGTTGCCGATGCGCAGCAGCCCGAGCGGAAGCATCGGCGAGCGCACCTTGCGCTGCGCCACGACAAAGCCCACGCTGCCCGCCACGCCGGCGCCCACGGCCGCGAGCACCGCCGGCGACCCCCAGCCCTGCGTCGGTGCCTCGATGAAGGCGTAGACGATGCCGCCGAGCCCGGCGCTCGCCAGCAGCGCGCCCCACACGTCCAGCCCGCCGCCGGCTGCCGCGCCGCGGCTTTCGGGCACATGGCGCCACACGATCCACAGCACCAGCAAGGCCATCGGCAGGTTGATGAGGAAGGCCCAGGTCCACGAGAAATGATCGACCAGCAAGCCGCCCAGCACCGGCCCCACCGCCGCGGTGATGCCGCTGAAGCCCGACCAGGTGCCGATGGCTTTGCCGCGCTCTTTTTCCGGGAACGACGCGCTGATGAGCGCCAGGCTGCCCGGCACCAGCAGCGCCGCGCCCACGCCCTGCACGGCGCGCGCCGCAATGAGCTGCTGCACGCTGACTGCGAGCGAGCAGCCCACGGACGACACGGCGAAGATGGCCACGCCAATGGCGAAGATGCGCCGCCGCCCGTAACGGTCGCCGAGCGCACCGCCCACCAGAAGGAGTGCCGCGAGCAGCAAGGCATACGACTCGACCACCCATTGCGCCTGGAAGGCCGTGGCGCGCAGGTCGGCCTGGATGGCCGGCAGCGCCACGTTGACCACGGTGCCGTCGATGAAGGCCATGCTGGAGCCGACGATGGCCGCGGCGAGCACCCAGGGTTTGGAGGCTTCAGGGCACGTATCGGGTGAGGTGCCGGTGCCGTGCAGGATCAGCGTGTCGTCGCAGGGCGCCTTGCCGATCTGTGCCATGGGGGTCTCCTTGGTCCTTGATCTTGCCCCTTCCCCCTCTGGGGGAAGGTTGGGATGGGGGCTGCCCCCCGCACCATACGCCGCGCCCGTTCAAGCGCCGCTGTGCCCCCCCCCCCCCCCCCCCCCCCCCGGGGGGGGGGGGGCACTGCCCTCTCTTTTTTACTCATCTCCCACCCCCCGACACCACCGATACCCGCTCAGCGTCTACTCTTCTAGAAAAAAA
>NNBV01000431.1_pt1 | contig 110215 bp, 92 predicted proteins | sample 1173771 | NCBI WGS metagenome assembly NNBV01 (sample SAMN07173938, study PRJNA388173) | plant metagenome | isolation source: symbiotic tissue sample KVS11 | place: Norway: Troms, Kvaloya island | reverse complement strand
CGCCCGGTCCCTGGCCGTGCGCGTCCAGCGTGAGCAGGCGGTGCGCGAGCCGCACGGGCAGCGGCATCAATATCACGTCGTCGATCCACGCCAGCGCCTGGCGCAGCCGCATGCACACCAGCCGCGTGAAGGCCATGTGCACATCGGGGTGCTCGGCCACCAGCCGGTGGAAGTCGGCCGCCGACACCACGGCCATTTCGGTGGTGTCGACCGCGCAGGTGTCATAGACCCGCTCCAGCCCCACCAGCAGCGACACCTCGCCGAACCAGTGGCCGGGCTCCAGCATGGCGATCACCGCCTCGCGCCCGCCCGGTGCCACCACGCTCACCCGCAGCGAGCCGCCCACCACGCCGAAGAGCGCATCGGGCGCCGAGCCCTTGAGAAACAGCGATTCGCCACGCGCCAGCGTGCGCCGGTGCGCCACCGCGAGCAGGCGCTGCTGCACGTCGTTGGCCAGGCGCATGTCGCTGTGGTGCACGGGCGAGCGCGGTGCGTTCGATGCCGGGAGGCTCGATGGCGTGGGCGTGGGCGTGGGCGTGGACGTATGCGCGGGTTTGGGCGTTGGCGTGCGTGGCATCGCGGGTTTGTCCGTAGCGGCAATTGCCAACACCGGACAGTCTTGTTTCGGGGGCGTGCCGATAGTACGCAGCAAGCCCGGCGCGGCGCATGCGCAGCAACCCGGGGCCCTGTCATTCCCTGTCACATGGAGCACACCCCGATGACCACGCACACCGAACTTCAAGCCCGCCGCGAGCGCCTCGTGCTCGACCATTTCGCCGACGAGACCCGCCAGGACTTCGACGCCGTGCTGGGCACCTTTGCGCACCCGCACTACGAGCTGATTCCCAGCGGCGAGGTGCACGACGGCCTGGCCGACGTGCGCCAGTACTACGCCGACACGCGCCGCGCATTTCCGGACCAGCGCCACGAAATCATTCAGCTGCGGCATGCCGACGATTCGGTGATCGTGGAGTTCTGGCTGCTCGGCACGCACCGCGGCCCGTTGAAGGGCATTGCGCCCACGGGCAACAGCTTTCGCTGCCGCATGAACGCCTTCTTCATCTTCGAGGGCGACCGGCTGGTGTGCGAGCGCGTGTACTTCGACACGCTGACGATGCTGCGGCAGTTGCTGGTCGGCGTGCCTGCGGCGCATGTCGCGGCGCTGGTGGGCAGCCTGCTGGGGCAGCCGATACATGCACCGGCGCCGGCGCCGACACACCCCAGCGAAGCCGCCACGGCATGAGCGCGTTGCGCCACGACGCGCTTGCAGGCCGTCACGCCGTCGTGACGGGTGGTGCGCGCGGCATCGGTCTGGCGGTTGCGCGGCGCTGTCTGGCGGCAGGTGCCAGCGTTGCGCTGTGGGACGTCGATGCGCCGGTGCTGCGCGAGGCACAGCAAGCGCTGGCCGCGCTCGGCACGGTGACGGCCGAGGTGGTGGACGTGCGCGACGAAGCGCAGATTGCCAGCGCCGCTTCTCGCTCGCAGGAGCGTTTTGGCGGCATCGACGTTCTTGTGAACAACGCGGGGGTGTTGGGGCCGACGGTGCCGGCGTGGGAGCACACGTCGGCGCAGTGGCGCAGCGTGCTGGACATCAACCTCACCGGTGCGTGGTTGTGTTGTCGTGCGGTGGTGCCGTTGATGTTGGCTCGGCGGCGCGGGCGCATCGTGAACATGGCCTCGGTGGCGGGCAAGGAGGGCAATGGACTCAACGCGGCCTATTCGGTGTCGAAGGCGGGGCTGATTGCGCTGACCAAGTCACTGGGCAAGGAGCTGGCGTCGTCGGGCGTGTTGGTGAACTGCATCACGCCTTCTGCGGCGGATACCGATGTTTTTGCGGCTGTGCCTGTGGAGCATCGCGATCAGTTGCGCACTGTGCTGCTCTCTCGCGTGCCGATGGGGCGGTTCGTGGAGGTCGATGAAGTGGCTGCCATGGCTGTTTGGCTTGCTTCTGATGACTGCTCTTTCAGTACAGGCGCGGTGTTTGATATTTCTGGTGGGCGGTCTGTTTATTGAGTTTTTGCCGTTTGTTCAGGGCGTGTGCACAGGGCGTCGGGTGCTCCCCTCCGCGAATGTCCCCCGGCCTGCGGCCTCCTCCTTTATTTCGCTGCGGGGAGCACCCGACGCCCTGTGCACCTGGACACGCTCGTGGTGTTCCGCTGATCAACCGCGGCTCTGAACTCGCTCACGCCGATGGGGTGCCTTGTGCAGCGAAATAAAGGAGGAGCGAAGCGGGGGCATTCGCGGAGCAAGGCACCCCGTCGGCGTGAGCGTCGCCCTGAACAACGACAGCCCCAGAACAACAACAGCAAGAAAACCCGAAGACCAAAGCTTCCACCTCCAAGGACATGCGCATGACAAGAGACCCCGAACCCACAGGCTTCGCCCAGCTGACAGATTTCGACGGCGCACGATCCGCCGCCATGCCGCAGGACCGACTCAGCGCCATCCGATACGGTGCCCAGGGGCTGCGTGAACGACTGCTCGACGCCCCACCCGTGCGCTTTGCGCGCAGCTTCAATTTGCTGCGCATTCCGTACCCCGCATGGTTCGCCTTCACCGGCGTGTACTCGCAGCAACTGCTCAAGCCGCACATGGTGCATCTGCTGGCGCGCACCACGCTGATTCAGTACGACGACTTCGAAGGCCGCCTGCGCACCCTGCTGTTCACACCGGCCGACTTCGAAGCCGGCAACGAAACGCCCTACTTCAAACGCCTGAGCGAACAGACGCCCAAGTTCCTGCACAAGACCATCGCGCCGGTCTACCAGACCGTGCCGCAGGCACTCGCAAGCTGCGGCGTGGCGCCCGAACAGGTCGACTACATCACCTACGACCACCTGCACACACAGGACGTGCGCCGCTGGCTCGGCAGCACCGGTGCGCCCGGCCTGCTGCCCAACGCCAAGCTGCTGGTGCACCGACAGGAACTGGCCAACGTGCAAGGGCTGCTGCCGGTGCAGGCCGAGTGGTATTGCCCGCATGGTCTGGACGGCGTGGCGGCCGAACGCGTGGTGGCTTTCGACGGCAGCGTCCAGCTCGGCCGCGGGCTGGCGCTGGTGCACACGCCAGGGCACACCGAAGGCAACCATTCGCTGGTCTACCGCGCACCCGACGGCCTGCGCGTGAGCAGCGAGAACGGCGTGTCGGCCGACAGCTGGTCACCGCTGCTGTCGCGCCACAACGGCATTCGGCGCTACGCGCAAGCCACGGGCGCCGAGGTGATCCTGAACGGCAACACGCAGGAAAGCAGCAACGACCAGTACCTGTCGATGGTGCTGGAGAAAACGCTCGCGGGCACCTCGGCCGCGCACGGCTTCAGCAACGTGGTGCCGTCCAGCGAATGCTCGCCGCACTGGCTGTTTCCGGGCGCACCCACCAGCCACCTGTGGGGCGAAACGGTGTTCGGCACGCCCACCCTCGGCTGAACCTCACGACAACAACAGGAGACGAACGATGAACACCGCCACGCTGGACAACGCCAGCCCGCGCCCGCCGGCCTCTGTCGCAGGCCATGAAGACGCAGCCCTCTTCCGCAAGATCACCTGGCGGCTGATGCCGCTGCTGTGCGCCTGCTATGTGCTGAACTACCTCGACCGCACCAACGTCGGCTATGCGCAGCTGCAGATGAAGGAGCAGCTGGGCTTCAGCGACGCGGTATTCGGGCTGGGCGCGGGCATTTTCTTCATCGGCTATGCGGTGTTCGAGATTCCGAGCAACCTGATGCTCGCCAGGATCGGCGTGCGCGCCACGCTGCTGCGCATCATGGGCCTGTGGGGGCTGGCGTCGGCGGCCATGATGTTTGCCACCACGCCCACGCACTTCTACGTGCTGCGCTTTCTCATCGGCGTGTTCGAGGCCGGCTTTGCGCCGGGCGTGCTGTTCTACCTGACGCTGTGGTTTCCGTCGCACCGGCGCGCGCAGGCCACGGCGCTTTTCTTCATGGCCTTTGGCGCGGCGCCCATCGTGGCCGGGCCGATCGCCGGGCTCACCATGACTTACCTGGACGGCGCAATGTCGCTGCGCGGCTGGCAGTGGCTGTTTCTGCTCGAAGGGGTGCCGAGCGTGCTGCTGGGCATTGCCGCGTTCCGTTGGCTGTCCAACAGCCCGGCGCAGGCACCGTGGCTCTCGGCCGCCGAGAAACAGCGCGTGGCGCGCCTGCTGGCCGAAGACCAGGCTGCCCACGGCGCCGCCGAGCGCCACACCTTTGGCGCGGCGATGCGCGACGGCCGGGTGTGGCTGATCGGGTTCATGTCGTTCCTGATCATTCTGGGCATCTACGCGCTCTCGTTCTGGCAGCCGACCATCCTGAAGTCGATGGGGCTCAGCGTGCTGCAGATCGGTTTCTATGCGGTCGTTCCGGCGGTGGCGGGCATCGCGGCCAACATCGTGGTGGGGCGCCGGTCCGATCGGCGCAAGGAGCGCCGCTGGCACTTTGCGCTGAGCGCGGTGGTGGGCGCGGCCGGGCTGGCGCTCACCACGCTGTTCATGCACAACGCCTTGGCAGCGGTGCTGTGCCTGGCGCTGGCGTCGATGGGCATCTCTGCCGCGTTCACCGTGCTGTGGTCGGTGCCGGGCACTTTCATGTCCAAGAGCGCGGCGGCCGCGGGCATAGCGCTCATCAGCACCATCGGAGGCAGCGCGGGGCTGGTGGCGCCGATGATGGTCGGCGCGCTGAAGACGCTGACGGGCGGGTTCACGGCCAGCCTGTATGTGCTGAGCGGGGCGCTGGTGCTGTCGGCATTGCTCATGCTTGTGGCCATGCCGGCCAGCGCGCTGGGCCGAACTCCGCGGCGCTGACCCGCGCAGGCACCAATCGCGCCCCATCGCGGGGGGCCCGGCACGGGGGCTGCGGTCCATTTCGGTGCACACGCCTTGCATACCAGTTGGCACAGAAGCTGCTGGTATGCAGGACCATGGCCATCTCCGCATCCGAAATCAGTGCACGCATCGTTGAAGCGGTGATGGCGCAAAAGCTCGCGCCGGGTTCGCGCCTGGGCGAGCAGCAACTGGCCATGCTGTTCGACTGCAGCCGCACCATCGTGCGCGAAGCCCTCACGCGGCTGGCGGCGCGCGGCATCGTCACGGTGAGCGCGCGGCGCGGCTGGTTCGTCATCGAGCCTTCGCAGGACGAGGCGCGCGAGGCCTTCGAGGCGCGCCGCGTCATCGAGCTGGGGCTCATCCGCAGTGCGGGCAGCACCGGAAAGATCGAAAAAACCGCCCTGCGCCAATTGAAGGCGCACCTTCAGCGTGAAAAAGCCGCACTGAAAGAAAGCGATGTGGGCAACCGCAGCTTTCTGCTGGGCGACTTTCATGTGTGCCTGGCCGAATGCCTGGGCAACACGTTGCTGGCCGACACGCTGCGCGACTACACGGCGCGCACCACGCTCATTGCCATGCTCTACCAGTCCACGCACGACGCGGTGCAGTCGTGCGAAGACCATGTGCAGATCGTCGCCGCGCTGGAGCGTGGCGACCACGCGGCCGCCGAGGCCTTGATGGGCGCGCACATCGGCACGGTGCAGTCGGCCCTGCGCGTGCAGGCCCCCACCGACCCGCTGGCGCAGTTGCGCGACGCGCTGGCACCGCTGCACAACACCGCCGCCACAGCCACAGCCAAGCCAGCAACCAAAGCCAAGGGCCGCAAGGCCGCCGCATCCACCGACCCCGATTCCGATTCTTCGACTTACCTAGGAGCCCTGCTATGACCTTCTCTCTGTCCAAACGCCACCTCGCCCTCGCAGTGGCCTCCATCGCCATGCTGGCCGCCACCGGCGCCGCCCAGGCTCAGAACGCGCTCGACAACGTGCTCAAGGCCAAGACCATCAAGATCGCCGTGCCCACCGACTACCCGCCCTACGGCTCGGTCGACAGGAACATGAAGCCGCAGGGCCTGGACGTGGAAATGGCCGAGCTCATCGCCGCCAAGCTGGGCGTGAAGATCGAGCTGGTGCCCGTCACCAGCGCCAACCGCATTCCGTACCTGCAGACCAAGAAGGCCGACCTGGTGATTTCCACGCTCGGCAAGAACGCGGAGCGCGAGAAGGTGATCGACTTTTCTTCGGCCTACGCGCCCTTCTTCCAGGCCGTGTTCGCGGCCAAGAGCCTGAACATCAAGACCTTCGCCGACATGGGCGGCAAGAGCGTGGCCGTGACCCGCGGCGCCATGGAAGACCAGGAGCTTGCCAAGGTCGCGCCCACCACGCTGGACTACAAGCGCTTCGAGGACAACAACGCCACCATCGCCGCCTTCGTGGCCGGCCAGACGCAAACACTGGCCGCCAGCGCCGCCGTGGCCGGCGACATGATGCAGAAGAACCCGCAGCTCAACGCCGAATACAAGCTGCTGCTCAAGGACAGCCCCTGCTTCGTCGGCATCGCCAAGGGCGAGGACAAGCTGAAGGCCAAGGTGAACGAGATCATTGCCGCCGCGCGCAAGGACGGCACCATCGACGCCATGTCCAAGAAGTGGCTCGGCCGCCCCGCCGGCGACCTGCCGGTCTGATCGACTGACGCGGCCATGAACATCGAATTCGACTTTGGTGCGGTTCTGTCGGAATGGCCGCTGCTGCTGCGCGGCGTGGCGTGGACCATCGGCCTCACGGCCGTGGGCACCGTGCTGGGCATGACCGTGGGCACCTTCTGCGCGTGGGCGCGCTCGGCCGGCCCGCGCTGGCTGCGGCTGGTGGTGGGCACGTATGTGGAGCTGATCCGCAACACGCCGTTCATCGTGCAGCTGTTCTTTATCTTCTTCGGGCTGCCCGCCGCGGGCGTGAAGCTCTCGCCGGAGGTGGCCTCGGTGATTGCCATGGTGATGAACCTGGGCGCGTATTCCACCGAGATCATTCGCGCCGGCATCGAGGCCACGCCCAAGGGGCAGATCGAGGCCGCCGTGAGCCTGGCGCTGAGCAAGGCGCAGGTGTTCCTGCGCGTGGTGCTGCCCCCGGCACTGAAGAAGGTGTGGCCCGCCATGGTGAGCCAGATCGTCATCGTGATGCTGGGCTCGGCGGTGTGCGGACAGATTTCGACCGAGGAGCTGAGCTACGCGGCCAACCTCATTCAAAGCCGCAACTTCCGCGCCTTCGAGGCTTTCATCATCGCCACGCTGATCTACCTGGCGCTGTCGGTCGCACTGCGCCGGCTGCTCGACTGGGCGGGGCCCAGGTTCTTCTTCGGCCGCTGAGCGAACACAGGAGCCTTGCCTCACCATGACCGACTTTTCTCTCTGGGACATTCTGCGCAACCTGCTGCTGGCGCTGCGCTGGACCGTCGTGCTCTCGCTCATTGCCTTTGTAGGCGGCGGCATCGTGGGCGGTCTGCTGCTGTTTCTGCGGCTGCGCGGCGGCAAGTTCGCGAACCGTGCCGTGAGCGTTTATGTGCAGCTGTTTCAGGGCACGCCGCTGCTGATGCAGTTGTTCTTGGCCTACTTCGGCATTGCGTTGTTCGGCATCGACGTGTCGGCGTGGACCGCGGCCAGCGTGGCGCTCACGCTATACACCAGTGCGTTTCTTGCCGAGATCTGGCGCGGCTGCGTGGCCTCCATTCCCAAGGGCCAGTGGGAGGCCTCGGGCAGCCTGGCGCTGAGCTTCGGCGAGCAGATGCGCCACGTCATCCTGCCGCAGGCCGTCAACATTGCGATTGCGCCCACGGTCGGCTTCTTGGTGCAGGTGATCAAGGGCACGGCGCTGGCGTCGGTGATCGGCTTTGTGGAGCTCACCAAGGCCGGCAGCATGATTTCGAACGCCACCTTCAAGCCCTTCGTGGTGTTCAGCTGCGTGGCCCTGCTTTATTTCGTGCTGTGCTTTCCCGTGAGCCTGTACGCCAAGTCCCTCGAGAGGAAAACCCATGGCCGCCGTGCTTGAACCCCAACAGCCCGCCACGTCGGTGGGCGCCCCCATCGTGCGCATCACCGCGCTGCGCAAGTCCTACGGCACCAACGAGGTGCTCAAGGGCATCGACCTGGACGTGAAGCGCGGCGAGGTGATCGCCATCATCGGCAAGAGCGGCTCGGGCAAGAGCACGCTGCTGCGTTGCATCAACGGGCTCGAGGTGTTTCAGGAAGGCTCGCTCACCGTCGACGGCAAACCGCTGCTGCACGAAAGCGCCATGGCCATGCGCGAGCTGCGCCAGCGCGTGGGCATGATCTTTCAGAGCTTCAACCTGTTCCCGCACCTCACGGTGGGCAAGAACGTGATGCTCGCGCCCACGCTGGTGAAGAAGCGCGGCGGCCTGGAAGCCGCCTCGCAGGCGCGCAAGCTGCTCACGCGTGTGGGGCTGGAAGAAAAGTTCGACGCCATGCCGGAGCAACTGTCGGGCGGCCAGCAGCAGCGCGTGGCCATTGCGCGCGCGCTGGCGATGGAGCCGGCGGTGTTGCTGTGCGACGAGATCACCTCGGCGCTCGACCCCGAGCTGGTGGGCGAGGTGCTGCGCGTGGTGGAGTCGCTGGCCGACGAGGGCATGACGCTGTTGATGGTCACGCACGAGATGAGCTTTGCGCGCAAGGTCAGCGACCGCGTGATCTTCATGCACCAGGGCCGCGTGCACGAGATGGGGCCGCCGGCGGAGCTGTTCGGCAATCCGCAGACGGCGGAGCTGAAGCAGTTCTTGTCGTCGCTGCATGACTGAGCGCAAATTGCTGGGCTATCCTCGGCCCATGGCTTGCCTGCACACCGCGTCGATTATTCGCACCATCTCCAGGATGGTGGGTTAGCGCGCGGTTCCACAAGTTCACGCCATACGACCCGCCCCACGAGGCGGGTTTTTCGTTTCCTGGGGTTCTTTTCTTTCAAACCCGACTTCAGGAGAAACGACATGACCGCCCCACACACGCCCGTGCTTCACATGGTCTGCGGCAAGATCGGCGCCGGCAAATCGACGCTCACGCGCCGGCTTGCCGCGGCGCCCGCCACGGTGCTGATCAGCGAGGACGCATGGCTGGACGCGCTGTACCCGGGCGAGATCCACGAACTGCCTGAATACGTGCGTTGTTCGGGCCGACTGAAGCAGGCCATGGCGGACCATGTGGTGGCCTTGCTGAGGGCGGGCGTGTCGGTGGTGCTCGACTTTCCGGCCAACACGGTGAGCAGTCGACGATGGATGCGCAGCCTCTTCGAAGCAGCCGGCGTGGCCCACACGTTGCACTTTCTGGATGTGCCAGACGCGGTCTGCAAGGCGCGCCTGCACGCACGCAATGCAAGCGGCGCGCACCCTTTCGAGACGACGGAGGCTGAGTTCGAGCTGATCACCGCGCACTTTGTTGCGCCGTCTGAGGCGGAGGGCTTCGATGTGGTGCTGTACGGGTGAGCTTTTGCTGGTTGGGGGAGCGCTGCTGTTCAGGGCGGCGCTCACGCCGACGGGGTACCTTGCTCCGCGAATGTCCCCCGGCCTGCGGCCTCCTCCTTTATTTCGCTGCGCAAGGCACCCCATCGGCGTGAGCGTGTTCAGAGCCGGGGTTGATCAGCCGCACACCTGCAGTGGAGTAGTTGTTCAGCGCAGTGGTTGATCGGCGAGCGTCCAGAGCGTGCCCAAGTGCACAGGGCGTCGGGTGCTCCACGCAGCGAAATAAAGGAGGAGCGAAGCGGGGGACATTCGCGGAGGGGAGTACCCGGCGGCCTGTGCACACGCCCTGAAAAAAAGCCAAAAACTTCGCCCCGCTATCCTCACCAACGATGCAGATCCAACAAGCCCGCCCCGATGAAGCCGCCACAGTCGCAGCCGTATTGAACGAAGCCGCCCAGTGGATCGCCGCCGAAGGCCGCCCGCTCTGGTCCGCAGCCGACATTGCGCCGGAGCGCGTTCAGAAAGACACCGACACCGGCAACTACTTCATCGCACGCACGAACGGTGAAGTAGCCGGTGTCGTGCGGCTAGACCTCGAAGACCCGTATTTCTGGCCCGAGATCGAAAGCGGCACGTCGCTCTATGTGCACAAGCTCGCGGTGCGCCGCGCATGGTCCGGCCACGGCGTGCCAACGCTGCTGCTGAGCTTTGCACGCGAGCGCGCACGCAGCCTCGGTCGCTCGTTCCTGCGACTCGACTGCGTGGCCGACCGCGCGCCGCTGCGCGCGCTGTACGAGCGCCACGGCTTCTTGCTGCACAGCGTGGTGCATAAGGGCGAACGCGGCTTTGCGCGCTTCGAGCTGGCGGTTGCGCCGCTCGCCACCTGATCCGCTCACCCGCACCACGCCATGCAATTCAAGTGGATGGAAGACTTCATCGTGCTGGCGCAAACGCGCAGCTTCACGCGCGCCGCCGAACTGCGCCATGTGACGCACCCCGCCTTCGGCCGCCGCATTCGCGCGCTGGAGTCGTGGGCCGGCACGGCGCTGGTCGAGCGCGGCAGCTCGCCGGTGGCGCTGACGCCGGCCGGCGACAGCTTCCTGGAAAACGCCAGCCAGATGGTGCGCGGCGTGGAGAGCTCGCGCGAGGAAATGCACAGCGTGGCCGGGCGCGAAGCACGCACCGTCACGCTGGTCACCGGCCGCACGCTGGCGCGCACGGTGATGGCCGACTGGCTGGTGCGGCTGCAGCCGCTGCTGCGCGGCGGCGAGGTGCGCGTGCTGACCGGCGCGCTTGCCGAGACGGTGCGCATGCTGGAACACAACGAGGTCGACTTCTCGCTGATCTTTCATCACTCGGCGCTCACCTTCCGGCTCGACGGGCGGCAGTTTTCACACGTGACGGTGGCCTCCGACAAGCTGGTGCCGGTGTCGCGCGCCGACGCCCAGGGCCGCGCGGCGCACAGCTTCGACGCGCCGGGCGATGTGCCGTTTCTGTCCTACGTGCGCACGCTGGCCATGGGCCGGCTGGTGGAAGACCTGCTCGCCAACAACCCGCAGGCGCCGCGCCTGAAGCGCCACATCGAATGCGACTCGGCCGACGCGCTGTACGAATACGTGCTGCGCGGCTTGGGCGTGGCCTGGCTGCCGTGGTCGATGGTGCAGGCCGACTGCAAGGCCGGCCGGCTGGTGACGACGGGCGGGCGGCGCATGGAGGTGCGCTTCGAGGTGCGCCTGTACCGCCCCAAGCGCCGTCTCGGCCCGCTGGCCGAGGACGTGTGGCGCGCCATGGCCACGCGGTAGCCGGGTAGTCTGATAGCCGGACAGACAACTGTACTGGGCTCAATCGGCACCACTTCGTGCCAGCTTGGCACCACGAAGCAACCAGGCGCTTCGCAGAATCCGCGGGTTCACTCCATAAAACCCGAGGCCACGATGCGTCTTCTCCGTGCTTTTCCTTCCCGCCTTGCGCTGGCCCTGTGCGGCCTTGCCGCCTCGGCCTTCGTCCCCTCCATCGCCTTTGCAGACACCTACCCCAGCAAGCCGATCACGCTGGTGGTCGGCTACCCGCCGGGCGGCTCGACCGACCTGACCGGCCGCGCGCTGGGCGTGGCGCTGTCGCACCGGCTGGGCGTGCCGGTGATCATCGACAACATCGGCGGTGCCGGCGGCGTCATCGGCGCGCAGAAGGTGGCCAATGCGGCGCCCGACGGCTACACGCTGCTGGTGGGGGCCAACAACGAGATCGCCATCAGCAAGCTGGTGAACGCCAGCGTGCGCTACGAGCAGAAAGACTTCACGCCCATCGGCCTGATCGCCTCGCAGCCGCTGGTGCTGGTGGCGGCACCGGCAGCGGGTGTGAAGAACGCGGGCGAGCTGCTCGCGCTGCTGAAGAAGAACCCGGGCAAGTTCAGCTACGGCAGCTCCGGCGTGGGTACCTCGCTGCACCTGGCCGGCGAAATGCTCAAGCAGCAGGGCGGCGTGGCCATGACGCATGTGCCCTACCGCGGCGTGGCGCCGCTCACCAACGACCTGCTGGGCGGCAACATCGACTTCGGCATGTTCGTGCTGTCCAGCGCGCTGCCCTACATCCGCAGCGGCAAGATGGTGGCGCTGGGCACCACCGAGGCCAGGCGCTCCGCCATCACGCCCGACCTGCCCGCGCTGGGCGAAACCCCGGCGCTGCAGCGCATGGACATCGGCGTGTGGTTCGCGCTGATGGGCCCGGCCAAGCTGCCGGAGCCGGTGCTGGCGCGGCTGAAGAAGGCGCTGGACGAGACCCTGCAATCGCCCGACTTCCGCAAGAAGATGGAGGCCACCAGCTCGGTCGTCCCACTGGCGCCGTTGGACATCGACCGGTTCCTGGTCACTGAAACCGCCAAATACCGCAACATCGTGCAATTCGCCAACATCAAGGAATGAGCTTGTCCGATTCCACTTTCGAACTCCCCGCGCCCGACATGTCGGCCTGGCGCGCCGGCAATACCGGCACCGAAGGCGTCTGGCATTTCGCCTCCGGGCAGCCCGGCCACCACGTGATGATTTCCGCGCTGGTGCACGGCAACGAAATCTGCGGCGCCTGGGCGCTCAAGGGCCTGCTGGAGGCCGGCGTGCGCCCGCAGCGCGGCAGCCTCACGCTGGCGCTGTGCAACCTGGAGGCCTTCGACAGCTTCGACCCGGCCGACGCCGACGCCTCGCGCTTCACCGACGAAGACCTCAACCGCCAATGGTCGGCCGACCGCCTGGAGGCCGGCGGCACCCGCGAGCGGCGCCGCGCGCTGGCGCTGCAGCCGCATGTGGCGCAGGCCGACTGGCTGCTCGACCTGCACTCGATGCACGAGCACTCCGCCCCGCTCACGCTCACCGGCATGCACCCGCGCAACCTGGCGCTGGCGCGTGCGCTGCGCAGCCCCGAGCACATCGTGATCGACGCGGGCCACAAGGACGGCGTGCGCATGCGCGACTTCGGCCGCTTCGGCGCGCCCGACGCCGACCCGGCCACCGACGCGCTGGCGCTGCTGGTCGAGTGCGGTTTTCATGGCGACCCCGCCAGCCGCACCGTGGCGCAGGACCAGTGCGCGCGCTTCCTGCGCGCGGCCGGCACGCTGGACGACGCGGCCATTGCGCAGGCACTGCCGGGCTGGCTGCAACCCGACGCGCCGCGCCAATGGGCGCTGGACGTCACCGGGCCGGTGGTCGCGCGCAGCGAGGACTTTCGATTTGCCAAGCACTTCACCGGCCTGGAGGTGATTGCCCAGGCCGGCACCGTCATCGGCTGGAACGACGGCGAGCCCGTGGCCACGCCGTATGACGACTGCGTGCTGGTGATGCCTTCCACACGCCAGGCCAAGCCGGGCGTGACGGTGGTGCGCTACGCCCGCCGCCGGGCGCTCTGAGCGGCAGGCCGACCGGGCACGGCGCGGCGCGCCGCGCCGTTTCTACCCCTGGCGCCTCGCACCGGTTCCTGCCCCCGGCGCGTTGCGCCGGTTCCTGCCTCCAGGCGCGTTGCGCCGGTGGTGCATGGCGCTTTTGTCTGACCGTTTGGCCACCTGACTTCTGCTAGCTTTCCCGGCTGGTGAAAACACAGTCAACACAGGCTCGGGCAAGCAGAAGGCGGCGCGCATGGTCAACCACACATCGGCAACGGGGCACCCCTTCCTGACGGGCGGCGGGGAAATGGCCGGCCTGATCGCCGCCTTCGACTGGGGCGGCTCCTGCCTCGGCCCGCTGGAAAGCTGGCCCGGCCACATGCGCAGCGCCATCGCCATCATGCTCAGGTCGGACGTTCCCATTGCCACGCTGTGGGGCGAAGCGGGCGTGCTGATCTACAACGACGCCTACGCCGCGTTCTCCGGCGTGCGGCACCCGCAACTGCTGGGCATGGGCGTGCGCGAAGCCTGGGAGGAGGCGGCGGCCTTCAACGACCACGTGGTGAAGGTCGGCCTGGCCGGCGGCACGCTCAGCTACCAGGACCAGGAGTTCTGGCTCAACCGCCGCGGCGTGGCCGAGCAGGTGTGGATCAACCTCAACTATTCGCCGCTGCTGGACGACAGCGGCACGCCGGTGGGCGTGTGGGCGCTGGTGATCGACACCACGGCCAAGGTGCAGGCCGAGCGCCGCCTGCAGGACGACCGCCAGCGCTTCGCCCAGCTGTTCGAGCAGGCGCCCAGCTTCATGACCATGCTGGAGGGGCCGGAGCACCGCGTGGTGCTGGCCAACCCCGCCTACCTGCGGCTGGTGGGCAACCGCCCGCTGATCGGCCTGCCCGTGGCCGAGGCGCTGCCGGACGCGGCGGCGCAGGGCTACGTCGCGCTGCTGGACAACGTGTATCGCAGCGGCCAGGCCCTCACGGCGCGCGCCGCGCGGTACGACGTGCAGGTGGAAGACTCGCCGGTGCGCGAGCGCTATGTCGACTTCGTGTTCCAGCCCATCCGCGACACGCGCGGCGTGGTGTCGGGCATCTTCGTGGAGGGTGTCGACGTTACCGAACGCATGACGGCCGAGGCCCGGCGCGAGGCGCTCGCCGGCTTCACCGAGCGGCTGCCGGCGCTGCAGAGCACGCACGACCTGGCGCAGGCCGCGGCCGAAATTCTGGGCGCCACGCTGAACGTGAGCCGCGCGGGCTACGGCACCGTCGACCCCGACAGCGAAACCCTGCACATAGAGCGCGACTGGACGGCCCCCGGCTGCGCATCGCTGGCCGGCATGCTGAAGCTGCGCGACTTCGGCTCGTTCATCGACAGCCTCAAGCAGGACGAGCCGGTGCTGATCGCCGACGTGCGGCTGGACCCCCGCACGCGCAGCGCCGCGCCCGCGCTGGAAGCCCTGCACGCCCGCGCCTTCCTGAACGTGCCGCTGATGGAGCAAGGCCGGCTGGTGGCGGTGCTGTTTCTCAACCATGCGCAGGTGCGCGCCTGGGCGCCCGAGGAGGCCGCCTTCGTGCGCGAGATTGCAGGCCGCACCCGCACCGCGGCGGAGCGCGTGCGCAGCGAGGCCGCGCTGCGCGAAGCCAACGAGTCGCTCGAACGCAAGGTGGCGCAGCGCACGCAGGAGCTGATGGAGGTCGAGGCCAAGTTCCGCCAGTCGCAGAAGATGGAGGCCATCGGCCAGCTCACCGGCGGCATTGCGCACGACTTCAACAACCTGTTGGGCGGCATGAGCACCAGCCTGCAGGTGCTCGAGAAGCGCCTGCAGATGCAGAAGTTCGACAACGTCACGCGCTACATCGGCATGGCGCAGGAGGCGGTGCGCCGCGCCGCCTCGCTCACGCAGCGCCTGCTGGCCTTCTCGCGCCGCCAGACGCTCGACCCCAAGCCGACCGACGTGAACCGCCTGATCGGCGGCATCGAGGAGATGGTGCGCCGCACGGTGGGCCCGTCGGTGGTGGTGGAGGTGGTGGGCGCCGGCGGCCTGTGGCTCACGCAGGTGGATGCCTCGCAGCTGGAGAACGCGGTGCTCAACCTGTGCATCAACGCGCGCGACGCCATGTCGCCCCACGGCGGGCGCCTGACCATCGAAACCGCCAACAAGTGGCTGGACGACCGCGCCGCCACCGAGCGCGAACTGCCGCCGGGCCAGTACATCTCGGTGTGCGTCACCGACACCGGCACCGGCATGTCGCCCGAGGTGGCGGCGCGCGCCTTCGACCCCTTCTTCACCACCAAGCCCATGGGGCAAGGCACCGGGCTGGGGCTGTCGATGGTGTACGGCTTCGTGCGGCAGTCGGGCGGCCAGGTGCGCATCTATTCGGAGCTGGGCGAAGGCACCACCATGTGCCTGTACCTGCCGCGCTTCATCGGCGAGGCCGAGCACGACGTACCGCGCCTGCAGCCGGTGGCCGACCACCGCGGCGAAGGGGAGGTGGTGCTGGTGGTGGAAGACGAGGCCACCATCCGCGCCATCGTGGCCGAGGAGCTGGAAGACGCCGGCTACCGCGTCATTTCCGTGGGCGACGGCGCCGCCGCGCTGCAGGTGCTGCAGTCGCAGGACACCATCGACCTGCTGCTGACCGACGTGGGCCTGCCCGGCGGGCTGAACGGGCGCCAGGTGGCCGACGCGGGCCGCGTGAGCCGCCCCCAACTGAAGGTGCTGTTCATCACCGGCTACGCGGAAAACGCGGCGGTGGGCAACGGCCTGCTCGAATACGGCATGGAAGTGATCACCAAGCCCTTCGACGTGGCCGCGCTCACGGCCAAGGTGCAGGAGATGATCGAACGCTGAACCCCCAGGGCCGCGCCGTCGCCGGGAACACACCCGGCTGTGGCAAGCTCGCCAACCGTATGAACATTCGCCCTGCCCTCTCCTCGCTCTCCCCTTCCCGGCGCCGGGTGCTGCGCGCGCTGCTCGGCGCAACCGCGCTGCAGGTGCCCTTTGCGGCACTGGCCGGCTTCAACTTCTTCACCAGCGAATACACCGCCACCCGCGACGAACTGCAGGCGCAGATTGCCAAGCGCTTTCCGGTGGCCGAGCGCTATGCGGAGATCTTCATGGTCGGCCTGCGTGACCCGCAACTGGCGCTGAACGCCCAGACCCACCGCGCGGCCATCACCGCCACGCTGACCATTGCGAGCCCCCTGCTGGCGGCCTCGCCGGTGCAGGGGCTGGTGTCGGTCAGCAGTGCGCTGAAGTACGACGCCGCCACGCGCGCGCTGCGGCTGGACCAGCCCAAGGCCGAGCGGCTGACGCTGCAGGGCGTGGAAGGCCGCGACGCCGAGCGGCTGCAGCGCGTGGGCGCGCTGGTGGCGCAGGAGCTGCTGCAGGGCCAGGTGCTGCGCAGCTTCACCGCCGACGAGCTCACGGTGGGGCGCAAGACCTACGAGATCGGCGACATCACGGTGCAGGACAACGGGATCAAGGTGCAACTCAAATGACAAGCGCTCGCTCCGGGCTCGCGCCCTTTGCCATTGCTGCGGCCATGCTCATGGCCGGTTGCGCCTCCATCGCGCCCACCGCCAAGCTGCATTTCGACCTGGAAGCCCACCGCGGGGGCCGCGGGCTGGCACCCGAAAACACGCTGGCCGCGTTCAACAACGCCATCGACCTGGGTGTGAACACGCTGGAGCTGGACATCGGCCTCACGGCCGACGGCGTGGTGGTGATCTCGCACGACACTTCGCTCAACCCCGACCACACGCGCGACGCCGGCGGCAACTGGCTTGCGCCGAAAAGCGGCGCGGCCATTCGCACGCTCACGCTGGCGCAGCTGCAGACCTACGACGTGGGCCGCCTGAACCCGTCGAGCAGCTACGGCAAACAGTTTGCGCTGCAGCAGCCGCGCGACGGCGAGCGCATTCCCACGCTGGCCGCCCTGTTCGCGCAGGTGCAGGCCCGCGGCGCCAATGCGGCCACGGTGCGTTTCAACATCGAGACCAAGGTCGACCCGACCAAGCCGAATGAAACCGCCGCGCCCGAGCCGATGGTGCGCGCGCTGCTGGCCGAGATCGACAAGGCCGGCATGGCCGAGCGCGTGACCGTGCAGAGCTTCGACTGGCGCACGCTGGCGCTGGTCGGCCAGCTTGCGCCGCAACTGCCACGCGCCTACCTCACAACACCGCGCACCCTGAAAGACAGCCGCTGGACGGCCGGGCTGGAGGCGGGCAGCTTCGCGTCGGTGCCGCAGATGGTGAAGGCAGCTTCTGCTTCTGGTCCTGCTTCTGGCTCCGGCAATGCGCCCGCCCCGGTCACTTGGTCGCCGGCCTATGCCGACCTGACGCCCGCCGTCATCAAGGAAGCGCAGAAGCTCGGCATGAAGGTGCTGCCGTGGACCGTGAACGAACGCGCCGACATGCTGCGCCTGATGGACGCCGGCGCGGACGGCATCATCACCGACTACCCCGACGTGCTGCGCGACCTGATGCGCGAGCGCGAACTGTCGCTGCCGCCGCCCGGAAAGAACACGCCATGAGCACCGCTGCACAGCAACTCGACGCCATCGCGCGCCAGCTTGCCGCGCTGCGCGAGGGGGCCGATCAGGCGGGGTCGGTCACCACGCTGTCGAACGGCGCACGCGCCAGCACCGAACTGCTGGCCGCACTGCCCCCACGCTATGCCGAGGTGCTGCTGAACCTGCTCGACCGGCTGGAGTCGAGCGCGCTGTTCAGCGAGGAGAGCTGCTCCTTCAGCCAGAAAGACCTGCTCGACAACCTGCAGGTGTGGGCGGACAAGGCCCGCACGCAGTTGGTGTCTTAGCACCCGCGTCTATCATCCGGCCCCATGCGCACCCTGCTGCTCGCCCTCATGATCGCCCTGCTGCCCATCCGCGGCTGGCTGGGCGACGCGATGGCGGTGGAGATGGCGCGGCATTCGCTGCCGGCGGCTGCGGCCCAGACGTCGACCTCCATGGCCGGCGCGGCCAGCGAAGCCCATTGTCATGAAGCCATGGCCACCGGCGACGAGGCCGGCATGCAGATGACCATGGACATGGGCAGCACCGATCACGCATCCCATGACAGCGGCGGCAGCGGCGGCGGCGACCACCAGGGTTGCGGCACCTGCACCGCCTGCCAGGTCTGCCACACGGTGGCGCTGGGCGGTCTGCCCTTGATCGACACCGTGCACGGCGCGCCCCAGGCGCCGCCCGCCGCACATGCCAGCCGCTTTGCCAGCGCAGAGCCCGCCCAGGGCCTGAAGCCACCCATTTCCTGATCTCCCTGCCCGTGGTCCGTCCGCAGTGAGCCTCCACAGGCTTGCGGCGCTGGTCGTATTGCTCATGGAGATCGAGCGTGAACCCCTTTCCTGGCTGGCCATCGGCCGGCATCCATCGCTGTTCCAAACACAGCGGCATGCGTGCGAATGACGCGCGCAAACCCGCTTTTTCATTCACCAGATCGGCAGCCGCGCTGACCGCCGCGGCGGTGCTGGCCGGCTGTGCCAGCCTGTCGCCGGACGGCGGCAGCGCCGACGTGCAGGCGCTGGTCGGCGCCAACCCGCTCTTGGCGGGCGCCGCCGCCCAGCGCGCGCCCGACGCGGCGTCGCAGCAGCGGGTCGAAGCGTTGCTCGCCCTGCCGCTCGACGCCGAGGCCGCCGTGCGCATTGCGCTGCTCAACAGCCCGCGCGTGCAGGAGGCCTTTGCCACGCTGCAGCTCAGCGATGCCGACCGCGTGCAGGCCGCGAGCCTGCCGAACCCGGTGTTCGCTTTCAGCCGGCTCACCGAGGGCAGCCAGCGCGAGATCGACCGCCTGCTGAGCTTCAACGTGGTGGGCCTGCTCGCGCTGCCCTGGCAGGCGCGCTGGGCCGGCCAGCGGCATGAGGCGGCCAAGCTGCAGGCCGCGCAGAGCGTGCTGCTGCTGGCCGCCGACACCCGCCGCGCGTGGGTGCGTGCCGTGGCCGCGCAGCAGAGCGTGGTGTACCTGAGAGACGCCAAGGAGGCCGCCGAAGCCGGTGCCGAGCTAGCGCACCGCATGGCCCAGGTCGGCAACTGGAGCGCGCTGCAGCGCACCCGCGAGCAGTTGCTGCTGGCCGACGCGGCGGCGCAACTCGCGCGTGCCGAGCAGTCGGCCGTGGCCTCGCGCGAACAGCTCACCCGGCTGCTGGGCCTCAGCGGCACGGGTGCCGCCACCTGCACCCTGCCCGACCGCCTGCCTCCGCTCCCCATGGCCGCGCCCGAGCTCGGCGACGTGCAGGCGCTGGCGTTGCGCGACCGGCTGGACGTGCGTTCGGCGCAGGCCCAGAACACGGCCGTGGCCGGTTCGCTGGGACTCACGCGCGCCACCAGCGTGGTCAACGCGATGGAGTTGGGCGTGGCGCGCAACAGCAAGTTCGACACCGGCGCTGAGCGTTCCCGCAGCACGCAGCGCGGCTTCGAGCTCGACCTGCCGATTCCGATCTTCGACTGGGGCCAGGCCCGCAACGCGAGGGCACAGGCGCTGTACCTGCAGTCTGCAGCGCGTGTGCGCGACGTGGGAGTGTTGGCGGCCAGCGAGGCGCGTGAAGCCTGGCAGGGCTGGAACACGGCCTATGCCATTGCGCGCCGTTATCGCGACGAGGTGTTGCCGTTGCGCAAGCAGGTGAACGAGGAGATGGTGCTGCGCTACAACGGGATGCTCGCCAGTGTGTGGGAGCTGCTGGGTGAGACGCGCGCCAGCATGTTGGTGGTGAATGCGGGCATCGAGGCGCAGCGTGATTTCTGGCTGGCGGACACCGATCTGCAGCTGGTGCTCACGGGCAGTTCACCCGGGGGCATGACGGCGCTGCAGGCTGGTGCTCTCGGTGACTCCGGCACTACGGGAGGGCACTGAGATGACGACCTCCTCTTTCGAAGGTTGCCGTTCAGGGCGCGCCCACGCCGACGGGGTGCCTTGCTCCGCGAATGTCCCCCGCTTCGCTCCTCCTTTATTTCGCTGCGCAAGGCACCCCATCGGCGTGAGCGTTTTCAGAGCCGGAGTTGATCGGCGAGCACCCAGAGCGTGCCCCAGTGCACAGGGCGTCGGGTGCTCCCCGCAGCGAAATAAAGGAGGAGGCGAAGCCGGGGGACATTCGCGGAGGGGAGTACCCGGCGGCCTGTGCACGCGCCCTGAAAAACAGCGCCATGAACAACAGCGCCCAGAACAGCAGCGCCATGAACAACACAGCCCTGACCAGCAAGCCAAAGAACACAAACACGAAGAGACCCTGAAATGAACCGCCGCAACTTCTTCGCAGGCGCCGCGACAGCAGCCGCCGCAACAGCCGTCAGCCGAGTGACCATGGCCGCCCTCCCCGAACCCGTTTCCCGAAACGACACAGCAACGGCCCCCCCGCTGATGCCGCCCAACGGCCGCCCCTACAACCCCGTCGTCACCCTCAACGGCTGGACCCTCCCCTGGCGCATGAACGCCGGGGTGAAAGAGTTTCACCTGGTCGCCGAACCCGTCGTGCGCGAAATGGCGCCCGGCTTCAAGGTCAACATGTGGGGCTACAACGGCCAGTCGCCCGGCCCGACCATCGAAGTGGTCGAAGGCGACCGCGTGCGCATCTTCGTCACCAACAAACTGCCCGAACACACCACAGTGCACTGGCACGGCCAACGCCTGCCCAACGGCATGGACGGCGTCGGCGGCATCACGCAGCCGCACATTCCGCCGGGCAAAACCTTCGTCTACGAATTCACCGCGCGCCGGCCCGGCACCTTCATGTACCACCCGCACGCCGACGAAATGGTGCAGATGGCCATGGGAATGATGGGCTTCTGGGTGACCCACCCGAAAGAAAAACATCCGCTCATCGACACCGTGCAACGCGACTTCTGCTTTCTGCTCGGCAGCTTCGACGTAGAGCCCGGCAGCGCCACGCCCAAGGTCAACACCATGACCGACTTCAACATCTGGAGCTTCAACAGCCGCGTGTTCCCGGCCATCGACACGCTCAACGTGCGCCAGGGCGACCGCGTGCGCATTCGCGTGGGCAACCTCACGATGACCAACCACCCCATTCACATCCACGGCCATGAGTTCGAGGTGACCGGCACCGACGGCGGCCCCGTGCCGCGCACCGCGCGCTGGCCCGAGGTGTCGGTCGACGTGGCCGTGGGCCAGATGCGGCAGATGGAATTCATTGCCGACGAAGAAGGCGACTGGTCTTTGCACTGCCACAAGGCACACCACACCATGGGCCCGATGGGCCACGAGGTGCCCACCATGATCGGCGTCGACCACAAGGGCGTGGTCGAAAAAATCAGAAAGCTCGTGCCCGACTACATGGTGATGGGCGACAAGGGCATGGCCGACATGGGCGGCATGGAAATGCCCATTCCCGACAACACCCTGCCCATGATGACCGGCACCGGCCCCTTCGGCCCCGCCGAAATGGGCGGCATGTTCACGCTGCTGAAGGTGCGGCGCGACCAAAAGCCCGGCGACTACCGCGACCCCGGCTGGTTCAAGCACCCGGCAGGCACCGTGGCGCGCGAGGTGCCGAACGCCGAGGGCGCCAACGTGCCGGCGGCCACGCGCAACGCGCCCGCACCGTCCACGACAGACCGCATCGACCGCACCGATGCCACCGTGCGCAAGCCCTCCGGGCACGGCGCCCACAACCACTGAACCCACCACTGAACCCACCACCGACCCCACCACCGACACCTATCAAGGAGCACATCGACATGCAAAGAAGAACCCTGCTGACGCTGGCCGCCGGCCTGCCCGTCAGCGCTTTCGCCCCCCTGGCCCTGGCCGCCGCGCCGATGGTCGAAATCTGGAAGGACCCGAACTGCGGCTGCTGCCAGGACTGGGTGAAGCACCTGAACCAAAACGGCTTTGCCACGCGCGTGCACGACGAAGGCAACGGCGCCGCGCGCACCCGCCTGGGCATGCCGGCCAAGCTGGGCTCGTGCCACACCGGCGTGGTGGGCGGCTATGCCCTGGAGGGCCACGTGCCCGCGCGCGAAGTGCAGCGCCTGCTCAAGGAAAAACCCAAGGCCGTGGGCCTCGCGGTGCCGGGCATGCCGGTGGGCTCGCCCGGCATGGACGGCCCGGCCTACGGCGACCAGCGCGACCCGTACGACGTGCTGCTGGTGCTGGCCGACGGCAGCACACGCGTCTATCAAAGCTACCGATGAACCGACCTGCAACCCGACACACGAAACCCGCCATGAAAAAACTCGCTCTTTCCCTTTCCACCGCGCTCTCCACCGCCCTGCTGGCAACCGCCGCCTTCGCCCAGGCCGCGCTGCCATCCGTCGAAGGCGAGGTCCGCAAGGTGGACACCGACGCCAAGAAAATCACCCTGAAGCACGGCGACATTCCCAACCTCGACATGACCGGCATGACCATGGTCTTCCGCGTGAAAGACCCGGCGTTTCTTGCGCAGGTAAAGCCGGGCGACAAGGTGCAGTTCACGGCGGACAAGGTCGACGGTGCGCTGACGGTGATTTCCATTGCGCCGGCGAACTGACGTGGCGCAGCCCATCGCACCCGCGCCGATCACCGCCTCGTGGCGGCGCGTGTCGGCCACCGGGAAACTTCTTGCAACCGTCACACCACGGACCACGCAGGGTGCGGTCCCATAATCTGCCGCCATGTCCGCCCCCACTCCTTCCTCGCACCCTTCTCCTCACCCGGCTTCCGACGCCGGCTCCATCACCGACGTCGCCGGCATCGAAGTCGGCCACTTCTCCGACACCCGCCGCCCCACCGGCTGCACCGTGGTCATGGCCCGCGACGGTGCCGTGGGCGGGGTGGACGTGCGTGGCGCGGCGCCCGGCACGCGCGAGACCGACCTGCTCGCGCCCGGCAACCTGGTGCAGCACGTGCACGCCGTGATGCTCGCGGGCGGCAGCGCCTGGGGCCTGGCGGCGGCCGAAGGCGCGATGCGCTGGATGGAAGAGCGCCACATCGGCATGGACGTGCGCTTCGGCACCCTGCCCATCGTGCCCGCGGCCGTGCTGTTCGACCTGCCGATGGGCGACGCGCGCATTCGCCCCGACGCCGCCGCCGGCTACGCCGCCTGCGAGGCCGCCAGCACCGCGGCGCCCGCCGAAGGCAATGTGGGCGCGGGCGCCGGCGCGCTGGTGGGCAAGCTCTTTGGCGTGCACCGGGCGATGAAGGGCGGCGTGGGCACGGCGTCGGTCACGGTCGGCGGGGTCACGGTGGGCGCGCTGATTGCAGTCAACTCATTGGGCGACGTGATCGACCACAACACCGGCCAGCCCGTGGCCGGCGCGCGCACCGAAGACGGCCGCGCGCTGCTGGACACGCGCCGCGCGCTGCTGCGCGGCGAGCTGCCCAAGCCGCTGCTCGCGGGCACCAACACCACCATCGGCGTGATCGCCACCGACGCGGTGCTGACCAAGGTGCAGGCCAACCGGCTGGCCACCGTGGCGCACGACGGCCTGGCGCGCGCCATCAACCCGGTGCACACCATGAGCGACGGCGACACCCTCTTCGCGCTGGCCACCGGCCGCGTGCCGCTCGAAGGCAACGCGCCCGGCATGACCGTGCTGAGCACCATGGCGGCCGAGGCGGTGGCCATCGCCACGCTGCGCGCGGTGCATGCGGCGCGCACGGTCACGGTGGGCGAGCTGCACATTCCGTGCGTGGCCGACCTTGGCGCACCGCGCGGCTGAAAGCACACACACCATGGCCATGCCCAAGACACTCAAGCTGATCCTGCTGTCGATCCGGGACCTGATTGCCTCGGCCGGGCCGATCGTGTTCATCGTCATCGGCCTGCTGATTGCGGCTTACTGGTACCTGCAGCCGCAGCCGCCCAAGCATGTGACGCTGGCCACCGGCCCCACGGGCAGCGCCTATGCGCAGTTCGGCAAGCGCTACGCGGAGGCGCTCAAGCACACCGGCATCGAGGTCGAGCTGAAGCCCACCTCGGGCTCCACCGAGAACCTGGAGCTGCTGCGCAACGGCGGTGCCGACGTGGCCTTTGTGCGCGGCGGCAGCGCCGACCCCAAGGCCGACGAAGAGGCCGGCCTCACGTCGCTGGGCAGCCTGTTCTACGAACCCGTCTGGCTGTTCTACCGTGCCGACACCGCGCAGAAGATTGACCGCAAGACCGGCACGCTGGGCTCGCTCACGCAACTGCGCGGCCTGCGCGTGAACGTCGACCTGCAGGGCAGCGGGCTGCCGGAAATCATGGAGCGCCTGTTCAAGGCCAACAAGCTCGGCCCCGACGACCTGCTGCTGTCCAACCTGGAACAAGGCGCGGCCGTGGGCGCGCTGGAGGCCGGGCTGCTCGACGTGATCGTGCTGTCGTCGGCGCCGCAGTCGCCGCAGGTGCAGCGCCTGCTGCGCTCGGACGACATCAAGCTGATGGACTTCGGCCAGGCCGACGCCTACTCGCGGCGCTTTGCGTTCCTGTCGGCCGTGACGCTGCCGCGCGGCGTGGTCGACTTGTCCAAAGACCTGCCGCCGCACGACGTGACGCTGCTCGCGGCCACCACCTCGCTGCTGTCGCGCGAAGAAACCCACCCTGCCCTGCGCCAGCTGTTCGCGGAAACGGCGCAGACGGTGCACAGCGGCGCGGGCTGGTTCAACCGGGCGCGCGACTTTCCGAACACCCGCACCAGCGAACTGCCGGTGAGCCCCGAGGGCGACCGCGCCATCAACGGCACGCCGCCGGTGTGGAAGCGCTACATGCCGTTCTGGGCCAGCAACCTCATCGAGCGCATGTGGCTGGTGCTGGGCGGCCTGCTGGTGCTGATGCTGCCGCTGAGCCGCGTGGTGCCGCCGCTGTACCAGTTCCGCGTGCGCCGCCGCGTGTTCCGCTGGTATGCGCGGCTGCGCGACATCGAGGCCAAGGTCGACGCCCAGAGCGACGCGAAAAAAGGCGAACAGAAGGGCGAGCGCAAGAGCGAGCAGAAGGCCTTGCTGGACGACCTCGACCAGCTCGACCGCACGGTCAACAAGGTGGCGGTGCCGCTGTCGTATGCGGACGAGCTCTACGCGCTGCGCAACAACATCTATGCAGTGCGCAAGCGGGTGCTGGCGCGCAACGCGCCCGCGGGCAACAGCGAACCGGTGAACGCAGCCAACGATGCGGCGTGACGGCTCGCCGCCCGCCCTGCATGCGCTGATCGATTTCGCGGATCCGCACGGCGGTGCGCAGCGGCTGCGGCTGGCTTTCGGCGCGCCGTTGCTTGTGCTGGCCGCGCACACGGCAGCCGAGGTGAAGCCGGTGCTCGAGGCCGTGGAAGCGGCCTCGAGCAAAGGCCGGTGGTGCGTCGGCTACCTGCGCTATGAAGCGGCTGCGGCTTTCGATGCGGCCTTCACGGTCCATGCGAACGCCGACGGGCCGCTGGCCTGGTTCGGCGTGCACGACGAGGCGCTGCCTTGGCCGCACGCACCAACTGCTTCGTCACCACCGCCCGCGCTCGACTGGCAAGCCACGCTCTCACGCGCCGACTTCGACCGGCAGGTGCAAGCCATTCACCACGCCATTGCGCGCGGCGAGCTCTACCAGCTCAACCACACGGCCGCGCTGAAAGCCCGCTTCCAGGGCGATGCGCAGGCCCTGTTCCTTGCGTTGCAACGGGCACAACCCGGCGGCTACACCGCCTTCATCGACAGCGGCCAGGAGCAGGTGCTGTCGGTGTCGCCCGAGCTCTTCTTCGACTGGCACGGCGAGCAGGTGCTCACGCGCCCCATGAAGGGCACCGCGCCGCGCGGCGCAACGCCGGCCGAAGACGAAGCGCTGGCACAGCGGCTGCGCACCGTGCCCAAGGAGCGTGCGGAGAACGTGATGATCGTGGACCTGATCCGCAACGACCTCTCGCGCATTGCCCGGCCCTTCTCGGTGCGCGTGCCGCGCCTGTTCCACACCCAGGCGCTGCCCACCGTGTGGCAGATGACGTCGGACGTGCAGGCGCTGGTGCGCGATGGCACCACGCTCGTGGACATGTTCGCGGCGCTGTTCCCCTGCGGCTCGATCACCGGCGCGCCGAAGGTGAGCGCGATGCGCATGATCCGCGCGCTGGAGCCCGAGCCGCGCGGCGTGTACTGCGGCGCGCTGGGCATCGTGCGGCCCGGTGGGCATGCGACCTTCAACGTGCCGATTCGCACCGTGACGCTGCGCGGCGGCGAGGCGCGCTGCGGCATCGGCAGCGGCATTACCGCCGACGCGCAGGCCGATGCCGAGTGGGACGAATGGCGGCACAAGCGGGCCTTTCTGGCGCGTGCGAGCCGGCCCGCGGAGCCCGTGTTCGACCTGCTCGAAACGCTGGCGCTGGTGAACGGTGAACTGCGCGATGCGCCTGCGCACCTAGCGCGCATGGCGGGTGCGGCCTTGCACTTCGGCCGTGCGTGGAACGCGGCGAGCGTGGCCGCGTGCCTCGATGGGCTGAAGGCCCTGCACCCAAACGGCATGTGGCGCGTGCGCCTGCTGCTCGATGCGCAAGGCCAGCCGCGCGCGGAGGCCTTTGCGATGCAAGCGGCTCCCGCGCGCGTGAAGCTGCAACTGGCCACGCACGCATTCGACGAAGCCCACAGCGACTTCACCCGCTTCAAGACCACGCACCGCGCGCACTACGACGCCTTCGCGCCCGACGCAGCGACCGCGCCGGACGTGTTCGACACGCTGCTGTGGAACCGCGACGGCGAGATCACCGAATGCACGCGCGGCAACATCGCGCTGCGGCTCGATGGCCGCTGGGTCACGCCGCCGCTGCGCTGCGGCCTGCTGGGCGGCATCGGCCGCGCCATGCGGCTGCACAGCGGCCAGCTTGCCGAAGCGGTCGTGCAGGTGGACGACCTGCCGCGCGTGCAGGCCCTGGCCTTCGTCAACAGCCTGCGCGGCTGGATCGACGCCGATCTGCACTTGCCTTCCGCCTAGTTCGACACAGCAATGGCCCGGCGCACGAACGGTTTGCAGCGCCCCATGAAAAAAGCGCGCGGCCCCTTGCGGAACCGCGCGCTCTTGTCGAAGCAGACTGAAGCGCTCTGGCAAAGGCCGTCAGCCCCCACCCCAACCCTCCCCCAGCGGGGGAGGGAGCCAACCCAGAAACACCGAGGAACCGGCTTTGCCGGGCCTCAGGTGTTGCCCCCGGTAGGGGGAAGGAGAAGCGACACGAAGTGCGCGCAGCCTGGGGGCGAGCCTTATTTCAGCGCCTTGTAGCGCATGCGCTTGGGCTTGGCGCCTTCCTCGCCCAGACGCTTCTTCTTGTCGGCTTCGTACTCCTGGTAGTTGCCGTTGAAGAAGGTCCACTGGCTGTCGCCTTCGGCGGCCAGGATGTGCGTGGCAATGCGGTCGAGAAACCAGCGGTCATGGCTGATGACCATCACGGTGCCGGCGAATTCGAGCAGCGCGTCTTCCAGGGCACGCAAGGTTTCCACGTCCAGGTCGTTCGACGGTTCATCGAGCATCAGCACGTTGCCGCCGGCAATCAGCGTCTTGGCCAGGTGCAAGCGACCGCGCTCGCCGCCCGACAGCGTGCCGACCTTCTTCTGCTGGTCCGCGCCGTTGAAGTTGAAGCGGCCCGCATACGCGCGGCTGGCCATCTGGAACTTGCCGACGTTGATGATGTCCAGCCCGTTCGAGATGTCTTCCCACACCGTCTTCTGGTTGGCGAGCTCGTCGCGGTGCTGGTCGACAAAAGCCGCCTTGACCGTCGAGCCGATCACCACATGGCCGGCGTCCGGCTGTTCCTTGCCCGCGAGCAGCTTGAACAGCGTCGACTTGCCGGCGCCGTTCGGGCCGATGATGCCGACGATGGCGCCCGGCGGCACCGTGAAGCTCAGGTTGTCGATCAGCATGCGTTCGCCGAAGGACTTGCTCACGCCGTGGAACTCGAACACCTGCTGGCCCAGCCGCTCGGCCACGGGAATGAAGATTTCCTGCGTTTCGTTGCGCTTCTGGTATTCCATGTCGCTCAGCTCTTCGAAGCGGGCGAGACGGGACTTGCTCTTGGCCTGGCGCGCCTTCGGGTTCTGGCGCGACCATTCGAGTTCCTTCTTCAGGGCCTTGGCATGGGCTTCTTCGCCCTTTTGCTCCTGCGCCAGGCGTTCGCCCTTCTGCTCGAGCCAGGTGCTGTAGTTGCCCTTCCATGGAATGCCGCGGCCGCGGTCCATTTCCAGGATCCATTCGGCGGCGTTGTCCAGGAAGTAGCGATCGTGGGTAATGGCCACCACGGTGCCGGTGAAGCGCTGCAGGAACACTTCGAGCCACTCGACCGATTCGGCGTCCAGGTGATTGGTCGGCTCGTCGAGCAGCAGCATGTCGGGCTTGGACAGCAGCAGGCGGCACAGGGCCACACGGCGCTTTTCACCGCCTGAGAGCAGGCCGATCTTCGCGTCCCACGGCGGCAGGCGCAGCGCGTCGGCGGCAATTTCGAGCTGGTGCTCGGAATCGGTGCCGGCGGTGGCGATCACGGCTTCGAGCTGGGCCTGCTCGGCGGCCAGCGCGTCGAAGTCGGCGTCTTCCGCGCCATAGGCGATGTAGACCTCTTCAAGACGCGCCTTGGCCGCGAACACCGCGCCCATGGACTCTTCGACCGACTCGCGCACCGTGTGCTCGTTGTTGAGCTTGGGCTCCTGCTCCAGGTAGCCGATGGTCATGCCCGGCATGGGCAGGGCCTCGCCCTCGAACTCCTTGTCCACGCCGGCCATGATCTTCAGCAGGGTGGACTTGCCCGAGCCGTTCAGGCCGAGCACGCCGATCTTGGCGCCGGGAAAAAACGAAAGCGAAATGTCCTTCAAGAGCTGCCGCTTCGGCGGCACGGTCTTGCTGACACGGTTCATCGAATAGACGTATTGAGCCATGTGTGGAAAGTTACCTTGGGTACAAAAGATGGGGGACAGCGCGGTCGCCAGAACAAAGCATTCGGGCGCGGCAAACCATGGATTATCGACTCATGCGACAATAGTCAACGTTGCCGGGTCCAGTTGCCCGCAACACCGGCTCTCTGCCGGGGACGAAGAAGACCCTTCTCACAACAGGTTTTCCGGCTCCCACCCCTGACCTTCATCTGCCTTGACTGGCCTTGCGTCGCCAAAGACGCCTGGCGGGCCGATGCCACTGCGCCGTGTATGGCGCTTATTGTTTCCAATGAATTTTGATGAACTGAAGCTGGCTCCCGCCATCTTGAAGGCTGTGCACGAGCACGGCTACGACACCCCCACCCCCATCCAGGCGCAAGCCATTCCCGCGGTGCTCGAAGGCCACGACCTGCTGGGCGGCGCGCAAACCGGCACCGGCAAGACGGCCGCCTTCACGCTGCCCATGCTGCACAAGCTCACCATGAGCCGCAGCGCCACCAACAAGTTCGGCGGCATCGGCATCCGTGCCCTGGTGCTCACGCCCACGCGCGAACTGGCCGCGCAGGTCGAGGAATCGGTTCGCACGTACGGCAAGTACCTGCAGCTCGACTCCACCGTGATCTTTGGCGGTGTGGGCATGAACCCGCAGATCAGCAAGCTCAAGAAGGGTGTCGACATCCTCGTGGCCACCCCCGGCCGCCTGCTGGACCTGCAACAGCAAGGCATGCTGGACCTGAGCCAGGTGCAGATGCTGATCCTGGACGAAGCCGACCGCATGCTGGACATGGGCTTCATTCACGACGTGAAGAAAATCCTGGCCCTGGTGCCCAAGGAAAAGCAGAGCCTGCTGTTCTCGGCCACCTTCAGCGACGAAATTCGCGACCTGGCCGCCACGCTGCTGAAGAACCCGCAAAGCATCCAGGTGACGCCGCGCAACACCACCGTGCAGCGCATCACCCAGGTGATCCACCCGGTGGGCCGCGGCAAGAAGAAGGCGCTGCTCGCGCACATCATCAACGAGAACAAGTGGAGCCAAGTGCTCGTGTTCACGCGCACCAAGTTCGGCGCCAACAGCGTGGCCGAGTTCCTCACCAAGAACGGCATCGAGGCGATGGCGCTGCACGGCAACAAGAGCCAGAGCGCGCGCACGCAGGCGCTGGCCGGCTTCAAGAGCGGCGACATCCGCGCCCTGGTGGCCACCGACATCGCGGCCCGCGGCATCGACATCGACGAGCTGCCGCACGTGGTGAACTACGAAATTCCGAACGTCAGCGAAGACTACGTTCACCGCATCGGCCGCACCGGCCGTGCCGGTTCCAGCGGCGAGGCCGTGAGCTTCGTGTGCCTGGACGAAGAAGGCTTCATGCAGGAAATCGAACGCTTCACCAAGCAGACGATTCCCGTGCAGACCGTCGAGGGCTTCGGTCCTGAAGACGGCGAACGCGCCGAGCCGATCGCCATGGGTCGCCAGACGATCTGGGGCGGCGCCGGCCGTCCGCCGAGCCGCGACGTGATGCAGGCCGCTGCCAAGGCGGCGCGCACCGAGATGCTGTCGCGCATTCGTGAGAACAAGGCCGGCCAGGGTGGCGGCAATGGCGGCGGCGGCGGTGGTGGTGGCGGCAACGGCGGCGGTCAACGCCGCGGTGGCGGCCAGGGCCAGGGCGGCGGTCAAGGCCGCAGCGCCAACGGTGGCGGTGGCGGTGGTGGCGGCGGTGGTGGCCAGGGCCCGCGCGGTCCCGGCGCACGCGCGCCTCAAGGGCGCGGCCCGCAAGGTCCGGCACGCACGCCGCACCATGCGCCGCACCAGCCGCAGGCCCATCAGCCGCATGACGAGCGCCAACCGCGCCATCACGGCAACAGCCACAGCCCGACGCAAGCCAACCAGGTTGCGCACCTGCGTGCCGAAGCGGTCGAAGGCGGTGCAGCAGGCCAGCCGGATCCGTTGCGCACGAGCGTCGACCACATGGGTGCCGGCCGCGGTCGCGGTCGCCCGGGTGGCGGCGGTGGTGGTGGTGGTGGTGGCGGCTACGGCGGCAACCGTTCGGGCGGCGGTGGTCGTTCGGGTGGTGGCGGTGGCTACGGCGGCGGCGGTGGCGGCCGTTCCGGTGGCGGCGGTGGTGGTGGTGGCCGTTCGTTCGGGCGCTGAGCGCTGAAGGCAGGAACACCTGCCTCGTCAAAAAAGCAAAGGGCACCTCGGTGCCCTTTTTCAATGGCGTTGCGTCAGCGCGGAGGCGCGGTACTCGCACGGATGTTCTTCGCGATGCGCAACGCCAGCGCGGTGACTGCCGCGTCGTAGCCCTGCGCTACCGCCTGCGGCTGTCCCACCATCTCGCCGAAGCTCGACCAGCGATACGCCGGATTGCCTGGCACGCTGGTCGGCGTGTCGCCGCTTGCGTCGGCGCCGTAGTAGATCGTGTCTGTCCACACGGTGTCGTCGTTCCTGCTGCGCATCAGATAGCCGCTTACGTTGACGCGCGGTACGTAGTCGTTGGAGAAACGCGCCGACAGCATGCCCACCTCGTTGAAATACACATGCAGCACGGGCAGCGACGTCGGCAGCTTCGCAAGATCGATGTTGTCCGGCGAGCCCGCCGGCCTCGCCACGCCTTCGAGCACCTGCGCCTGGTAGCCCTGCGCGTTCAATTGTTCGACCAGCGCCGCCGTGAGCTTCGGCCCCATGTCCTTGCGCACGGACTCCATGCGCTCGTTGAAGTCCGCCCCCTTCACGCGATCGGCTATCGACTGCCACAGCACGCCCAGGGGAATGCCCTTGTTCTCGGTGTGCAGCTTGGCGATGGGCGCCACGGGGATCACCATGATGCGGGTGACGGTGGGCAGCGGCGGCGGGGTCCTGGGGCTGGAGCCGCAGGCCACAAGAGCGAGCGTGCCTGCGCAGGCCGCAAGCAGTACAAGGCGGCGCAGCGGCGTGCGCTGGCAGGCGATGACGGCGCTCATTGTTCGACCGCCGTGATCTTCTTGACGCCTGTGGAAGGCGGCTTGGCCGCGGCCTCCCCCACCTGCAGCGCATAGCCGTAGTCGGTCAGGTAGACATAGGTGTCGGTGCGGTCGAGCGAGTCGGGCGCCATGCGGCACGCCAGGCGCCTGAAATCGCCGCTCAGATCGGGATGAAGTTCAGCGGCTGCGCCCGCACCGACGACCTTGCAGACCGTCGTGTAGTCGTACGTCACCCCGCCGATCATGCTGAACAGGCTCAGCTTCTTCGTGGCGTAGCGCAGCTCCGAGCCCGTCGCCATGCGTTGCCAGTCGCCGGTCAATGCGAGGTCGGTCGTGGCCTGGCTGATCGTGTCGGTGCCGGGGAGAAAGTTGACGAAGCTGCTCAGATCGACCAGCCCCAGCAACGAAGCGGTTTGCACCCACGTGCCGTTCGCGGAACCGGTAGCGGACTTCGTCCGGGTTCGGAACATGGAAGGTGTGGAAGGGGCACCGTCCGGTGCAATGAAGAGTTCGCTGCGGGTCGGCAAGGTCTTGCCGTCGCGGGTAAAGGTGCCTTCCAGCACGACGCGCTTGAGGCGCTTGGGCGCCGGCGAAAGTCCGAGCTGCGAAACGGCGTTCATCACCGCCGGGCTCGGCGTCGTCAGGCCGGCGGTATCGGGCATCACCTTGGCGCGAGGCGCAAAAGCAGGCAGCGCCTTGGCTGCCGACGCGCTGCCGCAAGCCGCCTTGAACAACGCCTTGTAGTCCGCGTTGGTGTCGCCGCCGACCACCGACGATTTGGCCTTGTCGCCATCGACCCGCCCGTCGGTGACGCGGCCACGCTCATCGATGTCGAAGCCGCTCACCTGCGCGTAGGACTGCGATTGGCACGCGAGCCTGAAGCGCTCGCGCTTCTGACCGAAGGGGGCCCGGTACGGCAGGTCGAAGTCCATTCGCGGGTAGTCGAACGCCCCCCAGAAGAGCAATGCATCGCCCGATGTTTCGATGCTTGCGAGGTCGATGAGCGTGACGGTGCCGTCGGGGCTGCGTACCCAGTTCATATTCAATGAGCCTTCACCTTAATTTCAGCTTGATCAAGCATTTTCAGGAGTTCAGAAAGTTCCCCTCCGCGTCCTGTTACAGAGTTGGAGAAAAATGCCGTGTCATCAAATTAATTTTTTCTAAATTTAACAAACGGGAAATCGTCCGAATTCGCTCGCCACGCGCTCAGTCTGATATTGAGGCGGCATCTGCAAATCGCCCTCCTAATCCTTTGCCTATGAATACACTGCTCAAACTGCATTGATGAAATCCCTAGGGTCTAACTTAAAAACCGTCTTCTTTCAGCACCCTCTCGATTTCGAGCCTCAATTTTACTTCGTCCAATTCATAAATTTCACGATCATCATCGCTATTGAACATATCCGCCAAACAGAAAATGGTGGACAGCGTCGCACTCATTTTAGGACCATCAATATTCAAGACTCCACTGTCTCTCTCCAGTTTCCATTGATTTATAAATTTACTAGAAAAATCCCTTGGCGCCAATTCTTCATTCAAAAATGATTGGGCCAAATTTATAAGAAATTTGCTCACCGCAATGCTTAAATTTGAAAAATTTAAAACCGAAATATTACCAGAGTCAGTTTCCATCCAGTAATAAGATCGCCGAATTTTCCGACGACGACGACGACGACGACGACGAGATTATTGCTCGTCTCATTGAAATACATCACTAAATCCGGCCCATATTGCTAAGCTCCGTTGAGATTGCATGGGCGTTCACGTGCGAATCAAATGGGACTTAAGTGCGTTCGATACTGAGCCAATATCTCATGATTTTTCTGTTCGGTTAGAGCCAAACTCTTTGGAGCACCTTACCTTCTTGCCGAGTTATTGACTGTGTCGGCCACAGTGAGCGTAACAGCGATCAACATCAATACGACCCCGTCCTCCACAAACAGACAGTACTTTTCGCAGCACGTATCTTATTGAAATACATTTCATCAGCCCCTCAAATGCCATCCAAATCTACAATTTGGCGCACTTCGCTCGCCGGTTTAAATTGCAGGAAAGTTCTCCACTCCCGCATAACTTTTTTCATTGCAACCAGGGAAATAATTTGACTTACACCCTCATCGTGTAGTGAATAAATCTTCGCAAATCTCAGTGATAAATCAGCCCCCAAGTCTCGCGAATCAAACTGATGCTTTCAGCTTCATGCTCATTGATTAAAGAGATTTTTCTTAATCCCTCATCCAACCAAAAAATTGATTTTAAATAAAATTGGCCGCCGTCATCCATTAGATAGTTGGCGATAAATTCATCAGATTCTCCGTTTCCGTCATGACAACTGCAGGCTGGCCGAAAACTTCCATCCTTAAATGCCTCAGAAATATACCAATAAAAATTCAGTTTCATTTTGTTGGGAATTTAGATAAGCTGCGACTTTCGGAGCTAGCCAGCTTTTGGCCTTGACGTCATTTAAGACGCCTCCGCCACATATTGTGCCCCTCAGGAACTAAGGTCTTATTTTTCTATACAAAATTAACTTCAAATTTTATCCCTCCAGCGTTACGTGGATTCTCTTGAGAGCCCAGTTCGATGTAAGGCCCTGCAAAAATTGCCGGATATCGTCGAATAAAATATCGATTTATCATTTAACTGTAGTCAATCGGAATTCCGTCTGCTTGATCTTTGAAAGACCAATTATTCGGCTTCATTTTTTCATTAAACCAATTTCCACCGGCCGCAAGCCACACAGCGCCGCGCTTCCTCACACTGTCTACCGCTCCATCCTCATAACCAAATTCTGTTCCGCAGCATAGACAAATTTCCCACGAAGGCGTCTTATCGTCTTTTCCCCACGGCGGGTTGGAAGATACAAACCACACACGCGACAGTTACTTTGGGGCATTGAAATAATCCAAATTTTTTAAAACCCGTGCTTAGATGGATCAGTTTTAAACATGGTCCGCGGTGCCCCAGATGAATCTTCGATGGCGAACGTATCAGTTTTTTGATTGAAAAACATAGCGCCGCCATTGCGCGAATTTTTATTAAGTTCCCGGCAGGTGGATTCGCAACAAAGGCTTGACATCCCTCTACGCATTGGTCAGCGTTCGATTATTGAGGAAAATCCGACGAATTTTTAACGTTATTGCCACGCAAAAATATTGCAAGCAAACGCATTATTTATGCCTGCTGCTTGCGAGACGCAAACATAATTTGGCTTGCAACGCCTCTTCAAATTCAGCAAGAGTGAATTCTTTTCCGGCTTCCAAGTAGCCCGCATTGTCGTCAATAGTTTCGCCAAACTTTTGACACAGCGAGTACGTCACCATCGCTGCAAATAGATCATCGCCTCGCGTACTAACTGCACCCAAGTATTTTGCAGATTCGGGGATCCGTTCATCCACAGGTTGCTCATCAATCGACACCCAACACCATTCATTTTCAGCATCGCCCTTTACATAAGGGTCGCGATGAATTGGCCCAACCAATTCCATTGTCACCTCTGGAATTTTTTTACCAAAATGTATAAATCCATCTTTTATGGCCTCCAACAATTCATCATGTGTGGGACTGACTGTCATAGCAATAAAGGAGCCTCTCATGGTACCCCCGGAGTTTTCAGAGTAGCGCGAGTTAATGTCACCCAGCCATTTATGGTTTTTATATTGATGTTATTGACGACTCCTTCGTTCAAAATGTTTGAAATAGGTGTCCCGGGCTTGACCCAGTTCGTCACATCCTGAACGGAGACTCCCGTTTTAATTGCATCAATATACATATCTCCAACCTGGCCCGCCTTTATCATTTGAGTCGTACCTTGGGTGATGTTTTTTTGAACGGTTAGCATCCCATTTCCGCCTGTTACCTCTTTCAAACTAACAGGCACGCCATTTAGCCACCCATCAATACCGGGGGTATTGGAAGTTGGTTGCCCCACAAATTTTCCGCCTTTAAAAGCGACGATATCAATCGCTTGAGCGGTCTCAGCTGCACTCATCGCATTGGGCACTACCTCTCCAATTTTCGGGGCAGGTAAGGCAAGTGGTTTTGTTGTTATCGCAACCTCGCTGGCGACCACCACCCCCCTTGCTCCAGGCACGCTCAAGCTCGGCGCAGTCGGCACCGGATTGCCTGCCGCATCGACAAATTTTGCATCCCCGTACTTCATCCCCGCACTGCTGTAAGGACTGCTCGCAGTCCCATCCGTAGCACCAGGCAGCTTCGCCACCGTACTCGGCACCTGTACCTCGCCGGCCGCCGCTGCGGCAGTGGCAGTGGCGCCGCCGCTCGCAGGTCGCAGCACCAGCTTGGTCGCATCGCTCAGGCCCTTGGATGCGTCCGCAATCGCTTTCCATGTCGACGCGCCGCCCGAAGCAATCGCTTCCCCGATGGCCTGCATGTTCCGCAGATTGCCCGCGCCAAGGGTTCCGTCGGCCGCGAATCCCAAATCGCTGAAGGCCTGGCCGACGACATGGCGCTCCGTGGTGCTCAGCGTGATCGGGCCGCAGGCGCCTTGCATCACCGCGCAACTTTGTCCTCGGAGAAGCACCGCAGGCACCAGCGCCGCGCTCAGGGTGCGGCCCGCACCTTTGTCGCCCGCGGCCTCGAGCGCTCCGAACAGGCTCGCCATGCCCGCGATAGCGTCATCGAGCGCGGCCAGGTTCGCAGGGGTGGGATTGACCGCGACCCTGTCTTTTGCGGCCGTCAAGTTGTCGAACACGACTTGCTGGCTCGCATCCACCTGAATCCAACGCTCAGCCACTTTGAGCTGGCAGCTCAAGGCAGTTGCGCCTTTGCCGCAAGTCGCCAACTCGGCAGCGCGCTGCTTCTTCTGCGCACCACTCAGCCAGTTGTTCTCTACCGCATTGGCCCCAGCAGCCGCAGCAATATCCGCCGCCTCCTGCGTCCCCCCAACAAGAGCCCCCGCAACCCCCGACACCATCTGCCCCAGCTTGATGGTCCGTTCCGCGTATTCAGGGTCGGCGTTCGGGTTGTAGAGCTGGCCGGTCAGATGCCCTGCGAACGCGCCGACGGCGCCGGCCTTGCACCCGGCACTTCCGCTCGCGCCACCACCGCCACTCGCCCGACCCGCGCCTACCGCACATCCGGCAATCGCATGCGCAACCTCAGAAGCAAGCCGGTTCAGGTTCTGATTTCCGTCCGGCCCGTTCTCACCGATCCACTTCGCACTTCCTGAAGCAGCCGTGTTCAACAGCCCAGTCAGCAACCCGTTCTTGATCCCCTGCTCCACGCTCGTGCCCTGGATCGCCGAGTGAACGATGCTTGCCGACACGCCATTGACCAGGTTGCGCTGCAGCACCTGCGTCCACCCCACGGTGGTCCCATCCGCCAGCGTCGTTCCGACATTGGCTGCCGTATATCCCTCCATGCCCAGCCCGATGTTCAGCCCCTGCAGCACCCCCGCAGTCGCCATCGCGGTCACGATGCTCTTGACGCCCTGCTTGGACGTCAGCTCCTTTATCACCTTGCCGATGTCGCCGTTGTTGTTGATCAGGCCCACCGCCGCTTGCGAGGCGATGCTCGACACCGCCGCACTGACGGCCGCGTTGGCCACTGTCGCGGTCGCACCGCTCAAGCCGCTGCTCGCTGCGGCACCCACCCCACTGGCCACGCCCCACGTCAGCACCGCCACCACGATCGCCACCACCGCCCCACCGGCCTGCGTCAGGCTGCCTTGCTTTTCCGCCCACTCCCGCTGCGCCAGCGGCACGCTTTGCCAGTCGATCTGCAGCTTGTTGAGCGCGGCATCGTTCTGCACCTGCTCCAGCCAGCCCATGCCGGGTTGGTTGCGCTGAACGGCCAGCACCTGCTCCAGGGTCTGCTGCGCGGCGGCTCCGTTCTGCTCCTTGACCGGCTTCTGGCCCCACTCCACGTTCACCTTGGGCGTGTCCAGCTGCAGGCCGGCGCTGTCGATGCGCGTGTAGTTCGCGCTCTCTTCATACGAGCCGGTCTCGCGGGTGCGCTGGTACAGCGGGTCGCTCTCGCCGCGCTTCTGGCTCACCTCTCTGGCGGTCTTGACCAGCGCCATCTTCAGCTCGCCGTTCACGGCGCTCAGCGTGACTTTTTCTTCCGCGCGAATCTGAGCTGCCGCCAGCGTCAGGTCGCCCTCGGTCGCCTCGAGCTTGACGTTCTTGCCGCTGAGCGTGGTCGGTGCGAGCGTGGTCTCGTACACGCGGTCGGTCACGTTCGACTTGCCGTTCATGCCCGTGCCTGTGCGCGTGGGCATGCCAGTCGTGCCGATGGATTGCCTGGAGGTCTTGGTGCCGCTTTCGATGCTCGATTCGTTCAGGCCGCTCAGCATGCGCACTTTGCCGCCCTTGACGTACAAGTCTTCGCCCGCGCCCAGGTGGCTTGCGAAGACGGTGACCTCCTCGTCTCCAATGACGGTGAGGTTCTCCCCGGCGGTGATGTTGGATGCGCGCTGCGTCTGGCTCGACACCGCCGCATGCTGCTGCAGCACGCGCTTGCGGTCGATGTTCGAATCGGTGAGTTTGGGGACGAACAGGCCCTTGGTGGTGCGCTTGGTGTCCACGCTGCTGGACGTGCTGTCCGTCGCGGACACGATGTTCACGCGGCGCTTGGCTTTGATGAGTGCGTTCTTCTGCGCTTCTATGTCGCTGCCCACCACGTTGATGTCGCCGTCAGCAAAGAGCCCGACCGATCGGCCCGACAAGCGGCTGGCGATGCTGGTGGTGGACTCTTCTTCGCTGTCGGTGGTGGTCGTGGTGGTTTTGAGGGTGCGTTTTTTCTTGTCCTGGCGCTGGTCTGCCGTCGAGCGGGTTTCTTCACCCGCAAAGATGTTGATGTCGCCCGCCGCCGTGAGGCCCAGCACACCCGGCCCCGCCGCGATGCGCGAGGCCCGCACGTTGATGTCGCCGCCCAGCGCATTGAGCAGCACCGTGCCGTTGCCGGTGATGGTGCTGCCGGTCTCCTTGCTGGACGCCTCGCGATACGTCCTTTTCTCCCCCACGACAGCCATGCGGCTCGCCTCGGTGACCGTGCCCAGGTTGATGCTCTTCTTCGCAGTGACAGAGGTGAAGCTGTCCTTGCCCGTGTTCGACAGCACGCCGCCGATCAGGTTGACGTTGTTGCCCGCGTTGACCATCAGCGAGCCGCCCGGGTTGCTCACGTACACCCCGGCCACCCGGTCGATGTTGGTCCTGCTCGCAAACAGCCCGTCCTGCGTGCGGGTGGTGGTCTCGATGTTGACGTCGCGGTCGGCCTTCAAGACCGCGGAGTCTTCGGCCGTGATGCGACCGCCGGTGTTGTTGATGTCCTTCCTGGCATGCACATCGACGTCGCCGCCCGCGATGCGCCCGCCCAGGTTGTTGACGTTGTCCTTGTCGATCTTCACCAGCGTGCGCCCGGCGACGGTGCCGGTGTTCGCCAGGTCGCCCGTGCCTTCGATGAAGGTGGCGTCGGCGCTCAGCAGCGCCCCTGAGCCGTCGATGTCGCCGGGCCGCACGCGCACGTACAACTGCGGCGCCAGCACGCTCTGGGTGCTGCCGTCGGGCAGCGTCACCGTCTGCTCGACCAGCCACACGATGTCGCTGGTCAGTTGCGCCATCTGGGCCGCTGTCAGCGCGATGCCGGGGCGCAGGCCGTACTGCTTGGCGAAGGTGGCGCCGCTGTTCATCAAGGCGGTGTATTGCGCCTCGTCGTTGGTGTGGCTGCCCAGGTAGCCGTAGCCGGTGAGCTGGGCCACCTGTTCGCGAATGAGCTTCTGCTCGTAGAAGCCGTCGCCCAGGCGCTTGAGGGTGGTGTTGGGGTCGAGCCCGAGGTTGCTCAGAAGGTAGTCGCTGCTCAGCCAGGCGCGGTAGTTCGCAAAGCGAGGATCGGTCTCTACCAGGTAGCCGCGCGGGCCGCTGTTCAGGTTGAACAGGCTGGCCTGGGGAACGGCCGTGCGTGGGGTGCTGGTGCGCACGACCATGGGGATGGTCTGGCTGGTGCTGGCACTGGCGTTGCTCTTGTCGCCGACGGCTTCGCCGGCCTTGCGCCCGCCAGGCTGCACGACCATGCCCACATTGGCCGGCACTTCGACGATGGTGACGACGCCCTGGCCACCGTTTGCGCCGCCGGGAGAGCTGCCCGCGTCGTAACCCCGGGTGGCGTTGAGGTTGCCGGTTTTGACATAGGCGCCGACGTCCTTGCTTACTCGGGTGACGGGCTCGATGACGTCCGGTTCCCGCTTGGATGCACGCCATTGCACGATGGAACCGGTGTGCGTCGTGACCTCGCCCTGCAAGGCCTCGTTGCCGATGCCGGGTGCCGTCAGCGTTGCGCCAGCGGTGATGCGGCTGTTGCGGTTCACGCCGACGCCGTTGAGCGTCATGTCTCCACCGGCGGCGATGACGGCGGGGTCGGCATCGACTGCTGTGTCGGTCGTGGTGGCAACGGTCTTGTCCCAGAGGCCCCAGATGTGGCCGTTGGCGGCCCTCCAGGGGCCGCCAGGGTCGCGCAGCGTGAGATTGGGTTTGCCTGATTGGTAGGCAATGTCCTCCAGTTGGAAGAAGCGGATGCTTTTCCCATCGATCTTTTCCACACCAACGGTCCGGGTGAACTCCTTTGTGCTGGTCGGCGGGCCCGGCTTGACGTGGGTGTCCACGTTGTTGATCTGCCCCATGGAGATGGTCATGCCGCCCAGCGACTCGATGCGCGCGCTCTCGTTGTTCAGCACGCCGCCGCTCTCCGTGGCTTGGCGGTTCGCGTCGAGCTCGCGGCCGATGTTCAGGGCCTTGGGGGCTGCGCCGCCGCTGAAGATGAGCGCGTGCTCGCGGTTGTTGACGGTGCCCGCGCCAATGTTCAGCGTCTTGCGTGCCGCAATGGTGGCGGCCCTGGTCACGCCGTCGATGGTCTCGGCCTGGTTGTTGAGCGTGCCGGCCGCCACGGACACGGCATCGCCGTAGATGCGGCCCGTGCCGATGTTGTTCAGCGTGCCCGCGTCGATCTGCGTCGCACCCTGGCTGTCGATCAGCCCTCGGTTGACAAGCACCTTGGTGGCGCTCACCACGGTGTCCTTGCCCGACATTTCCGCGCCGGCATTGTTGTCGATGCTGTCGCCTTCCACCCTGAGCGTGCGGCCCGCGGAGAGCTTGGCGTTGTTGGTGAACTTGCCGCTGGTCTTGTAGGTCAGGTTGCCGCTGGCGCCGAGCTGCTGGTTGTTCGTGACGTCTTCTCCCAGCGCAATGCCCAGGTCGTTGGCCGAGGCGATGCGGCCGTCGCCGCTGAAGGACTTGGCCTCGATGAAGACGCCCCCGACACCCTTTGTCACTGTGCCGTCCGCGTCGAGCGCAGAGGGTTGGCCGCCCATGAGCACGCCATTGGTGTTGGTGACAGACAGGGTTCTGCCGGCGGGGTTGGCCGCGTTCGGGTCCTTGATGCGCAGCGTTTCCACGGCGGACATTCGTCCCGCCGTGTTGTTCACGCTCGCGCTGCTGGTGACGGTGACGTTTCTGCCCTCGATGCCTTGCTGCGCATCCGACGTGTCTGTGTTGACGACGCTGGCGGCGTCGAGCATGGCGCTTGCACCCGAGCGGATCAATCCGCCCTTGTTGCCGATCGTTCCGGCGCCTGCGTTCAGGCGCAGATCGCCAGCGGCCACCGTCTGGCCGCCGGCGTTGTCGTAACTGGCACCGTGGGTGTCGATGGTCACCGTGGAGCGCCCGATCACCTCGCCCCCGGCCGTGTTGGTGAAGGCCTGTGTGTCGGCGCTCAGCGCCCCCTTCGATGCGATGACGCCCGCGCTGTTCTCGACCTTGCCCGTCTTCAAGGTGAGCGGGCCTGCGCTGACGATGCCGCCGGCCTTGTCTTCAGGCAGGGCTTTGTAGTTGGCCGCGTGGGTGTTGGTCAGTGTTTCGCGGTTGGTGTCGATGTGCAATGCACCGCCGGACTGGATCAGCCCCGCGTCGTTGTTCAATGCACCCGAGCGCAGCGTGACGGGCCCCGCGGCTGACATCGTTCCCTTGGTGCTGTTGTCCAGCGCGCCGCCGCGGGTGTTCACCGACAGCGCGCTGCCCAGAATCTTGCCGCCTCGGTTGCTCAGCGAGCCGGCGTCGATGGTGATCTGGCCGGCGTGGGTCTGGCCGTGGTCTTGATCGAAGCTGCGGGCCACGTCCACTACCAGCGCGCCGTTGCCGGTGATGTGCCCGCTCTTTCCGGCGTAGCTGCCGCCGGCAAGGCGCAAGGTGCCCGCGCCCGCGTGCTCGATCTTGCCGCTCGCATTGCCGAGCGTGGCCGCGCTCAGGGTCAGATCCTGGCTGTTGCTGGCGATGCGCCCGCCGTCATTGTTCAAGGCGCCGGAGACGGCCAGCACGGTGGCCGCTTCGGCGCCCGTCTGCACGATATCGCCGGAGCGGTTGTTGCTGAGGTTGGCGACCTTCAGGTTCAGCCGGCCCGCAGTGAGCATGCCGGCGTCGTTGACCCAGGTTTGCGCGGGCTGTGCATTGGCTGTGATGCTCAGGGTGCCGGGCGTGACGACCCTGGCCTTGTCGCTGGTGCGCACATCGCCCTGCGTCGCCGTGAGGGCGATGTTCGCCGCGTGGGTCTGGCTGCCCGATATATCGACGCTTGCCGCGTCGAAGACCGCATTGCCAGCCGCCAGGTTCACGCCGTTGGCGGCCAGCGCGCCGGAAGCGGTTACCCGCAACTCGCCCACACCCCCCAGCGTTCCATCACTGCCCACCCCCGCCCCCAGCACACCGGTGCTGCCCGACGCCACGCTCCCCGCCGCGATGGTGGTGTTGCGGCCCGCCGTGATGCTGCCGCCGTTCACCAGCGCACCGCCGAGCCGCAGATCGACGTCGTTTGCGCCTCGCAGGCTGCCGCCATTGCTGCTGCTGAATGTGCCGGCCTCGATGCGCAAATCGGTGGCGGCGCCGACCGCGCCGTCGCCCTGGTTCAGCGCGCCTGCGACGCTCAGCCGCGCCGCGCCCTGTGCCGACTGAACGCTGCCCTTCATGCCGTTGTTCAGCGATGCAGCCTTCAGTGCGACGTTGCTGTTCGCAAGCAAGGTGCCGGCGGTGTTGTCGACCGCACCCGCGACGTCTGCGCTCAGCGCCCCCACGGCCGAGACCGTGCCGCGCGTGTTGTCGGCCTTGCCGGCCACCGTCAGGTGCGTGTCGCTGGCGCTGGCGAGCGTGCCGCCGACGTTGATCAGGTCGCCGCTGGTGTGGATCTTCACGCTGCCCGCGCGCAAGGTACCGCCGCTGTTGTCGAGCCGTCCCACGTCGGCACTGAAGCTGTGGCTGACGTTCAGCGTGCCGCCCGCGTTGCTGAATTTGGGTCCGGTGACGGCCAGCGTCACGACGTTCAGCGTGCCGCCCGCGTTGTCGATTTGCGGCGTGTTCAGCGTGATGGGGCCGCCTGCGTAAATGCGGCCTGCGTCGTTGGAAATGGTGCCGCCCGCGGTAATGGCGCCCGGTGCGGGCGGGGTGTAGGTGGCGGGCGTGAATGTGTTTTCGCTTGCGGCGCTGCCGCTGCTGCTGCCTGTTGCGGACGATGTCGCTGTGCCTGGGCTGCTCGATGGGCTTGCCGGGCTCGCTGGGTTCGTGCTTCCAGAATTTGCCGGGCCCGCACCTGCACTCACAGCCTCCGCACCGATCACCCCACCACGCGTGTTGCTCAACACGGCCGAGCCGATCGTCAGCCCCGCCATGCCGGTCTGGCGGATCGTGCCGCCGCGGTTGTCGATGTCGCCGGGCGTGCTCAGCTGCAGGCTCGGGCCTTCGATGGTGCCGATGTTTTCAAGGCGGCCCGCCGCGGTCACGACCAGCCCGCCCGCGCCGGCGCCGATGCTGCCCGCGTTGCGCACGCCCAGCCCGGCTTCGGTGCCGATCAGGTTGATCTTGTGGGCGTACATGCCGCCCAGCGCGGCCACGTCGAGCGCGAAGCCCGGCGCGGCACCGTTTGCCGCGACGGGTGTGGCCTGGCCGTGATCGGCCGAGACCTGGTTGGCCCCCGTCACCACCTTCAGTTCGCTGGCCCAGATGCCGGCATTGACCTGCACGGCACGCGCCAGGATGGCTGCGTAGTCGGTCCTGCTCAGGTCCAGGCCGGCGCCTTCGATGGTGACGGTGCCGCCGCGAACCAGAAAGCTGTCGAGCTGGCCTGCCGCGTTTAACTGCGGCACCCCGGTGGTCAGCGTCGCGCGGCTCGCGTTGATGAAGCCGCCGCCGCTCACGCTGATGCCCGCGGGGTTCGCAATGATCACTTCGGCGCGCTGCCCGCCCACCTCGACATAACCGCGCAACTGGCTGGGCACGCCGCCGTTGACTTCGTTGAGGATGATGCGTGCCGGGCCTCTGGCCAGGAAGGGGTTGCCCTGAACGAAGCCACCGAGCTGCGTCTGCACATTCGTCCGGCTGTTGTTCAGGATGGCGCCGTTCGCGCCCACGCTGAACTGCTGGTACACGTTGCGCGAGACACCCGCCGCGGAAGGCGTCTGAATGTTGATCAGCGGCACGCCGTTGGGCGCGGTCAACACGATGGGGCGCTGCGTGCCGGGCACGTTGGGGGCACCGGCGATCTGGGCCTGCCCGGGCATCGCGACCAGAACGCCGAACAGCGCGGCGGCAGCCATGGGAGCAAGGGGCGATGCAGCCGCTGTACCCACAGTTGCCGGTGTTCCCGGTGTTCCCACTGTCCCCGGTGTCGCGCCGCTGGCCTTGCCCGCGCTCCTGGCGGTCTCCTGAACCACCATGCGCATGCCGCGGGCAGCGTTGAAGACGATGCGGTGAAGATGCTTGTTCATTTCTTTTTTTCTCCCTGGGCGCCGGACCGCCGGCGCGCGAACCGGGCCGGTGCGTGCATCGCGATGCGACGACGCCCCGGCCCTTCAAGTCACGACATCAGCTGCAGCGGAACTTGGCGATGCCCGTGTAGCGCGCACCGCTGGGCAGGGTTGCGACGTAGCCCGCCGCAAGCACGAAAGCCTTGTCGCCGTGGCCGCCCAATCCAATGGCAGCACCGCTGCCGCCGCTGAAGAAGCGCCCAGTGATCGACGTGACGGTCACCGAAGCGACCTTGGCGTCTAGCTTCACTGTCTCCGCGGCACCGCCCACGGACACAGTGACCGCGCCACCGACCACCGCGCCGTCGCGGTCGAAGGCCAGGGTTGCGGCACCGCCGGCCGAGCCGCTGTCCGCGGCCGTGCCGCTGCCGCCGCCCACATAGGTCGGCACGGTGAAGGCACCCTGGTCGCAACTGGTGGAGCGCGGCGTGGGCATGGCTGCCAGCGCGTTCAGGGCGATGTAGTGGTAGGCGCGGTTGTCCTTGCCGGTCAGCATTTCGGCGCCCGAGCCTCGCGTGACCGTGCCGGCCACCCAACGCCCGAGCGCGAAGTTGGCGTCGCCGCTGATTTCCCTGGTGGCGCTCTGGCCGGTCAGCGTGATGTCGCTCAGCCGCGTCATGGCGCCGCTGGGCGCCTGCTCGCTGGCGGACAGCACGCCGAACGACTGCTCGCCCGCACCCAGCAGTTGGAAGCGCGCGCGTTCGGTGCGCACGAAGGCCGCCGACACGGAGCCGGAGTTGGTCGCAGCGGAAGGCGCGGGTTGGCTTTGGGCAACGGGCGCAACGCCGGCAGGCGCGCCGCCACCGCTGTTGCCGCCACCGCCGCACGCCTGAAGAAGTGCAAGTGACAGCAACGAAAGGGAGAGAAGAATCTTGTTGTTCATGAGTTGTGACCGACTGACTGACAGATGGGTTGATTGACTGATCGATTGATCGATTGAATGAATGCGTGAACGGGGTGATGTCTGCTGCTGGTGGGTGTGGTCCTCCTCAAAAGCTGAAATTCAGGTTGAAGCCCGCGGTGACCTTCGCCGTGCGGTAGCCCTGCGGCTTGCTCACCGGCGCCCCCACGAACAGGTCGCAGTTCAAGCCGCCCCACGTACCGCGCACGCCGATCACCGCGCCGGCCAGGTGGTTGCCCAGCAGCAGCGCAACCGGCCTGCCGCCCACACGGCCGTAGTCGATGCCCGCATACGCCTCCGCGCCGCTCTGGCCCAGGGCCCAGCCGAGCTCGTTGCGCAACAGCCAGCCGCGCTCGCCGAGCAAGGCGGCCTCGCCGTCGAAACCGCGCACGGTGTAGCGCCCGCCGATGGCGAACTGGTCTTGCGCGATGAGGCGGCTGCGGTTCCACTGCGCGCGCCAGAGGGCGACGTAGCGAAGCTGCTGCGCGGCGATCTTGAAAGGTGCGTTCAGGGCCAGCTCGGCCGTCATGAGGCGCAAGCGGCTGGTGCCTTCGCCGAAGGCTTCTTCGGGCGCGCGCAATGCACCGAAGGCGCCGGTGCCGCGCCGGTAGGCCAGCGTGCCGTCCAGCGTGGCCTGCGCAATGAATTCCCGGTGGCTCAGGCTGGCCTCCCAGCCGCCGACCACGCGGTGCTGGATCTCGACCTCGGTGTCGTCGGCCACGCTGCGCGACTCGCGGCGAAACGCGCGAACGGCGACGGTGGTCTTGCGGTGCTGGTCGCGGTAGACGAGCCGCGACAGCCGCAGCTCGGCGTTGTTGGCCTTGCCGGCGTAGATGTAGTTCTGGTGGAGCCCCACCACGGTCTGGCTGTAGTGGCTGTTCGATGCGGTCAAGCCCAGCAGCCAGTAGCCCCACGGCAGCGAGTAGTGGGCCGTTTGCCCTTCGGTGCCGCGGCGCGGGTTGCCGATGAAGCGCTTGTCGACGCTGTGGTTCGCGTTGACGTAGAACAGGTCGTTCAGCCCGAAGAGGTTGTCGGCCGACACAGTGGCGCCGGCCTGGTGCTTGCCGGTGGCCTGGGTGCCGCTGTCGTCGAGGCTCAAGGTGCCACGCAGCATGCGCGGCTGCGTGTACTTGACGACCAGGTCGCTGTCGCCCGGACGCGCACCGGCTGCGGGCGACGGTTCGATCTGAATGTCGGTGTCCGCCGTGGGCGCGCGCTTGAGGTTTTCCAGGCCTTGCTCGATGTCGCGCAGGTTGAGCAGGTCGCCGGGGTTCGCGGGTATCGCGCTTGCCAGCAGCGCCTGGTTGCGGCCGAAGCGGCTGCTCGATTCAGGCGTGGCGCGAATGGCTGCGATGCGGCCCGCCACGAGGGTCAGCGTGAGCGTTCCGGCGCCCAGCTCCTGAGGTGCGGCCAGCACGCGGCTGGTGACGTAGCCGCGCGCAATCAGGCGCTGCTGCAGGCGCGACAACACGACGTTGACGCCCTGGGTGCCAAGGCAGCGGCCCAGCGGATCGTCGTTCGACGCGGGGCCCGCGGCTGCGTCCAGCAGCCACTGAAAGTCTTGCGCGTGCTCGCCTGCCAGCACAAGGCGATCGATTCGGAAGCACGGCGTTTCGGTGGCGGGCAGGCGGCCTGCATCGGCCTTGGGTGCCTCGGGCAGGCGGCTGTCGACCGCGGGCTCCTGCTGCTCGCGCAAGGCGCGCCCGCGCTCCTGCTGACGCAACTGCTCGACGAAAGGGTCGGGTGCCGAAGGATGGGCTTGTGCCGAGGCATCGACCCGCGCCAGCGACAGCAGGCAAGTCGCGGACACGGCGCGCAGCCATGGCCGAGGGCGAGAACGACACAAGGGAGGCACCAGAGGCATGGGGGTCCGAACGAGGCGAAGGGCAGGCTGCGAGGGAGGCCGCAACAGAGGCCAAAAGGAAGGCCGAAGGAAGGCCGAAGGAAGGCCAAAGGAAGGCCAAAGGAAGGCCGAAAGCGCCCGATTTCTAACCCGTGAAACACCCGTCAACAGTTGTCTTATTGCGACCGAAAAATCTTTTGATTAGTTTTGTTGAATACCGCACAAAACGCAACTTAATTGCATTAACTACCGTAAATAACTCGCATTGGAAATAACAAATAGACGGGTGCTTTGTGCTGCCCGCCGAGGCAAGAAACAATCAAAAACTCATGCTTTTCCTACCACTCCATTGCGCGCCCTCTTGCAACGACCGCGCGTGCGAGAGAAAGATCGACTCATGGACGGGCTAGCGCTTTCACGCGCTGAACGCCGACGTGCTGACGGCGCGGGAAGTGCGGGAAGTGCGGGAAGTGCGCGAGGTGTGGGCGGTGCGCGACGTGGCGCTGTTCAACGCCTGCGAGATGCAGGGAGCGTCAGCGCTGAAGAAGGACGTGGCGTATTCGCACATCCGCCAGGGCTTTCCGGAGATGCTCGACCAGATCCTGGTGAGCGGGGAGTTCGTCGCGTCCAGCCGGCAGAGCCTGGGGAACGTGCGAAGGGTCGATTACTTCAACGACCACCTGCATGAGGGGCGCGATCGTTCGCGATCGGACCATGGTTTTGTGCGTGCGCTGTCGAGGCTGCGCACGGACTGAAGCTTTGAATTGCTCCCTCCCCTTCCGGGGGAGGGCTGGGGTGGGGGCACGCGGCTTTCGAACAGGCGCTGCTTCGTTGCCAGCGCCGCTTGCCCCCATCCCAGCCTTCCCCCGGGAGGGGAAGGGGCAAGACCGGATCATTCGCGGTCCCGCTTTCTGAATTGCTCCCTCCCCTTCCGGGGGAGGACTGGGGTGGGGGCATGCGGCTTTCGAACAGGCGCTGCTTCGTTGCCAGCGCCGCTTGCCCCCATCCCGGCCTTCCCCCAAAGGGGGAAGGAGCAAGACCGGATCATTCGCGGTCCCGCTCTGTGAATTTCTCCCTCCCCTTCCGGGGGAGGGCTGGGGTGGGGGCACGCGGCTTTCGAACAGGCGCTGCTTCGTCGCCAGCGCCGCTTGCCCCCATCCCAGCCTTCCCCCAAAGGGGGAAGGAGCAAGACAAGAACTCGCGCTGTGCCCTGTGCCCCCAGCCCGGCTCAGCGCGCCATTCGCTTGCCGGTCTGCTTGTCGAACAGGTGCACGCTCTCGGCGTCGATGGCCAGGCGCACCATCTCGTCGGGGCGTGCATCGACACGGCCGTGCACCGCCAGCACCAGCCGAGCCTCGCCCACCTGCACCAGCAGCTCGGTTTCGGCGCCCGTGGGTTCGACCACGATCACCTTGGCCTCCACGCCCTGCGAGCCGCCGCCCAGCGTCATGTCGCCCGGGCGAATGCCGTAGTGCACCGCCTGCCCGTCGGGCGCGGGTGTACCCGCCGGCACCGGCCAGCGCGCGCCTTGCGACTCGACCCAGCAGTCGCCGCCCGCGCGCCGCACCGTGCCCTCGATGACGTTCATCGACGGCGAGCCGATGAACTGCGCCACGAACAGGTTGTCGGGCCGGTCGTACAAGTCGAGCGGCGTGCCGATCTGCTCGATGATGCCGTCGTGCATCACCACGATGCGGTCGGCCATGGTCATGGCCTCGATCTGGTCGTGCGTCACGTACACGGTGGTGGTCTTCAGCCGCTGATGCAGCGACTTGATTTCGGCGCGCATCGCCACGCGCAGCTTGGCGTCCAGGTTGGACAGCGGCTCGTCGAACAGGAACACCTTCGGGTCGCGCACGATGGCGCGGCCCATGGCCACGCGCTGGCGCTGGCCGCCCGACAGTTCACGCGGATAGCGGCCCAGCAGCGGGTCGAGGTTGAGGATCTTCGCTGCGCGCATCACGCGCTCTTCGGTCACCGACTTCTCGGCGCTGCGCAGGCGCAGGCTGAAGCCCATGTTCTCGCCCACCGTCATGTGCGGGTAGAGCGCGTAGCTCTGGAACACCATGGCGATGTCGCGGTCCTTCGACTCGAGGTCGTTCACCACGCGCCCGTCGATCATGATCTCGCCGCCGCTGATGTCCTCCAGGCCCGCGAGCATGCGCAGCAGGGTCGACTTGCCGCAGCCCGAAGGCCCGACCAGCACCACGAATTCGCCGTCGGCGATGTCGAAGCCCAGCCCCTTGAGGATCTGGACCTTGCCGAAGGATTTCTGGATATTGCGAAAGGATACGGATGCCATCTTGTGGTCCCTGGGTTCGTCAGCTCTTCACGGCGCCGGCCGTCAGGCCGCCCACCATGTAGCGCTTGAAGGTGTAGTAGATCGCCGCGGGCGGCAGTGCGTAGATCAGGCCCGTGGCCATCAGCAGCTCCCACGGCGAATCGTCGGCCGACAGAAAGTTGCCCAGTGCCACCGCCAGCGTCACGCTCTTGTCGTTGGACAGCAGCAAGAAGGCATAGAGGTATTCGTTCCACGCCAGCAGCAGCGAATAGGTGCCCACCGCCACCAGCGACGGCACCATCAGCGGCAGGTACACCAAGCGAAACAGCTGCAGCGGCGAGGCGCCGTCCATGCGCGCGGCTTCGTCGAGCTCGTAGGGCAGCTTGTCGGAGGCCTGCTTGAGCACCCAGATGCAGTAAGGCGAGGCGATGGTCACCATGGCCAGAATGAGCGCCCACTGGCTGTTGAGCAGCCCGTAGTTGCCCATGGTCTTGTACATCGGCACGGCCAGGAAGGCGGCCGGAATGAAGTACGTGAACAGCGCCAGGTTCATCACCGTGCGCCCGCCGCGCACGCGCAGCCGGCTGATGGCGAACGCGGCCGTGGTGGCCACGAAGAGCGTGATCACGCCCACCGACAGCGCAATGACCAGCGAGTTCCACAGCTGGAGCCAGAAGTGGTCGAGGTAGAAGTGCTTCTGGTGAAACACGGTGCTGAAGTTGGCCAGCGTCGGGTGCGTGGGCCACAGGTGGCCGGAGGTGGCCGAGTCCTTGCTCGAGAACGCGAACAGGGCCATGTGATAGACCGGAATCAGCGTCCACAGCAGCACCGGAATGCCGATGAGCAGCAGCTTGGCCTCGGTGGCGACGGCCTTGGGGGTCCAGCGCTTCATGTCGCCCTCCGACGAGCCGCCGCCAGAAGGACAAACACCCCCCCGGCGGGCAGCGAATACACGAAGTGATGAGCGTGGGGGTTCATTTCGACAGCCTCTTCATCATGAAGTACACGAGCGGCAATATCAGGGGCAGCGCCACCACGATGGACGCCATCGACAGGTCGACCTGGTCCAGCCGCAGATACCGGATGCCCAGCGTGGCGAGCACGTGCGTCAGGTCGGCGGGGCCGCCACCGGTCAGCAGGTACACGCTGTTGAAGTCGCCCAGCGTCCAGATCATCGAAAGAATGAGCGACGTGATGTAGAGCGTCTTGAGCGCGGGCCAGCTCACGAAGCGGAATTTTTGCCACGACGAGGCGCCGTCGACCGATGCGGCCTCGTACTGCTCGGTGGGAATGGCCAGCCGGCCGGCCACCAGAATCAGCGTCCAGAACGGCAGCGACTTCCACACGTGCACCAGCATCGCGAAGCCCAGCGCCAGCGTCGGGTCGTTCAGCCAGTTGGGGCCGTCCGCGCCGGTCAGGCGGAAGATGGTGGTGTTGATCACGCCCCACTCGGGGTTGAGCATGAAGCGGAACGAAAGAATGGTGGGGATCGACGGCATCGCCCAGGGCAGGATGAAGATCGCCGAGACGATCTTGATCCACCAGCGCGAGGTGACGAAGAAGCCCGACAGCACCAGCGCCACCAGCATCTTGATGTTGATGGCCACGACCAGGAACACGGCCGTGTTGATGACGGAGCGGAAGAAGATCGGGTCTTCGACCAGCTTCACGTAGCTCTGCGGATGGCGGGCGAGCCACAGCCCGTAGCCCACCGGGTAGAGCACGAACACCACGAACACCAGCAGGTAGGGCACGACCATCACCGCGCCCCAGAACTGCCAGCGCGCGTGGCGCGCACCCAGGTTGGCAACAGGCGCCGCGGTGGTCGCGGCGTCGGCGGAAGCGGTGGCGGTCGAGCTCATGGCGTCGTCTGCTGTGCGTTGGTGGGGCGCGCCGCGCTTACTGCGCGGCCACCGTCTTGATGCGCGCGATCATCTCGTCCACCGCCTTGTCCACCGGCAGCTTGTCGGTGACGATGCGGCTCATGGCCTTGGCCCACACGTTCTCGTTGTTGATCACGGTGAAGCGGTAGTTCTTGGTGAACTCGAAGGTCACGGTGCCGGCGGCGTACTGGTTGAACACCGACTTGCGATGCGAATCGGCCTGCCAGAACGGGCTGGCCTGTCCGGTCTTGGTGACCGGGAACCAGCGGCCCAGCGAACCCTCCACGTACGGCGTGAGGTTTTCCTCCTGCAGCAGGAAGGACACGAACTCCTTGGCGCGCGCCTTGTTCTTGCCGTCCTTGAACACCACGCCGGTCTTCACCGCGGTGCGGTAGACCATCTTGGTGCCGTCGGGCTTGGCGGGGAAACCGGCCGTGCGGATGCGCTCGGTGTAGTTCTTGCGCGCTTCCTCACGCTGCTCCGGCGTGAGCGTGGCGTTGTTGGAGTCGTCGAGCCACTTGGCCGGCAGCGAGATGGTCGCGTTGTGCGTCATCACGGTCGTCTTGTTGTGGAAGGCGACGTTGTTGTCCGGGTCCTTCCAGCTGGTGGACGAAGGCGGCGTGCAGCCCGTGAGGTAGGGCTTGGTGTAGTCGGTCATGGCGGCGATGAGGCCGGTGCGCACCTTGGGGTCGTCCACCAGCAGCTTGCCGTTGTCGTCGACCAGCTTGACGTTGTAGGCGTCCATGAAGGTCAGGAACGAATAGAACGCGTCGCTCGAGTCCACGCCCATCGGCATGCCGATACCGAAGGTGCGCTTGCCGCTCGCCTTGCGGCTGGCGGGTTGCACCTTTTCGCACCAGAAGGGCCAGTACTCCTTCCACGTGGTGGGGATGTCGGACTCCTTGAAGCCGGCCTCCGTGAGCATGTCGAGCCAGTACTCGATGTGCATGGTCTGCTGCTTGATCGGGAAGGCGTAGTAGGCCTTCTTCTTCGTCTGGTCGTTGTAGAGGAAGGTGGTCTCGATGGTGTTGGGCGCGAAGCGGTCCTTCATGGGCGTGAGCACGCTGCCGATGTCTTCGAGCTTGCCGTCGAACGCCCACTTGCCGGTGACCTGAAAGTCGTACACGTCGGCGTAGGCCACGTCGGGCGGGCTGCCGGAGTCGAGCGCGGACACGGTCTTGGGGATCATGTCCTGCACCGGGTACTGCGACAGCTCGACCTTCACGTCCTTGTGTTTTTCCTCGAACTTCTTGATGGCGGCGAACAGCGCGTCGTCCTCCGCCTTGTAGAAGCCCTTGACCCACCAGACGGTGAGCTTTTCTTGCGCGGCGGCATTGCCCGAGGCAATGAGGCCCAGCGCGACCAGCGTCGGCGCAATGAGCGATTTGACGAGTTTCATGGTTTGTCTCCTTCTCTTCTCTGGTGGAATTGGCTCGACGGGCGAGCGTAGGTTGAAAGAACCGGATGCGAACTGCGGGCAAACGCGCAGACCGACTTGAAACGGGGGGCGGCGCGGCTAACTGGCCTTGAGCCTGGGCGGTGGCCGGCTCAGGCGCGGCAGGCGTCGTCGGGAACCGAGCACATCCTCGATGTCCTGGCGCGCGCCCTCGATGAGCCGGATGATCGCCAGCTCCGCCTTGGACGGGTCGTGTGCAATCACCGCGTCGAGCACCGCGCGGTGCAGGGGCAGCGACAGCGCGGGGCCGTCGGGCTTGGTGGTGGAAATTTCGAAGCTGGTGCGCAGCAGCGCATTGAGCACCTTGCTCATCTGCGAAATCATGCGGTTGCCGGCGGCGCTGAGCAGGCCGTTGTGAAAGCGCAGGTCGAAGGTGACGTAGTCGCCGCCGTTTTCCACGGCTTCTTTCATGCCGGCAAAGGCGCTTTCGATTTCCTCGATGTCCTTGTCGGTGGCGCGCTCTGCCGCCAGGCGCACGGCGGCCGGCTCGACCACGCGGCGCAGGTCCTGCAGGTCGCGCAGAAACTCGGGCGTGAGGCCGGCGCGCGCCTGCCAGGTGATGACGTCGGGGTCGAACCAGTTCCACTTGTCCTTGGGCAGCACGCGCGTGCCCACCTTGGGTCCGGTGACGATGAGGCCCTTGGCCGCGAGCGACTTGATGGCTTCGCGCACCACGGTGCGGCTCACACCGAGCTCTTCGCCGAGGATGGGTTCCGCGGGAATGGACGCACCGATCGCATAGCGTCCCGCCACCACTGCTTCACCGAGCAGTTCGAGCGTTCGACCGTGGATGTTCTTGATCATGTGCGATGCGAAATTTGCTATCTCTGTGCTCGGAAATTCGGGGTGCTCGAGGGCTTGTTCACGCTTATCATATGATGATTGAAACTGACCTTCGGCAGGACAAACCCTGAGCTTTGGGGCTGCTGGAGGCTATAAAACGGAGACACCCCATGAGCCTTCCTCCCCAAAAAAAACCTGGTGAGCTGCGCAGCCAGCAATGGTTCGGCCGCAACGACCGCGACGGTTTCATCTACCGCAGCTGGATGAAAGGCAAGGGCGTGCCGCACGACCAGTTCGACGGTCGCCCGGTCATCGGCATCTGCAATACCTTCAGTGAACTCACGCCGTGCAACTCGCACTTCCGCACGCTCGCGGAGCAGGTGAAGATCGGTGTCTACGAGGCCGGCGGCTTTCCGCTGGAGTTCCCGGTGATGTCGCTCGGCGAGACACTGCTGCGGCCCACCGCCATGCTGTACCGCAACCTTGCAAGCATGGACGTGGAAGAGAGCATTCGCGGCAACCCGCTCGACGGCGTGGTGCTGCTCATGGGCTGCGACAAGACCACCCCTGCCTTGATGATGGGCGCGGCCAGCGTCGACCTGCCGACCATCGGTGTGTCGGGCGGCCCGATGCTTTCGGGCAAGTGGCGCGGGCAGGAGCTGGGCTCTGGCACCGGCGTCTGGCAAATGAGCGAGCAGGTGCGCGCCGGCACGCTCAAGCTGGAAGAATTCTTCGAGGCCGAAAGCTGCATGCACCGCAGCCACGGCCACTGCATGACGATGGGCACGGCCAGCACCATGGCCAGCATGGTCGAGTCGCTGGGCATCGGCCTGCCGGGCAATGCGGCCTACCCTGCCGTGGACGGGCGCCGCAACGTGCTGGCGCGCCAGGCGGGCCGCCGCATCGTGGGCATGGTGCATGAGGACATGAACATGTCGAAGATCCTCACGCGCCAGGCCATCGAGAACGCGATCAAGGTCAACGCGGCCATCGGAGGCTCGACCAACTTCGTGATTCATCTGCTGGCCATTGCGGGCCGCATGGGCGTGGAGCTGACGCTCGACGACTTCGACCGCTTGGCCGCCGACCTGCCCTGCCTGGTCAACCTGCAGCCTTCTGGCCAGTACCTGATGGAAGACTTCTGCTACGCGGGCGGCCTGCCGGTGGTGATCAAGGAGATTGCCGAGCACCTGCACAAGGACGTTCTCACCGTCACCGGCCAGAGCCTGTGGGAGAACGTGAAGGACGCCGAAAACTACGGCCCGCAGGTCATTCGCACGCTGGCGGAGCCCTTCAAGGAGAAGGCCGGCATCTGTGTGCTGCATGGCAATCTGGCGCCCAACGGCGCGATCATCAAGCCCAGCGCGGCCACGCCCGAGCTGCTGGTGCACAAGGGCCGTGCGGTGGTGTTCGAAAGCGCCGAAGACCTGCACAAGCGCATCGACGACGAGAGCCTGGACATCGACGAGCACTGTGTGATGGTGCTGAAGAACTGCGGCCCCAAGGGCTACCCGGGCATGGCCGAGGCGGGCAACATGCCGCTGCCGCCGAAGGTGCTGCGCAAGGGCATCACGGACATGGTGCGCATCAGCGACGCACGCATGAGCGGCACGGCCTATGGCACGGTGGTGTTGCATGTGGCGCCGGAGGCGGCGGCGGGTGGGCCGTTGGCGTTGGTGCAGAACGGCGACATCGTGGAGCTCGATGTGCACAATCGCAAGCTGCATCTGCATGTCAGCGACGAGGTGTTGGCGGAGCGGCGTGCGCAGTGGGTCGCCCCCAAGGCACCGCTCGATTCGGGTTACTGGAAGTTGTACGTCGACACGGTGCTTCAGGCGGACCAGGGGGCCGATCTGGCGTTTCTGCGGGGTCGTCGCGGGGCCTTTGTGCCGCGCGACAATCACTAGTTTTTTTGACGCTCTAGGGTTCATTCGGGGGCATTCAGGGCGCGCGCAGGAGGGCGGGGTACCTTGCTCCGCGAATGTCCCCCGGCCTTCGGGCTACCGCACCTCCTCCTTTGTTTCGCTGCGCAAGGTACCCCACCCTCCTGCGCGTTATACGGAGCAGTCGTTGATCGCGCGATCACCCAGAGCGTGCCCTGGTGCGCAGGGCGTCGGGTACTCCCCGCAGCGAAATAAAGGAGGAGGCCGCAGGCCGGGGGACATTCGCGGAGGGGAGTACCCGGCGGCCTGTGCACCCGCCCTGAACAAAGAGCCCCGAACAACAACTGCACCGAGAAAAATCCGAACACCGAGATGACAAGACTCATAGCCATCGACTGGGGCACAAGCTCCCTGAGAGGCGCCCTGCTGGACAGCAACGGCAAGGTGCTCGAAGAACGCAGCGACGCGCGCGGCATTCTCACCGTGCCCACAGGCGGCTTCCCCGAAGTCTTCGAGACACTGTTCGGCGACTGGATGCGACTTGAAGACACACGCTGCCTCATCTCCGGCATGGCCGGCAGCAAACAGGGTTGGGTCGAGGCGCCGTACTGCGCCTGCCCCGCCGGCCGCGTGGAAGTGGGCCGCAAGATCATCGACATCCCTGCCCTTGCCAGCATGCCCGGAACCCGCATCGCGATCGTGCCCGGCCTGAGCGACGAACACGACGGCGTGCCCGACGTGATGCGCGGCGAAGAAGTGCAAATTTTCGGCGCCATGTCCATCACCGGCCAAGACGACGGCGTCTTCGTGCTGCCCGGCACCCACAACAAATGGGTCACGGCGAAGAAAGGCCGCATCACCGGCTTTCGTACCTCCATGACAGGCGAGTTCTATGCGCTGCTGAGCCAGCACTCGATCCTCGCGCGCACGATGGATGCTTCCGCACCGCTCGACGAAGCCTCGTTCCTCGAAGGCGTCACGCGCGCTGAGAACGGCCACGGCCTGCTGCACAACGCCTTCGGCGCGCGCACGCTCGCGCTGTTCGAACGCATGCCCAGGGAAGAGCTGGCGAGCTACCTTTCGGGGCTGCTGATCGGCGAAGAACTTCGTACCCAATCGCTGCAGGCCGTGGGCGAGGTGGTGCTGATCGGCAGCTCTGCCCTCACCCAGCGCTACACCCTCGCGCTGCGCGCCACCGGCGTCGTCACGCGCACGCTGGGCGCCGAAGCCACCTGGGCCGGACTGCACGCGCTCTCCGGCTTTCTGGACACCGACGACAGGACACCCGCATGACCACCCCCCTGGACAAATTCAACGCCGCCCTGCGCACGCTGCCGCTGGTCGCCATCCTGCGCGGCCTCACGCCCGCCGAGGCCGCCGACGTGGGCGACGCCATCGTCGAGCCCGGCTTCACGCTGCTCGAAGTGCCGCTCAACTCGCCGCAGCCGCTGGAGAGCATCGCGCTGATGCGCCAGCGCTTTCCGCAGGCGCTGGTGGGCGCGGGCACGGTGCTGGGCGCGCAGCAGGTGCGCGAGGTGCATGCGGCCGGCGGCGAGCTGATCGTTTCGCCCAACTTCAATGCCGACGTCATCGCCGAAGCCGCACGGCTCGGCATGGTCTGCCTGCCGGGCGTGATGACGCCGACCGAGGCCTTCGGCGCGCTCGCGGCCGGTGCCACCGGGCTGAAGCTGTTCCCGGCCGAGCTGGCCTCGCCGGCCGTGGTGAAGGCACTGCTGGCCGTGCTGCCGGCCGGCACGCCGGTGATGCCCGTGGGTGGCATCACGCCCGCGAACATGGCCGAATGGCGCGCAGGTGGCGCGGCCGGGTTCGGCATCGGCTCGGCGCTGTACAAGCCGGGCAAGCAAGCCGCGTCGGTGCGCGAGGACGCGCGCAAATTCATTGCGGCCTGGCAAGGCCTCACGCTCGCCTGAGCCGCAACCCATCGATAAAAAAAGGAGACCTACACGATGTCCGCTGAATCCGACTACGCCAGCCCCGCCGTTCGCAAGCTGCGCGAAGACCTGGCCCTCGCACTGCGCGCAGCCGCCCACCACGGGCTGTCCGAAGGCGTGTGCAACCACTTCAGCGTGATGCTGCCGGGCGCGCAAGACCGCTACCTCATCAACCCGCGCGGGCTGCACTGGAGCGAGATCGGCGCCGACGACATCGTGCTGATCGACGTGCGCGGCGAGGTGCTGGCCGGGCGCCACCGGGTGGAGCCCACGGCCCTGTTCATTCACGGCGCGGTGCACCGGCTCACCGGCCATGCGGTCGTGCTGCATTGCCACATGCCCTATGCCACCGCGCTCACGCTCACGGTCGACCGCGCACTGGACCCGACCGCGAGCCAGAACGCGATGCGCTACATGAACCGCATTGCCATCGACGCCGAGTACAACGGCCTTGCGCTCGACGATGCCGAAGGCGAGCGCATTGCGCGCGCCATGGCCGGCAAGGACGTGGCCTTTCTTGCGAACCACGGCGTGATCGTGGCGGGCGGCACCATCGCGCATGCCTACGACGACCTGTACTACCTGGAGCGCGCCTGTCTGCACCAGGTGATTGCGCAGTCGACCGGGCGCCCGCTGGTGCCGGTCAACGCCACGCTGGCGGCCCATGTGGCGGCGCAGATTCAGGGCGAGCGCGAGCAGTCCGACCTGTTCTTCGAAGCGCTGCGGCGCATGCTGCCGGCGCCGCGCGCTTGAGCCAATGGCCTACAACCAATGGCGTGCCGCGAGAGGTGCGCCGCGGGCGCTGCACGTTTAGCATCATGTTCTGGCAGTGATGCCAGTGACGCAGCCGCAATGCACAAGCAATGTTGCGCGCACGGGCTTACAGCTCTTCATCCGATTTCGCTCCAGCCTTACAAGCGCTTCACACGGGTCCGCGAGGATGAGGCTTCCAACCACAATCGGGGGATCACATGAAAAAGCTCACTTTTGCATTCGGCGCCGCAGTCCTGCTGTCGCTGGCCGCGCTCAGCGCACCGGCGCAAGCCCAGCGAGGCGGCCCGATCATCCAGGCCCAGGTGTATGTCGTGCCGCCGCCACCGCCGCGCCGCTACTACGCACCGCCGCCGCCGCCGCGCTATTCCCACGCACCGCGCTACTACGGCCCTCAGCGCCACTACCGCGATCACCGCGGTGACGGCCGCCGCTACAACGGCCGCCGGGACAACGACCGCGACGGCGTGCCCAACCGCTACGACCGCCGGCCGAACAACCCTTACCGCTATTGATGAACAAGAACCCGGGCCTTGTGCCCGGGTTTCTATTTGTGGGCCTCGCGCCCGGGTTCTTGCTTCAGCGCCCTGCGCCGCTCACGCCGGTGCCGATGCGTAAGGCGGCGTATCGCTCGACAGGCCCTGCTTCACTTGCCGCGTGACGCCGTCGGCCAGCACCTCGGTCTTGCCGGCCTCCACGCCTTCCAGCGCCTGGCGCGCCACGTCGTCGGGCGACACCTTGTCGCCGGGCATGTGCTTGGCCATGTCGGTGTCCATCAGCGCCATGTGCAGGCTGGTCACCTGCGTGCCCTGCCCCGCCAGCTCGTTGCGCAGCCCGTTGCTCAGGGACCAGGCCGCCGACTTGCTCGCGCTGTAGGTCGCCACGCTGGGAAAGGTGATCCAGCTCAGCACCGACAGCGCATTGACGACCGCGCCGCCGCCGTTGGCCGCCAGCACGGGCGCAAAGGCCTGCGCCATGGCCCAGGGGCCGAAGAAGTTGGTTTCGAATTCGGCGCGCGCGTCGGCCACCGCATCGGGCGAGCCGAGAAAGCTGGCGCCGCGCGAAATGCCGGCGTTGTTGATCAGCAGCGTGACGTCGCCGCAGGCGCGCACGGCCGCCTCGATCTGCGCGGGCTGCGTGACGTCGAGCGCCACAGGGGTCACGCCGGGCAGCGTGATGCTCTGGGGGTCGCGCGCCGCGCCATAGACCTTGCGTGCGCCGGCAGCCAGTGCGGCCTTGGCAAAAGCCAGGCCGAGGCCGCGGTTGGCACCGGTGATGAAGACGACGGAGTCCTTGATTTTCATGATGAGCCTTTCGTTGGGAATATCGTTGGAAACTGTTTCAGTCCTGCTTCATGCCTGCGCCATGCGGCGCAGCAAACCGCTGGTGGTGCGCGGCCAGCCGACGCGGCCGAACCAGGCACCGCCCGCGATGGCCGACGCGCTGACCACGCCGTACACCACCAGCGCCACGCCCTGCGCCAGGAACACGCCGGAAAGGCCACCGCCCCAGCGCAGCGCCAGCCAGCCGCCGGTGCCCGCCACCACCAGGCGCGCGATGTTGCCCAGCACCGGCCACATGAGCCGGCCCGCGCCCTGCGACGCGAAATACAGCACGAGCCCGACGCCGAAGAAGCCGTACAGCGGCCCCACCACGCGCAGATAGTGCGTGCCGGTCTCGAGCATGGCGGGGTCGTTGCCGAACAGCATCAGCCACGGCCGCGGGAACAGCGCCGCGGCCAGGCCGATGGTCTCCGTCATCGCAAAGGCCAGTGCCGCGCCGGCCCAGGTGGCACGCAGCGCACGCTCGCGCTGCCCCGCGCCCATGCAGGTGCCGACCATGGCGACCAGCGGCGCGCCCAGGCCGAAGACCAGCGGCACCAGCAGGTACTCCAGCCGCGACGCCGTGCCGTAGCCGGCCAGCGCACCCGAACCGAAGTGGCCGGTGAGCGCGGTGGCGATGCCGATCGCCAGGTTGGTCGCCACGGTGGACACCGCGCCGATCAGCCCGATGCGCAGGATGTCGCGAAACATCGGCCAGCGCAGCTTGAGCGCCGCCAGCGTGGGCCGCAGCAGGCTGCGCGGCGAGCGCAGGTAGACGATGAGCGCAATGGAGCCCAGCAGGTAGTACAGCAACAGCGCCAGCGCACCGCCGGCAATGCCTAGGCCCGGCAGCGGCCCGTAGCCGAAGATCAACAGCGGCGACGCCGGAATGAGGAACACCACGCCCACCACCGTCACGTTGGCCGGCACCGACATGTTGCCGGTGCCGCGAATGATGGCCGACAGCGAATTGAAGAGCCACACCAGCACGGCGCCCGCGAACACCCAGTTCGAGTACGTGAGCGCCGCGTCCAGCGCGGGCCCGGTGCCGCCCATGATTGCGTAGAGCCAGCGCCCGCCCAGCAGCAGCGCCAGAGTGAAGCACAGGCCGAAGCCCAGCGCGATGACGATGGCGTGCCACACCAGCGCATCGGCGTCCGCGCGGCGGCGTGCGCCCAGCGCGCGCGCAATGGAAGAGGCAATGCCCCCGCCCATCGCGCCGCTGGAGGTCATCTGCATCAGCATGACGATGGGAAACACCAGCGCCATGCCCGCCAGCGCATCGGTGCCGAGCTTGCCGACGAAGTAGGTCTCGATGAGGCCGACGGAGGCCTGCGCCACCATCACCAGCACGTTGGGCGCGGCCAGGCGCAGCAGCGTGGGCACGATGGGGGCTTCGAGCAGCAGGCGCGTGCGCGGGTCGAGGTCGCTGTTGGCTTGCGGCGTTGTGGCGCTTGTACCTGTTGCGGGCGTTGCAGTTGTTGCAGCGGTGGTCATGGCGGCTGGCCTTTGCGTTGTCAGGCGCGCGCGGCGCCGGTGGCGGCCGGCGTGCCGGCCTTGGCCGCCGGGCGGCGGATCATCATGACGATCACCGCCGCCACCAGGCAGGCGGCGCCGGCCGCGTACAGCGCCGGGGTGTAGGTCAGCAGCAGCGTGCGGGCAAAGCCGGCGCCGTAGGCGGCCGTGGCGGCGCCCAGCTGGTGCGCGGCAAAGATCCAGCCGAACACCAGGCCCACCTTGGCCGGCCCGAAGGCGGCGCCCGCGAGCTTGACGGTCGGCGGCACGGTGGCGATCCAGTCGAGCCCGTAGAACATCGCGAACAGGCCCAGGCCGTAGATGGTGAACTCCGAATGCGGCAGCCAGAACAGCGACAGCCCGCGCAGGCCGTAGTACCAGAACAGCAGCTTGCGGTTGTCGTAGCGGTCCGACAGCCAGCCCGACAGGATAGTGCCCACGAAGTCGAAGGCGCCCATCATCGCGAGCACCGAGGCGGCCGGCACCGCGCTCATGCCGTAGTCGCCGCATAGCGAGATGAAGTGGGTCTGCACCAGGCCGTTGGTGCTCAGGCCGCAGATGAAGAAGGTGCCCGCCAGAATCCAGAAGGTGCGGTTGGTCGACACCTCCTTCAGCACGCGGAACGGGGTGGCGAAGTTCATCACCGGTGCGGCCGCTGCCGGTACGGCGGGCTGCGTACCGGGCACTTCACCGTAGGGCAGCAGGCCGATGTCCGACGGCCGGTTGCGCATGAGGCACAGCGCCAGCACGCCGATGAGGATGCTGCCGATCACGATCGGCACGATGGCCGAGCGCCAGCCCCAGTGTTCGATCATCCAGGCCGCGAACGGCAGAAAAGCCAGCTGCCCCGTGGCCGAGCTGGCCGTGAGCATGCCGATGACCAGGCCGCGCCGCGTCACGAACCAGCGGTTGGCCACCACCGCGCCCAGCACCAGCGCCGTCATGCCGGTGCCCAGGCCCAGCATCAGGCTCCAGAGCACGAACAGCTGCCACAGCTGCGAGGCCATGGTGACCAGCGCCATGCCGAGCCCCACGAGCGCCAGGCCGGTGCAGATCACCGCGCGCAGGCCGTAGCGCTCCATCAGCACCGCGGCGAACGGGCCCATGAGGCCGAACAGGGCAAAGCGCAGCGCGAGCGCGGAGGAGATCTGCCCGGTGCTCCAGCCGAACTCCTTGGTCAGCGGCTGCAGCATGGCGCCGGGCAGGCCCAGCGCGGCCGACATGGTCAGCATGGTGAGGAAGGTGATCGCGGCGACGACCCATCCGTAGTGAATGCCGCGGCGCTGCAGCCATGCGGAAACTTGGGGTGCGAACATGGAACCTCTGCTGTTGGAATGGAATGGCGGAGAAAGAAAGCGAACGCAAGAAACGCACTCGCGCGCAGCCTCTGCGCGCGGCAAGAAAAAGGGGTGTCGTCAGATGCCGGCCGAGGGGTTGACGCTCAGTCTTCGATGGCGGGCTCTTCGTCGGCCCCGAGCAGTTCCATCGCGTCGTCGATCAGCTGGTGCAGCGCCAGCACGCGCTCCACGCCCAGCAGCGCATTGATCTTCTGCTGCGCCGCCTTCCAGTACTGCTGCGCTTCACGGCGCTTGGCCTCGCCCGCGTCGGTGAGCTGCACCAGCAGGCTGCGCGCGTCGGCACCGGCACCCTGCGCAATGAAGCCGGCGGCAATCAGCGGCTGCAGGTTGCGGCTCAGGGTGGAGGCGGTCATCTTGAGTTCGCCCGCCAGGTCGACCGGGCGCGAAGGGCCGAGCCGCGCCAGATGCGACAGCAGCGAGTACTGCGTGGTCTTCAGGCCGCTCTGCGAGACCTCTGCGTCGTAGTGCTGCGAGAGGCGGCGCGAGAGCTGGCGCACCTTGAAGCTGGTGCAGCCGCGTGGCTTGGTGGGCGTGTCCATGGGGTATTATTGTAGCTGCAACTATTGCATATGCAACTACACATGCAATTTCACCCCCCAACATTCACCCACACCCCGCGCAGGAGCACCCCGGCATGACGCAGACCCCCAGCCAGAACCACCTCGAGGCCTGGCTCGCCGCAGAAAAGCAGATCACAGACCGCCTGGACGCCGGACCCGGCCCCGGCGTGGCCCGCCCCGAGCAGATCGCGGGCAAGACCGGCCTCGAAGTGATGCAGGCCATGCTGAACGGCGACATTCCCTACGCCGCCATCGCCAAGACGCTGGACTTCACCATCATCGAAGTGAGCCCGGGCGTGGCCATCTTTCAGGGCACGCCGCTGCCTCGGCACCTGAACCCGCTCGGCACCATTCACGGCGGCTGGATCGCCACGATGCTCGACTCGGCCCTGGGCTGCTCGGTGCACACCCTGATGCCGCCGGGGCGGGGCTACACGACCGCCGAGCTGGGCGTGAACTACGTGAAGGCCGTCACGCCCAAGGTGCAGCGGGTGCGCGCCGAAGGCAAGGTGATCCATTGCGGCAGGCAACTGGCCACCGCCGAGGCGCGCCTTTTCGGCCCCGACGGCACGCTCTACGCGCATGCGACGACCACTTGCCTGGTGTTCGAGATTCCGTCGCCGCGCTGAGCCGCGGCTCAGCGGCCCCGCCCAGTAGGCCTTTGACACGTAAGTGCAAAGGCCTCCACACGCAACCTCCACAGTGATAATTATTCTCATCGCGGCCAGTGCAACAGCCACAGGCGCCGGCGTTTCAAGAACATTTCACTGCTCTCCCGGAGGATCTTCATGACCGAACGCACCCGCGTCCAAGGCCGCGCCGCGCGCGCACTGCTCGCCACCAGCGCCACGATCGCCATCGGCGCCACATGGGTCGCCGCCCTGCCCGCACACGCCGCCACCGACGAACTCACGCTGTACACCACACGTGAGCCCGCGCTGATCCAGCCGCTCATCTCCGCCTTCAGCGCGCAGAGCAACATCAAGGTCAACACCGTGTTCGTGAAAGACGGTCTGCTGGAGCGCGTCAAGGCCGAAGGCACGCGCTCGCCGGCCGACGTGCTGATGACGGTGGACATCGGCAACCTCATGGACCTTGTCGACGGCGGCGTCACGCAGCCGGTGAAATCGCCCGTGCTCGAAGCGGCCGTTCCGGCCAACCTGCGCGGCGCGGACGGCCAGTGGTTCTCGCTGTCGATGCGCGCGCGCGTGCTGTACGCCGACAAGAGCCTGCCGCTCACCCACTTCCGCTACGAAGACCTGGCCAACCCGAAGTACAAGGGCAAGGTCTGCATTCGCGCAGGCCAGCACCCCTACAACACCGCGCTGGTCGCGGCGCTGATCGCCCACGACGGCGAGGCCAAGGCCGAGCAGTGGCTGCGCGGCGTGAAGGCCAACCTGGCGCGCAAGGCCACCGGCGGCGACCGCGACGTGGCGCGCGACATTCTGGGCGGCATCTGCGACGTGGGCCTGGCCAACTCGTACTACGTCGGCCAGATGAAGAGCGCCAAGGAAGGCACCGGCGCGCGCAAGTGGGGCGACGCCATCAAGGTGGTGCGCCCGACCTTCGCCAACGCCAAGAGCGGCGGCACGCATGTGAACATCAGCGGTGCGTCGGTGGCCAAGAATGCGCCGCAACGTGCCAACGCGGTCAAGCTGCTCGAGTTTCTGGTGTCGGAGCCGGCGCAGTCGCTGTACGCGCAGGCCAACTACGAATACCCGGTGCGCAAGGGCGTGGCGCTCGACCCGATCATCGGCCAGACCATCGGCGAGTTGAAGGTCGACCCGCTGCCGCTGACCGAAATTGCCAAGTACCGCAAGCAGGCCAGCGCACTGGTCGACAAGGTCGGCTTCGATCAGTGATCAACGCAGGCAGGCCCGCCTTGCCGGTGCCTGAAGGATGCGAATGACAAGGCGCCAGCCACCAGCCCTGCAAGCCGCAGGACCGGCCTGGCGCTTTGCCTCGTTCGCCATCGCCGTCGGCGTGCTGGCGCCGGTGCTCACGCTGGCGTGGCTCGCGTTCGGCTCGGGCGTGGGGCATTGGGGGCCGTTGTTCGCGCACGTGCTGCCGCAGGCGGCGCTCAACACGGCGCTGCTGCTCACCGGCGTGGGCGCGCTGGTGCTGGTGATCGGCACGGGCTGTGCGTGGCTGGTCACGGCACATGACTTTCCGGGGCGCGGCGTGCTGCACTGGGCGCTGCTGCTGCCGCTGGCCATGCCGACCTACATCGTCGCCTTCGCCTACCTCGACCTGCTGCACCCCATCGGCCCCGTGCAGGGTGCGCTGCGCTGGATGCTGGGCTTCGACAGCCCGCGCCAGTTCCGCCTGCCCGACCTGCGATCGCTGCCCGGCGCCGTCTTCGTGCTGGGCTTTGTGCTGTACCCCTACGTGTACATGACGGCGCGCGCCATGTTCATGACCCAGCCCGCGCACCTGATGGAAGCGGCGCGCATGCTGGGCGAGAGCCGGCGCGGCGCGTTCTTAAGGGTGGCGCTGCCGCTCGCGCGGCCGGCGCTGGCCGTGGGGCTGAGCCTGGCGCTGCTGGAAACGCTCAACGACATCGGCGCCTCCGAATTCCTTGGCGTGAACACGCTCACGGTGGCCGTGTACACCACATGGATCACGCGCTCCGACCTGGCCGGCGCGGCGCAGATTGCCTGCGCAATGCTGTTCATGGTGGTGGCGCTGGTGTGGCTGGAGCGCCATGGCCGCCAACACCAGCGCTTTGGGTCGGCACAGCGCATGCGGGCGGTGCAGCCGCGCCGGCTTCGCGGTGGCGCCGCCTGGGCCGCGACGGCGATGGCTTCGCTGCCGGTGCTCGTCGGCTTTGTCTCGCCGGCGCTGTACCTTGTCTGGGAAAGCGCCAAGCGGCTGCGCCAGGGCGGCGGCATCTCGCAGGGGTTGATCGCCAGCCTGGGCAACACGCTCGCGCTGGCGGCCGGCGTGACCTTGGTGGCGGTGGCCGCGGGCCTGGTGGTGGCCTGGGCCGCGCGCAGCCAGGGCTCGCGCCCCAACCGCGCGCGCTGGCAGGCGCGCGTGGCAACGCTGGGCTATGCGGTGCCGGGCACGGTGCTGGCCATCGGGCTGCTCACGCCGGCGCTGGCGTTCGACGCGGCACTGGCCACCGCGCTCGGCTTGCAGGGCCTGCCGCTGATGGGCGCGGGCGTGGTGCTCGTCGTGGCCTGTGCCATCCGCTTTCTGGCAATGCCCGTCGGCGGCATCGAGGCCGGGCTGGCGCGCATTCCGCCCGCCATCGAACAGGCCTCGCGGCTGCTCGGAGAAACCACCGCCGGCACCTTGCGCCGCGTGCACCTGCCGCTGCTGCGCCCGGCGCTGGCCGCGGGCGCGCTGCTGGTGTTCGTCGACGCCATGAAGGAGCTGCCGGCCACGCTGCTGCTGCGGCCCGCCAATTTCGACACCCTGGCCACCTGGCTGTATGCCGAGGCGGCGCGCGGCACCTACGAGGAAGGCGCCATCGCCGCGCTGGCCATCGTGCTGGCCGGCCTGCTGCCGGTGGTGCTGCTGGCGCGCAACCCGCTGGGCACATCCCCTGCCGCCTCCGGGCACCACAAGACATGAGCGCTTCCCTGCACCTCGACGCGATCCGGCTCGCGTACGACGCCCCACACGGCAAACACGGCCTGCACACCGTCGTCGACGGCTTCTCGCTCTCGCTGGCCGCGGGCGACATCGGCTGCCTGTTCGGCCCCTCGGGCTGCGGCAAGACGACGGTGCTGCGCGCCATTGCCGGCTTCGAGCCGGTGCGCGCCGGCACGGTCCGCCTGGGCGACATGCTGCTCTCGTCCGTGCAGACACACCTGCCGCCCGAGCAGCGGCGCGTGGGCATGATGTTTCAGGAGTACGCGCTGTTTCCACACCTGTCGGCCGCGAAGAACGTGGCCTTCGGGCTGCGTCGCCTTGCGCGCGACGCGCAGCAGTCGCGCGTGGCCGAGATGCTGGCGCTGGTGGGCCTGGGCGATGCGGGCGAGCGCTTCCCGCACGAACTCTCCGGCGGCCAGCAGCAGCGCATTGCACTGGCCCGTGCGCTCGCGCCCTCGCCCGCGCTGCTGCTGCTGGACGAGCCGTTCTCCAACCTCGATGGCGGCACGCGCGAACGCCTGACCTCGGAGGTGCGCGGCATCCTGAAGCAGGCCGGGCAGACCGCCATCCTCGTCACGCACAACGAGGCCGAGGCGCATGCGATGGCCGACCGCATCGGCGTGATGCACGGCGGGCGAATCACGCACTGGCTCGACACCGGCGCTTAGCCCCCGCAAGCCACGCGCAGCCGCCGGGAGGCCGACAATAGCGGCCCTCCCCACAACTACACGGCACCACGAGATGCGATTCCTCCACACCATGCTGCGCGTTGGCAACCTGCAGCGCTCCATCGATTTCTATACCAAGGTGCTCGGCATGAACCTGCTGCGCACGTCGGAAAACCCCGAATACAAATACAGCCTGGCGTTCCTGGGCTTCGACAAGGGCAACCCCGGGCAGGCCGAAATCGAGCTCACCTACAACTGGGGCACCGAGAGCTACGACCTGGGCAGCGCCTACGGCCACATCGCGCTGGGCGTGCCCGATGCCTACGCGGCCTGCGACAAGATCAAGGCCGCGGGCGGCAACGTGACGCGCGAAGCCGGCCCGGTCAAGGGCGGCACCACGGTGATCGCCTTCGTGACGGACCCTGATGGCTACAAGATCGAATTGATCCAGCGTGACGAAAGCGCCGCCGGCGGCGGACTGCGCTGACATGGCGCGCCACGTTGCCCTGCTGCGTGGCGTGAACGTCAACGGCATCGCCATCAAGAGCATCGATCTGAAGGCGCTGTTCGTCGAGCTGGGTTTCGGCGCGGTGCGCCCCGTGCTCGCCAGCGGCAACGTGCTGTTCGATACCGATGAACACGACACCGCGGCGCTGCGCACGCGCATCGAGCAGGCGCTGCGCAAGCGCTTCGGCTACGAGGCGTGGATCGTGCTGCTCACGCAGAAGACACTGGTGGCCATGGCGACGGCCTATCCGTTCGAGCGCATCGACGAAGAGCGCCACCCATACATCGTGTTCGGCTCCGAGCCCGCCCTGCTCGACGAAGTGATGGAGAAAGCCGGTACGGTCGATGCGCATGTCGAATGCCTGCAGCGCGGCAAGGGCGTGCTGTACTGGCAATGCCCGCGCGGCGCAAGCCTCGATACGCCGGTGGCCAAGCTGCTGGCCAAGCCCCGGTACAAGTCGAGCACCACCACGCGCAACCTGCGCACGGTGGAAAAGCTGCTTGCCGGCTGATCAGCAGCCGAGCAGGTCGGCCAGGTCGCCGATGTCGCGCGCGTGCAGGTGGTTCTCCGGCTGCGGGGACACGTCCTTGGGCTGGGCGCGGCCGAACTCATGGGGCCGCTCGATGTACGCGGTCTTCAGGCCGCACACGCGCGCGGCGGCCAGGTCGTCGTGGTGCGCGGCGGCCAGCATCACCTGACCGGGCGTGGCGTCGAACACGCCCGCCACGCCCAGGTAGGTGCGCGGGTCGGGCTTGTAGGCCTTGAACACTTCGGCCGACAGCACGCAGTCCCAGGGCAGGCCGGCGCGCTTCGCCATTTCGGTGAGCAGGCCGATGTTGCCGTTCGACAGCGTGCAGATGGTGAACCTGGTCTTCAGCCGCGCGAGCCCGGCCACCGCGTCGGGCCAGGCCGGCAGGCGGTGCCAGGCGCGGCTCAGGTCGCGCTTGGCGGCGGTGTCGAGCCGGCCGCTCAGGCCGAAGTCGCGCAGCACCTGTTCGAGCATGCTCAGGTGCAGCTCGTCGAGCAGCGTGAAGCCGCCCTCGCCCGCGGCAATGCGCTCCATCACGGCCTTCATGGCGGGCTGGTAGCCCGCGCGCCAGGCCAGCGCGAAGGCGGCACCGTCCACGCCCGGCAAGGCGGCCTCGGACTCGGCGGCAATGCCGCTGTGCCAGTCGACCACCGTGCCGAAGACATCGAAGGCGATGACCTTCAGGTCGCTGGCGTCGAACGCCGTGCGCATGGTCAGCGCGACAGCTGGCTCGCGGCGCGTGCCAGCTGCTCGATGCGGGCCCAGTCGCCGTCGCGAATGGCGTCGCTCGGCACGATCCACGAGCCGCCCACGCAGGCCACGTTCGACAGCGCGAGAAACTCGGCCGCGTTGCCCGCATGGATGCCGCCCGTCGGGCAGAAGGTGACGTCGCCGAACGGGCCTTGCCAGGCCTTCAGCATCGGCAGGCCGCCGGCCTGCAGCGCGGGGAAGAACTTGAGCTGGGTGTAGCCGTCTTCCTGCGCCGTCATGATCTCGCTGCCGGTCGCCACGCCGGGCAGCAGCGGCAGGCCGAGGTCGTGGCAGGCCTTGCCCACCGCGCGCGTGTAGCCCGGGCTCACGCCGAACCTGGCGCCGGCCAGCGCCGAGGCCTGCGCATCGGCCGCGCTGCGGATGGTGCCCGCGCCGACCACGGCGTCGGGCACGTCCTTGGCGATGGCTTCGATGCACTGCAGCGCCTGCGGCGTGCGCAGCGTGACCTCGAGCATGCGGATGCCGCCGGCCACCAGCGCGCGCGCCAGCGGCACGGCGTCTTTCACGTCGTTCAGCACGATGACCGGAATGACCGGCGCGTCGCGCATCACGTCGAGGGGGGTGAGTTTGTCGTTCATAGCCATGAGCAGGCTCCTTCTTCAGCGGTCAATGCATTGCGGCGCATGCCGGCGAACAGTTCTCGGCCAAGGCCATGTCCGTCGGCGATGCGTTGTGCTTCGGGCAGCGTCGCGGTTTCGCGCGCGGCCCATTCGTCTTCGGGCAGCAACACGGCGAGCGTACCCGCTACCGCGTCCAGGCGAATCAGGTCGCCGTCGCGCACCTTGGCGAGCGGGCCGCCGGCCGCCGCCTCGGGGGAGACGTGAATGGCGGCCGGAATCTTGCCCGACGCGCCGCTCATGCGCCCGTCGGTGACCAGCGCCACGCGGAATCCCTTGCCCTGCAGCACCGACAGCGGCGGCGTGAGCTTGTGCAGCTCGGGCATGCCGTTGGCCTGCGGGCCCTGCCAGCGCACCACGCACACCACGTCGCGCTCCAGTTCGCCGGCGGTGAAGGCCTTCTGCAGCGCGGCCTGCGAGTCGAACACGCGCGCGGGCGCTTCGATGACGTGGCGGTCGTCGGGCACCGAGCTCACCTTGATCACGCTGCGCCCGAGGTTGCCGCTCAGCAGCTTCAGCCCGCCGGTGGCGCTGAAGGGGCTGTCGACGGTGCGCGTGACGGCTTCGTTCTTCAGCGGCGCGGCCGGGGTCCATTGCAGGCGCTGCTCGCTCGCTTCGCCCACCAGCGCGGGCACGTTGGCAAATTCGCGGATGCCGCCGGCGCGCACCGTGAGCACGTCGCCGTGCATGAGGCCCGCCTCGACCAGCTCGCCGATCACCAGGCCGGGCCCTCCCGCGGCCTGGAACGCGTTCACGTCGGCGCTGCCGTTGGGGTACACGCGGGTCAGCAGCGGCACGATGTCGGAGAGGCTGGAGAAGTCGTTCCAGTCGATCACGATGCCCGCGGCCCGCGCCACCGCGACCCAGTGGATCAGGTGGTTGGTGGAGCCGCCCGTGGCCAGCAGCGCGACCATGGCGTTGACGATGCAGCGCTCGTCGACCATCTCGCCGATGGGCGGGCAGCTGAATGCGGCGTCGCTGGCCTTGCCCAGCACGGTGCGCACCGCCTCGCGCGTGAGCGTCTCGCGCATCGCGTCGCCGGGCTGGATGAAGGCCGTGCCCGGCACATGCAGCCCCATGGCCTCGAGCAGCATCTGGTTGCTGTTGGCGGTGCCGTAGAAGGTGCAGGTGCCCACCGAGTGGTAGGCGGCCATTTCGGCGTCGAGCAGGCCCTGGCGGCCCACGAGCCCCTGTGCGGCCTGCTCGCGCACCTTCGACTTGGCGTTGTTGGAAAGGCCCGAAGGCATCGGGCCGGCGGGCACGAACACCGTGGGCAGGTGGCCGAAGTGCAGCGCGCCAATCAGCAGGCCCGGCACGATCTTGTCGCACACGCCCAGCATCAGCGCGCTGTCGAACATGTCGTGCGTGAGCGCAATGGCCGTGCTCATGGCGATGACGTCGCGGCTGAACAGGCTCAGCTCCATGCCGGGCGTGCCCTGCGTCACGCCGTCGCACATGGCGGGCACGCCGCCGGCCACCTGTGCGGTGGCGCCGAGGCGGCGGGCCTCCTGCTTGATGATGTCCGGGTAGCCCTGGTACGGCGCGTGGGCCGAGAGCATGTCGTTGTAGGCGGTGACGATGCCGATGTTGGGTGCGCGCTCGGTCACCACGCGGAACTTGTCGTTGGCCGGAATGCCCGCCACGGCGTGGGCCACGTTGGCGCAGCCCATGCGGTCGGAGCCGCGGTCGCGGTGGCGCAGCTCGGAGAGGCGGGAGAGGTAGGCGCCGCGCAGCCGCTGGCTGCGCTCGCGGATGCGATCGGTAACGTCGCGTACGGTGGGGTGTGTGCTGCTCATGGGGTGGGCTCTTGCTGCGTGTCGCCAGGGCGACTGTGGGCCTGGGCTTCCATCGTACCAAGCCATGCGCGAAAACCCGATGAAATCCGGGCGCCCGGCGATACGAATCGGCCGCGCTGCACCGCGCCGGAGAGCAGGCGCAAAAAAGCCCGGCATCACCGGGCTGTTCTTGCGTCCGAAGAGGGTCTTCGGGGGGTGGCCGGGGGCCGGCGCTCAGTCGATCAGCTTGACCTCGACCCGGCGGGCCTCGGCATTGTTGCCAGAGCCCGCGGTGACTTCGGGCTTCTGCAGGTCGATCTTGGCGGCCGGCACGCCCAGGCCCACGAGCACGTCTCGGACCATCTCGGCGCGTTTCTTGGCCAGATCTTCGTTGAGGGCGGCGTCGCCCGTGGTGTCGTGAAAGCCCGAGACCACTGCCTTGCGGCCGCTCTCCACGCCCTTGATGACCGCGGCCAGCGCCTCGGCACCGCCCGGGGCCAGGTCGGCGCTGCCGGTGGCAAAGTAGAAGTTCACCACGCCGTTGATCACGCGGATGCTGGCACCGTCGGGGATGGTGACCGTCACCGTCTCGGTCACTTCGGCCAGCTTGGGTTCCGCGCCGGGGGCCGGGGCCGAAATGACCACCGCCGGCCTGGCAGCCGCAGCTTGCGCCGCGGCTGCGGCCGGGTTGTGGCTCTTGTGCCAGAGCACGATGCCGAGCACGAAGAAGATCACCAGGGCGATCAGCGCCATGACGAATCCAAGGATGAAATTCTGCTGGCTGTCGTCGTCGCTCATCGGGGGTCTTGCTCCGTAGGAAAGGGGTCGGTAAATAATGGTGCGGTGAACCATGATCAGGAAATTGTAGGCGCCGCCCCTGACACCACGGTGTCGGACCCCGCGCCGGATCCCGGTCCGCCGGGACTCGACCCCATGCCCACCCCGCTGCGCGACCCGCAGCCGATGCTCGAGCGCGCCATCGCCGACTGGGGCGGGCATGAGGACCTTTGGCTGTTCGGCTACGGCTCGCTCATCTGGCGGCCCGAGTTCGATTTCATCGAGCGGCGCCACGCCTGGGTGCGCGGCTGGCACCGCGCGCTGAAGATGTGGAGCCGCGTGAACCGCGGCAGCGTGCAGATGCCCGGCCTGGTGTTCGGCCTGCTCTCGGGCGGCAGCTGCCGCGGCATGGTGTTCCGCGTGCCCAAGGCCGACGGGCTGGCCACGCTGCGCCGGCTCTGGCTGCGCGAGATGCCCACGGGCGTGTACGACCCCAAATGGCTGAGCTGCGGCACGGCCGAAGGCCCGGTGCGCGCGCTGGCCTTCACGCTGTCGCGGCGCAGCCCCAACTTCACCGGCGAGCTCACCGACGAGCGCTACCGCCACATCTTCGCCAACGCCGTGGGCCGCTACGGCACCTCGCTCGACTACGCGCGCCAGACCCTGCTGGAGCTGCAGCGCCATTCGATCCACGACGCCGCGCTGGCCCGGCTGGTGGCACTGGCCGCCGCGCACGAACAGCAGCACCATGCCGAAGCCGAGCCCGCCGCCGGTTGCGGAGCACCGCTGCCTCCGGTATACGTTGCGGGGTCACCAGAGAGCGCGTCTCTCAAGACCATTTCGTCCGAACCTTCCCAACTTTCCAGACCGTCCAAGGAAAACAAATGACCCAACGTCGTCTCATCGCCACCGGCGCCGCCCTTCTCGCCTCCCTTGTGCTGGCCGCCTGCGGCAGCATGGCCGGCAAGCCCAGCACGGCCGTGGAGCTGGTGCCGACCGGCGCGATCACGCCCAACCCGACGCGCGGCACCGTGACCTTCACCGCGCTGGAGCACGGCCTGCGCGTGGCCGGCGAGGTGCGCGGCCTGCCGCCGGGCTCCGAGCATGGCTTTCACATCCACGAGAAGGGCGATTGCGGCAACAACGGCGATGCCTCGGGCGGCCACTTCAACCCGACCGGCGGCACGCACGGCAAGTTCGCCGCCGCGGGCAGCCATGCCGGCGAACTGCCCAGCCTGGTGGCCGACGCCAACGGCGTGGCACGTTTCAGCGTGGAAGACCATTCCATCTCGATGACCGAGGGCGCCGTCAACAACGTGGTGGGCCGCGCGCTGGTGGTGCACCGCGACCGCGACGACTTCACGACCCAGCCGTCGGGCAACTCGGGCCCGCGCATCGCCTGCGCGGTGATCGGCAAGCCCTGATCACGAAACGCTGAACGGCACCCCCCGTTCCTCGAACCGGCCCTGCGCCTAGGTGCCCAGGCGCGCCTGCCAGAGCGCCTCGGCGTGCGCCAGCGCGGCGGGCGTGTCGATGTCGGTCACCACGCCGACATCGTCCACCGCCAGGTCCGCGACCGAATCGATCGCGCGCATCGCACGCAGGACGGGCGCGGCACCCAGATTTCCCTCCAGTCTGGCCAGTTGGGCACCGCAACCTGCGGCAAAGCCCACCGGGTGTCCGCGCTCGCCCAGGTACTGCGGCTGCACCGCATTCACCCGACCCTGCAGCGCGGCGGCCACGGCGCGCAGCGTCTCGGGCTGCACCAGCGGCAGGTCGCCGGGCAGGATGAGCCAGCCGGGCGCGTCCAGCGTGGCGCGCACCGCGGCGGCAATCGAGTCGCCCATGCCCGGGTGCCCCGCGTCTTCCACATGCCACGGCAGCCCGCTGGCGCGCACCGCGTCCAGCGTGCGTTGCAGCACCGGCCTGCCCGCGAGCAGCGCCTTCAGCTTGGAGCCCGTGCCGCCGGCCGCGACAAAGCGCTCGCCCCGGCCCGAGGCCAGCACGATCACCACCGCCGCGCCTGGTTTGAAGTTCACCTGCATCGTCATGGCGCGAGTATGTGCGCAACAATCCCGGCATGACTTCCCCTCTCTCCCATGACGCGCTGGCCGCGCTGCGCAAGAGCTACGAGCGCGCGGAACTCGGCGAGGCGCACAGCGCGCTAGACCCGCTCAAGCAGTTCGAGCGCTGGCTCACCGAGGCCATCGACGCCAAGCTGCCCGAGCCCAACGCCATGACGCTGTGCACCGTGGGCAGCGACCTGCGCCCGTCCAGCCGCATCGTGTTGATCAAGGGCTGTGACGCGCGCGGCGTCGTCTGGTACACCAACTACGAGAGCCGCAAGGGCCGCGAGCTGTCGGGCAACCCGTATGCGTCGCTGCAGTTCCACTGGGTCGAGCTGGAGCGCGTGGTGCGCATCGAAGGCCGTGTGGAGAAGGTGGGCGCCGACGAAAGCGACGCCTATTTCGCCAGCCGCCCGCTCGACTCGCGCATCGGCGCCTGGGCCAGCCCGCAGAGCGAAGTGATCAGCGGGCGCGACGTGCTGGTGAAGAACGCGGCCGTGTTCGCGGCCAAACATCTGCTGTCGCCACCGCGCCCGCCGCACTGGGGCGGCTACCGGCTGGTGCCCGACCGCTGGGAGTTCTGGCAGGGCCGCAAAAGCCGGCTGCACGACCGGCTGCGCTACCGCCTGGAAGGCGCGGCGCAAGACAACAACTGGGTCCGCGAACGCCTCGCGCCCTGAGCCGGCGAACCGGTCAGGGCAACCAGCGCACGCACAGCATCACCAGCGTGAGCGTGCCCAGCGCCAGCACGGTCGACACCGCGACGCTGGCCGTCACCAGGTCTTCGGCCGTGCGGTAGCGCTGCGAGAACAGGAACACGTTGGCGCCGATCGGCAGCGCCGCGGCCACCACCATCACCGTGAGCGGAATGCCGCGCACGCCCAGCAGCCAGCCGATGGCGGCCACCAGCAGCGGGTGCAGCAGGTTCTTCACCAGCGCCTGCGCCAGCGCGCCGCGCCAGTGCCGCCCGATGGGCGTGAGCGCCAGCGTGATGCCCACCATCACCAGCGCCACCGGGCCGAAGGCTTGGCCCAGCAGTTGAATGGGCTTGTCGATGACCTCGGGCATGGTCCAGCCGGTCTGCGCGAACAGCAGGCCCGCGATGATCGGCAGCGGTACCGGATGAATGATGGCGTTGCGCAAGGCGCGCGACACGGTACGCCCCATGGAGCGCGTCTGCACGCCGCCGGCCGCGGCCTGCTCGCGCGCCACGGCCAGTTCCAGCACCACCGTGGCGCTGGTCAGCAGCACCAGCGAATGCAGCGAGATGAGTGTGAGCAGCACCACCATGCCCGCGTCGCCATAGGCCAGGTCGACCAGCACGATGCCGATCATCACGGTGTTGCTGTAGGTGTTGGCCAGCGCGATGACGGCCGCGGTGCGGTTGAAGCCGCGCAAGGCCATGGTGCCCGCGAACAGCAGGCCCGAGGCAATGAAGTACGCGGCCACCGGTTTCAGGCTGAGCTGCTCGACATGCACCGTGCTCATCGCGCGAAACAGCAGCGCGGGCGCGAGCAGAAGGAAGATGAGGTTCGACAGGTCCTTCACCGCACTGCCGCCGATCCAGCGGCGGCGCCCTGCAAGGTAGCCGGCGGCGATGAGAAGAACGACGGGAAGAAGCGAGGAGATGGCGAAGGAATTCACGCGGCGAGGATAGCCCAGGGGTGCCCTCTGTCTTTGCTCCTTCCCCTCCCGGGGGAAGGCTGGGATGGGGGCCAGCGGCGCTCGAAAAAGCTGCGGCCTCATCAAAGGCCGCGAGCCCCCACCCCTGCCCTCCCCCAGGGGGGGAGGGAGAAAGTCGGACAGCCGAGGGGCGCCCTCTGTCTTTGCTCCTTCCCCTCCCGGGGGAAGGCTGGGATGGGGGCAAGCGGCCCTCGAAAAAGCCACTGCCTCATCACACGCCGCAAGCCCCCACCCCTGCCCTCCCCCAGCGGGGGAGGGAGAAAGACCAAGGTCAGAACGTCACGCGCAAGCCCACCTTCAGCGTGCGCCCCGGCAGCGGCGCGTTCGGGTACACCGTCGTCGTCAGGATGGACGTCGGGCTGTAGGCCAGCTTGTTGCCGATGTTGTCCACCCGCGCATACCAGGTGAGGTTGGCGCGCTGCACCTTCATGCGGTACGTGATGGCCGCGTTCCACAGCGTGTACGCCTCGGTCTCGCGCGCACCCACGGCGGGAATGCGGCGCTGCGCCGCGTTGTAGTCGAAGCCCACGCGCGCACCCCACGGGCCGTTGGCATACGCCAGCGTCGCACCCAGGCGCAGCGGTGCGATGCGCGGAAGCGGCTCGCCGGTGTCGAGGTTCTTCGCGCGCACGATGTCGCCGCGCCATTCGAGGTCGAGCGTGCCCGCGTCGTTCATGCGCGCGAAGCCCTCGCTGCCCAGCAGGCGCAGGTTGCCGTTGGCCTCGATGCCGGTGAAGCGCGCGCGCACGCCGCTGTACACGTACTCGGCCAGCGTGTCTGTGGCGCCGGGCTCGGCCACGTTGCCCTCTTCGTCGAGGTTGCGCCCCGACGCCGTGAGGCCGATGTAGTTGCTGAAGCGCGTGACGTACGCATTCACGCGCGCCGTGTGGGGCCCCGACTTCCACTGCGCGCCCAGGTCGAAGCCGGTCGACTTTTCCTTCTTCAGGTTCGGGTCGCCCAGCTCCCATGCGGCCGTGGCCACGTGCGGGCCGTTGGCCAGCAGTTCGTAGTCCTTGGGTGCGCGCTCGGTGTAGGCCAGGTTCGAGGTCAGCTGCCACTGCGGCGCCAGGTTGACCAGCGCACCGAAGGCCGCGCTGTGCGGGTTGAAGGTGCGCTCGCCGATCGCGAAGCGCGTCACGCTCGGGTCGTCCGGGTAGCCCAGCGAGCGAATGCGAACCTGCTCGGTGCGCGCGCCAAAGCTCAGCCGGCCCCACGAGGTGCCGAGCTCTTCATGCAGAAACACCGCATTGGCGCGCGTGCGGCTGTGCGGCGCAAAGGCCTCTTCGCCGTCGGCGGCGAAGCGGTTGGTCTCGCTGCTGAAACCGACCAGGCCTTCGAAGTTGCCGATCTTCTGGTGGCGCGCCTCGATGCGCAGGTCGTTGCTCATGTTGGAGAAGGTGGTGCCGGCCTCGCCGCCTTCGAACTCGGTGTGGCGGTAGTCGGTGTGGCTCAGCTTCACGTGGATGCTGCTGATGAAGCCGCCCGGGCGCCATTCGCCTTCCAGCGCATAGCGGTCGGACTTCATGCCGATGGTCACGTCGCTCTCGGCCACCGTGCCGTAGTTGCTGCGGTAGGTGCTGACCGAGGCGCCCAGATAGCCCTGGCCGAAGAACATCGTGCCGCCGATGGCGCCGCCGTGCGCCTCGTTGGCCGAGTTGCAGATCTTGCGCGCCGTCCACGGCGAGCCGGGCTTGCTGCACTCCAGGCTGATGGGCACCGACACGTCCTTCGAGTCGCGGTTGAACGCGTCGACGTGCAGCGCCATGCGATCGTTGCCGCCTTCGAGCACCACGCCGCCGCTCTTCTCCTTGTTGCCGGCGGCGTAGCCCAGGTCGGCGCGCCCGCCGAAGCCGTTGACGGGCTCGGTGGGAATGCGGTTGTCGATCACGTTGACCACGCCGCCCACCGCACTGCCGCCGTACTGCAGCGCCGACGGGCCGCGCAGCACCTCGATGCGCTCCGTGACCAGCGCATCGACCGGCACCGCGTGGTCGTAGCTCAGGGCCGAGGCGTCGGGCGCGCCGCCGCCGTTCTGCAGGATGCGGATGCGGTCGCCGTCCTGGCCGCGAATGATCGGGCGGCTGGCGTTGGGCCCGAAGTAGCTGCTGCTCACGCCGGGCACGTTGTTCAGCGTTTCGCCGAGCGTCGATTCGGAGCGCAGCAGCAGCTTGTCGCCCGACAGCGTGGTGGTGGGCGCAATGAGCTCGCTGGCGCCGAGCGGGTTGCCGGTGACGGTGACTTCGCGCAGGCTGGCGGCGTCAGCGGGTGGAGGCCGGGCTGCGTCTTGCGCCTGGGCCAGGGTCGCCAGAGAGGCGAGCGAAAGAACGGCAGCGCCCACGGCGTTGCGACGGAAATTGGGGGTCATGAAAAAACATTCGTTGAAACCAGGAACGACCGGCCGCGCCACGCGCAAAGGCGGAAGCGGCAACCGGCACACGAAGAATTCAGCGAATGAAAGGCGGGCCGCGCGCTTCGAACAGCGCCACCCAGCGGGCGATTGCCTCGCCTTCGAGAAAAGCGAAGGTGGCCGCCGGCAGCAGCATCGGCAGCACCACCAGCGGCACGCCCGGCGCGCTGGCGCCGTGCGCCAGCTGGTCGTACAGCCGGCATTCGGCGTCTGTTTTGTCGCCGAACAGCGCGGGGATCCAGGCGTGGCGCGGCGCGAAAGTGCGCGCCTGGGCCTCGGCCTGTGCCGGTGCCGGTGCCGCCATGGCCGAGGCCGCACGCACGGCGACCAGCGCGCGCGCATGGTCGCCCGGCACATGCAGCGTGGCATGCACGAGGCCGAGCGTCGACGCCAGCCACACCGCCAGAAGCAGCGTGACGGCGACACAGCGCGAGAGCCTGGAATGCATCGTCAAGGGCGCGATCGAAGGTCCGCTCAAAAGTGCGTGGTCATGCTGACATACAGGCTGCGCCGCGTGCCGTACTGCGGCGCACCCACGCCCACGCCTGTGCCGTCGCGCAGCAGGTAGCCCTTGTCGAACAGGTTCAGGATGGCCACGCGCCCGACGATGTCGCCGCCCGAGGCTTCCTTCCACGTGTGCGAGTACGCGGCGTTGACCACCGCGTAGTGGGGCAGCGCGGCACTGTTGGGCGCCCCGCCATCGGGCGTGCGGCGCAGGCCGCTGCCGAAGACCACGTCGCCGCTGACCTGGTTGTCGCCGAAGCGGTAGCTTGCACCGCCCGACAGCGTGTAGGTCTGGTCGTGGTCCAGGTAGACGTAGTGGTTGGCGATATAGGACAGCTCATCGGCGCCGAACAGCGACTGGCTCGACACGATGTTCCTGCCCATCGCCTTCTGGTAGGCGAAGTTGGCGTAGGCCGACCAGTGGTCGTCGGTGTAGCGCGCCGACATTTCCAGCCCGCGCGCAAAGCCCTTGGCGTAGTTGAACGGCGACAGGATGAGTGCCTGGCCGAACTGGCCTTCGTCCAGCAGGTTGCTGATGTTCTTGTAGTACACGTCGGCCGAGAGCGACAGGTTGTCGTTCACCTTGTGGTCCACGCCCAGGTCGAAGTAGTGGGTGCGCTCGGCCTTCACCGGGTCGGAGTTGGCAATTTCCGGCTGGTTGGTGGTGCCCGCGTAGAGGTCGATGCTCTTTTGCGACGCCAGCTCCTGCGGCGGCGGCGTGAAGTAGCGCGCATAGCCGGCGTGCAGCGCGGTGCTGCCGGTCAGCTTGTACGCGAGGTTCATGCGCGGGCTCCACTGGTGTTCCTTGGTGAACGCGTCGACGCTGTCGTAGCGCAGGCCGTAGTTGAAGGTGAGCTTGGGGTCGATGCGCCACTCGTCCTGCAGATAGAGGCTGGCAAGCTGGCCGACCTTGCTCGAGTTGTCGTCGATCAGCACCGGCGTGTTGCCGAACTGCGCGCCGCTGTCGTCCACCGCGAACACGTTCACCGCATTGATGCTGCGCGTGGTCTGGCGCGTGTAGGCACCGCCAAAGCGCAGCGTGTGGGCATCGCTCAGCTTGTAGGAGGCGTCGGCCTGCAGCCCGTTCGAGGAGTTGGAGCGCAGGGTGTCGGAGGCCACACCGTTGTAGATCAGGTCGCCCACCGGGTCGGGCGTGTAGTGCAGGTTGGAATACTGGTGAAAGGCCGACACCTGGAAGTCGAGCGCGCCCAGCGTCTTCTGGAACGACAGCGCCACGAAGCGCGTGGCCTCGGTCTGGCGTTCGCGCACGTCCGACGAGGGCAGCCCGTTGAAGCCCGTGCCCAGGTCGCTGTAGCCGGCCAGCGAGAACGAAGGCGCCTGGTTCGGGTTGGTCGGAATCTGAAACTTGCCGTTGTAGGTGCCGAACATCAGGCCCAGGCGCGTGTCGGCGTCCAGGTAGTACGACAGGTTGCCGAAGGTCTTGCCCTGGCGCGTGCGGTCGTTCTGCGCGTTGAGCGTGGGTTGCGGGTTCTCGATGCCGTTGGTGTTGGACAGCAGGCTGCCCGACAGGTAGTAGCTCAGGTTGCCGGTGGTGCCGTAGACCGAGGCACTTTCTTCCAGCGTGTTGTGGCTGCCGAAGGTAAAGCCCAGCGAGCCGCCGGGTTTGCCCAGGCCCTGCTTGGTCTGGATGTCGACCACGCCGGCAGTACGCAGGCCGTACTGGGCGGGCAAGGCGCCGGTGAGAAAGTCGACCGACTCGATGTAGCGCGTGTCCAGCGACTGGCCGAAGCCCGAAATGCCCTCGGGCAACTGCACGCCGTTGATGCGGTATTGCACGTTGCCGTGGTCGTCGCGCACATGCAGGGAGCCGGAGGCCTTGGAGTCCTTGGCGACGCCCGGCAGGGTGAGCAGCACGTCGTCCAGCGGTGTGGCGTCGCCCTTGCCGAGCGCGTCGATGGCAGCGCGGTCGATGCGGTAGACGGTGGCGCCCACCTCGGGCGACAGCGCCATGCGCGCCTTCTGGAGGCGCTCGGACTGCGACTGGATCTCCACGGTGGACAGCGTGCCGGGCGTGGTGCTGGCGGCGCCGGGCTCCACGGTGGTGGTGACGCTCTGGGCCAGGGCCGGCCAGGAAAGGACGGAAAGAACGGCAACGCCCACGGCGTTGCGACGGAAATTGGGAATCATGGATGGGCACTCGTTGAATCAATGAACGTCCGCCGCCGCCCGCGCAAGGCGGGCGGCGGCAGCCGGAACACGAAGAAATTCAGCGAGCGGAAGGCGGGCCGCGCGCATCGAACAGCGCGACCCAGCGGGCGATGGCTTCGCCCTGAAGAAAAGCAAAGGTGGCCGCCGGCAGCAGCATGGGCAGCACCAGCAGCGGCACGCTCGGCGTGGCGCTGCCGTCGCCGAGCTGGTCGTACAGGCGGCACTCGGCGTCGGTGTGCTCGCCGAAGAGGCTTTCCAGACCGTGGGCAGAGTGCTTGTGCACGACGCCCTGCGCGTGTGCCTGTGCCTGTGCCTGCTCGAGTCCGGGCACATGCAGCGACCGGTGCATCACCCCCAGCGTGCCCGCGATCCACAACGCGAACGCCAGCGCGACGAGGATCGCGCGGGCAGAACGGGAGGGAGCAAGACGGGCAGTCGGCATGGAACGCAGGGGAGTGGCTTCAACAACGAACCCGATATTGTCGCGGCTTGACGTGACGGATGGCGGTCACTACATTACTAACCCGCGAGTCATTAACCTCATGCCCACACCCCGTTCCTTCGTCGACAAGCTCTGCCCGGTGCGCACCAAGCGCGAACGGCGCAAAGAGGCGCGCCCGGGCGAACTGCTGGCCGCCGCGCTCGACCTGTTCGTGGAAAAAGGCTTTGCCGCCACCCGCTCGGAGGAAGTGGCGGCGCGTGCCGGGGTGTCCAAGGGCACGCTCTTTCTGTACTTCCAGAGCAAGGAAGAGCTGTTCAAGGCGGTGGTCATGGAGAACCTGGGCGGCCGCTTCACCGAGTGGAACGCCGAGTTCGCCGCCTTCGAAGGCACCACGGCCGACATGCTGCGCTACTGCATGAACGTGTGGTGGGAGCGCGTGGGCAACACCCAGGCCTCGGGCCTGACCAAGCTCATGATGAGCGAGGGCGGCAACTTTCCGGAGCTGGCGGAGTTCTACCGCCGCGAGGTGGTGCGCCCCGGCCACGACCTGCTGCGGCGCATTTTCCAGCGCGGTATCGACAGCGGCGAATTCGCGCCCATGGACGTCGACCACGCCATCTACGCGGTGGTGGCGCCCATGGTGTTCCTCATGCTGTGGAAGCACTCGGCCATGGTCTGCGTGGACGGTGCGTCGGCCCTGGACCCGGAAAAGTACGTCGCCGTGCAGGCCGACCTGGTCATCAACGGGCTCAGCGCGCACCCCGCAAGGCCGAGCGCGCCGCTGGCGTCACCGGCGCCACCTAAAATTGAAGGTTTGTCCTGAGCCCACTAGGAAAACCACGCCATGAACCCCACCCCTACCCTCGAGCGCTTGCGCTTCAACATGATCGAACAGCAGATCCGCCCCTGGGATGTGCTGGAAACCGACATCCTCGAACTGCTGGCCCAGATCCATCGCGAGGACTACGTGCCCGAAGCGCACCGCACCCTGTCGTTCTTCGACATGGAACTGCCGCTGCTGGACGGCACGGTGCCCGGCGAAATCATGCTGTCGCCCAAGGTCGAGGCCCGCACGCTGCAGGACCTGCACGTTCAGAAGCATGAATCGGTGCTCGAAATTGGCACCGGCTCCGGCTTCATGGCCGCCCTGCTCGGCGCGCGTGCCGCCCAGGTGCTGTCGCTGGAAATCAACCCTGTGCTGGCCGCCCGCGCCGCCCAGACGCTGCGCGACAACGGCGTGACCAACGTCGAAGTGCGCCATGCAGACGGCGCCGTGCCCCTGGCCAGCGGCCCGAGCTTCGACGTGATCGTGCTCAGCGGCTCGGTCGCGCGCATTCCGCAGAACCTGCTGGGTTCGCTGAAGGTCGGCGGCCGGCTCGCGGCCATCGTGGGCGAAGAGCCGATGATGCGCGCCCACTTCGTCACCCGCACCAGCGAAAGCAAGTGGGACACCATCCAGCCGTGGGACATCGTGGCCCCGCGCCTGCTGAACTTCCCCGAGCCTTCGCGCTTCTCGTTCTGAGCGGGCGGTCTGGCTGATGATCGACCAAGTCCGCCCCGCCGACCTTGCCGCCTGGTTCGCCCAGGACGCCGAGGCCACGCCCGTGCTGCTCGACGTGCGCGAGCCATGGGAGCTGCAGACCGCCAGCGTCGCGCCCCAGGGCTTCACGCTGGTGGCGATTCCGATGAACGAGATTCCGGCGCGGCTGGCCGAGCTTGGCGCTGACCATCGCATCGCCTGCCTGTGCCACCACGGCGCACGCAGCCAGCGCGTGGCCGCCTTCCTGGACCAGAACGGCTTTGCGGACCTGGCCAATGTGGCCGGCGGCATCGACGCCTGGTCATCGCACGACCCCACGGTCCCGCGCTACTGATTCTTTCTCCAAGGACGTTCAATGCCTTCCAGGCCCCGGCTTTCGCCTTTTTCCGCAGCGCTCGCAAGCACCTTCGCAGCACTGCTCGCACTGCCGGCCCAGGCCCAGACACTGAACGAACTGTATGACGCCGCCCGCGGCTACGACGCCACCTACCAGGGGGCGCGGGCCCAGTACGACGCCAACGTGGCGCGCGCCGCGCAGGCCAAGGCCGGCATCCTGCCGGCGGTGGGCCTCACGGCCGGCGTGACGCGCAGCGACATCGAAATCGACACCCTCACCGGCGCCGGCCGCGGCACCACCACACCGCGCGACTTCAACACGCAGAACGTGGGCATCAACGCCACGCAGCCGCTGTACCGCCCGGCCAACTGGGCCACCTACGAGCAGGGCAAGCGCCAGGCCGAGATCGCGCAGTCGGTGTTCACGCTCGCGGAGCAGGACCTGATCGTGCGCGTGAGCCAGGCCTACTTCGACGTGCTCGCCAGCCAGGACAGCCTGGCCCTGGTGCGCGCGCAGAAGGTGGCCGTGGCGGAGCAACTGGCCTCGGCCAAGCGCAACTTCGAGGTCGGCACCTCCACCATCACAGATTCGCGCGAGGCGCAGGCCCGCTACGACCTGGTGATTGCGCAGGAAATCGCGGCCGAGAACGACTTGCAGGTGAAGAAGGTGGTGCTCGATCAGCTGGTCGGGCGCCCGGGCAGCGTGCCGGTGCCACTGGCGGTGCCGGTGGTGCTGCCCACGGCCCTGCCGGCGGACATCAATGCCTGGGTGGCCCAGGCCGACAACGTGCACCCCGCCATCCAGCAGGCGCGCCTGGGCGTGGACGTGGCCGGGCTCGAAGTGGAGAAGGCCAAGGCCGGCCACAAGCCAACGCTGGACGCCAACCTGGGCTACAACGTCACGCGCAACCCGACCGGCACCACCACCAGCACGGTGGGCACGCGGGCCAATGCGGCCACGGTGGGCGTTGTCTTCAACCTGCCGCTGTTCGCCGGCTTCGCCACCGAGAACCGCATCAAGGAAACGCTGGCACTGGAAGACCAGTCGCGCAGCGTGCTCGAAGGCACGCGCCGCAACGTGGCGCAGTCCACGCGCGCGGCGTACCTGGGGCTGGTGTCGGGCGCGGGCCAGGTGAAGGCGCTGGAAGCGGCCGAAGCGTCCAGCCAGAGCGCGCTGGACGCCAACCGCCTGGGCTACCAGGTGGGCGTGCGCATCAACATCGACGTGCTGAACTCGCAGAGCCAGCTGTTCCAGACCAAGCGCGACTTGGCGCAGGCGCGCTACAACGTGCTGCTGGGCAACCTGAAGCTGCGCCAGGCCAACGGGACGCTGACGACCGACGACATGAACGCGATCAACGCGACGCTGGCGAGCAATGGCAGCGTGCCGGCGGTGCCTTCGGCTGCGCCGCCGGAGCGCAACGTGACGCCGTCCACCGTGCCCGTGACACCGGTCGCGCCGCGCAGCATTCCGGTCGTTCCGCCGGTGCCGGTGCAGCCGTTCAATCCGCCGGCGCCGACGATGCCGACGGCACCGGTGCCGCCGGTGATTTTGAATCCGCCAGTGCGCTGAAGCGTATTTCTCCCTCCCCTTCCGGTCTGTACACGGGGGAGGGTTGGGGCGGGGGCGCGACGGCCTTGGCCCATTCGCTGCGCTCGTTGGACGCTTGCCCTCGTCCCGGCCTTCCCCCAGAGGGAGAAGGAGCCAACGCAAATACAGGCTCCAGGTTCAGTCGAGCGTGGGTTCGGCGCGCGGCGGCTCGCTGTCCAGCGGCGCGTTCTCCGTCGCCACTGGCTCCGCGGCCTGCGCAATGGCCAGCACCGCCGCCGCCGTGCGCTGCGCAGCCCCGCGGTTCGACGAAGAAAAGCCCAGCGCGGCCTGCGCCATCACGGCGCGGCGCTCGGGGTTCTCCACCAGCTTCAGCGCCGCCGTCACCGCCTGCTCCATGCCTTCGACCCGCAATGAAGCCCCGGCCGCCAGCGACAGCTGCGCTGCCTCGGCGAAATTGAAGGTCGACGGCCCCATCACCACCGGGCAGCCGCAGGCCGCCGGCTCGATCAGGTTCTGCCCGCCCAGCGGCTCGAAGCTGCCGCCGAGCAGCGCCACGTCGGCCAGCCCGTAGTACAGCGCCATTTCGCCGAGCGAATCGCCCAGCCAGATCTCTGCTTCGGCCGGCTGCCCCGCCGCGCTGCGGCGCGCCACGGCAAAGCCTTCGGCCTCGATGAGCGCGGCCACCTCGTCGAAGCGCTGCGGATGGCGCGGCACGATCATCCACTGCACGTCGTGCACCCGCTTGGCAATCGAGCGGATCGCGCCCTGCTCGGGCGGCACCGGCGACGTGGCGCCGAAGCGCTTGAGCACCTCCAGCAGCAGCCGCTCTTCGCCGTCGCGCGAGCTCGCGAGCACCACCATCGGCTTGGGCAGGCGCTCGCGCAGCGACACGGCCGCGGTGAGCTGGCGCTCGTCGGGCGTGGCGTCGAATTTCAGGTTGCCGTACACGCCGGCCACCTTGGCGCCCAGCGACACCAGCCGGTGCGCGTCGGTCTCGGTCTGCGCCCACACGGCCGTCAGCGCCGAATAGGCCGGCCGCGCCAGCCAGGCCAGGCGCTCGGCCGCGGCCAGAGATTTCTCGCTGAGCCGCGCATTGGCCAGCACCAGCGGAATGCGCCGCTCGGCGCAGGCGGCGGCCATCACGGGCCAGACCTCGGTTTCCATCAGCACGCCGATGCGCGGCTGAAACTTGTCCAGAAAGCGCGCCACGGCGCCCGGCGTGTCCCAGGGCTGCCAGACCTGCGTGTCGCCGGGTTCGAGCAGCTTGGCGCCCTCTTCCCGGCCGGTGGCGGTGCCGTGCGTGAGCAGAATCGGCACGCCCGGGTACTGGCGGCGCAGTTCGGTGATGAGGATGGCGGCGGCGCGCGTCTCGCCGAGCGAAACCGCATGCACCCAGCACTGGGCCTGGCCGGTGGTGGCCGCGTCGTAGTGACCGAAGCGCTCCTCCACGGCCACGCCATAGCCAGGCTCGGCCTGCGCGCGGCGGCGCAGCTTGCGGCGCACGAGCGGTTGCACCGCGGTGGTGAAAAGGCCGTAAAGGCTAAGCAGCAAGGAACGCACAGGAGGGTTCAGTGAGCAGCGGTGGCCAACTTGGCGTCTGGTTTGACGGTGCACAGCAGCGCGAGCATTTCTGCCTCGATGCGCTTCAGCGCGGCATCGGTCTGGCCTTCGAAGCGCAGCACCAGCACGGGCGTGGTGTTCGATGCGCGGATCAGCCCGAAGCCGTCGGGCCAGTCCACGCGCAAGCCGTCGATGGTCGAGACCTGCGCGGGCGCCGCAAAGCTCGCGCCCTTCACCAGCTGGTCGACCAGCGTGTGCGGCTCGCCTTCGGCGCAGGCCACGTTCAGCTCGGGGGTGGAGAAGCTGGTGGGCAGGCCATTCAGCACGGCGTTGGCGTCGGGGCTCTTGCTCACGATCTCGAGCAGGCGGCAGCCCGCATAGGTGCCGTCGTCGAAGCCGTACCAGCGCTCCTTGAAGAAGATGTGCCCGCTCATCTCGCCGCCCAGGGGCGAATCGATTTCCTTCATCTTCGCCTTGATCAGCGAGTGGCCGGTCTTGTAGATCATCGGCTTGCCGCCCGCGGCCTCGATGGCCGGCGCCAGGCGCTGCGAGCACTTCACGTCGTAAATGATGGTGCCGCCGGGCACGCGCGACAGAACGTCCTGCGCAAAGAGCTGCATCTGACGGTCGGGGAAGATGTTCTGCCCGTCCTTGGTGACGATGCCCAGCCGGTCGCCGTCGCCGTCGAAGGCCAGGCCGAGCTCGGCGTCGCTGGCGGCCAGCGCGGCCATCAGGTCCTTGAGGTTCTCGGGCTTGCTCGGGTCCGGGTGGTGGTTGGGAAAGTTGCCGTCGACCTCGCTGAACAGCTCGGTCACTTCGCAGCCGATGGCGCGAAAGATGGCCGGGGCCGAGGCGCCTGCGATGCCGTTGCCCGAATCGACCACGATCTTCATGGGGCGCGCCAGCTTGATGTCGCCGGCAATGCGCTTCACGTAGGCGTCGGTCACGTCGACCTTGCGCACGCTGCCGCCGGGGGCCAGCTGGGCGGTGCCGGCTTCCATGGTCTTGCGCAGGCCCTGGATTTCGTCGCCGTAGATCGCGCGGCCGGCCAGCACCATCTTGAAGCCGTTGTAGTCCTTGGGGTTGTGGCTGCCCGTGACCTGGATGCCGCTGGTGCACAGCGTGTGCGCCGCAAAGTACAACATGGGCGTGGTGACCGCGCCCACGTCGATCACCTCGACGCCGGTGGCCACCAGGCCCTTGATCAGCGCCTCCGCGAGCGCGGGGCCCGACAGGCGGCCGTCGCGTCCCACGGCCACCAGCTTCTCGCCGGCGGCGCGGGCGGCGCTGCCGAAGGCCCGGCCAAGCGCCTCGGCCACGTCGGCATCGAGAGTGACGGGCACGACGCCGCGGATGTCATAGGCCTTGAAGATGGACGCGCTGAGCTGCATGAAGGGCGTTTCCCTGTGGGTTTTTGGAACGAGGCATTGTAGGCAACGCCCCGGGAGGCCACATGTCCGAAAACGGCCAGTTGAAACGAGTCGAAACCGTATCATTTCCCCATGCCGACCCGCCCCACACCCACCGAAGCGCTCGAGAGCGACGCCTGCTACCTGGCGATGAAGACGCACGACGCGCGCTTCGACGGGTCGTTCTTCACCGCGGTGACCTCCACCGGCATCTACTGCCGACCGGTGTGCCGCGTGAAGCTGCCGCGGCGCGAGAACTGCCGGTTCTTTCGGCATGCGGCCCAGGCCGAGGCCGCGGGCTTCAGGCCTTGCCTGCGCTGCCGGCCCGAGCTGGCGCCGCGCTCCACGGGCGCGGCCGGCTGGTCGACCGAAGACGCCTCGCGCATCTTGGCGCTGCAGGCCGCGCGGCTCATCGACGAGCCCGATGCGTGGTCCCACGGCGGCGAAGACAGCGGCCCGGGTGCCGCGCAGGTGGCGGCGCGACTGGGCGTGAGCGACCGCCATCTGCGGCGCATCTTCGAATCGCAGTTCGGCGTGTCCCCGCTGCAGTACCTGCAGACGCGCCGCCTGCTGGCCGCCAAGCAGCTCATCGCCGACACCCGCCTGCCCATGACGCAGGTGGCGCTGGCCAGCGGCTTTGCCAGCGTGCGCCGCTTCAACGCGGCCTTTCTCGAACACTACGGCCTGAACCCGAGCGCGCTGCGCCGGGCCGGCGGCGCGGCGGCCGCGGGCGGGCACACCCAGCCCATCGAGGTGCGCCTGGGTTTTCGCCCGCCCTACGACGCCCAGGCCATGCTCGGCTTCTTCGGGCGCCGTGCGCTGCGCGGTGTGGAGGTGGCCACCACAGCCGACGGCAAGGCGCCGGTGAAGGGCAGCACGCCTACCTATGTGACGCTGGCGCGCACGCTGCGCGTGCAGCAAGGCGACAAAGCCCATGCCGGCTGGCTGCGGTTGCGCTTCGACCTCGACCGCGAGCAGGTGCTGCTGTCGGTCAGCGACTCGCTGGCCGCGGTGCTGCCGACGGTCATCAGCCGGGCCCGCGCGCTGTTCGACCTGGACGCCGAGCCGATGGCCATCAACGCCGCGCTGCACGACGCCTTTCCGCACGGCGACGGGCTGCGCGTGCCCGGCGCGGTCGACGGCTTCGAGCTGGCGGTGCGCGCGGTGCTGGGCCAGCAGGTGACGGTGGCCGCGGCGCGCACGCTGGGCTCACGGCTGGTCGAGGCCTTCGGCGAGCCGCTGGCCACACCCATCGACGGGCTGAACCGGCTGTTCCCCATGCCCGCGGCCATTGCGGCGGCGACCGGCGACGCGCTGGGCCAGCTCGGCATCGTGCGTCAGCGACAGGCCGCGCTGCACGCCATTGCGCAGCAGGTGGCGAGCGGCCAGCTTGCGCTGCATGCGGGCGCCGACGTGCCCTCGACCATCGCGGCCCTGCAAGAGTTGCCCGGCATAGGGGCCTGGACCGCGCAGTACATCGCCATGCGCGCGCTGCGCTGGCCCGACGCCTTTCCGGCCGGCGACGTCGCGCTGCAGAAGGCGCTGGGCGTGACCACAGCCCGCGCGGCCAGCGAAGCCTCGCAGGCCTGGCGGCCGTGGCGCAGCTACGCAGTGCTGCGGGCGTGGCATGCGCCCACCGCGCCGGTCCCGGCCAACGAAGACAAAGACGCGGCCACCGCACCGCCCCTCCTCCCCACGGCAGGCCTCGCCGCCTGAAATGCCATGAAGTTCAAGAGCAAAGTCATCTACACCTCGCACCTCGACACGCCGCTGGGCGGCATCACGATGGCCGCCACCGACCAGGGCCTGGCGGGCGTCTGGTTCGACCAGCAGCGCCACTCGCCCGACACCACCGGCTGGATCACGCAGCACGACCATCCGGCGCTGGTGGAAGCGGCCGCGCAGTTGCGCGACTACTTCGCCGGCAAGCGCGAGCGCTTCGACATGACGCTCGACCTGTCGCACGGCACTGCCTTTCAGCAAAGCGTGTGGCAGCAGTTGCTGGCCATTCCGGCCGGCGCCACCACCAGCTACGGCGCGCTCAGCGTGAATGTGGGCAACCCGACCGCCGTGCGCGCGGTGGGCGCGGCCGTGGGGCGCAACCCGATCAGCGTGATCGTGCCCTGCCACCGCGTGGTGGGCGCCGACGGCTCGCTGACCGGTTACGCTGGCGGGCTCCACCGCAAGACCGCGCTGCTCGAACTCGAGAAGGCGCGCTGACACCTCCGCTGCCCCCCCGGACCTCCCCTGAAAACGCCGCACCGAAGACGCATGACCACGACCGACAACAACACCGCAGCGGCCAAGCCCGTGTCACCCTCCGCCTGGCTCATCGACCTGGTGCTGCTGGCCGCGCTCTGGGGCGCGTCGTTTCTGTTCATGCGCATCGGCGCGGCCGAGTTCGGCGCGCTGCCCACGGCCGCGGTGCGCGTAGGCATTGCCGCGCTGTTCCTGCTGCCCATCGCGCTGCTGCGCGGCCAGGGGCCGTCGCTGGCCAAACACTGGAAGGCCAGCTTCGCGGTCGGCGTCTTCAACTCGGGCATGCCGTTTGCGCTGTTCTGTTTCGCGCTGCTGACCATCAACACCGGCCTGGCCGCCGTGCTCAACGCCACCGTGCCGATGTTCGGCGCGCTGGTGGCGTGGGCGTGGTTTCGCGAGCGCCCGGCGGGCTCGCGCATCGCCGGCCTGGTGATCGGCTTTGCCGGCGTGGCCATGCTGGCCAGCCGCAGCGCCGGCCTGCAGACGGGTGCCAGCGGCCATGCGGCGCTGTTCGCGGTGCTGGCCTGCCTGGGTGCCTGCCTGTGCTACGGCATCTCGGCCAGCGCCACGCGCGCATACCTGGGCGGCGTGCCCGCGCTGACCACCGCCACGGGCAGCCAGCTTGGCGCCACGCTGTTCCTGGCCATTCCGGCCCTGTGGCTATGGCCCGCGCAAATGCCCAGCCTGCGCGCCTGGCTCGCGCTGCTGGCGCTCGGCGTGGCCTGCACCGGCGTGGCGTACATCCTGTTCTTCAGGCTGATCGCACGCGCCGGCCCCGCGCGCGCGCTGACCGTGACCTTTCTGGTGCCGGTGTTCGCGCTGTTCTACGGCGCGGTGTTTCTCGACGAGCGCATCACGCAGTGGATGCTGATGTGCGCGGTGGTCATCGTGTGCGGCGTGGCGCTGTCGGCCGGCATCGTCAAGTTGCGCCTGCCGCACAAGGCCTCGGCCTGAACTTGCGGCCTTGCGTGGTGTGCGGTGCGCGGGGGACGCCTACATGGCCCCCGCGACCACATTCACCGACAGGGCCAGCACCAGCATGTTGAACGCGAAGGCCATCACGCTGTGCAGCAAAGTGATGCGCCGCATCTCGCGCGAGGTGGCCTGCACGTCGGACACCTGCGAGGTCATGCCGATCACGTACGCGTAGTAGAGAAAGTCGAAGTAGTCGGGCGCGTCGTCCTTGCCCGGAAAGTCGAGCCCGCCGTCGGGCCGGCCGCTCTTCTGGTCGAGGTAGTAGCGGTGCGCGTAGTGAAAGGCGTAGATGGTGTGCATCATCAGCCAGGAGCCGGCCAGCGCCACCAGCCCCAGCGCCACATGCGCCGCGCGCGACCAGCCGCTCAGGTCTTTCACCTGCTGCAGCAGCATGGCGATGGCCACCACGCTCATGGCCACGACCACCAGCATGGAGAACAGGATCACGACGTTGGGCTGGTCCAGTTGCTGCGCGCGCTCGCGCGTCTGCTGTGCGTCGAAGGTGTCGGCCAGCCACCAGGTGAGCACCTGGTACACCAGCACCCCGACGCACCACCCCGCCAGGCCGCGCGCCATGTTGCTCATGGCCATCGGCATGAGCGCCGCGACCACCGCCGCGCCGGAGAGGGTGCCGTACAGCAGCCGCTGGCGGCCGGTGGTGGTGGAGAGGTGCTTGAGCATGCGTCACTGTAGCGGCTGACCCGCGCACCGAGCCACCGCCGAGCCGTCGACAAAGTCCTACACGTTCAGCCGGCGTTCACGCATGCAGCCCACGGCTCGCGGCACCTATCGTCTTGCGCGTTCACAGGGAGCTGCGCCCGCAGGCACAACGCGACAAGCCACCGGCTCGCGGCCATTCTTATTACGTGCCCCGGCAGTCGTATTTTTTTCTTCGTTCAACACCACAGGTCATCAAGGACTTCTTTCATGCTGCGTCGCTCCCGCCCCTTCGAACGGACCCCAAGATTCGCCGCGCTCGGCGCATGGGGTGCCGTGGTCGGCACCGGCTTGCTCCTGGCAGCCGCGCCCGCGCTGGCCGACCCCTCGCCCGCGCTCGACCGCTTCAGCTTTTCCGTGGGCGCGTTCAATGCCGACCCCAAGTTCAACGCCTCCATCGGCACGCCTTACGGCGCGTTGCAGACCGGCGACATCAAGCCGGGCCGCGTGACCATGCCGCGCGTCACGGCCGACGTGCTGCTGGGCGACAGCCAGGGCATTTCGTTCGACTACTACCAGTACAAGCGCGACTACACCGGCAGCGTGGCCAACACCACGTCGTTCGGCAACTTCGGCACGCTCAACACCTTCGGCAATGCCAGCGTGAACACCAAGCTCGACTTTGCCAAGCTCTCGTACAAGTGGTGGATCGGCTCTGGCAACACCGTGCTGGGCCTGGGTGCCGGTGCCGCCTACTACCGCGCCACGCTGGGCACCAGCGCGCTGGCCTCGGTGAACGGCCAGGTCGGCACCTTGAGCAACAGCGCCAGCGACAACGCGATCGCCCCGCTGCTCGAAATTGGCGTGCGCCACGCCATCACGCCCGACCTGCGCCTGTTTGCCGACGCCTCCGGCGTGTGGAAGAACGGCGGCAGCTTCCACGGCAACATCTACAACGCATCGGCCGGCGTGGAGTGGTTCCCGGTGAAGAACGTGGGCCTGGTGCTCTCCTATGGCGTGACGAACATCGACCTGACCCGAGACGCCGGCGCGGCCGACGCGCGGCTGAAGGTGCGCCTGCAAGGGCCGTCGGCGTTCCTGAAGGCGCGCTTCTGAGCCTCTGCTGCAGGCCTTCCCCAGGGCCTGTGCGCAGTGCACGCCGCCCTGCGTAGCCAGTCTTCGCAAGACGTGGCGCGGGCGCCAGCCTTAGGCTGCGCCCCAACCACAGAAGACCGGAGACACAGAGCATGCCTGCAGCCACCACGGGCCTCGCGCCCTCCCCCGCGCAAGCCGATCCTCAAGGCCAGATTGCGCGCATCTCGCGCGTCGCGCTGGGCGACGTCGTCCATCGCTCCGCGCGCCGCTTCGGCACGCGTACCGCGCTGATCGAGGGCGAGCACCGCATGTCTTACGGCGAGCTCGACGCCGCCACCAACCGCTTCGCGCACCACCTGCTGGGCCTCGGCCTGCCCAGCGGTGCGCGCGTGGGCATGCTGTGCAACAACTCCATCCAGATGGTGGTGGCCATGCTGGGCATTCAGAAAGCGGGGCTGGTGTGGGTGCCGATCAACACCGCGCTGGCGGTCGATGCCATCGGCTACATCCTTGCGCACGCCGAGGTGCGCCACCTGGTGATCGACACCGCGCTGCATGCCAAGCCCGCGCTGCGCGCCCTGCTCGACGACACGGGCGTTGCGCCGCTGCTGTGCGTGCTCGACGGCGACACGCCACCGGCCGGCATTCCCACCGTGACCCAAGCCATTGCGCAGGGCCCGCAGACGCTGCCTGACGTGGCCATCGAAAGCAGCCAGCTCGCGCTCATCATGTACACCAGCGGCACCACCGGCCGCCAGAAGGGCGTGATGCACTCGCATGCCTCGGTGCATTCGGTGCTGCTGAGCAACATGGTCGAGTGGGGCAGCAGCCCCGAGCGCGCGGACGTGTGGAGCAGCGTGCTGCCGTTGTTCCATTGCGGGCAGCACACGGTGCTGATGTCGGCGCTGGCGGTGGGCGGCACGCTGGTCATATTGCGCGGCTTCGACCCCGGCGCGGTGCTGGGCGCCATCGAGCGCCACCGCATCAGCGTGATGGTGGGCCTGCCGATGATGTACGGCGCACTGCTGGCCCAGCCGCAGCGCGCGGCGCGCGACCTGTCGAGCCTGCGGTTGTGCGTGTACGCGATGGCACCGATGTCGCGCACCTTGCTGCTGCGCCTGCTCGACGAGTTCTGCCCCAATTTCGCATTGGTGTCGGGCCAGACCGAGATGTACCCCGGCGCCACCATCTTCGAGGCGCACGAGCAGCGCAAGCGCTTCGGCTCGTACTGGGGCGTGGGCACGTTGGTGAACGAGGTGTCGGTGATGGGCGACGGCGGCGAGCTGCTCGGGCCGAACGAGGTCGGCGAGATCGTCTTTCGCGGCCCCAACGTGATGCTGGGTTACTACAAGGACCCGGAGGCCACGGCCAATGCGCAGCGTTTCGGTTGGCACCACTCGGGCGACCTGGGCAAGCTCGACGATGACGGACAGCTCATCTTTCTGGACCGGTTGAAGGACATGGTGAAGTCGGGCGGGGAGAACGTGGCGTCGATCAAGGTGGAAGAGGTGCTGTTGCGCCACCCTGGTGTGATGAACGCAGCGGTGGTGGGTTTGCCGCACGACCATTGGGGCGAGGCGATCACGGCTTTTGTGACGCGTCGGCCTGATGCGCAGTCGCCCCTTACCGAGGCTGAACTGGCCGCGCACTGCAAGGCGCACCTGGGGGGCTTCGAGGTGCCCAAGGAGATCGTTTTCCTGGAGGCGTTGCCGATGACTTCTACGGGGAAGATTCAGAAGTTCGAGCTTCGGCAGGTGCATCGTGGGTATTACTCGCGGCGTTGATGTTTTATGTGCTTTGCCCGTTGTTCAGGGCGACGCTCACGCCGACGGGGTGCTCCCCTCCGCGAATGTCCCCCGGCCTGCGGCCTCCCCCTTTATTTCGCTGCGGGGAGCACCCCATCGACGTGAGCGTGTTCAGAGCACCGGTTGATCAGCCGCACACCGACAGCGGGGTTGTTGCTCAGCGCAGTCGTTGATCAGCGAGCACCCAGAGCGTGCCCCAGTGCACAGGGCGTCGGGTACTCCCCGCAGCGAAATAAAGGAGGAGGGGCGCAGCCCCGGGGGACATTCGCGGAGGGGAGTACCCGGCGGCCTGTGCACACGCCCTGAACAAAGTGCCCTGAACGAAGCCCTCTAGAACGGCTCGCTAAACCGCAGAAGCAATCAAAGCAGCACGAACATCCTTCTTCAGCACCTTGCCCACCTTGGAGCGCGGCAGGTCGAGCCACACCTCGATCTGCTTGGGCGCCTTCACACTGCCGATCCGGGCCTTCACGAACGCCTTGATGTCGTCCACGTCCACCTGCCGACCGCTGTGGAGCTGCAACACCGCCACCACGCGCTCGCCCCACTTCTCGTCAGGCAGGCCGACCACCGCACTGTCCTGCACGTCGGGGTGCTGCATCAGCGCCTGCTCCACCTCCGCGGAGTACACGTTGAAGCCACCGGAAATGATCATGTCCTTGGCACGGTCCACGATGTACAGGAACCCGTCGACATCAACGTAACCGATGTCCCCCGTGTGATGCCAGCCGTGGCGCGAGGCCTCCTCGGTGGCGCGCGGGTCCTTGTAATAGCCCTGCATCACCAGCGAGCCGCGCACCACGATCTCGCCGGTCTCGCCAGTTGGCAACAACGCCCCGTCGCCATTCATCACACCCACCTGCACCAGCGGACCGGGTCGCCCCGCCGACGACAGGCGATGCACCGCCACCGATCCGTCGGCGTTGAAGTGCTCGCGCGGCGACATCATCGAGATCATCATCGGCGCCTCGGTCTGGCCGAAGAGCTGCGCCATGACAGGGCCGATCTTTTGCAGTGCCTCTTCGAGCCGCGCGGCCGACATGGGCGCCGCGCCGTACCAGAAGCACTGCAGCGAATCGAGCCTGGCCGTGGCCAGCAGCGGATGCTGCAGCAGCATGTAGATCAGCGTGGGCGGCAAGAAGGTGTGGGTGATGCCGTGCTGCTCGATCAGCCCGAGAAACTCGCCCAGTTCCGGCTTGGGCATGATCACCACCCGCCCGCCCAGCGCCATCACCGGCAGGCACAACACACCCGCCGCATGCGTGAGCGGCGCCAACGCCAGGTAGGCAGGCCGGCCCTCGAAGGGATAGCCCATCAGGGTCAGCGCCGACATCGCCTCCAGGTTGCGCCCCGACAGCATCACGCCCTTGGGTTGCCCGGTGGTGCCGCCGGTGCCCGCGATCATGGCCACGTCGTCGGGCGGCGTGATGTCCAGGGGCGAATCGTCCAGGCCCTCCAGCCACTCGTCCAGCGCGGGCGCAAATTCCTGCGGCAGGTCCAGGCAGACCAGCGCCCGCAGCTTGGGCAGTTGCGAACGCATCTGCTCGACCATGGGCGCGTAGTTGCCGTGAAAGAGCAGGCACGCGCAATCGAAGGCGTCGAGCACGAAGGCGTTTTCGCTCGCCTCGTTGCGCGGGTTCACCGGGCACCACACGCAGCCCGCGCGCGAAATGCCGAACACGGTGGCGAACGCCATCGCGTCGTTGCTCGAGAGCACGGCCACCTTGTCCCCCGGCCGCACACCGGCGCGCTGCAGGCCGCGCGCCACGCGCCAGCTGATGCGCTGCACCTGCGCATAGCTCAGGTCGGTGTCGCCCAGGGTCAGGCACGGCGAATGAGCGCCCAGCTGGGCGCCCTTGTCGAGGTAGTCGACGAGGCGCATGGCCGTCAGCCCAGCCGCGTCAGCACGGGCTCCTGCACCAGCCCGAAGCTGCGCAGCGCGCCCAGCAGTTCGCGATGCCCGAAGGCCTGGCAACCCGAGGCAAAGCCGGCGCGGCGCGGTGCCTGTTGCAGCAGCGAGGCGGCCGCATAGGCCTGCAGCAAGCCGGTCTGCTTGTAGTTGCAGTTGCCGAAGATCACGCAGTGCACGCGGCCCAGCGGACCGGAGGCATGCACCGAATCGACCGACTTGTTGATGCGCGGGTTCTCGCGCGGCGGCATGGTGTTCATCACGCTCGATGCCGTCTTGGACAGCGCGGCATAGCGGTCGTCTTCGTTCATGCCCTCGGTGGCCTTGAGCGCGGCGGCCACGATCTGCGGCACGCCCTGCATCAGCGCCTTGTTGAACACGCCGCCCAGCACCTTCACGTTGGCCACGCGCGGATCACGCTTGAACCACACGGGGTGCGACGTGCCGCCCCAGGGCAGCGCCAGCGCCGCCTCGTGCTGGCCCGGAATCGACAGGTGGTACAGGCCCGCGTCGGGTTGCCATTCCACGTACTCGTTCTGCTCCAGGTAGTAGGCCTTCGAGGTGGCCGCGTTCACCAGAATGGTTTGGGTGGACGCGATGGTCGGGCTGCCGCCCCAGAACACGGCGATGTCCAGCGTGTCGAGCCCGGGCGTTTCCAAGCACAGCTGCGCGGCAATTTCGCCGGTGGTGTACATGTGCGCCAGGCCCGGCGAGAGCAGCAGACCGGCGGCGGCAAACTTGGCGCCGTAGGTCTGCTCTAGCGTGATGAGCCAGTCCTGCTCGCCCGTGGTGTCGGTGTAGTGGCAGCCGGCGGCCAGGCAGGCCTCGACCACCTCGGTGCCGAACCTGGCGAAGGGCCCCACGGTGTTGAGCACCACCGATGCGCCGGCAAAGAGCTCGGTGAGCGCGGCCACCGAATGCGCGACCTCCACCACATCGTGGCTCGCGGTTTCGATGCCGGGCACGTGGGACTTCATGGCATCGTCCACCTTCTGCGCGCTGCGGCCCGCGGCAATGAAGGGGATGTTGTACTCGCGCAGGTACTCGCAGACCAGGCGCCCGGTGTAGCCCGAGGCGCCGTAGACGACGACGGGTTTGTTCTTCTTGCTGTTGCTGTTGTTCATGCTGTGTCTCCTTGATGTCGCGTGTTCACATGCCCATGCCGCCGTCCACCGCCAGGCCCGCGCCGGTGATGAAGCGGGCCGCGTCGCTGCACAGGAAGACCACCACGTCGGCCATGTCGCCGACCTCGCCCAGGCGCCCGAGCGGTGTCTGCGCAATGACGTCGCCCACGGCCGCTTCCACGCTGGGCGCCAGCCCCGCGGCCACGATGTCGTTGGCCAGCTTCATGCCCATGTCGGTGGGCACCAGGCCCGGGTAGATGCAGTTCACGCGCACGCCGTAGCCCAGCTTGCCGGACTCCATGGCCGCCACGCGCGTGGCGCGGTCCACGGCCGACTTGGTGGCCGAGTAGCCCGCGATGGCAGGGAACGCGATGGTGGCCGCGACCGAGGCGATGTTCACCACCGCACCGCCCCCATCCGACATGCCCGAGATGCCACCAGGGCGCATCGCGCGAAACGCGTGCTTCATGCCCAGCAGCGTGCCGGCCACGTTCACGTCGAGCATGCGGCGCAGGTCGTCGCCGTTCACGTCGATCACCAGCGAGGTGATCTCGATGCCCGCGTTGTTCACGAGGATGTCGAAGCCGCCCAGTTCCTTCACCGTGGTTTCGGTGGCGCACGCCCAGTCGGCGTCCTGGGTGACGTCCAGCGGCACGAAGCCCACCTTCGCCCCCGACGCCGACAACCGCGAAGCGGTTTCCCGCCCCAGGTCGGCGAGCACATCGCCGATCATCACCGCGGCACCCGCTGCCGCCAGCGCTTCGGCAATGCTTGCGCCAATGCCGCGCGCACCGCCCGTCACGAGCGCCTTGCGCCCTTTCAAGTCGAACTTGGCCATCGCTTGTCTCCTGTCCGTATGTTTATGAGATGGAGCGGTCATGCTAGAAATCGACTTGACGGGTGTCAAGATTTTTTCTTGACACGTGTCCAGCTTTCAGAAAAATGGCATCCGTACCAAGCCGGATGCGGGTTCTCCCGCTTGCGTGCTATGGTTTGCAGCAGCGCACAACACACCAAGAAACACACGGTCGGCAGGCAGGCGGCCAGGCTTTCAATGACGACACATCAACGGGTCAGCAAACACGCAGCACGGGTGCCCAAGGCACGCGTCGACAAGTTCTCCGAGCGGCGCGCCGAACTCGGCGAAGCCGCACTCACCACACTGGCCGCGCTCGGCTACGCACGCACCAGCCTGCGCGAGATTGCGCAGAACTCCGAGTTCTCGCACGGTGTGCTGCACTACTACTTCAGCGACAAGGTCGACCTGATCATCTGCAGCGTGAAGCAGTACAAGGCGCGTTGCGTCACGCGCTACGACCACGCGGTGGAAAGCGCCAGCACTTACGAAGAACTCATGGAAGGCTTTCTGCAGAGCTTGGCCGACACCTTGCGCGACGAAGGCCATGTGCACCGCCTGTGGTACGACCTGCGTTCGCAGGCGCTGTTCGAGGAGGCGTTTCGCGCCGATGTCGTGCAGATCGACAAGAGCCTGGAAGACATGATCTGGCGCATCATGAGCCGCTTTTCCGAGCTCTCGGGCGCACCGAGCGGCATGCCGCCATCGGCCACCTACGCGCTGTTCGATGGGCTCTTTCAACAGGCGCTGCTCAAGCACCTGTCGGGCGATGCCACCGCCATCGACGCCATGAAGACCGACGTGCGCCAGGCCATCTCGCACCTGTTCGCGGCATCTGTCGCTGCACCCACCAAGTTGGTCACGGCGGCCAAGCCCTCCCGCAAGCCCCGCGCCTGAAGCGAAAGGTCTCCGGCCGCGCGCTGCGAGGGTGCAGCTTGCGGCCGGTGAGTCTGGGGGTGCTGTATCGAGGTTCTCGGCAAGAGCTATCGAGGGCGGCGGCGCGCACACGCCGACGGGGTACCTTGCTCCGCGAATGTCCCCCGGGGCTGCGCGCTACCGCCTCTCCTCCTTTGTTTCGCTGCGCAAGGCACCCCATCGGCGTGAGCGTTTTCAGAGCCTGAGTTGATCGAGCGGAACGACAGCCGCGCTTCTCGTGCGAATGAGGTCGGGTGGTCCCCGCAGCGAAATAAAGGAGGAGGGGCGAAGCCCCGGGGGACATTCGCGGAGGGGACCACCCGGCCTCATTCGCACGCGCCCTGAACACCAGCACCAACAACCTGACCAGGATCAAAGACGTTGTCGCGGCCGGCAAGCCCGCAATTCCATGCGTGCACGCCGCGCGGCGCAGCCGGGCAGAATCCGGCGCTTGGCCGCCCCCTCATCCAGGAACAAGGAACCTCCATGACCGATCTCTCGCACTTTCCCATCACGAAAAAGTGGCCCGCCCAACACCCCGAGCGGCTGCAGCTGTACTCGCTGCCCACGCCCAACGGCGTGAAGGTGTCGATCATGCTGGAGGAAACCGGCCTGCCCTACGAAGTGCACCTGGTGAGCTTCGAAACACAGGACCAGATGTCGCCTGAGTTCATCTCGCTCAGCCCGAACAACAAGATCCCGGCCATCCTCGACCCCGACGGTCCGGGCGGCAAGCCGTTGCCCCTGTTCGAATCGGGCGCCATCCTCATGTACCTGGCCGAGAAAACCGGCCAGTTCATTCCGAAGAACCCCGCCGGCCGCTACGAAACCCTGCAGTGGCTGATGTTCCAGATGGGCGGCATCGGCCCCATGTTCGGCCAGCTCGGCTTCTTCAACAAGTTTGCCGGCAAGGACTACGAAGACAAGCGCCCGCGCGACCGCTACGTGGCCGAGTCCAGGCGCCTGCTGGGCGTGCTCGACAAGCACCTGGCCGACCGCGCCTGGATCATGGGCAACGACTACACCATTGCCGACATCGCCACCTTCCCGTGGATCCGCAACCTGGTCGGCTTCTACGAAGCAGGCGACCTGGTGGGCTTCAAGGACTTTGCGAACGTGGCGCGCGTGCTCGAAGCCTTCGTCGCGCGGCCCGCGGTAACCCGGGGCCTGAACATTCCCAAGCGCGGCTGACCGGTCAGTTGTTGGCCGACAGATCCATCAGCATGCGCGAGAGCAGGTAGAGCCTAGGCACCACGCTCTCCACCTCCGCATACTCCTCCGGCGTGTGGATGCCGCCGCCCACGATGCCGAAGCCGTCCAGCACCGGAATGCCGACGCCCGCCACCAGGCTCGCGTCGGCCGCGCCGCCGCTGCTCTCGATGGTGAGCTTCTTGCCGATCTCCGCGTAGATGCCCTCGGCCATCTTCACCAGCTTGTCGGACGAAGGCAGGCGCGGCATGGGCGGCAGGCCGCGGCTCAGGCGCACGCGCACCTCGGTCTCGGGAATGAGCTTGTTCTGCGCGATACGCACCATGTCCTTTTCGACGCGGTCGAACTCCTCGGGCGTGGCCACGCGCACGTCGGCCTTGGCGCTGGCCGCCGCCGGAATCACGTTGGTGGGCCCGTTGGCCGTGAGCACGGTGAAGTTGACCGTGGTCTTCTTCGCGGCGTCGCCGGTCTTCGACAACTGCAGCACCTGGTGCGCCAGCTCCATTGCCGCGTTGCGGCCGGCCTCTGGCGCCACGCCCGCATGCGCGGCCACGCCCTTCACTTCGAGCAGCGCGGTGGCCGAGCCCTTGCGCTCCACCACCAGGCCGTCGGCCGGGCGGCCCGGCTCCAGGTTGAGCGCCACGTCGTGCTGCTTGGCAATGCGCTCGATCAGCGCGCTGGTGCCCACCGAGCCGACCTCTTCGTTGGTGTCGAGCAGGAAGGTGATCTGCCCGTAGTCCTTGAAGCCGATCTGCTGGAGGATCTTCAGCGCATACAGGCCCGCCACCACGCCGCCCTTGTCGTCCATCACGCCGGGGCCGTAGGCGCGGCCGTCCTTGATGTAGAACGGCTTGGCCGCGGCCGTGCCTTCCTTGAACACGGTGTCCATGTGCGCGAGGATCAGGATCTTCTTCTTGCCCTGGCCCGTCAGCGTGGCAACCACGTTGGTGCCCGGGTGCGGGTCGGCCGGAAAGGTCTCGATGCGCGCGCCGAGCTTGCGCAATTCGTCGACCGCCATCTCGCGCACCTTGTCCAGTCCTTCGGTGCTGGCCGATCCGGAGTCGATGTTGACCATGCGCTCCAGCAGCTTGAGCGCCTCGTCCTTGCTCTGCGTGGCCGCGTCGAGCGCACCCTGATGCGGCTTCTGCGCCATGGCATTGCCCGCGAGCAGCGCGCAGGCGAGCACGGCGCCGTGGCAGGCGGTGCGCGCCCAGCGGCGCGAGTGGCGGGGCAGGGAGAAAGTCGAGGCGATGAAGCGCGTGCGAGTCGTCATGTGTTCCGTTCTTGTGAGCTGCCGAGAAGGTTCGACAGGGGCGCGGCAGGCTATCACCCGTGCTGCGAACGGGTCAAGCCGCGGGCTGCGCCGACGACGCTGTTCCACACCGCCATGCAGGAGCGCTTTGCGCTCGGCATCGACGTGTGGGTTGACCGCCTGGCCTGCGGCTCCAGCACCCCGCAACCAGGCAGTTGGCTGACGATTCGGTGATACACTTCAATAGGAATAGTTCTTATTCACCACTCCCGAGGCAGACCATGCCGAACCGTTGACGCGTTCGCATGAAGGGTCTCGGGGTCCATCGTCGATGCTTGCGAGAAGGCGGCCGGATGCGCGACCTCGTTCAGGAACTGGTAGCCCACTATGCGGACCTGCGCCGACAGCTCACCCGCGACCTGAGAGACCCGCACTACGCGGCCGACATCGCGCAGTCCAGCTTCGAGCGGGTGTATTCGGCGGCGCTGAAGTCGCGCGGCGGCGCACGCACCGATGCGCAGGCCAATGCGCTGCCGGAAGGCAGTGAAGGCTTCGCAAGCCCGGCAGGCAACAACGCCACCGACGCCCCCAACCCCATCGAGTCACCCCGCGCCCTGCTCTTTCGCGTGGCGCGCAACCTGTGCATCGACGATGCGCGGCGCCGCAAGGTGGCACAGGAGTGGGCCGGCGCGCACGCCGACGTCGGCATGCATCAGACCGCCCAGTCCAGCGAATACGTGGTGGCCCAGCAGCGCGTGCTGGCGCGCGTGGTCGAGGCCATGGAAAAGCTGCCGCCGCGCCGGCGCGAAGTGTTCCTGCTGTTCCGCGCCTACGGCCACACGCGCGCCGAAATCGCGCAGCGCCTGAACATCACCGAGATGGCCGTGGCCAAGCACCTGCTGCGCGCCACCATCGACTGCTCGCGCGTGTTCGCGCAGCTGCGCTCGGAGCTGATCGAGCCGCAGGCCGTGATGCACCGCTCCGGCTTCGAAGCGGCGCTGGCCGAAGACTTCTCGTGAGCGCCAGCATGGCCGCGGGCGCTCCGCGCGAACGGCTGATCGAGCGCGCGCTGGCGCTGATCGTGGAAGGCGAAATGGGGCCCGGCGACGCCGCGGTGCAGGCCCGCACGGCGCTGCATCAGTGGCGCGGCAAGTCGTCCGAGCATGCCGCGGCCGCGCAGGAAGCGCGCGAGCGCTGGGACGCGCTCGGCGGCATGGCGAACGAGTTGCGCGCACGGTTCGGCGAGCCGGAAGGCGCGATGCTTGCCGCCCGCACTGCCCACACCACACAGACGGCAGCCGGCTCGGGGTCGTCCGCGCACGGCATGCACCGGCAGCAGCGCCGCAAGCTCCTGTTCTCCGTGGCCGCCTTCCTGGGCACCGGCCTGCTCGCGGGCCGCGGCGCCCAGTGGTACTGGCAGCAGCCGGTTTTCCATGCGGCCTACCAGACGCCCACCGCGCGGATGCTGCAGGTCAAGCTCGCGGACGGCAACCAGGGCGCGCCGGGCAGCCGGCTCGACCTGGCACCGCAAAGCGCCATCGACGTCACGCTCTACCGCGACCGGCGCGTGGTGGACATGGCGCGCGGCGAAGTGCGCTTCGACGTGGCGCCCGACAAGAGCCGCCCGCTGCATGTGCACGCGCGCGGCGCCTCGGTCGAAGTCGTCGGCACGGCCTTCACCGTGCGCGACCGGGGCGGGCCGCTCACCGTGGGCGTGGAGCACGGCCACGTGCGCGTGCGGGTGGCGCCGCGTGCGGGGTTGGCCGGCGCGCAGGGCGAAGTGATCGACCTGTACAGGGGCGACCAACTGGAGATCGTCGGCGGACAGGCCGGCCGCGTGCAGCAGACCGACACCGCGGCGCTGTCCGCCTGGCGCAACGGCTGGCTGGTGTTCGAGAACACGCCGCTGGGCGATGCCCTGGCCGCCGTCAACAGCTACCGCGCGCGGCCCATCGTCAGCAGCAACCCGCGCATCGACGCGATGCGGCTGTCGGGGCGGTTTCGCACCAGCGACTCCGAAGGGCTGGTCGCCGCGCTGCCGACCATCCTTCCGCTCACGACCGTGCAGCGGCCGGACGGCAGCGTGACCTTGCAGACGCGCTGAGCGCCCGCGCGCCGGCCCGCATTTCAGGTGTTGCCGGCAGCGGCGCATGCACCCGCTCCTGCGCGCACATCGCCCGCCGGATGCCCTGACTGCGCGAGTCCCCATTCGGTCAGCGCGACGTCGAGCGCGCGCACATGCACCGGGCTTTCCCCCAACCATTGCACAAGGCGTTCGGCGTTGGCCAGCGTCGGTGCCGCGTGCATGCCGGTGAAGAGCGAAGCGGCTTGACGCACGTGCGCTTCATGCGCTTCAGGCACCCGCACCTGCCTGGCCGACCCGGTGCGCCTCATTCGATCCCGCCGGTGGGCGGATGGAAATTGCGCCGCCGGTTGACCACCAGCGCGGCGCCCGCGAGCGCCCAGAGACGCAAGGCGCGTTCGAATGCCCGCGTGTGCGCCGGCTCTTCGCGCAGCCAGTGCGTCAACTTCAGCGCCACGGTGCTGCACGGGTTCTCTCTGAGTTCCATGTAGAGACGCCATGCGGTCTGCTCGGCGGACGGCGCCTGCGGTGTGTTCTGCGGGGCCACGGCTACTCCAGGCGCGGGGTGGGTTCGGGAAGATCCCCGTGGGGGGCGCCAGGCGCCAGCGGGTGCGCCTGCGCGGCGCCTCATGCAAAGAGACGATCCACGGCTGCGAATGTTCAGCCATAAGTTCCTGCTTCGGCCCACGGCACCCGCAAGACTGCCACCGGCATCACGCGCATGCGGCCGGTGTTGCGACCTCCGCCTCGGCAACCGCACACCGCTGCGCCTGCCAGCCACCGCCCATCGCGCGGTACAGCGCAACCCGGGCCTGCAGGCGCGCCATGCGCAGTTGCACCGCCAGGTCCTGCGCGCCATACAGCGTGCGCTGCGCATCGAGCAAGGTCAGCAGCGTCTCGGCGCCCGCGCGGTAGCGCGCCTCCGACAGCGTGGCCGCCTGGCGCGCCTCGGCCAACTCGGCGGCCTGCGCCGCCGCCTGCGCATCGGTGGCCGACACGGCATCGAGCGCGGTCTGCGCATCGGCGAACGCAGCAACGATGGTGCCGCGGTACGCCGCCAGCAGCGCCTGGCGCCGGGCCTGCGCAAGGCGCTCTGCCCCTGCCAGCCGGCCGCCGTCGAAGACCGGCGCGGCCAGCCCCGCGGCCAGGCTGTGGATCGGGTTGTCGAACAGCCTGCCCAGCCGGTCCGCCCCCGTACCGACGGACGCGCTCAGCGACACCGTGGGCAGCATCGCGGCCCGCGCGGCCCGCACGTTGGCATCGGCGGCAGCCAGTTGCGCCTCGGCACGCGCAATGTCCGGGCGGCGCACCAGCAAGGCCGACGGCGGCCCGGTGCCGACCGGCGGCACCTGCAGCGCATCGAGCGAGCGCGCCGGCCCTTCGGCCACCGGCGACGTCGCACCCAGCAGCACCGCGAGCGCGGCCGCGGCGTCGCGCGCCTGCTGGTCCAGCGCCGCCACGGCGCGCTGCTGCGCGGCCACCAGCCCGCGCTGCTGCGCCAGGTCCAGCGGCGACACCGCGCCGGCACGGCTGCGCGATTCGACCAGCGCCAGCACGCGGCGCGCGTTGTCCAGGTTGCGCCGCGCAATGCCGGCCCGCTCGCGCAGCGCCTGCGCGAGCAGCCAGGTAGAGGCGACGTTCGCCGTCACGGTGAGGCGCACCGTGTCCCGCTCGAACGCGCTCGCGCGCAGGTCGTGCAGCGCCTCGTCGCGCCAGGCCGCGTTGCGGCCCCACAGGTCCACTTCATAGCGGGCGGTGAAGCTTGCGGCGTGGCTGCTGCCGTCGGCCGCGGCATGTCCTCCAACGCGGCCAGGATGCCCCAGGCGCCCTTGCCGGGCCGCGTCGAGCGTGGCCGTGAGCTGCGGTTGCAGCGCCGCACCGGCGATGCGGGCCAGCGCGTCGGCCTGCGCCACGCGCGCGGCGGCGGCGGCCAGGTCGTGGCTCTGCAGCTGCGCCAGGGCCACCAGCGCGTCGAGTTCGGGGCTGCCGAAGCTGCGCCACCAGTGCGCATCGGCCGGGCCGGCCGTGGCCGGCACAGGCTGTGCCGTTTGCCACGCGGCGGGCAGCGCCACCGCGCGATCCGCATGCTCGCCCTTCAGCGCGCAACCGCCCAGCAGCGCCGCGCAAGACAAGCACCAGGCAGCGCGCAATGCGAAGGGCATGTGCGACACCGTCATTCCCCCGCCAGCGCCACGACCGGGTCCAGCCGGGCGGCATTGCGCGCGGGCATGAAGCCGAAGATCACGCCGGTGAGCACCGCGCAGCCGAAGGCGCCCAGGCTCGCCAGCAAAGAGAACGCCACCGGCACTCCGGCCAGCATCAGTGCCACCACCACGCCCAGTCCCACGGCCACGCCGGTGGTGCCGCCCACCGACGTCACCAGCACCGCCTCGGTCATGAACTGGCGAAGAATGTCGCGCTGCCGCGCGCCGGTGGCCATGCGAATGCCGATTTCGCGCGTGCGCTCGCGCACCGTCATCAGCATCACGTTCATCACGCCGATGCCGCCCACCACCAGAGACACCACGGCGATCAGGCCGAGCATCAGCGTCATGGCGCGCGCGGTTTCGGTCTGCACGCGCAGGGCCTCGACCCGGTTCCACACGCGCACCTCGCGCCCCGGCTGCAGCTGGGCCAGTTGCGCCTCGATGGCGTCGGCGGTTGCCTGGGCCTTGTCGATGTCGCGCACCTGCACGGCGATCCACCCCGGGTTCGCGTGGCCGTAGATGCGCGTTGCGGCCGACGACAGCGGCACCAGCACGCGGTCGTCCTGGTCCTCCCCGTCGCTGGCGCCCTTGGCGGCCAGCACGCCGACCACCAGAAACGGCACCTTGTCCACCAGAATGTCCTGGCCGACGGGGCTGAGCGCGTCGGCAAACAACAGCCGGCGCACCGTCTGCCCGATCACCGCGACCTTGGCCGCGTGCTGCTCGTCACGGCTGTCGAACATGGCGCCCTCTGCCATGCCCCAGCCCAGCACGGAAGCAAACCCGACCGTGGTGCCGCCGCCTTCGGTGAGGTGGTCGACATTGCCGCGGCGCACCACCACCTTGTCCTCCATGTAGGGCGCCACGCCTTCCACGCCGGGCAGCAGGCCGATGGCGTCGGCATCGGCCAGGGTGAGCGGCGCCGCCGCGGTGCGCGCGCTGGGCGCACCCGCGGAGACGAACATGGTGCGGGTGCCGAAGGTTTCGAACTGCGCCATCACCTTCGCCTGCGAGCCGCCGCCCACCGCGAGCATCACGATGACCGACGCCACGCCGATCACGATGCCCAGCAGCGTGAGGCCGGTGCGAAAGCGGTTGCTCCACATCACGCGCCACGCGGTGCGCGTGGCCTCGCGCATGTCGGCGGCGACCGATGCAACGCCGCGGGGTGCGTGCCAATGCGCCCGGTTCGGCGCGTTCGGCGCATCCGCGAAGAAGCCCGGCCCGGCTGCGCCGGCCACGGCGCCCGCCGATGCGTGGGCCGAGCACGTGTCCAAGTCCGGGCCCGCACCCGAGTCCGCCACGATGCGCCCGTCGCTGATCTCCACGATGCGCCGCGCCTGCGCGGCCACCGCGCGGTCGTGCGTGATGAGCACGACGGTGTGGCCCGCGTCGGCCAGCTCGTGCAGCAGCGCCATCACCTCGGCGCCGCTCTGGCTGTCCAGCGCGCCGGTGGGTTCGTCGGCCAGGATGATGCGTCCGCCGTTCATCAGCGCGCGGGCGATGGCCACGCGCTGCTGCTGGCCGCCCGACAGCTGGTGCGGCCGGTGGTGCAGCCGCGCGGCCATGCCCAGCCGCTCCAGCAGCGCGGTGGCGCGCGCGTGCCGCTCGGCCTCGGGCATGCCCGCATAGAGCGCGGGAATTTCGGTGTTCTCGCGCACCGACTCGCTGGGCACCAGGTGGTAGCCCTGAAACACGAAGCCGAAGGCCTCGCGGCGCAGCCAGGCCAGCGCGTCGGCGTCGAGAGTGGACACGTCGCGCCCGTCGAACAGGTAGCGCCCCGCGCTGGCCCGGTCGAGGCAGCCGAGGATGTGCATCAGCGTGGACTTGCCCGACCCCGACGCGCCGACGATGGCCACGAACTCGCCCGCATGCAGCCGCAGCGAGATGCCGTGCAGCACCGTCACGCCGGGGCTGTCTTGCGCCGGCGTGCCACCGTACGACTTGCGGATGTCCTGCAGCTCGATCAGGGGCCGCCGCGCCTGCGCGCTCGGTGGCTGCGGCGCCGTCATGGCCTGGCAGCCTTGCCCAGCACCAGGCGCTCTCCGGCCCGCGCGCCTTCCAGCACCTGCGCCGTCAGCCGGTTGCGCGCGCCGATGCGCAGCTCGCGCGGCTCCAGCCTGCCGTCGGCATGCAGCACGCGCGCGGTGAAGCGGTCGTCGCGCCCGGCCACCGGCGTCAGCGCGGCCAGGGGCACCGTGAGCACGTCTTTCCGTGCGTACTCGACGAACGAGACCTTGGCGGTCATCTGCGGCATGAGCTCGCCGTCGGCGTTGTCCACGTCGAACAGCGCGGTGTAAACCACCACCTTGCCGGCCGCCGCCGAAGGCCGCGCGCCGCCCTCGCCGCCGCCCGACTTGCTCTCCGGCACCGGCGGCGCGGGCAGCAACTGCCGCACCCGGCCCTGCCACTGGCGGCGGCTCTCGCCGAGCGTGGTGAAGTACACCGGCATGCCCGCCTTGATGCGGCGCACGTCGGCCTCCGACACTTCGGACCACACCGTCATGGCGGACAGGTCGGCAATGCGCAGCACGTTGGGCGTCTGGTAGGTCGCGTTCAGCGTCTGGCCTTCGCGCGCTTCCACCGACACCACGGTGCCGGCCATCGGCGCGTAGATGCGGGTGTAGCCCAGGCGTGCTTCGTCTGCCTTGAGCGTGGCCTGGGTCTGCGCCATCTGCGCCTGCAGGTTGCGCACGCGCGCGGCTGCCGACGCCAGCGCGGCCTGCGCGCCCTGCACGTCTTCCTCGCGCGTGGCGCCGTCGGCCGCCATCTGTTGCTGGCGTGCGTGCTGCTGCTGTGCAAGGCGGTGCTGGGCCTGCTGCTCGTCGCGCTGCGCCCGCAGGCCGGCCAGCGAGGCCCGGCCCGCGTCCACCGTGGCCTGCTGCACGCTGGGGTCGATCTCCACCAGCAACTGCCCCTTGGCGACGACGGCGCCGGGCTGCACGCGCAGCGCCACGATCTGCCCCGACACCTGCGCGCCCACGTCCACGTAGTGGCGCGGCTGCAGCACGCCCAGCGCCGTGACGCTCGACTCCAGGTCGTCACGCACCACCGGCACCGACGCGAACTCGGCAGCGCCGCCGCGCCCCCACAGCAGGCTTGCGCCGGCCGCGGCCGCCAGGCCCACGAGCAGCAGGGCCACCGCGTAGCGGCGCCCCGCGCCTTTGCTTGCACCCATCGCCCCCCCCTGCTAGGCCGAGAGGCGCTGGGTGCGCGGCCGCGCGTGAAAACCGGCCAGCGGGAGCATGCCGCTGGCGGCGCCACTCGCGCCGTGGCTGTCGCTGCTGCTGTCGCTGGCCGGCTGCGCGCCGCGCGGCGCTTCACCCCGGTTGCGGCAGGTCGTGCAGGGGCCGTGGGTGCGCACATCGAACGCACCCGCCGCCGGCAAGCCGCGGCTCAGCGCCACGCGCGACAGCACCTCGTGCAGGTCGCGGTCGTGCACCTCGGCCACGGCGCCGCAGTCGCCGCAGCGCATGCGCACCGCGCCCCATTCGGCGCTCGGCGCCTGGCAGCGGAACACCGCCAGCGCGCCGCCGCGGCTGCGCACCCATTCCCGCACGATGAGGCCGGTGCGCTCCAGCTCCTTGAGGATGCGGTACACGGTGGTCAGGCTCACCGACGTGCCGCGCAGCAGCATGCGGCGAAACACCTCGTCGCCGCSCTGCCATTCCGTGCCGCCGTCGGCCAGGGTCTGCAGCMCGCACAGGCGCCYGTCCCTTATCCACATCTCCGAGCCCACG
>NNBV01000693.1_pt1 | contig 113546 bp, 109 predicted proteins | sample 1173771 | NCBI WGS metagenome assembly NNBV01 (sample SAMN07173938, study PRJNA388173) | plant metagenome | isolation source: symbiotic tissue sample KVS11 | place: Norway: Troms, Kvaloya island | reverse complement strand
CTCCAGCAGCTTGAGCTTGGCCGCCATGTCCGTCGTCAGACCGGGCTTGCGCCCGCTATCGACCTCGGCCTTCTTGACCCACTCGTTCAGCGTCTGTGCCGTACAGCCGATCTTGGCCGAGATCGACATGATCGCCGCCCAACGGGACGGATGCTCGCCCTCGTGGTCCAGCAACATCCGAACCGCGCGGACCCGCACCTCAGGCGAAAACTTGTTCGTCGTCTTGCTCGTCATGGCTCCACCTTCTCAGGAGTTGGAGCCTCCGACAAATCCGGGGCGGTTCACGCCAACGATTGGTCGTGGCCGGCGCCGGCTGCCGCTCAGCTACCCACGCCCTAAACAGCTCCAGGCATGTGAAGCCCGCTGGGGGCGCCTCTACGGTCGCCTTCACGGCGAACGCGGGGAACTCCTGCACACGCTCGTCGGGTCTGTAGTTGCCTTCGCTGCGCCTCCTGAGGGCACCGCAGGCGCTCTTGAACTCCGTCTCCAGCGTGTCAAGGAAGCGGTTCATGCCCTCGGCAGCCAGCACCATGTCCCGCTCGGCCAAGAAGACTAAGACCCGTCCCAAATCCGATAACTGCCCGCGAACGTGTCGCCGAACGGACGGGTGGTTCTCAGGCACATCATCGCCGTACCGCATGTACGCGCTCTCCAGCGCCTCAACGAGCAAGTCCCATCCCTCAGCGGTGCCCGGCTCGTCCTCATGGCGGGCGATGAACCACAGGTACCATTCCCCAGCGAGGGCGTGAGCCTCCCGGTGCGTCAGCGCGAGGCCAGTACCGCCAGCCACCGCTCTCAGCCGTTCGATCCTCCCGGTGACCTCAGCGTCCCAGTCGCGGAACTCTTGCTTCGCCTCAGCCATCGGCATTGAGCCGGGGCGCCTGAAGCGGACCTCAGCGCTCACCCCGTGGGCAGCGCGGTACGCCTCACGGACGGCGGCCGGGATGACTTTGCGAGCGAACCAGTCGCCGTTCGGAGCCCGTGTCAGGGAGGTCATTGAGACAGCCATTTGTAGCGCCCTTTGTAGCGGTGGCGCGAGAGCAAGTCATTGTAAACCAATAACTTCCAGCGTTTCAACGACTTAGAAAGTCCTTTGGTGCGGACGGCGGGGATCGAACCCGCATAGCCTTGCGGCTGAGAGATTTTAAGTCTCTTGCGTCTACCAGTTTCGCCACGTCCGCCTATGTGAGACCGGTAGCGGGCGCACCACCAACGCGCAAGCGCCCCAGCGGCTGATCGGCGATCCCCTCAGCTGCGCAAAGCTCAGTTTCGCCGCGCCGGCTTGTACCATTCGACCCCGTCGGGATCGACATAGAGGCCCGGCGCCACATCCGAGCCGATCGCCTTCTGCTGCATCGGCACGCGCACGGTGTCGTCGCGGTCGCCGCGCTTCGCATAAGGGGCGCCCTGCTGCTGCCCGGCGTGACCCTGCCCGCCGCGCGAGGTGGCGAGGCCGACCGTGCCCTGCCGACCCGCGACCTTGTCCTGCAACACCGTCACCGGCCGCCCGGCGAAGGGGATGCGTCCGCCGCCCTCGATCACCGGCCAGGCGCGACGCGCACCGCCCTCGCCTGTCACCCGGACGCCGGTGAAGCGCGGCACATAGGTCGCGCCGCCCCGGCCGAAGCCCTCCCACCCCCCGGCCGAGACCATCTGCGCGCCGCAGCGCTTGTGGCTGCGCTCGCACAGCGCCCGCGAGGCGAAGCGCGGCGCCTTCTGCTCGAATTCGGCGCGGGCGTTGCGATAGGCGAATTCGCACTGCACGGCGCTCAGCACGGCGGCCTGGATGCACTCGTCGCGCCGCTCATAGACGTGCCCTTGGGCCGCAGGCTGGGCGGCCGCTGGCGCCTGCGCCGCAAGATCGGCGGGAGCTGACAGGAACAGAGCGGGCGCCAGCGCGGCCGCGCGCAGGCTGGCCAGGACTGAGGCGGCGGAGGTCATGATCATGCGGTGCAACATCATCACGATTGTGGCTTTACAACAGCGACCGCCGCGACTTGGCGAGCTCGAGCGTCGCGGCATAGTCGATCTTGCCGCTGCCGAGCACGGGAATCGAGTTCGTCACCAGGATGGCGCGCGGCACCCACAATTCGGGGAAGCCCTGCGCCCTGGCAGTCTCCTGCAACGCACCGCGCTCGGCATTCGGTTTTTCGGTGACGAGCACGAGCTGCTCGCCCTTGCGGGCATCCGGCAGCGCCACGACGACATGGTTCTGGTCGGGCCACAGCCCTGAGATCATCGATTCCACCGCCGCCAGCGACACCATCTCGCCGCCGAGCTTGGCGAAGCGCTTGGCCCGGCCCTTGATGACGACGAAGCCGTCGTCGAGTGTGACGATGTCGCCGGTGTCGTGCCAGCCGCCCTCGGGCGGCACGATCACGCCCGGCGCCTCGGTGCTGAGATAGCCGGCCATGATGTTGGGCCCGCGCACGCAGAGCTTGCCGCCCTCATGAATGCCCTCGACCGGATCAAGCCGCGCCTCGATACCCGGCAACAACTGGCCGACGCTACCCTCGCGGGTCGCCAGCGGCGTGTTGCAGGCCAGCACCGGCGAGCATTCCGTGCAGCCATAGCCTTCCAGGATCGTGGTGCCGTAGGGCTCCCACATCCGGCGCGTCTCCGGCTTCACCCTCTCGGCCCCGGCCACAACATAGCGCACGCTCTTGAGGTCGTTGGGATCGGCGGCCCGCGCATAGCCCTGCAGAAACGTGTCGGTCGCGAGCAGGAAGGTGGCGCCGGTCTCGGCGATCAGCTTAGGCACCTGCTTGTAGTGCAGCGGGCTGGGATAAAGCACGCATTTCATGCCGTTCAGCAGCGGCACCATCAGCCCCGCCGTCAGCCCGAAGGAGTGGAAGGCCGGCAGCGGATTCATGAAGATGTCGCGCTCGGAGATGACCCCGGCCGCATGGGCGAAGACCTGCCGCGCATTCGAGACAAGATTGGCGTGGCTCAGCGCTACGCCCTTGGGCTTGCCCTCGGTGCCCGATGTGAACAGCACCACGGCCGGATCGTCCGGCGCGGCCTCATAGGCGCGATGCGCGAAACCGGGCGCGAGGCTCGCCAGCGCGCCGCGCAGCTTGTCGAAGCTGGTGATCTGCTTGCGGAGATCCTCGAGATAGACGATCCGCCGGCCCTCTCCGAGCGCCTCCAGCTCGTCTTCGAGCTTGGCCTGGTCGACGAAGCGCCGCGAGGTCACGATCGTCTTCAACTCGGCGAGTTCGCCGGCCGCGCGCAGGTTCTTGACGCCGGCGGTGAAGTTCAGCAGCGCCGGGACGCGTCCGAAGGCGGTGAGCCCAAACAGCGTCACCGCCATAGCCTGCACATTGGGCAGCAGAATCCCGACATGCTCCTTTTCAGCGGTCAGGGCAGCCAGCTTGCGGCCCAGCACCAGCGCCCCGAGCACAAGGTTGCCATAGCTGAGCGGCTTGCGCTCGGGATCCTCCAGCGCGATCCGGGCCTTGCCGTGGCGGGAGACCGCCTGCAGCAGGGCTCGAAACAGGGTGATGCGCGCGCCTGCGGCATCGAAGACAGGCAGGTTTCGATCGGCGTCGGCCATGCTTGGCTCGGCTCCCGGCTGGCGTTCCTCTTGGCTCCTACCTAAGCCGATATGCCGGCGTTGCAATCAAAGCCTTCAGGCGCATCCGATTCCGCGAGCCCTCGGCGTGGGCGAAGCGGGAACCGGCATGGCTCTTGCCAAGGCCCTTGCGCCGGGCGACCACACCCTGTCCGTCGCTTGAGGTCGTATCCGCCATGCCGCCAGCCGCCGCCCGCTCCTCCGAGACCGGCCTGCTCTACGGCATCGGCGTCGTCCAGGGGCTGGCCCTGGTGTCCTTCCCGGCCGCGAGCGCGATCCTCGTCAGCCCTGCCGGGTTTGCACTGTCGAGCACGCAGTATGGTGCGATGTTCATTCCGCAGGTCGTGCTGGCGATCCTGGCCTCGGCCTTCGGCGCGGCCCTGTCGCGCCGGCTGGGGCTCGGCCGCGTCCTGCAACTCGGCCTTGGCGCCAATCTCGGCTCGATGGGGCTGCTGACAGCAGCGTCCCTGCTGATGGGCTCGCAGGCGGCCTTCGTCATCCTGCTGCTGGCGACAGGCCTGCTCGGGCTCGGCTTCGGCGCCACGACCATGACCGTGAACACGCTCATCCAGCGCCTCTCCAACCCGGCGCGCCAGGATGTCGCGGTGCTCACCGTGAACGCGCTGATCGGCCTGGGCACCGCGCTGGCGCCGCTGCTGATCACCCTGTTCACGCGAATCGCGGTCTGGTGGGCGCTCCCGGCCCTGATGACGATCGGCCTCGGCGCCCTCCTGCTCGCGACGCGGCGCGCCCGTCTCGACGTCGCCGCCGATGGCGCGCCGCCTCGACAGGGCCCGCCCGCCCGCTTCTGGATCTATGCGGCGGCGGTCCTGCTCTACGGCATCGTCGAGAGCCTGAGCGGCAACTGGGCCTCGCTTTATCTCATCAGCCAGCGCCAGGTTTCGGCGCAGGACGCATCCTTCGCGCTGACGGCCTTCTGGATGATGCTGACGCTCGGGCGCATCGGCTTCGCCATGCTGGCAGCCAGGCTGCCGGTCACGCTCGTCCTCGTCGGGCTGCCCGTCCTGCTGGCGCTGGCCTTTCAGATGGCGGCGCAGGCTCAAGGCGCGGCCTTCGGCATCGCCGCCTTCGCGCTCGTCGGGCTCGCCTGCTCCGCAATCCTGCCGCTGGCCCTGAGCTTCGCGGGCAAGGAATTTCCCGATCAGGCCGCGGCGACGCTGGGCGCCCTGATCGCCTTCTATCAGATCGGCTACGGCATCGCCGCGTTCGGCGGCGGACCGCTGCTCGACAAGGCCGGCCTGAGCTATGCGTCGCTGTTCTCGCTCGGCAGCCTGGCCGCGCTGGCGCTGGCCGGGGTCGCTGTCATGTTGATCCGGCGCTCGGCGCCCTCGCCCGCACGCGACAGCTGAACGGGTTGATCTACCCAAACGCCCCGATCTCGTGCTGGATCGCGCCGGAAATCTCGCGCAGCAGATTAAACAGCTCCCGCATTGGCGCCATCACGTCGCGGTGCAGCGCTTCATAGGTCCCAGCCTCGCGGGGACCGGGTGGCTCGCCGAAATCGAGCCCGATCGTCGGATCGGGCTTTAGCGGGAAGATCTCCGCCAGAACGGCGAGGCAGGCGGGCACGTCGAGCCGCAGCAGCCGCTCGATCAGCGCGTCGCGGGTCAGCCCGGCATGCGGGCGAAAATCCGGGATATGGCTGGCGCGCAGCCAGATGCCATGCATCGCCGCCAGCCGAAGCGCATGCAGCGCCACCAGCCTGACCGGCATCTCAGGCGTATCCCGCGCCGCAGCCTTCAGCTTCAGCGCGTCCGAGGACAGCCGCCAGAACAGCCGGCGCAGCGCCGGCGCGAGTTCGAGCCGCGAGAGCGCTTCGCCGACGGCAAGCAGTTCGGCGCGGCGGCCTTCCTTGGCAGTGCGTCGCGCCCGGTCGAACCAGCTGCCGGGGTCGAGCGTGTCGAGATAGGCGCGCAGCACATCGAGATCGCTTGCCGCCATCGCGTGCTCGGCCAGGCGATAAGCCCGGTCGAAGCGGTCCGAGCGCTCGCGCATCGCGTTGAACAGGTCCGGCGCGCGCGAGGCCGCCTGGCCGATGCCATGGACGCTGTTGGCCAGCCAGCCGAGCTGCTGCAGGATCGCGTTGTTGGGGATAGCGCGCAGCTCGCGCGGATGGCGGATGCGCGTCGGCCCGCCGGCATCGCTCTGGCGCGCGGCGGGCCGCGAGCCGGTCTTGTCGAGCAGCGAGGGTCCGAAGGTGCCGATCAGCGCGGCATAGCCGGGATCGTCGACGAGCGTGGTCATCTCCTCGCGCACCGTCTGGAAGAACTCGGTGGCGAAATCGGGCTCGTCATAGATCGGGTCGGAGACCGGCTGGTCGGCCGGGACGAGCACCGCTTCCGCGATCCGCCCGACCGTGGCGGAGGCAAGCTGCGGCGTGCCGAACAGCATGTAGCCGTCGCTGCCCTGGAAGCTGGTCTCGCGCACCGTCTTGACGCCGGCCTTGGCGAAGGCCGCCCGCGCCCAGGCGGGTTCGAGATAGGCCAGCCGGTCCGCGAGGCTGGCGGGATGGGCGCCGCGTCCCGCCGATTCGCCATGAGTGTCGAAAATCACCAGTTCAACATCGGCGAGGTCGTAGCGCACCAGCAGTTCGCAGATCCGGATGCGCAACCGCTCGACCCAGAAGGTCGCGGCGACCTGCCCGATATAGCGGCCGGAATCGGAATAGCCGAACTGGATGCAGAAGCGCCCGTGGTGCTTGAGATAGGCGCGGAAATGCGGGCTGCGCAGCGCCTCGTCGATGATGCGCGGCCCTTGCTCCAGCGCGTCCGAGGTCTCGAACAGCGGTGAGATCTCGATCCGGTCGGCGATGCCGAAGCGGCTGGCGAGCCAGAGCGCGCAGAGCAGCGTGTAGCCGGTTTCGGTTTCTGCCACGAGGAAGCGCACCGGCCGGGTGCCATCGACATGCTTCACGATCTGGGCGATCGTCATCAGCATGCGCGTCGCCGAGGCGCGCTCGGCCGCCAGCGCTCCGAAATCGACCGCGATCGGCGCGACCCTGGCGAGCAGGCCATTGACCGCCGAGAGGAAGGCCCGCCGCTGCGCCGGCTGGGTCGGCTCCTCGTCGAGCGGGATGACGGCCCGCATCGCATTGTGGAGCTGCGAGGCGTTCAGCCGGAAATGCGGCAGCGCGATCGAGACGCCATGGGCGACGCACCCCGCCTTGACCAGGCACAGCGCCATCGTGGTGTGGTCGTCATCGGACTGGGCGAGCGCATCATTCAGCGCCGCGATCAGCCGCGAGGCCTCGGGCAGCGCCGCCTCGCGCTCGTTGACCAGCGCCAGCGCGAAGGCCTGCAGCGCCGGCAAGCTCGGCTGCGTGGAGATCGGCGGCGCCAAAGCGAGCTGTCGCTCGACGGCGGCCAGCGCCTGTCCCACCAAATCCCAGACGCCGGCGGTCGCGGGCACGGCGGGCAGCTTCTCGAGGATGCGGGCGAACTGGCCCTGCTTGGACTCCAGCCGATAGCGCAGCGTGTCCCACCAGCCGATATCGGTGCGCCCATCCGTGTCGCAGCCAACCCAGGAGGCCAGCGTGACGGGCTGCGGGGCGAGCAGTGGCCAGCGCTCCGGCCAGCGCTCACTCGCCGCATGCAGCAGCGCCGCGTTGAGCCGGTCGATCGCATCGCGCGCATGGCGGACGGCATAGCGCGCCTGCTCGAACTCGTCCTGCAGGGTGATGCGCCCGTCGGGCCGGAACGACAGCGCCGGATCGTCGATCACGCTCTCGCCCGACGGGTCGCCGGAGGCGACGGCGGCCAGCGCATGCGCGAGCTTGCGGCTCATGCCGAAGGTCGGATGAGCGGTGAAGACGGCGGCAAAGCGCACGCGCTCGACGGTTGCCCGGAAGGTCTCGAACGAATCGGGTTGTTTGGCTGATGCGGCAGCGAGTTGCTCGGCCAGCGCGGCCAGGGCCTGCTCGCCATCGCCGTCCATGCCGACATAGGCCGCGACGCGGCCGGCCCGTTGCCGCAGCGCCTCACGACCGAGCAGCCGCACCAGATCCTGGGCGGCCTCGACCCCGAGCTCGCCGCGATCCATCCGGCGCGTCAGCCAGAGCGTGACGCGCAGCACCGGGTTGCCGAAGGGATCCTCGCGCGAGTCGCTGCGAGCCTGGACGATCTCGGCCTTGAGTTTGGCCGCCAGGACCGCCGTCGCATCTTCCGCCATCGGAGCTACCGCCCTATCGTTCATGGCATTCCTCCCTGCCCTCTCATGAGGCAAGTTCTGGGCCGCTATGCCAAGTCCCCCATGCCAAGCCCCCGCCCGGCGGCATGTGTCTTGCTCCGCAGGCAACCGAAAGGCGCAGTGGCCGGTCTCGTCGCGGCGCGTCCCTCCCACCCTTTCCCAGATTGTCCCTGAAAGCGATCCAGCCATGTCTTCCGTCGATACCGATGCATTCCTTCGGGACCTCCATGAATTGCGCGGGATCGGAACCTTCAAGACCGGCGTCCATCGCCCGACCTATTCGCCCCAGGACATGGAAGCCCGTCGCTGGCTTGTCGCGAAGCTGACGGCGTGCGGGCTCGACAGCGCGATCGACGGCATCGGCAATGTCTATGGCCGCCATCGCGGCGACGGTCCGCATCTGCTCGTCGGCAGCCATATCGAATCGCAGAACGAGGCCGGCTGGCTCGACGGCGCGCTCGGCGTCGTGGCCGGACTGGCACTGGCGCGCGCGGGACTGCCCGTCGATGTCTGTGCCTTCGCCGACGAGGAGGGCCATTTCGGCATCGGCCTACCCGGCAGCCGGTCCCTGATCGGCGATCTGGCGGAAGAGGCGATCGACCGGGCCCGCAACCGCACCGACGGCACGCCGATGCGCGACGCCTTGCGCGCCGCCGGTCTCGAAGGCCTCCCGCGCCGGCAGCTCGAACCCGGCCGTCACAAGGGCTATTACGAGATGCATATCGAGCAGGGCACGCAGCTCGACAACACCGGGCTGCGGCTTGGCGTCGTCACCGGCATCGTCGCGATCTGGCAATGGCGGATCGTGGTCGAGGGGCAGCAGGATCACGCCGGCGGCACGACCATGGCAGAACGCAAGGACGCGGGCCTCAGCGCCGTGCGCCTGCTCGCCGCGATCGACACCGAATTCCCGCGCATATGCGGCGAGCGCACCACCTGGACCACCGGGCGCTTCCGGCTCGATCCCGATGCGCCCAACATCATTCCCGGCCGAGCTGAAATCCTCTTCCAGTTCCGCGACGTCTCGGTGCCCGTTCTAGAGCGATTGGAGGCGGGCCTGCGGGCGCTCGTGCAGGAGGCGAACCGTCGCGAGCGCTGCACGATCACCTTGACGCCGATCTCGAAGACGCTTCCCGCGCCGTGCGACCCAGCGATGATGGCGGCCTTGTCGCAGGCGGCGGAGGAATTCGCCCCCTCGGCCTGGCAGACCATGCCGTCGGGAGCCGGCCATGATGCCCAGGTCATCGCGCGGGCGATGCCCGCCGCGATGCTCTTCGTCCCCTCGATCGGCGGCATCTCGCATCACTGGACCGAGGATACGGGCGACGAGGATCTGGCTCTCGGCATGCGGGTGCTGCATCGCGCCGCCGAACGGTTCCTCGCAAGCTAGCTCGCCCCCGCACCGCCGGGCGGCATGCTTTCCGGGAACACCCGCCCAGGCACACGCCCCCTTGCCCTTGCGCCAGCATGCGCGCCATAGGGGCGGCGAACCCGGCTGGGGCCGGGCGCTGGGAGCCGGCTGTCGCCGCCTCAGTGCCGGGCCGAGCCCGGAACATCGCCGTTCGAAAGCCTGCCGTGACAGAGCCTGCTTCCCCTGCCGTCGACGTCCCCTCGGCAGCGGCCGTCGCGCGACGGCGGCTCCTGCTCGGCATCGGCTGCGGCCTCATGACCAGCCTCATCTGGGGCGTGCAGGCGGTCGTTTCGCGCCAGTCGGTCGCCGACGGCATGAGTGCTGCCGACGTCACCATCCTGCGCTTCGCGGTCGCCTCGCTGGTGCTGTTGCCGCTGGCGCTGCGGCGGATGCGGCCCTTCCCGGTCGGGAGGCTCGGCTGGCGGCGCTCGCTGATCCTGACCGCGCTCGCCGGCGCGCCCTATGCGTTGGTGCTGGTCGCCGGGGCGTCCTTTGCTCCGGCCCTGCATGCCTCGGTCATCGTGCCCGGCCTGATTCCGGTGATGACCGTCGCGCTCGCCTTCGCGGTGCTGGGCGAACGGCCGGGCCGGTGGCGCATGCTGGGCCTGGCATTGGTGCTGGCAGGCATCGGCGCCTTCGGCTGGCAGGCGCTCGGATCGACGGGGCCGATGGAGGGCGCCTGGATCGGCGATCTGTTCTTCGTCGCCAATGCCGTGATGTGGTCGGTGTTCGGCCTGCTGGCGCGGCGCTGGGGCGCGGACGCCATCGAGGTCACGATCGCGACCTGCCTGCTCTCGCTGCTCGTCCTGCCGGTCTTCGCGCTGACCATGCCGATGCGGCTCGGCGATGTCGCGTGGCCGGCGATCGCGCTGCAGGCGATCTATCAGGGAGCGCTGGTCGGTGTCGGGGCGCTGTTTCTCTACACCAAGTCGGTGCAATTGCTGGGCGCCGCCCGCGCGACGCTGTTCCTGCCGCTCAACCCCGTGGTCACCGCATTGGCAGGCGTAGCCCTGCTCGGCGAGTACCCGTCGGCGGTCGAAGTCGCGGGCATGTTGCTGGTGATTGCGGGAATGAGCGTGGCGCTGCGCGCCCGCTGAGGGCGCCCGCTCTCAGCGCCGACCGATCCAGCGGCGGACACGACCGCGATAATCGACCCATGCCGGGCCGAAAAGCGCTTCCAGATGGCGTTCCTCGCGCTCGATCGCGAGCTTCAGCACCAGAACGGCGGCGACCAGTCCCGTCACGATCAGCCAGAGATTGCCGAAGGCGAGGCCAGCGCCGACCATCATCGTCGTATTGCCGAGATAGATCGGATTGCGGCTGATCGCGAACGGTCCGCTGACGACCAGAGCGGTCGCGGCGCGATGCGGCAGGATGTTGGCGCGCGCTTTGGCCATCGTCACCATGGCAGAGATGTCAAAGCCTGCGCCCAACAAAAGGAGAACCCACCCCGCGAGGTGAAGCGCTCCCCCGAGCCCGGCCCCATCCTTGGGATAGGACAGTGGGACCACCTGCTGAAGCGCGATCGCGCACAGGATGGCCACACCATAGAGAACCGGCGGCCAGGGAAAGCTGTTGGGCCGGTCCGTTGTGTCGATCATCGTGACCTCCTCCAGACGATCCCGGCCGATGACCGGCAACCGCGTGTCCTCAGCCCTTGTGATCCTTCGCGATCGGCTCGACATAAGCCAGCCCCATGTCCCAGGGGAAATAGATCCAGGTGTCCTGGCTGACCTCGGTGACGAAGGTATCGACCGTCGGCACGCCGGCCGGCTTGGCATAGACCGTGGCGAAATGGGCGTTGGGCAGCATCTCGCGCACGACGCGGGCGGTCTTGCCGGTGTCGGTCAGATCGTCGACGACGAGCACGCCCTTGCCCTTTCCGTCGCCGATCGCCTTGATCGAAGGCGCGACGTCCTTGAGCACCTTGAGCTCGGATTGGTTCTTGTAGTCGTGATAGCTCGCGACGCAGACCGTCTCGATCAGGCGCAGGCCGAGCTCCCGGCAGATGATCGCGGCCGGCACCAGCCCGCCGCGCGTGATGCAGACGATCGCCTCGAACGGCCCCTTTTCGGCCAGCCGCCAGGCGAGCGCGCGGGCATCGCGGTGGAACTGGTCCCAGGAGACAGGAAAGGCCTTGCTGGAGGTCGGTTCGGCCATGGCACGGCGCTCCGGGCTGATCAGGAGGCCAAGCGCCCCCGCGAGCAGTCGCAAACCCTATCGGCGGCCTGCTGGCAAGAGGCGGCGCGCACACCGTCCCCCGAAAGCCGCAGCGGCTTGGCGCATCCGGGCTCGCGACGCAGCCCGGCGACCACCGTCAGGCTCGCAGCCGCGCCCGCTCAACCGCCAGCATCTCCGTCACGGCAGCCATCGCGGCGGCCAGTTTCTCGGCATCTCGCGAACGCACAACCACGTTCGTGTCCGGCCCCGTCTCCGAGAAGAATGGATAGGAGCCGATCGAGACATCGGGGTGGGCTTTCGCCACCTCCGCCAGGGCCGTGCCGATGTCGCCCTCGCGCAGGCCGGCACGGACGGTGTCGGAGAGGATCTTGACCCCGGTCTTCAGCGTCGGCGCGACGACGTCGAGCATCGCCTGCATGATCGAGGGCACGCCCGCCATCACATAGACATTGCCGATGTTGAAGCCCGGCGCCTTCGAGACCGAATTGGCGATCAGGTCAGCGCCGGCGGGGATGCGCGCCATGCGCAGCCGTGCCTCGTTGAGCTGCTCGGCGGGAAAGCGCTCGGACAGCATCGCGATGGCGCGCGGATCATGGTCGATCGAGACGCCGAAGGCGGCCGCGACCGAATCCGCCGTGATGTCGTCATGGGTAGGGCCGATGCCGCCGGTGGTGAACACATAGGAGTAGCGTGCGCGCAGCGCGTTGAGGGCGGCGACGATCTCCTCCTGCACATCCGCGACAACACGGACCTCGCGCAGTTCGATGCCGATATTGGTCATGTATTCGGCGATGTAGCCGATATTCTTGTCCTTGGTCCGCCCGGAGAGGATCTCGTCGCCGATCACGAGGATCGCGGCCGTGACGATCGCGGGGGAAGATGTCGTGTCGCTCGCGGTCATGCCCGGCTCCTGGCTCGCGCGGCGCGCAATCGTCGCGCTGCCGCTTCGCTTCTAGAGCTAGGGGTTTGCCGGCGCCGGCTCAAGCACCGCGTCAGGCGAACCGGCCATGCAAGGCCGCGCCGGTCGACGACGCTGCGTCAGACCTCGCCGCGTCAGGCCTTGTGGGCCTTGCGCTCATAGACGAGGTTGAGTCGGGTCTGGGCCAGCAGCGTGTAGCCGCTCTGGGCCAGCAGCGCGGGCAGGTCGCTTTGCCAGCGCTGGCGCGAATCCTCGATGATGATGAAGCCCGGCCACAGGCTTTCCGGCGCATCGCGCAGGAAGGGCTCCAGGATCAGGTCCTCGGCGCCCTCGACATCGAGCTTGATGGCGTCCAGCCGCTCATAGCCCTCGTTCTGGACGAGCGAGAGCAGCGTCATCGCCGGCACCCGAACCGCCGTCCCGGTGCTGGAGCGCAGGATGCGAACGCTCGATTCGCCGCGATTGGTCGGATCGATGAAGAGCGTCAACTCGCCCGCCTTGTCGGCCAGCGCGCAGGCGACCGCCTTGACCGTGCCGAACGGGTTCTGCGCGATGTTGAAGGCGAGGCGCGCGAACACCTCCGGCTGCGGCTCGACCGCCAGGATCCGGGCGCTCGGCCCGGCCTTGGCCGCGACGAACAGCGAATAGGCCCCGATATTGGCGCCGATGTCGATGAAGCGAAAACCGTCGCGCAGGCGCTCGGCCAGCAGGCCGCGCTCCAGCGGGTCGAAATATTGCGGCGTGAAGAGCACGCGCTTCTCGCAGACATTGCCGTCCGGATAGAGCCGCATCTTCGCACCCAGCGACTCGATGTCGACCGGGCGTCCACCAAGCGAGCGCAGGCCGAGCCGACGCAGCGCATAGGCGATTTTGCGCCCCAGAAAGCTGTCGGACGCGCGGCGCGTAAAGGCGATGATGCGCGAAAGACCGCGCCTCGGCGCGAAGGCGCCGTAAGGCCTGTCCTCCGCCTGTGACTGTTCGATGATGGCCATTGCGCCAGCCTGATACACCCGGTCGTGCCTGCACGCCAGCGCGACGATGACGCCGCTCCAGCTCGGCTTTCGCGGCTCCGCTCCGGCCTGCGGCCGCGCGGTGTCTTGCGCCTGCGGCCAAACCCAATAGATATGGTCGCAGAGGAGTTGCGCGGCGAAAATGACCTTTGACGAAACACTGGGGCGGTCGCGCATGCGCGAGCCGGCCATCAAGATTCATGGCCCCGAGGCCTTCGCGGCCATGCACAAGGCCGGCCGCCTGACGGCCGAGGGCCTCGACATGCTCGAGGACTACGTCAAGCCGGGCGTCACCACCCAGCGCCTCGACGACCTCGCCTTCCAGTTCGCCATGGACAACGGCGCCTATCCGGCGACGCTGTTCTATCGCGGCTACACCAAGTCGATCTGCACCTCGATCAACCATGTCGTCTGTCACGGCATCCCCGATGACAAGCCCCTGCGCGAGGGCGACATCATGAACATCGACTACACGCTGATCGTGAATGGCTGGCATGGCGATTCGAGCCGGATGTATGGCGTCGGCGAGATCCCGCGCAAGGCCGAGCGCCTGATCGAGATCACCTATGAAAGCCTGCTGCGCGGCATCAAGGCCGTCCGCGCCGGCAACACGACGGGCGACATCGGCTTTGCCATCCAGCGCTATGCGGAAGCCGAGCGCTGCTCGGTGGTGCGCGATTTCTGCGGCCATGGCGTCGGGCAGCTTTTCCACGACTCGCCCAATATCCTGCACTACGGCTCGCCCGGCGAAGGCCCTCAGCTCAAGGCGGGCATGATCTTCACGATCGAGCCGATGATCAATCTCGGCAAGTCGGGGGTGAAGGTGCTCTCCGATGGCTGGACGGCCGTGACGCGGGACCGCTCGCTCTCGGCCCAGTTCGAGCACACGATCGGCGTCACCGAAACCGGCTGCGAGATATTCACGCTCTCGCCGTCCGGGCGCGACAACCCGCTCGCCCGGAAATGACCGCGGGCGCGGGCAATGGCTCGGGCGGCACCGCGCCGCCCGCCCTGCCTGCGGCACCCGCCAGCGACACGCCGCATTACCACGGCCATCGCGAGCGCCTGCGCGCCCGCTTCCAGGCCGCCGGGCCGGACGCCCTGCCCGATTACGAGTTGCTCGAACTGCTGCTCTTCCGCTCGATCCCGCAACGCGACATCAAGCCGCTCGCCAAGCAACTGATCGCGCATTTCGGCTCCTTCGCCGAAGTCCTGGGCGCTCCGGCCTCGCGGCTGACCGAGGTCAAGGGCGTGGGCGAAGGCGTCGCGCTCGATCTCAAGATCGTCGAGGCCTCCCTGCGCCGGATGGCGAAGGGCGCGGTGGCCAAGCGCACGGTGCTCTCATCATGGTCGGCCGTGCTCGACTACTGCCGCATGGCGATGGCCTTCGCCGAGCGCGAGCAGTTCCGCATCCTCTTCCTCGACAAGAAGAATGCCGTGATCGCCGACGAGGTCCAGCAGACCGGCACCGTCGATCACACGCCGGTCTATCCCCGCGAGGTCATGCGAAGGGCGTTGGAACTCTCCGCCTCGGCCGTCATCCTGGTCCATAATCACCCTTCCGGCGACCCGACGCCTTCAGGAGCCGACGTGAAGATGACCCGCGAACTCGTTGATATCGCAAAGCCTCTCGGGATCGCGATCCACGACCACGTCATCGTCGGCCGCGACGGCCATGCCAGCTTTCGCGGCCTCGGCCTGATCTGACGAGACGCAGCCCAAGAAATAGGCAGCTCCGCCAAAGGGCGGGGCAACAGCCCCCTTCCCGAACGCTCGCGAATAGGCATAGGCTGGACCAAACGGGGAAAGAAGCCTGCGATGGTCGCGTTTGATGAAATGACCGGTTCCGGAGCCGAACTTCGGCCGGCGTATGAAGCGCTGGACCGCTGGCTCAAGGAAGCGCCGCCGGAGATGCTTGCCCTGCGGCGCAGCCAGGCGGAACTGTTCTTCCGCCGCATCGGCATCACCTTCGCCGTCTATGGCGACGAGGAATCGACCGAGCGGCTGATCCCCTTCGACATCATCCCGCGGGTCCTGACCAAGCCGGAATGGACCAAGCTCGAGGCGGGCCTGCGCCAGCGCGTCACGGCGATCAACATGTTCCTGGCCGATGTCTACGGGCCCAAGGAGTGCATCAAGGCCGGCATCATCCCGGCCGACCTGGTCTATCGCAACGCCTGCTACCAGCTCGAAATGGTCGATTTCCAGGTGCCGCACGGCATCTACTGCCACATCGCCGGCATCGACATCGTGCGCGTCGACGCCGACACCTTCTATGTGCTGGAGGACAATGCCCGCACCCCGTCGGGCGTCTCCTACATGATGGAGAACCGCGAGGTCATGCTGCGGCTCTTCCCGGAGCTGTTTGCGATGCACCGGGTCGCGCCGGTCGACAACTACCCCGACCAGTTGCTGGCGACGCTGCGCTCGGTCGCACCGCGCAGCGCGCCCTCCGACCCCAATATCTGCTTGCTGACGCCGGGCCAGTTCAATTCGGCCTTCTACGAGCACTCGTTCCTCGCCGACAAGCTGGGTGTCGAGCTGGTCGAGGGCTCCGACCTGCTGGTCAAGGACGACGTCGTCTACATGCGCACGACGCAAGGGCCCAAGCGCGTCGATGTGATCTACCGGCGCATCGACGACGACTTCATCGACCCGCTCGTCTTCCGTAGCGATTCGGTGCTCGGCGTGCCCGGCCTGATCGGCGCCTACAAGGCCGGCAACGTCACGCTGGCCAACGCGGTCGGCACCGGCGTCGCCGACGACAAGGCGGTCTACAGCTACATGCCCGAGATCGTGAAGTTCTTCACCGGCGAGGAGCCGATCCTGAAGAACGTGCCGACCTATCGCTGCCGTGAGCCCGAGGCCAACGCCTATGTGCTCGACAATCTGGAGAAGCTGGTCGTCAAGGAGGTCAACGGTTCCGGCGGCTACGGCATGCTGGTCGGCCCCCATGCCAACAAGGCGCAGATCGAGGCCTTCCGCCGTAAGCTCAAGGCGAGCCCGGAAGGCTTCATCGCCCAGCCGACGCTGGCGCTCTCGACCTGCCCGACCTTCGTGGCGTCGGGCGTCGCGCCGCGCCATGTCGATCTGCGGCCCTATGTGCTCTCGGGCGCCAACGGCATCTCCTGCGTGCCGGGCGGCCTGACCCGCGTCGCCCTCAAGGAAGGCTCTCTGGTCGTCAATTCCAGCCAGGGCGGCGGCACCAAGGACACATGGGTGCTCGATGCCTGATCTCGGAGCCGGCACCCTGTTTCAACGTTCACCGGACACATCCCGCCTCGTCGCGAAAAGGCCCGATCTGACCATGCTCTCGCGCACCGCCGACGCCCTCTACTGGGTCTCCCGCTATGTCGAGCGGGCTGAGTACCTGGCCCGGATCCTCGACGCCACCATGCGGCTGAGCAATTTGCCCCATGCCTATGGCGGCGCCGGAACCGAATGGCAAAGCGCCGTCTCCACCGCCGGCTGCGACGAGACTTTCGCCAAGGCCTATGGCGAGGCCAACGAGCGCAATGTCTGCGATTTCCTGACCTTCAACCCAGACAACCCGTCCTCGATCCGCAATTGCCTGGCGCTCGCGCGCTCGAACGCACGCGGCGTCCGCACTGCGCTGACCTCGGAGATGTGGGACGCGCTGAACGGCGCCTGGCTCGAATTGCAACGCTTCGAGAAGAAGCGCATGGACCGCGAGGAGTTCGCCCGCTTCCTCGACTGGGTGAAGAACGTCTCGCTGGTCTTCGACGGCTCGGCCTATCGCACGATGCTGCGCGACGACGGCTACTGGTTCTCCAGGCTCGGCGTCTATGTCGAGCGCGCCGACAACACCGCCCGCATCCTGGACGTGAAATACCATGTTCTGCTGCCGGACAATGAGCAGGTCGGCGGCTCGCTGGATTACTTCCAGTGGACCACGGTGCTGCGCGAGGTCTCGGCGCTGACGGCCTATCACTGGGTCTATCGCGAGGCTGTGAAGCCGCTGCTGATCGCCGACCTTCTGATTTTGAACCGGCGCATGCCGCGCTCGCTCGCCGCCTGCTACGAGAACATCTCTCGATTTCTCGATCTGCTCGGCGATTCCTATGGCCGCCAGGGCCCCGCCCAACGCCAGGCGCGCAAGACGCTGGCCAACCTCTCCAGCACGGGCATCGACGACATCTTCCAGCACGGGCTGCACGAGTTCATCTCGGACTTCATCACCGAGAACAACCGGCTCGGCGGCACGATCATCGAACAGTATCTGCAGTGACATCCCGCAGCGGGCTCGCCTCCGTCGCCCGCTGCGGTTAAGAGACACATCGAAACGAGCCCGTCCCGCCCCCCCTTTGCGAACGCCATGCGGATCCGGATTTCCCACAAGATCAGCTATGCCTATGCCGAGCCGGCACGGCACATCACGCAGATCCTGCGGCTGACCCCGCGCGACCATGACGGTCAGCACGTCATGTCCTGGCGCATCGAGCCCAATATCGACGGCCGCCTGCGCGCCACGCAGGACCCCTACGGCAACATTGTCCACACCTTCTCGGCCGACGGTCCGATCGCTGGAATGGCGATCCAGATCGACGGGCTGATCGAGACGACCGATCTTGCCGGCGTTGTCCGCGGCATGATCGAGCGCGTTCCTGTCGAGGTCTTCCGCCGCGACACCCTCCTGACCACGCCCGACGAGCCGCTGCGCGCCTTCGCGACGGATTCGACGCATGAGGGCGGCACGCCCTTGTCGAAGATGCACGCGCTGATGGACGCGCTGCACGCGCAAGCCACCTGCGTCGAGGCCGGGCAGCGCACCGGTATCGGCGCGGCCGCGGCCTTCGCCGCGCGCGAAGGCATCCCGCAGGACGTCGCCCACATCTTCATGACCTGCGCGCGCCATCTCGGCATGCCGGCCCGCTACGTCTCAGGCTACGTCGCGGAAACCGACGAACTGCCCCATGCCAGCGGCGCCCATGCCTGGGCCGAGGTTCATCTCGACGATTATGGCTGGATCGGCTTCGACGCCGCCAACGGCGTGTGCCCGATCGACACCCATGTCCGCGTCGCCGCCGGGCTCGATTTCGCCGACGCGGCCCCGGTGCGCGGCGCGCGCAAGGGCGGCGATGGCGAGGCGCTCGCCGTCCTGGTCACCGCGCGTCAAGCCGGCGGGCGCCTGTCCAACCAGTGATGGCAGCCGCCCGCCGGGCAGCGGCACGGCATCGAATGGCTGGCGGGCGCGGTGGCGATATGCAACGACACGCCAGGCCGGCAGACGATATGCCGGCAGACGACACGCCCGCACACGTTAAGCCAGGATCAGTCCCTTGACCTATTGCGCCGGAATCCTCGTGCAGGACGGTCTCGTCATGATCGCCGACACCCGCACCAATGCCGGGCTCGACGACATCTCGACCTTCCGTAAGCTGCACGTCTTTTCCTGGCCGGGGGACCGCACCTTCGGCCTGATGACAGCGGGCAACCTCTCCGTGACGCAATCCGTCGTCAGCCTGCTGCATGAAGGCCTGCCGAACCCCGAGACTGGCGAGAGCGACACCTTGCAGGGCGCGACCTCGATGTTCCGCGCCGCGCAGCTGGTCGGCCGCGCGATCCGCCATGTCCGCACGGAAGATGGCCCCGCCCTGAAGGACGCCGGCGTCAAATTCGATGTCTCGATGCTGTTCGGCGGCCAGATCAAGGGCCAGCCGATGCGGCTCTTCATGATCTACGGCGCCGGCAACTTCATCGAATGCGGCATGGACGCGCCCTTCCTCCAGATCGGCGAGCACAAATACGGCAAGCCGATCCTCGACCGCGCGATCACCTACAAGACGCATCTCTACGATGCGCTGAAGGTCGGCCTGATCTCGATGGATTCGACCATGCGCTCCAATCTCGGCGTCGGCCTGCCGATCGACCTGATCGTGATGCGGCGCGACGCCGACGAGCCGGAGCTCAACCGTCGCATCGAAGCCGGCGAGCCCTATTTCCACGACCTGCGCGAACGCTGGTCGGCAGCGCTGCGGGCCGCCCACACCGCCATTCCAAGGCCGCCCTACGAGCCTAAGTCCGTCTGAGAAAAGTCCATGACGCGTCGATCCGTCAACGGGATATCAAGACTCCCCTGCGATGGTCGCCATCAATGTCGCCCCCTCGGGACAGCTGATGCCGTCGCCTTTCGTTACGAAGTTCACCAACGCGGATGCTTCGGCGCGGATGCTGAAGAGCACTGTCGCGACGCTTGGCTGCGCCTTCCTGATGGTCATGGCGGCGGCTGGCGCTGTCGTCTTCGCGATCACGGGGGACGCCAACCGGCTCGAGGCCGAACGCCAGCGCGACCGGGTCGAGGCCGCGATCGAAAGCCAGGTGCGCCTGCGCGAGCTGCGTTTTCAAAGCCTTGCCGCCGCAGGCGACCTTCAGGTCTCGTTCTCGGGCCCCAACCCTCTGGCGGCGCTGCAATCGGCCTTCGCCCGGCTCGGCAGCCGGTTTCTCGAATTCGACGGCGCCTATGTCGTTTCACAGTCCGGGACGGTGTTTGCCGGCATGGAAGGCGACGCCCGGGCCGGCCAGGCCGGCTATGACGGGCTGAAGCACTTCAACAGGTCGATTCCGGGAGCGTCGGACACGGGCAGCGCGCCGATGCGCAAGCTGCACGACGTGCGTGGAGGGTCCGGTTCTTCGTCATGGTCGCTGAGCCATGACGGCTTCGAAACCATCAGCATCATGATGATGGACGTCACGCCGCGCGCCGGCTCCCTCGTCACGCAGCTGCTCGGGCCGATCAAGATCGTCGGCTATCGGCGCGTCACGAACGCGATGCTGGAGGATTTGTCAGAGCGCTATCGCGTGGCCAACATCCGGATCGTCCGGGACATGCCGGCCGATCCGCTCTCGAGGCGTCCCCTGCCGGCCGCCGACGGAACGGTCCACGCCTGGCTGAGCTGGACACCCGAGCGGCCCGGCGGCGCGATGCTGCGCCAGTTCTTCTGGGCGCTGGCCGGCGTCGGCCTGCTGTTCAGCGCGATCTTCGCCTTCGTCGTCCATCGCCTGCGCGGGGCGGCGGAGCAGATCGCGATCCGGGAAGACCAGATCCAGCGCCTCGCCGGGCAGGACGAATTGTCGCTGCTGCCCAACAGGCGCACCTTCGACATCAGGCTCGATCAGGAACTGGCGCAGCTCAGCCGGTCCGGCGCGGGCCTCGCCGTGATGCTGATCGATCTCGACCGCTTCAAGGCGGTCAACGACACCTATGGCCATACTGCCGGCGACGAGCTGATCCGCCAGGTCGCGCAAAGGCTGGCGAAGGTCGTGCGCAGCGGCGACACCGTGGCGCGGATCGGCGGCGACGAATTCGGCATCATCCAGACGCATGGGAACTTCCCCGCCGGGTGCGCCGCGCTGGGCGAACGCATCCTCGAGAGCCTGACCGAACCCTTCATCATCATGGGGGTCGCGACGACGATCGGCTGCTCGATCGGCATCGCGCTCGCCCCGCAGGACGCGACCGATCGCGAGGACCTGCTCAGGCTGGCCGACACCGCGCTCTATCAATCGAAGAATGGCGGCCGCAATCGCTACTCCTTCTTCGAGGCGCAGATGAACCGCTCGCTGGCGCTCAAGCGCATGGTCGAGGAGGATCTGCGCCGCGCCATCGACGATGACGAACTCGTGCTGCACTACCAGCCCCAGGTCTCCGTCGACGGCGCGACGATCGTCGGCGTCGAGGCGCTGGTGCGCTGGAACCATCCGGTCCACGGCATGGTGCCCCCGGCCGAGTTCATCGGCATTGCCGAGGAGCGCGGTCTGATCGTGCCCTTGAGCGAATGGGTGCTGCGGAAGGCCTGTCTCGAGGCCAAGCGCTGGGAAGGCATCCGCCTTGCCGTCAACGTCTCGCCGATCCAGTTCCGTCACAAGGACTTCGTCGCCAACGTCATCCGCATCATCGCCGAGACCGGCTTCGACCCGACGCAGCTCGAACTCGAACTGACCGAGGGCGTCGTCGTCGACGATGCCGATGCGGCCGAAGCCGCGATGATGGATCTGCGCGCCCACGGCGTCGGCCTGGCGCTGGACGATTTCGGCACGGGCTATTCGAGCCTGATCTATCTGCGGCGCTTCGCCTTCGACAAGATCAAGATCGACCGCTCGTTCCTTGAATACATGGAGACCACCGGCGAATCCGCCATCCTGGTCCATTCCATCGCGCATCTCGGGCGGGCACTGGGCCTGCGCGTCTGCGCCGAAGGCGTCGAGACGGCCGAGCAGCATCGCTTCCTTCAGGCCATCGGCTGCCACGAGTTGCAGGGCTTCCTGTTCTCCAAGGGCGTGCCCGCCGACGAGATCGACCGCCTGCTGGCGCTGGACAAGCCCTTCGCCAAGGTCCTCGCCGCCGCCTGAGGGCAGGGCTCAAAAAGCCGCCTGTCCTTTCAGAAGAACAGCCCGTGGATACCGGCGAAAATCGCGTAGGCGAAGCCCGCGCTCAAGGCGAGCCCGAACGCGCCGAAGACCGCACCGGCGATGATCAGCAGCCCGTCGCGCTCGACCAACCCGAGGCCGACGAGGCAAACGGCGAGCCCCAGCGGTATCTGCCCGATGAAAGGCGCCGCGACGATCAGGCCCAGCGCCAGGATCAGGATCAGGAGCCCCAGAACCGGGATGGCGTAGGCGCCGCCCAGAACCGTCAGACGGGGACGCGAGAAGCGCTCCAGCCGGATCAGGAGCGGCACCGCGCGATTGATGGCCCGCATCAGCACCGGCTTGCCGATGCTGCGGGAGAGCAGCGCCTGCGGCAGCCAGGGCATGACGCGCCCGGTCAGCATCTGCGCCGCGACGAAGGCGAGCACGAGACCACAGACGAGCGGGATCGGCGGCGGCATCGGCAGGCAGTTCGGCAGGCCCAGCAGCACGACGAGGAGCGCATAGGCGCGGTCCTTCAGCGCGGCGACGATCGAGCCCACCGCGATGCGCTCTCCAGGCAGGGCGGCCAGCGCCATGAGGAGTCCGGACGTGCGCAGGGGTGATGACAAGGGATCAGGCCGGGCCGTGACAGGAGCAGCGGCCTAGCACGCGCCGCGCCCGCACAACAAGCAGCGCCGACGCCCGAGCATGATGCGAAAAAGGGAGAACCGGCTTTTCGCATCGATCCTGCTCCAACGCTCCGATGAGCGACGGATTCGGATTTCAGGCCGATTCGCTGTGTGATTCGTCTGAAATGATCTCGCTCAGGCGCTCAATGCAGCGTCAGCACGCCATTGACGTTGACGATCTCGGCGGGCCGGATGAGCCGCGAATGCGCCACCGTCACCGAATGCAGCGGGCCTTCGAGCTCACGTTTCCAGAAGGCAAGAAAATCATGCAGCACGGGGAAACGCGGAGCGAGATCGTATTGCTGCCAGATATAGCTCTGCAGAACGCTCTGGTGATCCGGCAGCCGGTAAAGGATCGTCGCGGTCGTCAGGCCATATCCGGCCAGTTGCCGCATGAAGTCAGTGGTCACCATTGCCTTCTCTCCTCGTCGGCACACGATGAAAGCTTAGCCAGTTCCAGAGCCGAGGCTGCGCCCGACTGGTTAACAAACACTTGCAAGCATCCGGCCAGCCTGCTGCAATTGATGCGGCGCCGATCTGCCGGGATCCGGCGCTGTGGGGGCGGTGTTGCGTGGCGTATGGTTCGGCGATCGCTGGAGCTGCGAGGCTGGTCGCTGTTGCGACAGCGATGCTGGCCGGCCCGGCCATGGCTGACGAGCAGGAAAGCGACGAGCGCTCGCCGCTCTCGACCGTGCTGTTCGGCTCGCTCGAAGCGGGGCCGACCAAGACCTTCCTTGCCGTCGGCCTGAAGAAGGCGCTGACCGGAGGCCTCGCGACCAACGGCTTCCGGACCCTGCTCAAGGTCGGCGGCTCGCAGGAGCAGGCGCGGCGCCAGCGGCCTCATGGCGTCGCCTACAAGAGCGAGGCGCAGGCCCTGCTCGGCTATGAATGGCGCATCGGCGACACCTTCGTCGCGCTCTATGCGGGCTCAGACTATGAAGGCGAACAGCGCGAGGAGCCGCTTGGCACCGTCATGACCAGCCGCTACGGCGCACGTCTCCAGGGCGATCTCTGGATGACGCCGACGCCCACCACCATGTTGCAGGCCAGCGCCTATGCCTCGACGATCGACGGCCGGCTGTGGGGCCGCGTTGCGCCGGGCTGGCTCGTGCCGCAAAATCTCCAGCCCGGGAACCTGTATCTCGGCCCGGAGATCGAGGCCTATCGCGGGCGCGACTACAGCAAGCTTCGTCTCGGCCTGCATCTGACCGGCCTGCGCCTCTTTGGCGTCAGCTGGCGAATCTCCGGCGGCTGGCAGAACACCAGCGACCGCTCCTCGGAAGCCTATGCGACGCTGGGCGTGCACTGGCAGCGTTAGAGCGATGGTTTCAGCCCTTCGTCCGCAGGGTCGAACGGCCGCCATCGATGCCGATGATCTGGCCGGTGATCCAGGATGCATCGTCGGAGGCGAGCAGCGCCGCCAGCGGCGCGATGTCCCGCGGTTCGCCCAACCGCTGGAGCGGGTGCAGCTCCGCGATGGCCTTCGCCATCGCCTCATTGCCGGTGAGAGCAGCGGCAAGCGGCGTCCGCGTCAGCGAGGGGGCGATGCAGTTGACCCGGATGCGCGGCGCGAGCTCGGCGGCGAGCGCCAGCGTCAACCCCTCGATCGCCCCCTTGGCCATCGCGACCGAGGCATGCGCGGCAAACCCCTGCGCGACCGCAACGGTCGAGAACAGCACGATCCCCGCCGTTCCCTCGGCCTGCTTGAGATGCGGCAGGGCTGCCTGAATCGCTTTAACAGCGCCGACCGCGTTGATGTTGAAATCCTTGAGGAAATCATCCTCGGAGAGGCGCGCGACAGGCTTCAGGTTGATCGTCCCGACCGCATAGACCAGCCCCTTAAGGGCGCCGCCCTGCGACGCCGCCTGCGTCGCCGCCGCAAACACCTCGCCGGTCACATCGCCGACCGTGAACCGCGCCCCGATCTCCGAGGCCACGGTCTCCAGCTTCGCGCGATCGCGTCCGACGAGATGAACGCCGAGCCCCCTCGCCTTCAGTTCACGCGCGACGGCCGAACCGATCCCGCCGCTGCCGCCATAGATCAGGATGGTGTCGCTCATGATGCCGCTCCGAATGGGTCTTTCGAGCGTATACGTTCCTGCCGCATCATCTGGACCAGCCCGAACGGCAAGCGAGATCGCGTCTTGGCCAAGCGAATCGAGAAATCGAACCTGCCGCGAAAGCCCTGCCAGGGCTGCGGCCGGCCCTTCACCTGGCGCAAGAAATGGGCGCGCGTCTGGGACGAGGTGAAGTTCTGTTCGGAGCGGTGTCGGCGGGAAGGGCGCGGCACGAAGCCTTAGCGAAGCAAACGCTCCAGAGCGGCCAGCGCCTCGGGCGTATCGACATCGAGCGCGATCGCGGGATCGTCGAGCGGCACCTCGACGATCGCATCGCCGGCCGCGTCGAGCAGGCGTCGCGCGCCTTGGTCGCCATCCAGCTTCTCGACCTCGGGAAACAGCGCACGCGCCAGCAGCACCGGGTTGCCGCGCTGCCCGAGCAGGGTCGGCACGACGGCCGTCGCCTCGCTGCTTTCGGCGAAGACCTGGGCCAGGCGATCGATCACGCCGGCGGTGACGTTTGGCATGTCGCCGAGCGAGACGACGACGCCCCGCGCGTCCTGCGGCAACGCGGCCAGACCGACCTTGACGGAGCTGGCAAGGCCGCTCGCGAAAGCCGGGTTGTGCACGAGTTCGACATCGAGCCCCGCGAGCATGGCCGCGACCTGCTCATGCTGATGACCGGTCACCACGATCACCGGGCGCGCACGAGAGGCCAGCTGCGCCTCGACCGCATGGCGCAGCATCGGCTTGCCGCGCACGCTCTGGAGCAGCTTGTTGGCCTCGCCCATCCGGGTCGAGCGCCCGGCCGCCAGCACCAGCCCGGCGACCGGCGCAGCCTCGAGATGCGCTGGAGCCCGGGGTTGCGGCCGCGAGACGATCTCCATCAGGAGCCCGCCCACCCCCATCGCCTGGATATCGGCCCGCCTCACCGGAATGCCGGCGAGGCAGCGCTGCAGCACCCAGTCGAAGCCGTTTTCCTTGGGCGAGCGGGCGCAACCGGGCGCGCCGATCACCGGCTTGCCGGCGAGTTCGCCGATCAGCAACAGATTGCCGGGATCGACCGGCATGCCGAGATGTTCGATCCGCCCCCCCGCCGCCAGCAGCGCCTGCGGGATCACGTCGCGACGGTCGGTGATGGCGGAGGCGCCGAAGACCACGACAAGATCGGCCAGGGCGGCTTGCGCGGCGAGCGCCTGCGCCAGCGGGGCCTCCTGATGCGGCACGCGCAGATCCGTCACGATGGTGGCTTGCGCCGCCGTGAGGCGCTCCGCCATGACGCGCAGCGTCTTGTCGACGACGGAGTCCTTCAGACCCGGCAGCAGCGTCGAGATCACGGCGATCCGCAACGGCCGGTAAGGCGCGACGGCGATTGGCCTGGCTCCCGCAAACCCGGCCAGCGCCTGCTCGACCAAGGCCGCCGGCAAGCCATAGGGAATGATCTTGACGGTGCCGACCATCTCGCCCGCGACCACCGGCTTCATCCTCGGCAGCGTCGCCACCGTGATCGCCTCGTCGACCTGGTTGAGCCCGTCGATCGCGCCCGCGTCGATCGTCAGCACACCCGCCGCCGCAGCAAACAGATTGACCCGGCCTGTGAAGGCCGCTTCCGTCACCACGCCACGACCGGCCAGCGCGGCGGCAAGCCGCGTCGCGGCCTCGTTCTCGCCGATGTCTCCGGCCTCGAGCCGCACGGCGATCAGTTCCGCGAGCCCAGCCTCCGTCAGGCGGGCGACATCGCCATCCGTGATCGCGGCGCCCTTCCTCACGATCACCGTGCCGCCCCGCACGCTATGGGCGGCGATGCAGCCGGCGGCCTGCGCGACGGGAACGGGTCCGAACTTCATGCCGGCGTCCGGCGTGGACCACGCAAGATCGAGACGATCTCGCCGAGGATCGCAAGCGCGATCTCGGCCGGCGAGACCGCACCGATATCGAGCCCGATCGGCGCATGGATGCGGGCGGTGGCGGCCCCGTCGAAGCCGGCGGCGGCCAGGCGCTCGACACGGCGCCCATGCGTCTTCCGGCTGCCGAGCGCGCCGACATAGAAGCAGTCGGAGCGCAGCGCCGCCTCCAGTCCGGGATCGTCGATCTTGGGATCATGCGTCAGCGCCACGAAAGCCGTGTAGGCGTCGAGCCCCAGCGTCGCCAGCGCTTCGTCGGGCCAATCGGCGATGAGCTTCACATCCGGAAAACGCTCCGGCGTGGCAAAGGCGCTGCGCGGATCAATGATGACCAGATCGAGATCGAGCAGCTTCGCCATCGGCGCCATCGCCTGCGAGATATGCACGGCGCCGGTGACGATCACGCGCGGATGCGGCGCCTGCACGGTCAGGAAGACCTGTTTGCCATCCACCTCGACCATCGCGCTCCTGGCCATGCGCAACTGCTTGTCCAGCAGCGGCGCCAGCGGATCGGAGGCGATGTCGGCGGCCTTGACGAGCCTTTGCGCTCCGCTCGTGACATCGGTCACCAGTACGGTGGCGCGCCGCGCCGCGCGCTCGGCATTGAGCGCCGTCAGATGTTCAAGATCCATCGCCTCAGCCCTTGTCGGTCGCGAGCTTGAGGCCAAGCCCGATCATCAGCGAACCGCCGAGCCAGCGCCCGAAGGCGAAGCCGGCTTTGGTCGCCTTCATCGTCCGGACCACGGCGGACGCGCCGAGAACCGTGACGAAATCCGCCGAGGAAAAGGCGAAATTGACGATCGTGCCGAGGATCAGGAACTGCGCCCAGACCGGCAGCGACGCCGCCGGATCGACGAACTGCGGCAGGAGCGCAATGAAGAACAGCGCGACCTTGGGATTGAGCACTTCGACGATGAAGGAATCGATCAGCGCGCGCCTGACGGTCTTGGGCTCCGCGACGGGCGCGTCGGCGGCGACCAGCCGCGAGCGGATCATGCCGATGCCGAGCCAGACCAGATAGGCGGCGCCGCCCATCTTCACCGCGAAATAGAGCTCCGGCACATGCTTGAACACGGCCGACAGACCGAAGGCCGCCGCGAAGACATGGATGTAGCAGCCAAGATGGATGCCGAGCATCGCCATGAAGCCGGCGCGGCGGCCATGCGCGATCGTCTGCGCCGCCGTGTAGAGCAGGGCCGGACCGGGAAAATAAGCAACGACGAGCGTCAACGTCGCAAAGGCCAGAAGTGTCTCCCAGGAGGCCATCAGTTCACCTTCTCGACAGGAATCTGCCCGACCACAACCCGCTCGACATAGACCCTGATCCGGCCGCCGCAGGACAGCCCGACCTTCCACGCCGTCTCGTCGGCAACGCCGAATTCGAGCGTGCGCGACCGGCCGTCAGCGATCACGTCCATCGCCTCCTCGACGACCGCCCCCTCGACGCAGCCGCCGGAGACGGAACCCTGGAAATGGCCGTCACCGTCGATGACCAGATGCGAGCCGACCGGGCGCGGCGCCGAGCCCCAGGTCTCGACCACGGTCGCGAGCGCGACGGACCGGCCGGACTTCGCCCAGGCTTCGGCCGTCGCGAGGATGTCGGTGTCCGTGCTGATCATGACCATCGATCCTTCTTGCTCGACGCGACGCAGGACATCGCCACGCCACCATAACCGCACACCGTCTTGAACGCGCATCTACTTAAACATGGCCGCCGCCGCTTTCGAGCATGCGGGCCGCAAATTCCGCACCGCCGTCTCGACCGGCGATGACGATCCCGCTATCGCTCCGGCTGGGGGCAAAATGGCAGATGGCAAACCAGGACGGCATCGTTCTGCTGCACGGGATCGCACGGAACTCGGGCTCGCTCGCAGTGCTCGAAAACGCCCTGCGAGCGGACGGCTATGCGACACTCAATCTCGATTACCCGGCGCGCAGCCATTGCATCGAGGACATCGCCGCCGCTCTGCACGAGCCGATCGCGCGCTTTGGCGAAGCCTGCGCGGGCCGGCTGCATTTCGTCACCCATTCGATGGGCGGCCTCGTCGCCCGCGCCTGCATCAACCGCCATCGCCCGGTTCGGCTCGGCCATGTCGTGATGCTGGCACCCCCCAACGAGGGCAGCGAGATCGCCGACCTGCTCGGCGGCAACGCGCTCTACCGCGCCTTTTTCGGCCCCGCCGGCGCGGAACTCGTGACAACGCGGCCCGAAGCGCTCTGCCAGGTCCTGGGCGAAGTCGATTATCCTTTGGGCGTCATTGCAGGCGACCGCTCGCTCGACCCGCTCGGCTGGCTGCTGCTTCCCGGCGCCAATGACGGGCGCGTCTCGGTCGAACGCACCCGCGTCGCCGGCATGGCCGACCACATCACCCTTCACGGCACCCACACGCTGATCATGAACAACCGCGAGGCCATCGCGCAGGTCAGGCATTTCCTGAAACATGGTCGGTTCGCGCGCAACGGAGCGACAGCCTAGCCCGCCTTCTTCAGCCATTGCCGCGGATCGCTCGCCCGGTTCGTCTCCGGCGACAGCGCGGCGCAGAGATCGGCCATCGCGGCGAGGTTGTGGATCGGACGAAACGAGTCGACATGGGGCAGCATGGTCCGGATGCCGCTGGCGCGCGCCTCGAACTGGTCGAAGCGCAGCAGCGGGTTGAGCCAGATCAGTTGCCGGCAGGAGCGGTGCAGCCGGTCCATCTCGAAGGCTAGTTCGCCATCGAGATGCCGTTCCAGCCCGTCGGTGAAGAGCAGCACGATCGCCCCACCGCCGAGCACGCGCCGGGACCAGACCCGGTTGAACGTATGCAGCGCCGTCGAGATCCGCGTGCCGCCTTCCCAGTCGGGTGCGGCCTTGCCCGCCAGCGCCAGCGCCTCGTCGGGGTCGCGGGCCCGCAGGGAGCGGGTGATGTTGGTCAGCCGCGTGCCGAAGACGAAGGACTGCACCCGCCTGCGCTTTTCGGTGACGGCATGCAGGAAATGCAGGAAGATCCGCGAATACTCGGCCATCGAACCGGAGATATCGACCAGCGCCACGATCGGCGGATGAATCTCGGCCCGCTCGCGGAAAGCGAGGTCGATCATGCCGCCCCCTCCCCGCAGCGATTGCCGGAACGTCCGGCGCGGATCGATCCGCGCGCCGCGATGGGCCGCCTGAAAGCGCCGCGTCGCGACGAGATCGTCCGGCAGGCTGAGTTCGGAAACGAGTTGCTTGGCGCGCGCGATCTCGGCCGCGCTCATCTGGGCAAAATCGCGCGACTTCAGCGTCTCGCGGTCGGAGACCGTCATCTGCGCCGTCAGTTCCGTCAGCTCGACAGGCGCATCCTCCTCCTGCCGGGGCGGGGCGAAGGCCTCGGCCACGCGCAGCGCGCCGGCCTCCTCCTTCTGGGGCGCACTGTCGGCGCCCGGCGAGGCCGGCGACATCTGCGCCATGATCTTCTCGATCAGGTTGCGCCGACGCCAGAACAGCCGGAAGGCCTGGTCGTAGACGGCGCTGTCCTCATGCCGCTTCACGAAGATCGCATGCAGCGCCCAGTAGACGTCGTCGCGCTCGCCGAGAGCCCCATCGGCCAGCGCCTCGACAGCCTCGACCACCGCGCCGGGGCCGACGCGCAAGCCCGCGATCCGGAGCGCGCGCGCGAAATAGGCGATGTTTTCCGGGAGCTTGCCGGTCATGCGCGTCCCCTTCCCCCCGCTTGCGGTGGGGAAGGGTTAGGGATGGGGGGCCGTGCCGCTCGGCGAGACGATATAGGATGGAGGGCCGGTTTTGCGCGCCCGCGCCCCAATCCTCCCCACCACAAGCGAGGGGAGGGAGAAACGAGGCGGGCGACTTGACCGCTCACGCCCCCATCTCGGTCATGAACACCTTCTGCACGATCTGCCATTGGCTCTCGACCTTCAGGAAGGAGAGCAGGTCGGTGAAATAGCGTGGCGGCATCTGGCACTTCACCTTCACCAGCGCCAGCGTCGGCCCGACGATGTCGATCGTCAGGACATGATCGCCGCGCGTCATGCCGGCAGCCTTTGGCGACGGACGCTCGCGCACGGCCTTCAGCCACTCATCGCGCGGCACGATCTTGATCGTGCCGTCATCCAGGGCGGTCGTCAGCGCGCTGGTCGGATGGAAGGCATGGGCGAGTTTCGCGACATCGCCCTCGTAAAGACCGTCGAGATAGGTCCGCGTCACGGCCTCGATGGCCCTGAGATCGTTGTTCATGTTCGCTCCTCCGTCTGCCCTGCTACGTCGGGTCCACATCTAGCCGCCGCGTCGGACACCGTCCTTGACATGACGCAGGCTCGTTGCCTCGGACGGTCATGCCTTTGCTTCGGACTTGGCCTGATCCAGCAGTTCCTTTACCTTCGAGCCCTGCATCGCCTGGATGTCGTCCTGGTATTTGAGCAGCGCCCCCAGCGTGTCGGAGACCAGCGCGGGATCAAGCGCGACCGCGTCGAGTTCGACCAGCGCGGTGGCCCAGTCGAGCGTCTCGGCGACGCCGGGCGCCTTGAACAGCTCCTCCTTGCGGATCGCCTGCACGAAGGCGACGACCTGCTTCGCCAGCTTGGCCGGGGCGTGCGGCGCGCGCGCCTTCAGGATCGCCAGTTCGCGCGTGGCGTCGGGATAGCCGACCCAGTGATAGAGGCAGCGCCGCTTCAGCGCGTCATGGATCTCGCGGGTGCGGTTCGAGGTCAGGATCACGATCGGCGGTTGCGCAGCCTTCACCGTGCCGAGCTCGGGGATCGTCACCTGCGAATCCGCGAGCAGCTCGAGCAGGAAGGCCTCGAAGGCCTCATCCGTACGATCGAGCTCGTCGATCAGCAGGATCGGCGCGCCACCCTCCTGCGGCTCCAGCGCCTGCAGCAGCGGCCGCTTGATCAGGTACTTTTCCGAAAAGATGTCGCCTTCCAGCCGCTCCCTGTCTCCCGTCGCCCCGCCGGCCTCGGCCAGGCGGATCGCCATCATCTGCCCGGCATAGTTCCACTCATAGACGGCCGAGGCGAGATCAAGCCCCTCATAGCATTGCAGCCGGATCAGCTTGCGCCCGAGAGCGGCCGCGAGCGTCTTGGCGATCTCGGTCTTGCCGGTGCCGGCCTCGCCTTCCAGCAGCAATGGCCGCTTCATCCTGAGCGCCAGGAAGAGGACCGTCGCCAGAGACCGGTCGGCGACATAGCCCTGGCTTTGCAGGAGGGTGAGCGTGGCGTCGATCGAAGCGGGAAGAGCAGAGGGCATGACAACTCGCGTCATGCTCGGGCTTGACCCGAGCATCTCATGGGAATGAGCCCTAGCTAGTCTTGCCAGAGATGCCCGGGTCAAGCCCGGGCATGGCGGGACGGGGCCGATCTCGGCGCTTACTTGCCCGTCGCCTGCGCCACGGCCTGCTTCGTCATCACCCCGATCAGATGGGCGCGATAATCGGCGTCGGCATGCATGTCGGCATTGATGCCGTGGGCTGAGGCGTGCAACCCCTCGAGCGACTTCGGCGCGAAGCGGATCTTGAGCGCAGCTTCCGCTTCCGGCCAGCGGAAGACGCCGCCCTCGCCCGCTCCGGTCACAGCGACGCGGATCTCGCTGCCGCGCTTGGCGACAAAGACCCCGACCAGCGCATAGCGAGAGGCCGGATTGCGGAACTTGGCGTAGCCCGCCTTGGAGACGACCGGGAACACCACCTTGGTGATGATCTCGCCCTCGTCCAGCGCGGTCTCGTAGAGCCCTGTAAAGAAGTCGTCGGCCTCGATCTTGCGCTTGTTGGTGACGATCGTTGCACCCAGCGCCAGGCAGGCGGCCGGATAATCCGCCGCCGGGTCGTTGTTGGCGACCGAGCCGCCGATCGTGCCGCGATGGCGCACATGCGGATCGCCGATATGCGAGGCCAGATAGGCCAGACCCGGGATCGCCTCCTGCACGATGGCGGAATCGGCGACCTCGGCATGGGTCGACATCGCACCGATGACGACGGTGCGGCCCTTGCGCGCGATGCCCTTGAGGTCGCCGCAAGCACCGAGATCGATCAGCGCGCTGGGCGATGCCAGACGCTGCTTCATCGTCGGCAGCAGCGTGTGCCCGCCGGCGAGGATCTTGGCGTCCTCCTTCTTGGCGAGAAGGCCGGCGGCCTGACGCGCCGAGGCCGGGCGGTGATAGGTGAAGGCGTACATGGGCTTGATCCCTTGCTGAAATACGCGGGCGTCATCCCGGCCGGAGCGAAGCGGAGAGCAGGGATCCATTCCGGAACGGGTCAGGAATGGATCCCGGATCGGCGCTGCTTTGCAGTTTGCCCGGGATGACGGAGGAAAACTACTCGGCTGCCATTCTCGTGATGCTCTTCCGCGCCGCGCGCCAGACGGCCTGCGGCGTCGCCGGCATGGCGATGTCCTCATGGCCGAGCGCGTCGGTGATGGCGTTGATGACGGCGGGCGGGGCGGCGATGGCGCCCGCCTCGCCGCAGCCCTTGATGCCCAGCGGGTTCGAGGGACAGGCAGTGACGGTCATGCCGACCTCGAAGGAGGGCAGATCGTCGGCGCGGGGCATGCAGTAGTCCATGAAGCTCGCGGTCACGAGCTGCCCGTCGCTGTTGTACTTGGCGCCTTCCAGCAGCGCCTGGCCGACGCCCTGGGCGATGCCGCCATGGACCTGACCCTCGACGATCATCGGGTTGATGACATTGCCGAAATCATCCACCGCCGCCCAGCGCTCGATCTTCGTCACGCCGGTCGCGGGATCGATCTCGAGTTCGCAGATATGGACGCCGGCCGGGAAGGTGAAGTTGGTCGGGTCGTAGAACGCGCCCTCCTTCAGCCCAGGCTCCAGATCCTGCCCGTTGAACTTGTGCGCGACATAGGCCTGCAGCGCACAGGAGCCGAAATCGAGCTTGCGGTCGGTGCCCTTCACCGAGAAATGCCCGTCCGCGAAGTCGATATCGGCCTCGTCGGCCTCCAGCACATAGGCCGCGACCTTCTTGCCCTTGGCGATGACCTTGTCGACGGCCTTGAAGATGGCGGACATGCCGACCGCGCCCGAGCGCGAGCCATAGGTGCCCATGCCCATCTGCACCTTGTCGGTGTCGCCATGGATGATCGAGACATTCTCGATGGGGATGCCGAGCTTGTCCGAGACCAGCTGCGCGAAAGTCGTCTCATGGCCCTGGCCATGGCTGTGCGAGCCGGTCAGAACCTCGACCGTGCCGACCGGGTTGACCCGAACCTCGGCCGATTCCCACAAGCCCACGCCGGCGCCGAGCGAACCGACCGCGGCCGAAGGCGCGATGCCGCAGGCCTCGATATAGGAGGAGAAGCCGATGCCGCGCAGCTTGCCGTTGCGGGCGGAGTCGCGCTTGCGCTTGCCGATGCCCTTGTAGTCGATGATCTCCAGCGCCTTCTTCAGTGCCGCGCCGTAATTGCCGGCGTCGTACATCATGATGACCGGCGTCTGGTGCGGGAAGGTCTTGACGTAGTTCTGCATCCGGAACTTCGCCGGGTCCTTGCCCAGTTCGCGGGCCGCGACCTCGATCAGCCGCTCGACGACGAAGGTCGCCTCGGGCCGTCCCGCCCCGCGATAGGCGTCGACGGGGGCGGTGTTGGTGTAGACCGCATCGACCTCGGCGTAGATGGCGGGGATGTTGTAGGAGCCCGACAGGAGCGGCGCGTAGAGGTAGGTCGGCACCGACGACGAGAAGGTCGAGAGATAGGCGCCGAGATTGGCCGTGGTCTTGACCCTTAAGCCCGTGATCTTGCCGTCCGCGTCGGTCGCGAGTTCCGCGTGGGTGACGTGGTCGCGTCCATGCGCGTCCGACAGGAAGGCCTCGGTGCGGTCGGAGTTCCACTTCACGGGCCGGCCGACCTTCTTGGCCGCCCAGACGCAGACTGTCTCCTCGGCATAGATGAAGATCTTCGAGCCGAAGCCGCCGCCGACATCCGGCGCGACCACGCGCAGCTTGTTCTCCGGCGCGATGCCGATGAAGGCCGAGAGCACGAGCCGCGCCACATGCGGGTTCTGGCTCGTGGTGTAGAGCGTGAAGACGCCGTCGCCGTCATCATAATCGCCGACGGCCGCGCGCGGCTCCATCGCGTTCGGCACGAGGCGGTTGTTGACGATGTCGAGCTTGGTGACGTGCTTCGCCGCCTTGAAGGCCGCCTCCGTCTCGTCCTTGTTGCCGAGATGCCAGTTGAAGACGGTGTTGTCGGGGGCCTCGGCATGAACCACCGTCTTGGCGCCCGCCGCGCTGGCCGTATCGACCACCGCCGGCAGCACGCCGTAATCGACGACGATCGCCTCGGACGCATCGCGCGCCTGCGCCAGCGTCTCGGCGACGATCACCGCGACATGGTCGCCGACATAGCGGACCTTGCCCTGCGCCAGCGCCGGATGGGCGCCCGCCCGCATCGGCGAGCCGTCCTTGTTGTGGATCATCCAGCCGCAGATCAGCCCGCCGACCTTGTCGGCGGTGAGGTCGTCGCCCGTGAAGATGCCGAGCACCCCCGGCATGCCGGCTGCGGCCCTGAAATCGATCGACTTGATCGTGGCATGGGCATGCGGCGAACGCAGGAAATAGGCATGGGCCTGGCCGGGACGGTTGATGTCGTCGGTGTAGCGCCCCTGCCCCGTGATGAAGCGATGGTCTTCCTTGCGGCGGACTGATGCGCCGATACCGGTGGCCGACATGGTGGTTCCTCCTCAGCGCGCCTCTGGCGGGCACGTCTCAACCTCATGACAAAACCCGCGCCGATGGCGCGGGTGGCGGTCTCACTCGGCGGCCTGGCGCGGCGGCTCCTTTGTATCCATCGACTGCCCGCCCATGGCCTCGGCGCCCGCGGCGACGGCCTTGACGATGTTGTGGTAGCCCGTGCAGCGGCAGATGTTGCCGTCGAGGTCCTCGCGGATCGTCTTCTCGTCGAGGTCGTAACCCCGCCGGTTCACGATATCGACGGCGGACATGATCATGCCGGGCGTGCAGAACCCGCATTGCAGGCCGTGATGCTCGCGGAAGGCCTCCTGCATCGGATGCAGCGTCCCGTTCACCGCGAGCCCCTCGATCGTGTCGACGGAGGCGCCTTCGAGCGAGACCGCCAGCACCGTGCAGGCCTTCGCGGCCTTGCCGTCGATATGCACGACGCAGGCGCCGCACTGGCTGGTGTCGCAGCCGACATGGGTGCCGGTGAGGCGCAGGTTCTCGCGCAGGAACTGCACCAGCAGCGTGCGTGGATCGATCGCCCCAGTGACGGCCTTGCCGTTCACCGTCATGGACACGGTAGCCATTGGCATTCCTCCTGAAACCCGGGTCTCGCGCCCGGCTCTGAACATGTCGGCCGTCGCGGGTTGAACCTTGCGTGTCGCCGCCGCGCAGCGAAAGGCAGCTTTTCCTTGGAACAGCTCGAAACCGAATGTGGACCCGCGTTTTTGCGCGGTCAAGCGAGATGCGTTTGCAACCGGAGCGCATTTGGGCACGATCTTCGCCCGTTTCCACGACGGCACACTGTTTCGGCGGATGCGCCCAATTCGGCCGGTCCAAACAAATGGGTCCTTCGATCTTTTTTAACGCCGACGCCGCACGATGCACCGGCATCGCGACATCGTAGCGAATGCGCTTATGGGGCTTCGCTTGATCTCCACCCTGGACCAGATCCGGATCCGCCTGCGAGCCATCGACTACGGCGAGGCCGAACGCGCGCGTCTGCGCACCTATCGCCCGATCGTGGACCGCGTGATCGAACGGATCGTGGCCGAGGATTTCCAGCGCGCGTTCCAGATGTATCCGGCCTTGCTGGACATCGTCGCGCCCATCGCCGACGAACTCTACCCGGCCACCGCTGCGCATTTCAGGCTGCTCTTCGCCGGCACGCTTGATGAAGTCTATGCGGCCTCGCTCGAAAACCTGAGTGCACTGGAACGTGTCGCCACGGTGGGACCGCGGCCGCGCGTCTCGATCGGAGCTACGCTGCTGAAGGAAGTCGCGCTGGCAAGTCGCTGGCAGATGCTGTTGCGGCCCGTCCGCACCCGGCGCGATCTCTTCGTGATCGAACGCCTTCTGGCTTATGACGCCAACACGGCCATCATGATCACTCAGCAATGGGAAGCTGACGAAGCCAAGCGCCGTGGCTGCGTCCTCGACGAGGCCGCCGGGACGTTGAAGTCGAAGATCAGCCTGATCGACGCCTCGATCGCGGAGGCCGTCCAGCAATTCGGACAATCAGGCGAGGACACCCGCCGCGCCACCGCCTTCATCAAGCTCAAGGTCGCCTCGCTCGAACAGACGTCGTTCCTGGTGCGCGAGCGCTCGGCGCAGACGGCGGCCGCGACCGAGGAAATGTCGGCCAGCATCGCCGAGATCGGCCAGCGCGCCCGCCAGAGCCTGTCGATCGCCAATCGCGCGGTCGGCGATGCCGACGAGATGAACACCGCCACAACCCGCCTGCGCGAGGTTTCCGACAGCATCGGCGCCGTCGTCGGCATGATCGCCGATATCGCGGCCCAGACCAACCTGCTGGCGCTCAACGCCACGATTGAGGCCGCCCGCGCCGGAGAGACCGGGCGCGGCTTCGCCGTCGTCGCCTCCGAGGTCAAGTCGCTTGCGACACAAACGGCCAACGCGACGCAGGACATCGCCCGCCACATCGCCGAACTCGCCGCGAGCGCGCAAGCCTGCGGCGGCCATGCGGCGGCGATCGGCTCCACCATCGGCGAGATGCGGCTGAACTCGCAGGCGATCTCGGACGCGGTGTCGCAGCAGGGCCAGGTCACCTCGGCCATCGCGCATGACGCCGCCGATGTCGCCGCCAGGTCGGAGGAAGCGATCACAGCCACAATCGAAGTCAACCAGAGCCTCGCGGAAACCGCCCGGACGGTCGATCGCGCCAACACGGCCGCAACCGGAATCGCCCTGCAGGTGGGCGCGGCCGAGGCCGCCGTCAGCACGGCCCTGACCGCGCTCCGCCGGGCCTCGGCCTGAGCCCCGCAGCCGCCGTCGATCGACGGCGGTCGCCGGCCCCCGCCGGAATCAGCCTTCGCTGACCGCCTTGGCGAAATTGGCGAAGAACTCGTCGGCGAGCTTTTTCGACACCGAATCGATCAGCCGCGAGCCGAGCTGCATCAGCTTGCCGCCGACCTGCGCCTCGACATCGTAGCGCAGCACGGTCTGGCCATCGCCCGCATCGCTCAGCGCGACCTTGGCCCCGCCCTTGGCGAAGCCCGCGATGCCGCCCTCGCCCTCGCCCTGGATGCGGTAGCCGTTGGGCGGATCGAGATCGACGAGATCGACCTTGCCCTTGAAGCTTGCCTTCACCGGGCCGAGCTTGACCTTCACCACCGCCGAAAAATGCGTCTCGTCGTCCTTGTTGAGCTGCTCGCAGCCCGGAATGCAGGCCTTCAGCACCTCGGCGTCGTTGAGCTTCGCCCAGACCACGGCCTTGGCCGCAGGCAGCGTGACCTCCCCGCTCATCGTCATCGCCATCGCGTTCTCCCTCAGATCCGTGCTGCGATCTCCCGGCCCCAGTTGCAGCCGGCACTGCCCGGGGTCTATCCAAGGCTGTCGCGCCTATCCATGAGCGGAAAGCGCCGACCGGCACAAGGGGATGACGCGTGACGACCCACCAAAGCCGACGCACGACCCTGGCCGCCCCATGACCGCCAGTGCTTCAGGCCTGTTCGGCGAGCTCTTTGTCGATGGCGAGATGGCTTCGGCGATGAGCGACAGGGCGCTCCTGCACGGCATGCTTGGTTTCGAGGCGATGCTCGCGAGCGCGCTGGAAGCCGAATCTGTAGCGCCGCCGGGCACGGCCGATGTCGTCACCCGGCACTGCGACCCCGACCTTTACGACATCGCCGAACTCGGGCGCGCCGCGACGCTGGCCGGCAATCCGGCGATACCGCTGGTGAAGGCGCTGACCGCGCGCGTTGCCGCGGTAGCCCCCGAACAGGCCAAATGGGTTCATTTCGGCGCGACCAGCCAGGACGTGATCGATTCCGGCTATGTCCATGTCCTCGGCAACGGACTGAAGCTGATCGATCTCCGGCTCGGCCGGTTGGTTCATGCCATGCGTGCGCTGCTGGAGACGCACCGCGCGACGCCCATGATCGGCCGCACCTTCCTGCAACAGGCGGTCCCGATCACGTTCGGCGTCAAGACCGCACTGTGGCTCGACCCGTTGCTGGAGAGCCGGCCTATCCTGCACGCCGTCCTGGCCGCGCCCGTCGTCCAGTTGGCCGGAGCCGCCGGCACCCTGGCCGCGCTCGGCGACGATGGCGACCGCGTTCAGGCGCGGTTCGTCGAGCTGACACTCGGCGCAAAACCCTCAGCTATCCCCTGGCATGCGCAACGTCACCGCATCGCCCGCCTCGCGGCCGAGCTGGGCATCCTCACCGGCAATCTCGGCAAGATCGCCCGCGATCTCGGGCTGATGGCCCAGACCGAGATCGGCGAAGTCGCCGAGCCCGAGGCGCCGGGCAAGGGCGGGTCCTCCGCCATGCCGCACAAGCGCAATCCGGTGCTCTGCACCCTGATCCTCGCGGCCGCCCAGCGCGCACCAGGCCTCGTCGCCACCATGCTGTCGGCGCTGCCGCATGAGCATGAACGCGCGCTCGGCGGCTGGCATGCCGAGTGGCCGACGCTTCCCGAGCTCTTCAAAGTCGCAGGGTCCGCGCTGGCCCAGACGATCACGTTGATCGAGGGGCTTCAGGTCTTCCCGGAGCGGATGCGCGCCAATATCGAGCTGACCCAGGGGCTCGTGATGTCGGAACGGGTCTCGCTCGCGCTGGCTGCGGCGCTGGGCAAGGCGAAGGCGCATCACCTCCTGGAGGAGGCGAGCCGGGCCTGTGTCGCGCAGAACCGGCATCTGCGCGATGTGCTGGCCGCGATACCGGCCGTCATCGAGCATCTGAACGCCGAGGCACTGGCCGATCTGTTCGATCCCACCACTTATCGCGGCGCGTCCGATGCCATCATCGACCGCGTTCTGGCGCGAGCCGCGCAGGCGCCCACTCCCCGCGAGGCGGCGCCGGCGCGCGAATACAGGATCATCGATGCTTGAGCTGACCCCCCATCAACGCGCCATCGCGGCCGGCACGGACGGCGCCGCCATGGCGCTGCGCATCGTCGCGGAGGCCGCCCGGCTGATGGGCGCGCCGCGGCTCATCCCTGTCGCCTCCGCCCATATCGACGGGGCGCTCTATCACGGCGATTCCGGCACGCTCTTCGCCGAGAAGCTGGTCGAGGGCGGCGCCCGCGTCGCCATCCGTTCGACGCTCAATGTCGGCGCGCTCAGCCCCGCCGGCTGCGCGGCGATCCGCCTGCCGCCGCATCAGCGCGATATGGCGGCGCGCATGATGCGCGCCTATGAGGCGATGGGCTGCGAGCCCTCCTGGACCTGCGCGCCCTATCAGGCGGGCCATCGCCCCGCACGCGGCAGCGACGTGGCCTGGGGCGAATCCAACGCTGTCGTCTTCTGCAACTCGGTGCTCGGCGCCCGCACCAACCGCTATGGCGACTTCCTCGACATCGCCTGCGCCATTGCCGGCGTCGCACCCGATTACGGGCTGCACCGGGCTGAGAATCGCATCGCTACGCTCCTGATCGACGCCAGCGGCCTGAGCCGCGCCCTGCGCGCCTCGGACGTGTTCTACCCCGTGCTCGGCACAATTCTGGGTCGCACTGCGGGCACCGCGGTGGCGGTGATCGACGGCCTGCAGGGCTGCACCACGGAGGATCGGCTCAAGGCGCTGGGCGCGGCCTCCGCCTCGGCCGGCGGAGTCGGCCTGTTCCATGTCGCGGGCGTCACGCCGGAAGCGCCGGACGCCGCGACTGCGCTAGGCGGGCTGTCGCCGCGCGAAACGCTGGTCCTGACGCCGGCCATCGTTCAGCAGGCGCTGGCGGGGCTCTCCACCGCGGGCCGCACCGAGCGCATCGACGCCGTGGCGGTCGGCTCGCCGCATCTGTCGCTGCCGGAGATCGACGAGATCGAGCACAGGCTCGCCGGCCGCCGGCTCGCCGCCCCCCTCTACGCCAACACCGGCCGTCATGTTCTGAAGCCGCTCGAGGCGCAGGGGCGCCGCGCCGCGCTGGAGCAGGTCGGGGTGATCTTCGTCGTCGACACCTGCGTCGTCGTCACGCCGATCCTGCCCGAGATCGCGGGCGCCGTGCTGATGACCAATTCCGGCAAATTCGCTCACTACGCACCGGGCACCACCGGCTATGCCGTCACCTATGGTTCGCTCGGCGAATGCGTCGAGAGCGCCGTCGCCGGCCGCCTCGTCAGGGAGGAGCGGGCATGGGCCTGACCACGCAGATCCTCCTGCCGGGCCCGGCCACCGCCGGCCCCTGCCTCGCCCTCGCCGCGCCGATCAGCTTCTGGGGCGGCGTCGATCCGCGCTCGGGCACGATCATCGATCAGCGCCATCCCCAATGCGGGCTCAGCGTCGCCGGCACGGTGCTGGCCCTGCCGGGTACGATCGGCTCCTCCTCAGCCTCGGCCGTGCTGCTCGAACTGGTCCACGCCGGCAAGGCGCCGGCCGCGCTGCTGATGGACGCGCCCGACGCCATCCTGCTGCTCGGGCTGGTCGTGGCGCGCGAGATGGGCTGGCCGACGCCGCCTGCCCTGCGCCTGCCTGCCGCAGAGCAGGCGGCGCTGGCCGGCCGCTGGCTTCTGCTGTCGAGCGACGGCAGGATCACCACGCAAGAATCCCGACAGAACGAGACGAAGGAATAACGCCGATGCCGATCGAGACCATTGCGGGCGAGCCGTTCAACATCCGCTTCGACGGGCCAGCCGACGCTCCGGTGCTGATGCTGTCGAACTCGCTCGGCACCAACCTCTCGATGTGGGATCCGCAGATTCCCGAATGGTCGAAGCTCTTCCGCGTCCTGCGCTACGATTCGCGTGGCCACGGGCTCTCGGTAGCGACCGACCGGGCGTTCTCGATCGCGACGCTCGGGCAGGATGCGCTCGCCATCCTCGACCATTTCGGCATCGACAAGGCGCATTGGTGCGGCGTCTCCAAGGGCGGCATGGTCGGCCAATGGCTCGCGACGAATGCCCGCGACCGGATGGGCCGCCTCGTTCTGGCCAACACCGCCGCCCATATGGGCCCGCCCTCGCTGTGGGACGGCCGGATCGAAACGGTGCGCAGCAAGGGCATGGAGGCGATCGTCCAGGGCACGCTGGAGCGCTGGTTCAGCCCCTCCTTTCGGCAGAGCGACGCCGCGACCGTGGCGAAGGTCAGCGACATGCTGACCACTACGCCCGCGATCGGCTACGCCACCTGCTGCGCAGCGATCCGCGACATGGACCAGCGCGAGGCGATCCGCAGCGTCACCAACCCGGTTCTGGTGATCATCGGCAAGGTCGACCCGGCGACGCCGCCGGCCGCCGGCCACCTGATCGCGCAGGCGATTCCCGGCGCCCGAACGATCGAGCTCGACGCCGCGCATCTGTCCAATCTGGAGCAGCCTGAGGCGTTCACGAAGGCCGTGCAGGATTTCCTGACGGACTGACGCCCCCCATCAGCGTTGTCAAAGGCGCACATCATCCGCCCCGTCATTCCGGACGCAGCGAAGCGGGGCTCCGGAATCCATCGTAGGGCGACTGCGGGTCCAGGACTTGGCTCTATGATGGATTCCGGAGCGGCGCCGCTGCCGCGGCTTGTCCGGAATGACGGCGCGAGGAATGGGCCTGATCGCGACCAACCTCGAACGTCTCAAACACCTGCCTCAAGGAGCACCTCATGGACGACGAGACACGCTACGCCGACGGCATGAACACCCGTCGCGCCGTGCTGGGGCCCGCCTATGTCGACAAGGCCAGCGCCGGCGTCACCGATTTCAACGGCGAGTGGCAGGAGTTCATCACCCGCACCGCCTGGAACGACATCTGGAACCGGCCTGGACTGGTGCGCCGCGAACGCTCGATCATCGTGCTCTCGATCGCCGCCTCGCTCGGCGCCTGGGGCGAATTCCGCATCCATGTGCGCGGCGCCATCAACAACGGCCTCAGCCGCGACGAGATCAAGGAAGTGCTTCTGCAGACGGCGATCTATGCCGGCGTCCCGGCCGCCAACCACGCCTTCAAGGAGGCGGCCAGCGTCTTTGCGGATATGGAAGCGGAGGCCCCGAAGGGCTGACGGCGCAAGCCGGTCACACCACCTCGAAGCGTCGCTTCCGATAGATCAGGCTCGTCGCCCCGGTCGCCTCCAGGCCGGCGCCACCGATCCCGACGACCTCACCGATCAGGATGCGATGGGTGGCAACGTCATGCGCGCCCGTAAGCCGGCAGTCGAAGGCGGCGACGGCTTGTGACAGCACCGGCGCACCCGTCGCGAGGCTGCTCCAGTCGCGCGACGCGAAGCGCGCCTCGCCGTCGATGCCGCGCCGGCTGGCGAAAATCTCGGCCAGATCCTCGCAGTCGCCCGGCAGCGTGTTGATGCAGAACACCCCGCTCGCCTCGATCACGGCCAGCGTGCGGCTGGGACGCGCGATGCAGACCAGCACGGTCGGTGGCGAATCCGAGACCGAGGCGACGGCTGTCGCGGTCAGCCCGATCCGGCCATGGGGACCGATCGTGGTGATGACATGCACCGCACTCGCGACCCGCGCCATCGCGTCGCGAAAGAGCGGTGCATCGGGCGCAAGCGCCCGCACGGAGGAAACATGTTCTGTCATTGGATTCCGGCCAGCCAGCAAAAGCGGGTTCGCCGGTCATGTAGAGGCTGCCAGCCGGAAAGACCAGAATCGCCGGCGCCTGCCGGCAATGCAATCACGGCCGCCCCGACACGATCAAATATATCAGACTGGAAGGCGTGCTGCTGGACCGTCATCACTCGCGTTCGAGCGTCGCCAGCAACCCATTGCGCAGATGCAGCATCAGCGCATCACTTGCCGCCATCGCAGCATTCGGATCGGCCGTCGCCAGCGCCTGCGCGAAGGCGACATGATGGCCCGCCGCCGGCAGCAGGTCGTCCTGCCGCTCGAAATGATACCAGGCCCGCCGGATCAGGGCTTGCAGCGGCTCGACGGCGCGTGTCGCATAGGGGCTGCGCGCAGCCGCCGCGACCTCGGCGTCGAGTTCCTTGTCGAGCCGCATATAAGCGTTCGCATCACCGTCTGCGGCCGCCGCGCGCATCGCCCGCGCCTTCTCGACGATGGCGATCCGCTCGCGCGGGCTGGCCCGCTTGGCCGCCCCCGCCGCGATCAGGCGCTCCAGGACCTCGCGCGCATCGAGTGCGGCCATGATGTCGATGGCGTTGATGCCGGCCACCACGACGCCCTTGCGCGGCAGGACCTCGACCAGCCTTTGCTGCGCCAGACGGATCAGCGCCTCGCGCACCGGGGTTCGGCCGACGCCGACCATGTCGATCATCTGCGCCTCGGTCAGCACCGCTCCGGGCCGCAGCGACAACGTCACGATCGCCTCCTCGAGCCTCCGATAGGCGATCTCGGTCAGGCTCGGCGCTCCCTGCGCAGGGGACGTCAGGGGGCTCTCGTCATAGGGATCGATGGCGGCGGCCGACCGAAGGCTCATGCCCCCACTCCCCGCCGACGAACCAGGATTGACGCATCGAGAGGCATTGATATATCAATCCTGTCCTGTCGCGATGGAACGCCGCATCTGCAATCTGAAAGCGAAACGGGCCGCCGCGCAAGACGCTTTGTATAAGACGCATGATATCAGGACACATTCTGCCATGGCCGGGGCAACGCGGAGGTCTCGACCTCCCGGCACGGCTGATGCAGAACAGGACTGATGCATGACGAGGGGCCGGCGCAGGCGCATGTGCCGCCTTCGGCTCCCTTTTTGTCCGACAGGAGAGCGGAATGGCCTTCATCTGCACGATCCCCGCCGTTCCGACTGTTCAGCAAGACGACGAGACTATCCGCATCACGCGCTGGGACTTCGCGCCCGGCGCTGTCACCGGCTGGCACAGCCATGGCTGGCCCTATTTTGTCGTCATGCTGGTCGCGGGTACGCTGCGCATCCATGACGGCACGAAGACGACGGATGTCCCCCTCGCGCAGGGGCAAGCCTATATGCGCCCGGCCGGCATCGAGCACGACGTCATGAACGGCTCTGATTATCCGATCGCCTTCGTCGAGATCGAGGTCAAGCAGCCCGGCGCGCTGAAGGAACTTTCGCTGCCGTGAGTATTCTCCTTGCCGTGAGCAGCCCGTCATGAAGATCGCCATCGTCGGCGCCGGCGTCGTCGGCTGCGCCATCGCCCATGCTTTGCTCGACGAGGGCCATGAGGTCCTGATCCTCGACAAGGAAGGGCCCGGTTTCGGCCCCTCGCGCGGCAATGCCGGCTGGATCGCCCATACCGACATCCTGCCGATCGCAAGCCCCAAGATTCTCCGGCGGGTGCCGAAGTTCCTGATGGACCCGCTCGGCCCGCTGGCAATCCGCCCGGCCTATCTCCCCAAGCTCCTGCCCTGGCTGATGCGCTTCGTGCTGGCCGCCCGGCCGGACGCCTATGAACGCTCGATCCAGGGAATCGGCGCGCTGCAGCAGCGTGCCCTGCCGGCCTGGCTCGCAAGGGCGAAAAGCGCCGGGCTTGAGCACCATATCCATCGCAAGGGCGGGCTCTACGCCTTCACCGAGGCCAGCGCCTTCGCGGACGCACGCGAGATCGCGAAACGCCAGGCTGAGTTCGGCATCACGGTCGAGATGATCGGCTCCGAGGAGTTGCGCCAGTTCGAGCCCGCGCTGAAGGACAAGTTCGTCGGCGCGGCCTACCACCCCGACACCGCCCATATCAGCGACCCGCTGCAACTGACGCTGGCCCTGTTCGACGCGGCGCTGGCGCGGGGCGCGACCTTCGAGAAGGCTGAGATCACCAGCATTTCGACGGCTGAGCGCCCTTCCCTCATCGGGCGCGACGGCTTTCAGCGCGTCGTCGATCGCGCCGTGGTCGCGGCGGGGGCCTGGTCGAAGCCGCTGGCGTCAGTGCTGGGTGACACGGTGCCGCTCGACACGGAGCGCGGCTACAATGTCAGCTTCCCCGGCGTGACAGGGCTGACCACGCGGCCGATCGGCTTCGAGGGCCACGGCTTCGTCATGACGCCGCTGGAAAGCGGCCTGCGCATCGGCGGCGCCGTCGAGTTCGGCGGGCTGGAGGCAGCCCCCAACCACGGCCGCACGAAAATCCTCTACGACAAGGCCAGCCAGTTCGTGGACGGCCTGCCGGCCTTCGACACAGGCACGCTCTGGATGGGATTCCGCCCCTCGATGCCCGACTCGCTACCCGTGATCGGCGCGGCCAGACGCAACCGCCATGTCGTCTACGCCTTCGGCCATGGCCATTACGGCATGACGCAATCGACCGTGACGGCCGATCTCGTGGCGGCGCTGATCGCCGGCCGCGCGCCCGCGATCGACCTCGCGCCGTTCAGTCCGCGCCGCTTCTGAATCAACCCGACAACCGACCGAGCCAAGCCCATGAGCACTCACACCTTTTTCTGCGTCGATGGCCATACCTGCGGCAACCCGGTGCGCATGGTCGCAGGCGGCGCGCCGCCGCTCAAGGGCGCCAACATGGTCGAGAAGCGCGCGCATTTTCTCAGCGAGTATGACTGGATCCGCACCGGGTTGATGTTCGAGCCGCGCGGCCACGACGTCATGTCGGGCTCGATCCTGTATCCGCCGACGCGCGACGATGCCGACATCGCCTTCCTTTTCATCGAGACCTCGGGCTGCCTGCCGATGTGCGGCCACGGCACCATCGGCACGGTGACGATGGCGCTGGAGCGCGGCCTTGTCACGCCGCGCGAGGAAGGCGTGCTGCGGATCGATACGCCCGCCGGGCTGGTGACGGCGCGCTACACCCGCAATGGCGACTATGTCGACAATGTCCGCATCACCAATATCGCCTCCTATCTCCATGCGACGGGCCTCAGCGCTGAGATCGAGGAACTCGGCGAGGTGACGGTCGATGTCGCCTATGGCGGCAATTTCTACGCGATCGTCGATCCGCAGGACGCCTTCAGCGACATCGCCGACATCAACCCCTCGGACATCCAGCGCTGGAGCCCGAAGCTGCGCGCGGCGCTGAACGCGAAATACGAGTTCATCCACCCCGAGAACCCGGCGATCAACGGCCTCAGCCACATCCTCTGGACGGGAGCGCCGACCAAGCCGGAGGCTCATGCCCGCAACGCCGTATTCTATGGCGACAAGGCGATCGACCGCTCGCCCTGCGGCACCGGCACGTCCTCGCGCATGGCGCAATGGGCGGCGCTGGGCAAACTCCAGGTCGGCGACGAGTTCGTCCATGAGAGCATCATCGGCACGATGTTCCGGGGCCGCGTCGAGGCCACCGCGCAGGTCGGGCCCTTCGAGGGCATCATCCCCTCGATCGAAGGCTGGGCCCGCATGACCGGCTACAACACGATCTTCATCGACGACCGCGATCCGCTGGCCCATGGCTTCCTGGTGACGGACAAGGCCTGAGCGCGGGTCGGCGCCGGTTGCTGCGAAGGGGTCTCACGGGCCCTTTTTTCGTGATGGACGTCTAGCGTCTCGCACCTGATCGCGCCGCTGAAAGCGGCGGGACAAGACTTGTCCGGCTCCCGCCAACCTGCCGGCGCCACAGACGGAGGCGCATTTTCTGCTGTGAGGGGCGATCTGGCCTGCCCCAAACACAATCATCTTGCGCGAAATCACTGCGGCGCAGCAAAGAGTGCTGCTTATTTGCGAGGCAATTCACCGCAGATTGCTTTTGACAGTTTTATGGCCCGGCGCGATTGTCGAAACCGCAAAGCGTTGGTAGCTCTGCATGGTGATCGCATCCCGCATGCGTCGGCGTCATGCCGGCGGACAGAACGGGAGCGGATTCGAGGGGTCTGCGTCGTCCATGGAAGTGTTCCTGCAGCAGCTCATCAACGGGCTGACCCTGGGGTCGATCTACGGCCTCATTGCCATCGGCTACACGATGGTTTTCGGCATCATCGGCATGGTGAACTTCGCCCATGGCGACATCTTCATGCTGTCGGCCTTCATCGCGCTGATCTTCTTCATGCTGATCACGGCCGTGCTCGGCACCGGCGCGGCCATGGTGATGGTCGCGTTGGTCATCGTCCTGGCGCTGGCGATGTTCTTCACCTCGCTGTGGAACTGGGCGATCGAGCGCGTCGCTTATCGGCCGCTGCGCGGCTCCTTCCGCCTGGCCCCGCTGATTTCGGCGATCGGCATGTCGATCTTCCTGATGAACTTCGTCCAGGTCGTGCAGGGCCCGCGCAACAAATCGACGCCGCCGATGCTGAACAAGTCGATCACCCTGATCGAGAGCGCGACCTATTCGGTCCAGATCTCCTACAAGCAGATCGTCATCATCGTGACGACCGCCGTGCTGCTGGCCGCCTTCTGGTACATCGTCCAGAAAACACCGCTCGGTCGCGCCCAGCGCGCCTGCGAGCAGGACCGCAAGATGGCCGCCCTGCTTGGCATCGACGTTGACCGGACGATCTCGATCACCTTCGTCATGGGCGCGGCGCTCGCAGCCGTCGCCGGCGTGATGTACCTCGTGCTCTACGGCGTGGTCTCCTTCAATGACGGCTTCATCCCGGGCGTGAAGGCCTTCACGGCGGCCGTGCTCGGCGGCATCGGCTCGCTGCCCGGCGCCGTCATCGGCGGGCTCTTGATCGGGCTGATCGAGGTGATGTGGTCGGCCTATTTCACCATCGACTACAAGGACGTCGCCGCCTTCTGCATCCTCGCGATCGTGCTGGTCTTCATGCCGTCGGGCATTCTCGGCCGCCCCGAAGTCGAGAAGGTCTGACCCCGATGGCCAAGCCCGCAACCAACCCCGCGACCGCGACGCCCGCCGCATCGCAGCGCGACCTGAAGGCCGCGGTGAAGGAGGCGGGCTTCGCCGCGCTCGTCACCTTCGGCCTGTGCATCCCGATCATCGCCTGGGGTACGCGCCAGAACATGGACAACGTCCTGGTGCTTGATCCGCGCTGGGACGCGGTCGCCTGGGCGGTCGTCATCGTCTTCGTCGGGCGCCTGCTCATCGTGCTGCGCAAGCAGGGCGCGTCCGAGCGCAAATCCCTCGTGCGCTTCCTGCCGCACGGCACCTTCGCCTTCTTCCAGCGCAACTCCCGGATCTTCTCGCTCTTCGGGCTCGGCTTCCTCGTCACCTTCCCGATCATCGCCATCAATCTGGCGGGCTGGGGCGGCGCGCTGAAATGGATCGACAATTTCGGCGTCCAGATCCTGATCTACGTCATGCTCGGCTGGGGTCTGAACATCGTCGTCGGCCTCGCCGGCCTGCTCGATCTCGGCTACGTCGCCTTCTACGCGGTCGGCGCCTATTCCTACGCGCTGCTGGCCAAGAATTTCGGACTGTCCTTCTGGATCCTGCTGCCGATGTCGGGGATCCTGGCTGCCTTCTGGGGGATGCTGCTCGGCTTCCCCGTCCTGCGGCTGCGCGGCGACTATCTGGCGATCGTGACGCTGGCCTTCGGCGAGATCATCCGCCTCGTCCTGATCAACTGGGTCGATTTTTCCGGCGGCTATGCCGGCATCTCCGGCATCCCGCGCCCGAGCTTCTTCGGCATCCCGTTCAACGCCAATGACGACGGCTTCGCGGCGCGCTTCGGGCTCGAATTCTCGCCGCTCTATCGCACGATCTTCCTGTATTATCTGATCCTGGCGCTCGCCCTGCTGACGGCTTACGTCTCGCTCCGCCTCCGTCGCCTGCCGGTCGGCCGGGCCTGGGAGGCGTTGCGCGAGGACGAGATCGCCTGCCGCTCGCTCGGCATCAACACGACCTCGACCAAGCTCACCGCCTTCTCGATCGGCGCGATGTTTGGCGGCTTCGCCGGCGCCTTCTTCTCGGCGCGGCAGGGTTTCATCTCGCCGGAATCCTTCGTCTTCATGGAGTCGGCGATCATCCTCGCGATCGTCGTGCTCGGCGGCATGGGCTCGCTCTGGGGCTGCGCCATCGCTGCGATCGCGATGATCGGCGGCACGGAACTGCTGCGCGAACTCGACTGGCTCAAGGCGATCTTCGGCAATGATTTCGACCCGACGAAATACCGCATGCTGATCTTCGGCCTCGCCATGGTCGTCATCATGATCTGGAAGCCGCGCGGACTGATCTCGACCCGCGAACCCACGGCCTTCCTGAAGGAGAAGAAGACGATCTCGGCCGACATGGTCCAGGAGGGTCACGGCTGATGACGCCCGCCGCCTCCCTCACCCCTTCCGCCTTCGCGGTTCCTGCACACGGCAAGCCCCTGCTCCAGGTCGAGCATGTCACCATGCGTTTCGGCGGCCTGACCGCCGTCAACGACCTCTCCTTCGAGGCCCGCAAGGGCGACATCACCGCGCTGATCGGCCCCAACGGCGCCGGCAAGACCACGGTGTTCAACTGCATCACCGGCTTCTACAAGCCGACCGAGGGCATGATCAGCCTGACGCAGGATTCCGGCGCCAGCTTCCTGCTGGAGCGCATGCCGGACTTTCAGATCAGCTGGAAGGCCAAGGTCGCACGCACCTTCCAGAACATCCGCCTCTTCGGCGGCATGACCGTGCTGGAGAACCTGCTGGTCGCGCAGCACAATCCGCTGATGATCGCCTCCGGCTACACGTTTCTCGGGGTGCTTGGCATCGGCGGCTACAAGGCGCGCGAGAAGGAAGCGATCGAGAAGGCCACGTTCTGGCTGGAGAAGATCAACCTGATCGACCGCGCCGACGATCCCGCCGCCGACCTGCCCTATGGCGACCAGCGCCGGCTCGAGATCGCGCGCGCCATGTGCACCGATCCCGTGCTGCTCTGCCTCGACGAGCCGGCAGCGGGCCTCAACCCGCGCGAAAGCCATGACCTCAACACGCTGCTGCTCTCGATCCGCCAGGACATCGGCACGGCGCTGCTTTTGATCGAGCACGACATGTCGGTGGTGATGGAAATCTCCGATCATGTCGTGGTGCTCGACTACGGCACCAAGATCGCCGACGGCACGCCGGCGGAAGTCCAGGCCGATCCGAAGGTGATCGCAGCCTATCTCGGGGTCGACGACGACGAAGTCGCGGCTGTCGAAGCGGAGGTCGGGATCGCGTGACCGAGGCCACTCTTCAACCTGCCACTGCTCCCCTCCTCGCCGTTCGCGGCGTCAAAACCTATTACGGCAAGATCATCGCGCTGAAGGGGGTGGATCTCGACGTCCATGAAGGCGAGATCGTCACCATGATCGGCGCCAACGGCGCCGGCAAATCCACCCTGATGATGACGATCTTCGGCAACCCCCAGGCCCGCGAGGGCACGATCACCTATGAGGGGCGCGACATCACGAAGATGCCGAGCCATCTGATCGCACGCCTGGGAATAGCGCAGTCCCCGGAGGGACGACGCATCTTCCCGCGCATGACCGTGTTCGAGAACCTCCAGATGGGCGCCGCCGTGCGCGACCTCGCCCATTTCGACGAGGACCTCGAAAAGATCTGCGTGCTGTTCCCGCGCATCAAGGAGCGCCTGCAGCAGCGCGGCGGCACGCTGTCGGGCGGCGAGCAGCAGATGGTGGCGATCGCGCGCGCGCTGATGGCCCGACCCAAGCTGCTCCTGCTCGACGAGCCCTCGCTCGGCCTCGCGCCGCTGATCGTCAAGCAGATCTTCGAGGCGATCCGCGAACTGAACAAGACGCAAGGCCTGACCGTCTTCCTGGTCGAGCAGAACGCCTTCCATGCGCTCAAGCTCGCCCATCGCGGCTATGTCATGGTCAACGGCGTCATCACCATGAGCGGCACCGGTCAGGAGCTCCTGGCCAACCCGCAGGTGCGCGCGGCCTATCTCGAAGGCGGGAGGCACTGACATGCAGGGCATCCTCTACGAAGAACCGAGCGCTTGGCTGTTCCTGCTGGTGACGGTGGTGATGGGCGGCTGGCTCGCCTGGATGACGGGCCGCGCCGTGGCCCTGACCTGGAAGCCGAACATCCAGCTCGTGCTCTACATCCTCGTGCTCGGCCTCGTCGTCCGCTTCATTCATTTCGCGCTGTTCGAGGCGACGCTGCTGACGCTGCATTACTACATCGTCGACGTGATCGTGCTGATGGCCTTTGGCTTCGCCGGCTGGCGCTTCAACCGGGCGCGACAGATGACGACGCAGTATCGCTGGCTCTACGAGCGCACCGGCCCCTTTTCCTGGAAGGCGCGGGAAGCCGCCGGAAAGTCCGCCTAAAGGACCGAAATCATTAAGAGCTTGTCACGTGACACACGCCGGAAAACGCGCAAGACTGCGCTTCACGGTGGCACCACGCGCCGAGACGGGCGGACCATCCAGCCCGTTCATAGTTACAATACAGGGGAGTCTCATCTCATGAAGAAACTGCTGTTGAGCAGCATCGCGCTCGGCGCGGTCATCGCCTTCTCCGGCGTGGCCAATGCCCAGATCAAGCTCGGCGTCGCCGGTCCGATCACGGGCGCCAACGCCGCATTCGGCGCCCAGTTGAAGAACGGCACCGAGCAAGCCGTCGAGGACATCAACGCCGCGGGCGGCATCCTCGGTCAGAAGCTCGTGCTGTCCGTCGGCGACGACGTCGCTGATCCCAAGCAGGGCGTCTCGGTCGCCAACAAGTTCGTCGGCGACGGCGTCAAATGGGTGGTTGGCCACTTCAACTCCGGCGTGACCATGCCGGCCTCGGAAGTCTATGCCGAAAACGGCATCCTGATGATCTCGCCTTCGGCCACGAACCCGAAGATCACCGAGCGTGGCCTCTGGAACACCTTCCGCACCTGCGGTCGTGACGACCAGCAGGGCGAAGTCGCGGCGGCCTACATCGCCAAGAACTTCAAGGACAAGAAGATCGCGGTCATCCACGACAAGACGACCTATGGCCAGGGCCTCGCCGACGAGACCCGCAAGGGCCTGACCAAGGCCGGCATCAAGGACGTTCTCTATGAAGGCGTGAACGCCGGCGAGAAGGACTTCTCGGCGCTGATCTCGAAGATCAAGTCGGTCGGCGCCGACTTCGTCTACTGGGGCGGCCTGCACACCGAAGGCGGCCTGATCGTGCGCCAGATGCGCGACCAGGGCGTCAAGGCCGTGCTGATCTCCGGCGACGGCATCACCACCGACGAGTTCGCCACGATCGGCGGCCCCGGCGTCGAAGGCACCCTGATGACCTTCCCGCCGGACCCGCAGAAGCGTCCTGAAGCCGCCGCCATCGTCAAGAAGTTCGCCGCCAAGAACTTCAAGCCCGAGGCCTACACCCTGTACAGCTACGCCGCCGTGCAGATCATGGCCGAAGGCGCCAAGCGCGCGAACTCGGTCGATCCCAAGAAGGTCGCCGAAGCCCTCAAGGGCGGCGCGGCCGTCAAGACCGTGATCGGTGACATCGCCTTCGACAAGAAGGGCGACATCACCCGCCCGGACTACACCATGTACACTTGGAAGAAGGGCGCCGACGGCAAGATCACTTACGTCGAGAATTGATCTCGACAGCTGATCAGGCCTCGGCTTGAGACGAGACCGCTCCGGTGAAAGCCGGGGCGGTTTTGTTTTTGGAGCGTGCCGAATTTTCGCGGAACCACCGCCGTCGTCCCGGGCTTGCCCCGGGATCCATCATAGGGTGGGACGTCGCTCTATGATGGATCCCGGAACGGCGCGGCTTCGCCGCTTGTCCGGGATGACGCTCCTGTTTCCGAGCGAAGCTATGATTGAATCGGTTTCTGCGGAACCGCCGTCAAGCTCCTGAGAAAGCCGCCGAAACGCAGCAGGCCGTCCGGCCAGGGGCCGTGCCCGGATTCACTGTTGATGTGGCCGCTCTCGCCGGCGTCGACGAACTCCGAACCCCAGGCCTCAGCCAGTTCCCGGGCCTCCTCCAGCGTGCAGTAGGGATCGGTCGTGCTCGCGATCAGCACGGAGCGGAAGGGCAGCATCTCCCGGCGATCCTCGATGAAATCCGCGCCCATCCCCGGAACCGCCCGCTTGGCCTCCGCGGAGGGCGGCGCCACGAGGAAGGCCCCCGCGACCTCGCCCGACTTCAGGTGCTCGGCCGCATACGCCACAGCGCTGCAGCCCGCCGAATGGGCGACGAGCACAACCGGCCGCGTCGCTGCCCGCACAGCGGCGACGATCCGTTCGGCCCAGATGTGGCGCGAGGGCTTGTACCAGTCATCCTGCTCGACCACGCGGGCGGTCGAAAGCCTGGTCGCCCAGCGGCTTTGCCAATGCTCCGGACCGGAGCCGGCCCAGCCGGGAATGATGAGGATGTCGGTGTCGGAGGTTTTCATGATGGGTCAGATAAGGCTGCTTGAGCGGAATACCAAAGGCGTTCACCCCTCCCCGAACACCCGCGCGAAGATCGTGTCGACATGCTTGAAATGGTAGCCCTCGTCGAACATCGCCTCGAGCTCGGCGGCTGAAAGCCGGGCCGTCACCTCGGCATCCGCCTTGAGGTTCGTCAGGAAATCCTCGCCATGTTCCCAGGTCCGCATCGCGTTGCGCTGGACGAGCGAATAGCTCTCCTCGCGGCTGGCGCCGGCCTGCGTCAGCGCCAGCAGCACGCGCTGCGAATTGTGCAGCCCGCCGAGCTTGTCGAGATTCTTGCGCATGTTCTGCGGATAGATCAGCAGCTTGTCGATCACGCCGGTGAGCCGGGCCAGCGCGAAATCGAGCGTCACGGTGGCATCGGGGCCGATCATCCGCTCGACCGAGGAATGCGAGATGTCGCGCTCGTGCCAGAGCGCGACGTTCTCCAGCGCGGGAACGACCATGCCGCGCACGAGGCGGGCAAGACCGGTCAGGTTCTCGGTCAGAACCGGGTTGCGCTTGTGCGGCATCGCCGACGAACCCTTCTGGCCGGGCGAGAAGAACTCCTCCGCCTCATAGACCTCGGTGCGCTGCAGATGCCGGATCTCGGTCGCCAGCCGCTCCACGCTGGAGGCGACGACGCCGAGCGTGGCGAAATACATCGCATGCCGGTCGCGCGGGATGACCTGTGTCGAGACCGGCTCCACGCTCAGCCCCATCTTCTCGGCGACATAGGCTTCCACGCTCGGATCGATATTGGCGAAGGTGCCGACCGCGCCCGAGATGGCGCAGGTCGCGATCTCCGCGCGCGCCGCCACGAGCCGCGCGCGGCAGCGGTCGAACTCGGCATAGGCCTGGGCCAGCTTCAGCCCGAAGGTCACCGGCTCGGCATGGATGCCGTGCGAGCGGCCGATCGTCGGGGTCAGCTTGTGCTCGAAGGCGCGGCGCTTGATCGCCGCCAGCAGCGCATCCACATCGGCGATGAGGATGTCGGTCGCGCGCGCCAGCTGCACCGACAGCGTCGTGTCGAGGATGTCCGAGGAGGTCATGCCCTGATGGACGAAACGCGCCTCGGGGCCGACGATCTCGGCCAGATGCGTCAGGAAAGCGATGACGTCATGCTTGGTGACGCGCTCGATCTCGTCGATGCGGGCCACGTCGAAGGTTGCGTCCTTCGCCTTGGCCCAGATCGTCGCGGCGGCCTCCTTCGGCACCACGCCGAGTTCGGCCAGCTTGTCGGTGGCGTGCGCCTCGATCTCGAACCAGATCTTGAACCGGGTCTGCGGCTCCCAGATGGCAACCATCTCAGGGCGGGAATAGCGCGGGATCATCGAAACCTCGTCTCACAAAGCGCGCCGTCATCCCGGACAAGCCGCGAAGCGGCGCCGATCCGGAATCCATCATAAAGCTCCACACCCTATGATGGATTCCGGGTCTCCGCTTCGCTGCGCCCGGAATGACGGCGCAGTTTAAAATCTCAAACCCACTGCCCGCGCGCAGCCTCGGCCGCCTTGCGGATCGCGGCAATATTGCCGGCATAGGCGGCCGGTCCGCCCTTGAACACAGCCGAACCGGCGACGAACACATCCGCCCCGGCCTTGGCCGCCAGCGGCGCGGTTTCCACCGTCGCCCCGCCGTCGATCTCCAGCGAAATCGGTCGCTCGCCGATCAGCGCCCTCACCTGCGCGATCTTCGGCAGCACTGAATGAATGAAGCTCTGCCCGCCGAAGCCAGGATTGACCGTCATCAGCAGGATCAGGTCGAGATCATCGAGCAGCGGCTCGACCATGCCGGCCGGCGTGCCGGGGTTGAGCACGATGCCGGCCTTTTTCCCCTGCGCCCTGATCGCCTGCAGCGTCCGATGCGGATGCGGGCCGGCCTCGACATGGAACGAAATCAGGTCGGCGCCGGCCTTGGCGAAGGCCTCGATGTAGGGATCGACCGGCGCGATCATCAGATGCACGTCGAAGAACTTGGTGGTGTGCGGCCGGATCGCCTTCAGCACATCGGGCCCGAAGGTGATGTTGGGCACGAAATGCCCGTCCATCACGTCGCAATGAATCCAGTCGGCGCCAGCCTCGTCGATCGCACGCACCTCCTCGCCGAGCTTGGCGAAGTCGGCCGAGAGGATCGAGGGGGCGATGCGGATGGGAGCGCTCATGCCGCGCGGTTTAATGCATCGGCAGGCAAAGGGAAATGCGGTTTTCAGGCCGGTCCGCGCAAATCGGGGGCGATCTCAGCGCATCGCAACGGGAACCGAGAGCCGGCGGTCCGCCTCGGCGATCTCGGCGAGCGCAGTGGCGAAGGCGGGGCGCTCCGAGAGCCGCGCGAACCAGCCCGACAATTCGCGATGGGGCGCCAGCGAAGGCCCGCCGAGCCGCCGGCCAAACAGCAGCCCCATGAACAGCGCGATGTCGGCTGCGCACAGCATGGGCCCGAAGAACGCGCAGCCGGCCAGCCGCTCGTCCAGCCGCGCATGATGGCCCGCCAGAACCTCCTCGGCGATCAGGGCGTCGGCATCCTGCGCCACACGCCTGGACGGATCGACGCTGCGCGGGCCGGTCCGGTGCATCAGCGGCTTCAGCGCCTGCAGCAGGATCTCGTCGGCGAAAAGCTCGTCGAGCCGGCAGCGCGCCCGGTCGGCCGGTGTCGCGGGGTAGAGCGGCACCTGCGGATAGGCCTCGTCGAGATATTCGATGATCACGGTTGAATCGTACAGCACGAGCCCGTCATCGCAGAGAACCGGCACCTGCCCCTTGGGATTGAGCGCGAGCACCTCGGGATGCCTTGGGTCGTAGCCGGTCGTCTGGTTGAACGGCACCATGATCCGCTCGAACGCCAGCCCCTTTTCCCGCAGCGCGATCTCGACCTTGCGCGCGAACAGGCTCAGCGGTCCGGAATAGAGGGTGATCATGACTGAACGCTCCGATGACGACGAAGCCAGCGTCGCAGGCCGCGCCGTCAACCGCCGTCAGCAGCCACTTCGCCGCGGCGGATTTTGCCGGCTATGCCCTTGAGCAGCCATGGCATCAGATAGATCGGGAACTGCGCCAGCGCGAAGAACAGGAAGGTCGAGGGCGGCACGCCGGCCCCGAGCGCGGCGACGATCATGCCCATGTTCCGCTGCCCGGCCCCGTAGCCGACCATGAAACGCTCCGAGCGCCGCAGGAAGCGCAAGGCGAGATAGCTGACGACCAGCCCGACGATCGAGACAGCGAAGGCGCAGGCGAGGAAACCGCTGACCCGGGCCGGATTGTCGAAGGCCGCCTGCGTCACGCCATCCATCGCCGCGATCGCGAAGGTGAAGTACATCAGCACGCCGAAGCCATCGAGATTGGCCTTCATCGCCTTGATGCGGACCATGCCGAGCGCCCATCGCAGGATCGCGGCCGCCGCCATGCCGCCGCCGACGAAGAACACCAGCCGCAGCGTCAGCGCCCAGCGGTCGAGCGGCACGGCCGCACCCGCCAGCAGCTCCACCAGCATCGGCGCGACGATGGGGCTTGCGATCGTGGTGATGATGACGCCGGCGATGATCAGCGACGGCTCGAAGCCATAGATCAGGGCGACGGCGGGCGAGGACATGATCGGCGGCGCGGCGGCGAGGATGGCGAGCCCCAGCAGCAGGCCGGGGTCGATGGCGTCTCGCCCCACGATCAGGAAGGCCCCGCCAATCACGACGACGGGCGCGGCCACCATCCACAGGCAGGTCAGGGTGAGCTTGCCGGGGTTGCGCACCAGGCCTGCGATGATCGCCAGATCGGCCCGCATGAACACGATGGTTGTGAAGCAGAAGATCGTCACGGGCAGCAGCGGGCGCGCCGCGGCCGAGAACTGCGGCAGCGCCAGCCCGAGAAAGATCGACAGCGCGAAGCCTTGCGTGCCGTAGCGCCCGAGCCAGGCGAGGCCGGCGGCCAGTGAAGCGGCGATGCGCGTGAGCATGACGGGGTTGAGACTCGAAAACGGTCGGAAGGAAGCCGACACTGGCCGATCGGCGCGCCTGCGTCACCCGCCGCCGGGGCAGCCCCGTCCTGCGCCGGCAGAAAGTTGCGCGCACAGCCTGCTTTGCCGGCTCGCGCCGACGCCGAACCGGGCGATGGCGCAAATCTTGCGAAACTTGCGGCGCAACCGCGCAAAAACCCACCGCGACGCTGACACAGCGTCACAAACGGCTATTTTCAAGCGGGTTGAGCGGGTTCAGGAGCAGGTCATGGCGACGGATACGATCGTTCTCGGCGCAGGCATCGTCGGGATTTCGGTGGCGCTGCACCTGCAGAAAGCGGGCCGCTCGGTCCTGCTCGTCGACAAACGCGGGCCGGGTGAGGAGACCAGCTACGGCAATGCCGGGCTGATCCAGCGCGAGGGCGTCTACCCCTACGGCTTCCCGCATGATTTCGGCGCGCTCATCCGCTACGCGATGAACAACACCATCGACGCGCATTACCACTGGAGCGCGATCCCCAAGCTCGCGCCCTTCCTTCTCTCCTACTGGATGCATTCGCGCGCCTCCCAGCATGAGGCGATCGCCCGGAAATACGCCACCTTGATCGAGCATTGCGTGAGCGAGCACGACGCTCTGGCGGCGGAGGCCGGCGCCACCGCCCTGCTGCGCCGCAAGGGCTGGCTGAAGGTCTTCCGCACGGCTGCCCAGCAGGACGAGCGCCTGGCCGAGGCCGCGCGCTGGAACCGGGAATACGGGCTGAACTACAAGGCGCTCGACATGGAGACGCTGCGCAGCGAGGAGCCGCATCTCGACCATGGCAGCCTGATCGGCGGCCTGCACTGGACCGACCCGGTCACCGTGATCGATCCGCTCGGCCTCTCGAAGGCCTATGTCGCGCTGTTCGAGCAGCTCGGCGGCAAGCTCGCGCTCGGCGATGCCGCCACGCTGACCCAGCAGGAAAGCGGGTGGAGCGTCACGCTCGCGGACGGCACCAAGGCGACCGCGCGCGATGCCATCGTCGCGCTCGGCCCCTGGGCCGACGTGCTGACGGGAAAGCTCGGCTACAAACTGCCGCTGGCGGTCAAGCGCGGCTACCACATGCACTACAAGGCGCAAAACAACGCTGTGCTGAACCACCCGGTGCTCGACACCGAGCGCGGCTATTTCCTGGCGCCGATGCAGCAGGGCATTCGCCTGACGACCGGCGCCGAATTCGCCGATCGCGATGCAGCCCCGACGCCGGTCCAGCTCGCCCGCGCCGAGCCGATCGCCCGCACGCTCTTCCCGCTCGGCGAACGGATCGATCCCGAGCCCTGGCTTGGCCGACGCCCTTGCACGCCCGACATGATGCCGATCATCGGGCCCGCCCCGAAGCACAAGGGCCTCTGGTTCTCCTTCGGCCACGCCCATCACGGCCTGACGCTGGCCGCCGTCACCGGCCGGATGATCGCCGAGATGGTCACCGGCCAGAAGGTCTTCGTCGACCCGACGCCCTTCGCCCCGGCGCGGTTCGGGTAAGGGAACGACAACGCCTCCAGCTTGGCCATTACAGCCGCGACGCGAACCCCTCCCCCTCGTGGAGAGGGGTTCGCGTCGCGGCTCCGGCGCCTCATCGTCATGGCGCCCCTGCGCGGCGCGCCCTCGCCTCGCGCTCCGCGACCTGCCACCATCGCCACCGCTCACGATTCCAAACGCTAAGGTTGCGCCATGGCCCTCGCCAAACCGCCCGTCCAGGATAACGCCTATGCTGCGGCGCTGGCGCTTCTCGATCGCGCCCCGCTGATCGACGGTCACAACGACCTGCCCTATGTCATCCGGCTCGCCCGCGACGCGAAGGGTGATGTCGGCGCCTACGACCTCGCCAAGGTCCATGCCGAGGGCGACACCGACATTCCGCGCATGCAGGCCGGCAAGCTCGCGGGCCAGTTCTTCGCGGCCTATGTTCCGCCCAAGCAGAAGGGCCCGGCCGGCTTCGCGCTGGCCCAGATCGCGCTGATGCGCGACATCCTCAAGCGCCATGCCGACGCCTTCCGTCCGGGCCTGAGCGCCGACGACGTCATGACCGCCAAGGCGGAAGGGCGCATCGCGCTGTTCATGACGATCGAGAACGGCACGGCGCTGGACAACCAGCTCGACGCGCTCGACGCCTATTACGACCTCGGCATCCGGCTGATGACGTTATGCCACAACGACAGCCACGACTGGTGCGATTCCGCGACCGACGCGCCCCGGCATGACGGCCTTTCCGCCTTCGGCAAGGATGTGATCGCCCGGATGAACAAGCTCGGCATGATCGTCGATCTCGCGCATGTCTCGCCGAAGGTGATGCATGACGCGCTCGACGTCACCAGCGCACCCATGGTCTGGTCTCACTCCAACGCCTTCTCGCTCTGCGACCATCCGCGCAACGTCCCCGACGACGTGCTCGACCGGGTCGCCGGCAATGGCGGCGTCGTCATGGCGACCTTCGTGCCGGACTTCATCAGCCAGGCCTCGCGCGACTGGCACCGGCCGGCCAAGGACCAGTATGGCAAGACGCCCGACGGGCTCGACCACGACAAGGCCGAGGCCGAGATCGCCCGTAAGGCCGGGCCGCGCCCGAAGGCGACGCTGCCTGAATATTGCGACCATCTCGACTATCTCGCGCAGCGCATCGGCCACGACCATGTCGGCATCGGCTCGGACTTCTTCGGCTGGATCAACCCCGAAGGGCTCGAGGATACGAGCGTCTTCCCCGCCCTGATCGCCGAGCTGATCCGGCGCGGCTGGTCGGAAAGCGACCTCGAGAAGCTCGCCGGCGGCAACACGTTGCGGGTCATGCGGGCGGTGGAGACGGCGGCCGGCTGACAGATCGGCGTCATCGTCGGGCTTGACCCGACGATGTCTTTGCGGCCTGAGGTGCCTCAGGTCTGCGCTGCGCTCCGCCCGGGAACGACGCGCGAGGCGCCCCGATCGAATCCAGCTCATCCACCATGTCCGGCACCGACCGCACCCGCTCCCCTGTCGAGGCCCCTGCCCCGGTCATCATCCTGGTCGAGCCGCAGATGGCCGAGAACATCGGCATGTGCGCCCGCGCCATGGCGAATTTCGGCCTGTCCGAGATGCGGCTGGTCGCCCCGCGCGATGGCTGGACGGAAGGGAGCAGCCTGAAGGAAGCCGCAGCCACCACGGCCGCAGGCGCGAGCCATATCCTCGAGAACGCCACGCTGTATCCAACGACGGCCGAGGCGATCGCCGATCTCAACCATGTGCTGGCCACCACTGCCCGCGAGCGCGGCCAGATGAAGCGCGTGCTGACGCCGGCCGAGGCGATGCCGCCCATCGCCCAACGCGTCGGTGCGGGCGAGCGCGTCGGCATCCTGTTCGGGCGCGAGCGCATCGGCCTGACCAATGAGGAGATCTCGTTTGCCGACGCGATCCTGACCTTTCCGGTCAATCCCGCCTTCGCCTCGCTCAACCTCGCCCAGGCGGTGCTGCTGGCGGGTTATGAGTGGTTCAAGGCGACCGGCGGCGAACCGCCCTTCCGCGAGCACGACCAGTCGCTGCCTGCCACCCGCGCGACGGTTCTCTCCATGTTCGACTATGTCGAGAACGAGCTCGACATCTGCGGCTTTTTCCCGCCGGGCAAGAAGCAGGTCATGACGGCCAACCTGCGCGACATCCTGCACCGGCTGGCGATGACCGAGCAGGAAGCCCGCACCCTGCGCGGCGTCTTCAAATCGCTGACGGAAGGGCCAAGGCGGCTGCGCGTGCCCAAGCCCGTCGAGGGACAGTAACGGGAACCGCGCCGTGACGCCGGCGCGGCCTGTTCGCGACCCAATTGAGACATGGGCAGTGAACCCAACGACGCGCTCCCGCGACTGAGAGCTATGGCCCCTGCTCGCGCCCGCATCGGGTGCGTTCACCGGGACAGCTCAACCCAGTCTTGTCAGTCGGCCCTGACGGCAATCGGAGACGCACGATGGCAACCCTTGCAGAGGACGTCGACGCGTATTTTGGCGAGGACACCTATGACTGGGCGGCCGATCTGGCCCGGCGCACACGAATCGCCCGCAAGACCTACGACACGTTCGTGAAGCGCAATTTTGGCGCCTATGACGACGGCCTCTATATTCGCCTGGATCTGCTCGAGCAGGTCGCGGCCGACGTCGACGCGGCTTTCCTGAAGGTCCGGGCGCGCCAGAAGGTCGATCGCAATCAGTTCAAGGCTGTGATCGAGCTTTTCGAAACCGCCAGTGACTGCGTGGAGCTTGAGATCGAGCAATTGCAGGGGATGTTCGGTCTCGGCCTCGCCAGCGCCATGACCCCCTTTGTCCGGATGTTTCCGTTCCGCGAGCTCGCCCGCGAGCTCAAGGCCTATGAGCAGGCGCTTTCGCGGCTCAAGGATGCGCTCGCCCAGGCCAAACGTGAGCTCACCGAGGCACGGGTCGATAAAGCCATCGACATCTTCCAGGGGATCGTCACCTTCGCCTTTCCACAGATCGCCCTGGCGAAGGAGATTGCACTGGGAGCCGGCGGGCTCTTCGCGGATTCACGTCTCGGACCGCAGGACCCCGATGCGTCCAAGATCGCGCGGACAACAGCCTCGACGCTGAAGGAGCCTCTGTTGAAGGTGACCAAACTGACGAAGTCGATGACCAATGTCGCCGGCGTCGCCTCGAAAATGAACGCCGTCTATGATGTGATCAGCTTCGACGAGCTCGACGCGGCCCACGCCGCGATCAAGAACCTCAAAGCGGCCATCGATAACGAGAAAGCGACGCACAAGCGGATCGTCGAGAACATCTGGGCGAAATGGCGCATCCGCGTCGCCGCTTTTCTGGCTTCCCTCGAGCGCGCCAACAAGCAGTTGGAGGAATCAGCCGATCGTCTGAACGAGGTTCGGAGCGCGCTGCGCGAGCAAAGCGAAATGGTCAAATACAGGTCGCCCACCATTTGGCGCCTCAACTGAGGTTGCCCCCATGAAGAAGGGCTGGCACCCATAAAAAAAGGCCGGCCCCGAAGGGCCGGCCGGTCGCCGTCGCGGTCTCGAAACGCAGACGTCAGAACTGGTACTTCACCGTGGCCTTCACCGTGCGGCCGGGCTCGCTGTAATAGTCGCGGGCCTGGGCGAGCGCGCCGGTCGGGACGTTGACGGCATCCCAGTACTTGCGGTCGAAGATGTTGTAGACGCCGATCTGGACTTCGAGATCGGCGATCTGCGGCATCGGCTTCCACCAGGCCGAGGCGTTGAAGATCGCATAGCCCGGCGCCTTGAAGCCCTGCGTCGCGCCCGTGGTCGCGGCGACGTCGTTGCGCGCAGCCGCCAGCTTGGTCGAAACCTCAGCACCCCAGCGCTCCGTGCCATAGGCGATCGCGATGATGCCCTGCATCGGCGCAACCGAGTTCAGGAAGGTGTTGTCGTCCTTGTTCTTGCCGCGCGTGTAGGCGAATGAGCCCCGCGCCAGCCAGTTCTCCGCGAACGCATACTGCATGTTCGCCTCGAAACCCTGGATCTCGGCCCGCGCGACATTGCGGAATCCGGTGATGCCACCCTGGGGATAGAGCCCGTTGAAGCCGGGAGGAGCAACCTGATAGGTGTCGATGAAGTTGCGGTAGTTGGTGTGGAAATAGGTCAAAGAGCCGCCAAACGCCTTGTCGCCGAAGCGCAAGCCGACATCGATGCCGTTGCCGACCTCGGGGCGCAGATTGGGATTGCCGGTGCGCAGATAGGTCGTGGGCGAGCCGAAGCGGCCGTAAAGCTCGTTGGCGGTGGGCGCCCGGAACGTCTTGGCCCATTGCGCGAACACCGTCACGTCCTTGACCCAGGGCGCGTTCTTCAGGACGTCGTATTCGAGCCGGATGCGCGGCGACCAGGCGGAGTCGCTCGAAGGCGCAGGCAGGCCGGTCGGGCGCGAGGCGCTGTTGGTATAGGCCGGCGTGTACTGCGGCTTCTCCTCATACCAGTCGTAGCGCAGGCCCGGCGTCACGCGCAGCCGATTGTCGAGCAGGCCGATCTCGTCCTGCACGAAGAAGCCGGCGAGCTGGCCGTCGACCTTCGGCTGCTCGGACTGGTTGGTGGGGATGTTATTGCAAGTCGAGAGGGCGCCCGTGAAACTGCCCGAGGCGGGCCGGGCCGGACAGTTGTCATAGCCTGCGGAATACTGCTCCAGCGACGACATGCGCAGCTCGGTGCCGGCCATGAGCCGGTGCGAGAACATGCCGGTGCTGAAGCTCTTGATGACGTGACCGTTGAAGCCGTAGGCGTTTTCTTCGTTCTCGTTGTTGCGCCCATAGGGGCCGACGATGCTGGTGTAGCGATAGGCCGTCGTCAGGTCGTTGCGCTTCAGCCGCTGCCAATAGGCCTGGGCATGCGCCTCGTCGAAGAACGAGCCCGGCATCTTGTAGTCATAGCTCAGCGAGACGCGGTCCCTCTCGACGTCCTCGCCGGTTGAGTAGGAACCGGGCCGGAAATTGCCCGTCAGCGAGACGGAATTGTCGCGATTCTGGATGCGGTCGGACCGCTTGAACGTTTCGGCGGTCAGCCCGAAACGATGCGCCTGGTCGTTGGAGTACTGATGGATCTTCGCCAGGAAGTTATACTGGTCGAAATCACGCGGGTTCGGTTCGGTGCGAGCGGCGCCGATCGTCTTGACGTTGCCGCGGTTGTCGGTCTCGTGCCCGCTGCGGAAGCCCCCCTGCACCAGGGCCCAGGTGTTGTTCCAGCGCGCCGCGGCTGCAGCGCTGCCGAAAACGGCGCGGTCGGTGCTGTCGAAGCCGGTCTTGGCGAGCGCGCCGACATTGCGGCCATTACGGATGAGATCCTCGGGGTCGAGCGTGCGCACCGCAAGCGCGCCACCGAGCGCACCAATGCCGAGCGTGCCGCCGCCACTCGGCCCGCGCAGCAGGTCGAGCGTCGAGAGCGAGTCGAAATCGAACGCCGTGGTGCCGCCGCGAGCAACGCGCGAGTCGATCAGGAAGGGCTGGCGAATACCGTCGATCGTCGTCAGCACGCGCGCGCCGTCCAGGCCGCGAATGTTGAGCGAATTCGTCTGCCGGTTCAGCGTGATGCCGGCCTCGACCCGGTTGGCGAGATCGGAAAGGCTCTGGACCTGCTGGCGATCGAGCTGCTCGCGCGTCGTGCGGGTCGTCGTCGGACCCTCGACCAGGGCGCGACCGGCCCCGCCTTCCCCCTGAACCGTGATCTGGTCGAGCACCACCGGGGTCTCGGCAGCCGGCGCGGCGCGCGTGCGGCTTTGCTGCTGCGCCAGCGCCGGCGTCGCCAGCAGAACCGTCATCAAAGTGCAAAGCGCGACGCCCTCGCGCAATCTGCTGGAATGAATCCCCATCGCCCTGACCCGTCCTTGTCGACGCGAATGGCAAGCGCCATCACGTTTCAGAAGTTTAAAATGAATATAAAGAAGGCCTTATACTCTTAGATAAGGCTCTTACCGGTTATTGACCGACTCGATCAGTGTCAATCTCTCTACACGAGAAGATAACTCGTCGATGCAGCAACAACACAATAGTAGAATTACTCCAATCAAGCCTGATTGCTTGTATTTCTCTAAATAAGAGGCCGCCAGCATCGCGACGCCCGTCGCGAGGCTCCCGATCTCGTGATCGCGGCCCGACACCTTCCTGTTGCAACGCACTGATACGAGCCCAACATGAGCGGGCAGAACGGGACGCCCTCCACCCATGCTCGACCGCCGGACGATGTTGACAGGATCAGGTGCGATGGCGGCATCGCTGGCACTGCCGCTGCGCGACGTCCATGCGGCCGAATTCGACGTCATCGTCATCGGCGCAGGCGCGGCGGGTCTTGCCGCCGCGCATGGCCTGAAGGCGGCGGGCCGCAAGGCGATCGTGCTGGAGGCGCGAGGCCGCGTTGGCGGCCGCGCCTTCACCGACAGCTCGCTTGGCCCGGCCTATGACGCCGGCGCGATGTTCATCCACTGGGCCGAGCGCAACCCCTGGGTCCAGATCGCCCGAGAGCTTGGCGTCGCGACGCAGGAGGAAGCCTGGGGCGGCGGCTTCCGGGTCTTTTCCGACGGCAAGCCGATGGCGGATTCCGACCGCCAGAAACGCCGGGGCGCCTTCGGCCAGATCGACCGCCGGCTCGAAACGGTCGATCTGAGCAAGCGCGATCTCTCGGTCAGGGACCTCCTCGGCGATCTCGGCCCGGAGATGTCGCAGATCGCCTCATCGGGCCTGCTGCTCTCCATCGGCGAGGAGTCGGACAGGATTTCCGCGCGCGACTATCAGCGCCTCTGGGCCGGCGACGATCTCGTGGTGCCCTCGGGCTACGGCAACCTCGTCGCGCGCCATGGCGCGGGCCTCGACATCCGCCTGAACCAGCCGGTCAGCGAAATCCGCTGGGACGGCCCCGGTGTCAGCGTCACGACGCCGTCGGGCACGCTGCGCGCCCATGCCTGCATCGTCACGGTTCCCGTCGGCGTGCTCAAGGCCGGCGCGATCCGCTTCACGCCGGACTTGCCGGCCCGCAACCGCGAGGCGCTCGACGGCATCGGCATGGGCGCGCTGACCAAGATCGCGCTCAAGGTCGAGGGCAACCGCTTCGGCATCACGCCCGGCATGAGCTTTCTCGAGGCGGGCTCGCCCAGCCGGCTGATGAATTTCGACCTGTTCCCGGACGACAAGGACCTGATCATCGCCTATTGCGGCGGCGACCACGCCCGCGCTCTCTCCACCGCCGGTCCCGACGCCGCGCGCGCCGACGTCACCGAGCTGCTGGTCGCCATGATCGGCGCCGACATCCGCAAGGCGGTGACGGGCTTGTCCTTCCCGGCCTGGTGGACGGACCCGTTCTCGCGCGGCTCCTATTCGGTCTGCCTGCCCGGCCGCGAGGCGGCCCGCCAGCAACTGGCCGAACCGATCGGCGGGCGCATCTTCATCGCCGGCGAGGCGACGGCCGGCGGCGGCGCGATGACGGTCGGCGGCGCGACGCTGGCAGGCCGCGCGGCGGCGGCAGCCGTGGCCCGGATCAAGGCCTGAAGGACTGTTGGATCACCAGTCCTGATCCTGAAGAGCCGCCCAGCAGCAATCAAACCGCGCCGCCGCTGCCGACCGCCGCACAGAATCGATCAAATTGACCCGGTCTTCTTTCCGCCGTCTTGACGGTCCCTTAACCCGCCTCTGGCGGAATCGGCCGCTCGTCACGCTGGCAGGCTCACAGGCGCATGCAGGTCGATCTTCTGGCCGGAACGGCTTACCCGGCAACGGCGCTGTCGCGGCACACGCCCACCATCCTCGTCTTCGATTCAGGCCTCGGCGGCCTCACCGTGCTGTCGCGGACGATGGAAGCCCATCCTGGCGCCCATGTCGTCTATGCCGCCGACGATGCCGGCTTTCCCTATGGCAGGCTCGCCGAGGACCAGCTCATCGCCCGCGTCCTCACTGTCATGGAGCGGCTGGTCGCGCGCTTCCATCCCGATCTGGTCGTGATCGCCTGCAACACGGCCTCGACTTTGGTGCTGCCGGCGCTGCGGGCGCGCTTCGCCCTCCCCTTCGTCGGAACCGTGCCCGCGATCAAGCCCGCCGCCGCCCTGACGACATCGCGCCTGATCTCCGTGCTGGCGACGCCCGGCACGGTGGCGCGCGACTACACGCGCGGGCTGATCGCGCATTATGCCGGCGATTGCGAGGTCACGCTGGTCGGCTCGACCCGTCTTGCAGGCTTGGCCGAGGCCGCCCTGAAGGGTGAGCCGGTCGATGAGGCCGCCATCGCGGACGAGATCGCGCCCTGCTTCGTCGAGAAGAACGGCCGGCGCACCGATGTCGTGACCCTCTCCTGCACGCATTATCCGCTGCTGCTGGAACGGATGCGCCGCCTCGCGCCCTGGCCGGTCGAATGGATCGACCCCGCGCCGGCCATCGCAAGGCGCGTGGTGCAACTGCTCGGCCCCGACACCCCGTCCGTGCCAGCCATCGCCAACGAAGCCGTCGCGGTCTTCACCAGCGGCACAGGCCTGACCGGCCCGCTGCGCATCGCGCTCGCCGGCTACGGCCTCGCGCAGGTCTCAATCGAGCCGATGCCGCTGGCCAGTTGAGGGCACGGTCGAACGCCTTGTTCTGGATCAAGGGCAGGCGCCGACCATCCGGCTAGGCTGGACGCAGGCTGCGGCGCATCTCCGCCGCTGCAGCGTGGCCGCTGTCGCAGCCGTCCGGAGCCGCGCGTCCCATGCAGGAATTTCCGCTCTCCCAGGTCTATCAACTGCTCGAACCGGGGCCGGTCGTGTTGCTGACCACCGCCCATAAGGGCCGCGTCAACGTCATGACGATGTCCTGGCACATGATGGTCGAGTTCACGCCGCCGCTCGTCGCTTGCGTCGTCAGCAGCGCCGATCACAGCTTCGCGGCCCTGCACATCACCAAGGAATGCGTCATCGCGATTCCCGCGCTGGAGCTGGCGCCCAAGGTCGTCGCCATCGGCAATTGCTCGGGGCGCGATGTCGATAAGTTCAAGGAATTCGCGCTGACGCGGGCTCCGGCCCGCACGGTGGCGGCGCCCCTGATCGCCGAGTGCTTCGCCAATCTCGAATGCAAGGTGGTCGATACGCGCCTCGTCAACCGCTACAACCTGTTCGTGCTCGAGGTGGTGAAGGCCTGGACCGATCCGGCCCGCAAGGAGCCCCCGACCATCCACCATCACGGCTATGGCAAGTTCGTCGTCGATGGCGAGACGATCACCCTGGACTCCAAAATGCCCTGAGGCCTCCCGGCCGCGCCTCGCCCCGGTGACGGTCCGGCCCCGCCCGTCAGGGTCGATCCGGTTTGACAAATCCCGCCCCGCATGGTTCTAAGCCGGCGTCGCGCGGGCCCAAAAGGCCCGCGTGGCTTTTTTCCGCACCCGTGATCCGCTTTCTTCGGAAGCCGGATCTGTCGCTCCCGCCCAATGCGGGAGAGCAGGAGGGCGCGGTCCTCAATTCGCGAACTCAAGAGGACACGCGATATGTCGAAGCGCCATGAGGCGAAGTACAAGATTGACCGCCGTCTCGGTCAGAACATCTGGGGCCGCCCGAAATCCCCGGTCAACCGTCGTGAATACGGCCCCGGCCAGCACGGCCAGCGCCGCAAGGGCAAGCCGTCCGACTTCGGCACGCAGCTGCGCGCCAAGCAGAAGCTCAAGGGCTATTACGGCTCGATCTCCGAGAAGCAGTTCCGCCGCTATTACGCCGAGGCGATCCGCCTCAAGGGCGATTCGGGCGAGAACCTGATCGGCCTGCTCGAGCGCCGCCTGGACGCCGTGATCTACCGCGCCAAGTTCGTCGCGACGGTCTTCGCCGCCCGCCAGTTCGTCAACCACGGCCACATCACGGTCAACGGCAAGCGCGTCAACATCGCCTCCTACCAGGTGAAGCCGGGCGACGTGATCGCGATCAAGGAGAGCTCGCGCCAGCTCGCCATCGTGATCGAGGCCGCCCAGCTCGCCGAGCGCGACGTGCCCGACTACATCGACGCCGACCACACCAAATCGACCGCCACCTACACCCGCACGCCGACGCTGACGGACGTGCCCTATGCGGTGCAGATGGAACCCAACCTGGTCATCGAGTTCTACTCGCGCTGATCGGACGGCCGCAGCCGCGAGGTTGCGACAGAATACAAGAAGGCGGCTCGCGAGAGCCGCCTTTTTCTTTGCAAGCGGCCAATCTTGATCTGCTACGCTGGAGACCAGAAAGCCTGGAAGCCAAAGTGGGCTTTCAGCAGTCCTTCCAGCGAGACATCTTGCCGTTATGGCGTACTTCGTACCAACCGAAGAGCAACGGGCCGTCATTCTGGAGAGCTTCACGCGGGTCGGGCCTGACAAGGCAATCGGCTATTTGCCAATGCCGACAGTCCTGAAAATCCTCCGGCTCACCATCCCCGCTGTTGAGCGCGAGTTCGCAAGCGGCCATCGCGCGGTACTGCCGCTCGGCCCCGATAAATGCTGCATCAACGGCGGCGCGGTGTATGTCTTCGACCAAATGGCGCTTGCCGCGCTGCTGCGGACCTCTGGTGCCCAGCTCGCCAGCCTTGGATGGCCCGCCGACAACGAGGGTTTCGTCCGTAAGATCGCCGCTGAGTGGCTTGGGGACGACCACCCGCTGATGGGGCTCGTGCGTGAAGCCTTCGGAGATGCGCATCCTTGACGGAGGCACACTGGGCTACACCCAGTTGCGGCCCCCACCCCGCCAGTCCATGGTTGGAATCGCTCCAACCTGAGGCGTTCCCCGCATGCTCCTGCTGATCCTCGGCCTCGTCCTGTTTCTCGGCATGCATGCCGTCACCATGGCGCGGGGCCTGCGCGCGCAGCTGATCGAGCGGCTCGGCGCGGGCGGCTACAAGGGGCTGTATTCGGCCGTCTCCATCATCGGCTTCGGGCTGCTGATCTATGGCTACGGGCTCCAGCGCGCGGCCGGCTACACGCCGGTCTGGGAGCCGCCGGTCTGGACCCGGCATCTGGCGCTGCTGCTCAACCTGCCGATCTTCATCCTGCTCGCCGTCGGCAAGCGGCCTTCCTGGCTCCTGTCGCGCGTCAAGCACCCGATGCTGCTCGCCGTGAAGATCTGGGCCACCGCCCATCTCCTCGCCAATGGCGATCTCGGCAGCATGCTGCTGTTCGGCAGCTTCCTGGCCTGGGCCGTGATGGCGCGGATCTCGACCAAGCGCCGGCCCGAGGAGATCGCCCGCAGCGCCGCCATGGGCAATGTCGCCTTTGGCCGCGGCGACGTCATCGCGATCGTCGCGGGGCTGGCGCTCTATGTCGTCTTCGCGCTCTGGCTCCACCCGCTGCTGATCGGCGTGCCCGTCATCACGCGCGGCTGAGGCCGGCCGGGCCGGCGGCTTGCCGCCGGCCCCTCACAAATGCGACCCGACCTCGTCGCGGAACCAGTAGCACCCCAGCCCCAGACACCCGATCAGGATCGACAGGGCATAGGGTCCAAACAGGCTGGCGACGAAGACGAGCCCGATGAAGCCGCGCATCGCCCAGATCAACCATGTCGCCTTCATGGCTTCCCCTTTCCTTAAAACTCACTGCGGAACTTTGTTTCGCAATCACTGCCGAAGCGTAAACGGAAACACATGAATCGAAGTTGAACGGTCACGGTAAACGCCCGTTTCTGCTTTGTTTCGCAAGGCGTTAGCGCCTGCGGCCAAATCATGGCGGAACGCCCCGGAATTGCCGCTTGCCCTCCCCTCACGCTGGGTTAACCCTTCGCGTCCCAACCATGGGAACGGGAATCACCAGCGATGACGAAGACCCTGATAGCGGCCCTGGCCCTGACCTGCCTCTCGACCTTCGCCCAGGCCCAGAGCTGCAGCGTCCAGGCGGGCGACAAGAAGCTCAATGGCGCGGCCAAGACCAGCTTCCTGACCAAATGCGAGAAGGACGCCGGCGCAACCTGCGACAAGCAGGCCGCTGAGAAGAAGCTGTTCGGCGCCGCCAAGACCAGCTTCACCAAGAAATGCGTCACCGACGCGGTCGGCACCTGACCGGATACGAAAAAGGGCGGCTCTCGCGAGCCGCCCTTGTCCGTCCGTGAAAGTCTGAGGCGGCTCAGCCGCGACGGTCGCCGCGATCGCCCCGATCCTCGCGCCAGCGGCGCGGGCCGCGATCGTCGTCGTCACGGTCGTGGCCGCGATGGCGATCGTCCATGCGCTCATGCATCCGCCGCATCATGTCGCGGCCCTCGGCCATGGTCTCGCGCACGGCGCGGCGGGCCACGGTCTTCTGTTCGTCGCTGAGCGTCGTCCAGAGCGGCCGCACGGCATCGGCGAGTTCCTTGGAGCGCGCGGCGCGCTCGCCCTGGCGCCCGGCCATCATGTCGAGCTTCTCCATGATGTCGGCATCGCGGAAGGATTCGCGCTGCTCGCGCATCGCCGACCAGCCGACGCGGCGTTCCTCGGCCCGCTTCTTGATGACGGCTTCCACCCGTTCGAACAGCGCAACCTGCTCGGGCTTCAGCTTCATGTCGGTGCGCAGCTTGGCGAGGCGCTCGTTCATGCGGGCCTGCATGCGCTCGGCGCGCTGCTCGCGCCATTCGGTGCGGCGCTGCTCGCGGGTTTCGGAGCGGTCGGAGCGCTCGGCGCGCGGGCCGTCGCGGTCGCCGCCTGCGGGCGGGATCGGCTGGGGCTGGGCGATCGCGAAGCTCGCGGCCAGCGCAGCGATGGAGGTAGCTGCGATCAGTGCGATAGGTTTCATGCGGAGTCTCCCATGGAGGCAGTCGGATGGTTCAGTCGCTGAGCGGGTCTCGAAGCCGGGTCGCGATGAGGGCTACCTTGGCCCTGCGGCGCTGTCCTTGCGATGACGCAATCATGAACAGTCGGTAATGTAACGCGGCGGGGGCCCAGGCGTTCCGCACCCTTCTCCGGTCAAAGGCTGTTTTTGCCAACCCTTCGGGACCGTTTCGGCGGCTGACCGCGCCGGCAAGCCGTGCTAGAGGGCGGCCCATGTCGACCGATGATTTCCTCGCCCGCTTCGGCGCTGCCGGCCAGCGCCAGCCCGACCCCGTCGCCGCCGCCCAAAAAGCGATGCGCAACGCCCTGCCGAGCCGCTTCTACGAGGCCGCCGCCGTGCTGGAGCGCGACGGGCTGTTCCATGTCGCGCTCGACGGCCGCACGGCCCGCACCCCGGCGCGCAACCCGCTCGCCGTGGCCTCGCGCCCCGTCGCCGAGGCGCTCGCCGCCGAGTGGCACGCGCCGAGCGAAAAGATCGATCCCGCCCGGATGCCGCTGACCCGGCTGGTCAATTCGGCGCTCGACGGCGTCGCCGACCAGCACGAGGCCGTCCGCGCCGAGATCGTGCGCTATGCCGGCTCCGACGCGCTCTGCTACCGCGCCGGCGAACCCGAGGCGCTGGTCGCGCGGCAGGACGCGCTCTGGGAGCCGATCCGCCACGACGTCGAGGCCAGGATCGGCGCCCGCTTCATCCTGGCGCAGGGCATCGTCTTCGCAGAGCAGCCGCCGACCACGCTGGACGCCGTCGCCCGCCATGTCGCCGCCATCCCCGCCCCTGTCGCGCTGGCGGGCGCCCACAACGTCATGACGCTGACCGGCTCGACCATCCTGATGCTGGCGCTCGCCTTCGGGCAACGCGACGCCGACGCGATTTGGGCCGCCGCCCATTGCGACGAGGATTACCAGATCGGCATCTGGGGTCAGGACGAGGACGCCGCCGAGCGCCGGGTCATCCGGCGCGCGGAGTTCGACGCAGCCGTGCTGCTGCTCACGCAGGGCTAGCCGAAAGCCGCACCGGCTGCCGATGGACACAACCCGCAGCGACGCTTAATCCGGAAGCCACAGATCCTTTCGTCGGCTCCGGGGCGTCCCTCATGAAAGACATTCTCGACCAGCTCGAAGCCCGCCGCGAAGGCGCCCGCCAGGGCGGCGGCGCCCGGCGCATCGAGGCGCAGCACAAGCGCGGCAAGCTCTCGGCCCGCGAGCGCGTCGAGCTCCTGCTCGACAAGGACTCCTTCGAGGAGTTCGACATGTTCGTGCAGCATCGCTGCGTCGATTTCGGCATGGAGAAGGCCGAGAAGATCCCCGGCGACGGCGTCGTCACCGGCTGGGGCACGGTCAATGGCCGCACAGTCTTCGTCTTCTCCAAGGACTTCACCGTCTTCGGCGGCTCGCTCTCGGAGACGCACGCGCAGAAGATCATCAAGATCCAGGACATGGCGCTCAAGATGCGCGCGCCCATCGTCGGCCTGTTCGACGCCGGCGGGGCGCGCATCCAGGAGGGCGTGGCGGCGCTCGGCGGCTATGGCGAGGTCTTCAAGCGCAATGTCGCGGCCTCGGGCGTGATCCCGCAGATCTCCGTGATCATGGGCCCCTGCGCCGGCGGCGACGTCTATTCGCCCGCGATGACCGACTTCATCTTCATGGTCCGCGACACCTCCTACATGTTCGTCACCGGCCCAGACGTGGTGAAGACGGTCACCAACGAGACCGTCACCTCCGAGGAACTGGGCGGCGCCAAGGTCCACACCACCAAATCGTCCGTGGCGGACGGCTCCTTCGAGAACGATGTCGAGGCGCTGCTGCAGGTCCGCCGGCTGCTCGACTTCCTGCCCGCCAACAACACCGTCGGCGTGCCGGAATGGCCGTCATTCGACGTGCCCGACCGCGTCGACATGAGCCTGGACACGCTGGTCCCCGACAATCCCAACAAGCCCTATGACATGAAGGAGCTGATCCTCAAGACGGTCGACGAGGGCGACTTCTTCGAGATTCAAGCCGCTTACGCCGCCAACATCGTCACCGGCTTCGGCCGCATCGAGGGTCGCACCGTCGGCATCGTCGCCAACCAGCCGATGGTGCTGGCCGGCGTGCTCGACTCCGACGCCTCGCGCAAGGCCGCCCGCTTCGTGCGCTATTGCGACGCCTTCGAGATCCCGATCGTCACCTTCGTCGATGTGCCGGGCTTCCTGCCGGGCACGGCGCAGGAATATGGCGGGCTGATCAAGCACGGCGCCAAGCTGCTCTTCGCCTATTCGGAATGCACCGTGCCGCTCGTCACGGTCATCACGCGCAAGGCTTTTGGCGGCGCCTATGACGTGATGGCCTCCAAGCATGTCGGCGCCGACGTCAACTACGCCTGGCCCTCGGCGCAGATCGCGGTGATGGGCGCCAAGGGCGCAGTCGAGATCATCTTCCGCGGCGGCGACGCCGAGACCATCGCGCGCCAGACCAAGGAATACGAGGACCGCTTCATGTCGCCCTTCGTGGCGGCCGAGCGCGGCTATATCGACGAGGTCATCCTGCCGCACGGCACGCGCCGCCGCATCGCCCGCGCGCTGGCGATGCTGCGGACCAAGTCGGTCGAGCGGCCGTGGCGGAAGCACGACAACATTCCGTTGTGAAGCGGGCGTTCGAAGCCGTGTAGCGGCCTCTCGAAGGAGGCTCCAGGAGGCTCCGGAACCATCTGGGAGCATCCTTCGCGACGCGCTCCTGCTGAGCGCTCCTCGGGATGAGGGCTGGAAGGGACGTCCAACAGCGCCGCGCCCAGCAAGATCGAGAAGACAACCGCACAATCACATCAGTTCTTACTTAGAATATTTCAAATATAGACTGCGACAACGCGGTCAAGGCCCCGGACTTGCCATTCGGACCGATGGTTCTATTGAAGAGCCCGTTCCTTTTATTTTGGCATCACCCATTGCCCCGCCCCATCACCATCGCGGTCTTCGCCGCAACCATCGGCCTGTGGTGGCTGGCCAGCCATTTGGGCTGGGCCAGCGCCTTTCTGTTGCCGGCGCCCGCGACGGTGGTCGAGACGCTTGGCGATCTGATCGCCTCCGGCGAACTCCTCCGGCACAGCCTCGTCAGCCTGCGGCGCGTGGCGCTCGGCTATGTGCTGGCGATCACGCTGGCCGTGCCGCTGGCGCTGCTCTTCGTGCTGAGCCGGCCGCTGCGCGCCTCGCTCGAACCCCTGCTCGAGTTCCTGCGCCAGATCCCGCCACTGGCCCTGATGCCGCTGCTGATGCTCTGGCTCGGCATCGGCGAGACCCAGAAGATCGGCATCATCATCCTCTCCTGCTTCTTCCCGATCTTCCTCGGCGTGCGCGGCGGCTTCGCCACGGTCGACAGGAAGCTGATCGATGTCGGCACTGTCTGCGGCTTTTCGCGGGCCGAGATCATGCGCAGGATCGTGCTGCCCTCGGCCATGCCGGCGATCGTCGTCGGGCTTCGCATCGGCCTCGGCTACAGCTGGCGCGCGCTCGTCGGCGCCGAGCTGATCGCCTCCTCGGCCGGCCTTGGCTACATGATCGTCGATGCCGAGAACCTGGCACGCACCGACATCGTGCTGGCGGGCATCCTCGTCATCGGTAGCCTCGGCCTCATCGCCGACCATCTGCTGCGCTTCGCGATCCGGCATGCTGCGCCGTGGCTCGCTGATGATCTGGAGATGGCCCGTGCTTGAGCTGGCAGGCATCGGCCGCCGCTACCGCGTCGATGGCGCGCAGGTGACGGCCCTCGCCGATGTCACCCTCGATTTTCAGCCCGGCTCCTTCACCACGGTGGTCGGGCGCAGCGGCTGCGGCAAGACCACGCTGCTGCGCATCCTCGCCGGACTGGAGAGCCCGAGCGAAGGTGTGATCCGGCGTGGCGGCCAGGGTCCGGTGCGCATCGGCGTCGTCTTTCAGGAGGCCAGGCTGATGCCCTGGCTCGACGTGTGCGGCAATGTCGGCTTCGGCCTGCGCGGCCGGTTGCCCCAGGCCGCGGTCGCGGAGCGCTGCGCCGAGGCGCTGGCGCTGGTCGGCCTTGAAGCGTTCTCCGGCGCCATGCCTGGCCAGCTCTCCGGTGGCATGGCGCAGCGTGTCGCCATCGCACGCGCGCTCGTGCTGGAACCTGAGCTCCTGCTGCTGGACGAGCCCTTCGCCGCCCTCGACGCCTTCACGCGCCGGGCCATGCAGAACGAACTCGTCGCGATCTGGCAGCGTCGGCGCCCGACCATCGTCTTCGTGACGCATGACGTCGAGGAGGCCGTCCTGCTCGGTGAGCGGGTGCTGGAAATGCAGGCCGGACGCGTCGTCGGCCAGGAAATTCTTCACCTGCCTCACCCCCGCGACCCGACAGCCCCCGAAGCCAATCTCCATCGCCGGCGCATCCTCGCCCGGCTGATGGCCGCCCCCTCATCCGCCCCGGCCGAACCGGCCTGACATCTCGCAGGAGCCCCTCATGAAACGCTTCGCCGCCATCGGCCTCGCCGCCGCCCTGCTGCTCGGCCCGGCTGCAGCCGCCGACAAGCCCAAGACCGTGCGCATTACCTATGTCACCGCCCCCTTCAACCTTCCGTCGATCGTGATGCGCGAGAAGGGCTTTCTCGAAGAGGCCTTCGCGCCCTTCGGCATCAAGGTCGAAAGCCCGGAGATCACCTCGGGCGCGCAGCAGACCCAGGCGATCGCAGCTGGCGAGATCGACATCGCCAGCGTGCTCGGCGGCACCTCGGCCATCCTCGCCGCCGCCAATGGCGTGCCCCTCAAGGTGGTCGCCGCCTATGCCCGCTCGCCGAAGGCCTATTTCTTGATGACGCGCGCCGACGGGCCCGCCAGGCTCGTCGATCTCAAGGGCAAGAAGATCGCCGGCCCCAAGGGCACGGTGCTGAACCAGCTCCTCGTCACTGCGTTGGCGTCGCAGAAGCTGACGCTCGCCGATGTCGAATACATCAACATGGATCTGCCGGCCGCGCGCGCCGCGCTTCTGGCCGGCCAGGTCGATGTCGCGACGCTGGCTGGCGCCAATGTCACCCTGGTCGAAAAGGCCGGCGGACGGGCGCTCGCCAGCGGCGAGGGCCTGATCAAGCCGACGACCGTGATCGGCGCCCGCACCGCCTTCCTCGAGCAGCACCCCGACCTCGTCGCCGCGTATTTCGCCGCCCACCGCAAGGCGCTCGATTTCATGGCGAAAAATCCGGACGAGGCGCTGGCGATCGCGGCGAAGGAGCAGAAGATCTCGATCGACGACGCGTGGGCCCAGCTGCCGCTCTACGACTTCACCTCGGTCATGACCGATGCCGATGTCGCCAACCTGACCACGGACCAGGACTTCATGGTCGAGGCCGGCATGCTGCCCAAGGCCAGGGCGATGGACATCAAGGCGAAGCTGATCGCACCCCTCGCCTTCACCCTGAAATGACCTTGCCGGCGCCGGCCGTCCGGCCGGCGCCCCATGTCCCCAACCCGGCCTGTCCCATGAAACTCTCGATCCTCGATCCGCTCGTCCTGCCCAGGGGCTCGACCTCCAGCGGTGCGCTGCGCAGCGCGATCGCCATGGCCCAGCAGGCCGAGCGCCTCGGCTTCACCCGTTACTGGATCGTCGAGCATCACGACGTCGCCTTCGAGGCCAACCCGGCCCCGGAGGTCTTCGCCGCGGCGCTGGCCGGCGCCACCTCCCATATCCGCATCGGTGTCGGCGGCGTCCTGCTGAACCATTACAGCCCCTACAAGGTGGCCGAGGCGATGCGGACGCTGAACGCGCTGTTTCCTGGCCGCATCGACGTGGGCATAGGCCGCGCCACGGCAGGCCCGCAGGCCGACACGGCGCTGAAACGGCTGCGCGAGGCCGAGATTCCAGACGACCACGCGCAACGCGTCGAGGAATTGATCGGCTGGCTCGGCAACGAACTGCCGGTGACCTCGCCGTTCCACGGCATCGGCATCATGCCCGACGAGCCCGCCGGCCCCCTGCCCTGGATCCTCGCCGCCAGCGAGGAGAGCGCAAGGCGCGCCGCCACGCTCGGCCTCGGCCTCGCCTGCAGCGCGTTCCACAAGCCGGAGCAGGCGCCGCATTCCATGGCGAGCTACCGCGCCGCCTTCCGGCCCTCGACCTATGCTGCGGGCATCGCCGCGCCGCAGGCCTTCCTCGCGGTGCGCGTCATCATCGGCGAGACGCTGGAGGAGGCGGAGCGCCTCGCCATGCCCGTCCGCGCCGTGTTCCGCCAGCGTCGCAAGCCCGAGCGCATCATGGTCGAGCACCTGCCGACGCTCGACGAGGCCGTCGCGATCATGGGCGGCATGATCCCGGCCGGCGACGAGGACTGGCCGGCCTTCCTCGTCGGCACGCCGGCCGGCGTGAAGGAACGGCTCCGGCGCATGGCCGACATCACCGGCGTGCAGGAATTCATGATCCAGGACTTCCTCGACGATCCGACTTTGCGCCTGCGCAACTATGAATGGCTCGCGCGGGAGTTCGAACTGGAGCGATGAGAATGCAGCAATGCGGCGGACGGGCCGGGCCGAGGCAGACATGACAGCCTCCGCATAATCGGCTAACCCGGCCCGTCCCTCGACCCCGCCGGCGCGATGCTCTTCAACTCCTTCGCCTTCCTTTTCGCCTTCCTGCCGCTCGCGCTCGGGCTGCACTGGCTTGCCGAACGCTATGCGCCGCTCTGGCGGCTGCCGCTGCTGCTGGTGCTGTCGCTGGGTTTCTATGCCTGGTGGGATTGGCGCTTCCTGCCGCTGCTGATGGCCTCGATCCTGGTCAACTGGCTGGTGGCCGAGGCCTTCCAGAAGACGCGCGCGGGCTGGCTGATCACGGCCGCAATCGTCGCCAATCTGCTCGTGCTGGCGCTGTTCAAGTACTTCAATTTCTTCGCCGATCTTGCAGCGGTGATTCCCGGCCTGCCGGCGCCGAAGCTCGATCTGGCGCTGCCGCTCGGCATCTCCTTCTTCACCTTCCACCACGTCATGTACCTGACCGATCTGCGTCGCGGTCAGGCGCCGCGCTACGATCTCGTCCGCTACGGGCTCTACATCGCCTTCTTCCCGCAGGTTCTGGCCGGCCCGCTGGTGCGCTGGCGCGAGATCGTGCACCAGTTCGAGGAGCGGCCTTACCTGCGCCCCGATGCCGCCGAGCGCTTCGGGCGCGGGCTGCTGCTGCTCACCGCCGGCCTCGCCAAGAAGGTCCTGCTCGGCGATCCGCTGGCGGAATACGCCAATCCCGTCTTCGCGGCGGCGGCGGCCGGCAAGGTCGTGTCGGTGGTGGAAGCCTGGCAGGGCACGCTTGCCTTCGCCTTCCAGATCTATTTCGATTTCTCGGGCTACACCGACATGGCGCTGGGGCTGGCGCTGCTCTTCGGCCTCGTGCTGCCGCAGAACTTCGAGGCGCCCTATCGCGCCGCGAGTATCCAGGATTTCTGGCGGCGCTGGCACATGACGCTGTCGCGCTTCCTGCGGGATTATCTCTATATCGGCCTCGGCGGCTCGCGGCACGGCCTGCCGCGTCAGGTCTGGGCGCTGTTTGCCACCATGGCGCTGGGCGGGCTCTGGCATGGCGCGGGGCTGACCTATGTCGCTTGGGGCGCCGCGCACGGGCTGGCGCTGATTGTCGCGCTGTTCTGGCGCCGGGCGGGATGGCCGATGCCGGCCCTGCTCGGCTGGCTCCTGACCTTCCTGTTTGTGACGCTCTGCTGGGTGCTCTTCCGGGCGGCGAATTTCCAGGCGGCGCTTTCGATCTACAAGGGGCTGTTGGGCCTCGCACCGCTCGGCACCGGCTTCAAATGGCGCGCTTTGCTGCCGGCAGCCGCGTTTGTCATCATCGGCCCGACCGCCTGGGCGCTGGTCCACAAGCTGCCGCCGGCCCGCTGGCTCGCCATGATCGCCGCGTTTCTGTTCGTCCTCATCCTGTTCAAGATCGGCGAAGACGCCAATTATGAGTTCATCTACTTCCAGTTCTGACGGCCCGAAGGTTGTCCCGGCCGCTGCCGCGCGCTGGGGCGGCTTCGTGCGCTGTTTCGCGATCACGGCCGCACTAGCCCTGATCGGCGTGCTGGCGCTCGCCTTCCTGATCGACCCCTACGACACCGGCCGCACCCCGCTGGCGCTGCGCGAGGGCGTACGGCCACAGGGGCCGCGAACCGCAGCCGCCAGTCGCGGCCGCGATCCGGCGTTCAGCGCCGCTGTCTTCGGCAATTCGCATGTCCAGCTCCTCTCGCCCAACGCGTTGCGGGCGAGCACCGGCATCCCCTTCGTCTCGCTGATCGCACCGGGCTCGGGCCCCAAGGAAGGCCTCGTGCTGATCGACTGGTTCCTGCGCCACCGGCGCGAACCGGCCAAGGCGGTCATCGTCGGCGTCGATTCGCTTTGGTGCACGAGCAATCCGGCCCTGCCCAACGACAAGCCCTTTCCCTTCTGGCTCTACAGCCGCGACCCCGCCGAATATCTCGTCGGCCTGCTGCGTTTCGACGTGCTGGAGGAACTCCAGCGCCGGATCGCCTATCTGTTGACCGGCAAGGGCGAGCAGGCGCGCCGCGATGGCTATTGGGACTACGAGGCCGACTATATGTCGCTCGGCTACGACCGCGATCCGGCCAAGCGCGCCGCGCTGGAAACTCCTCGGGTGACCGGCGGCGGCAATGCCACCGGCCCGTATCCCGCGGCCGACGCCCTCGAGGCCGTGATGAAGGCCTCGCCCGGGACGGCGCTGATCCTCGTCCGCCCACCGGTCTATCACACGGAACTGCCCGTCCCCGGCAGCTCCGACGCCGCTGCGGACGGCGCCTGCCGGGACGCCTTCGCCGCATTGGCGGCGCGCCGTCCACGCACCGCCCTGATCGACTGGCAGCGTGACCGGCGCGAGTTGCACGACCCGAATCAGTTCTTCGATCGCAGCCATTATCGCCAGCCGATCGCCCGGCTGGTCGAGGCCGACATCGCAGCTGCGCTGGCGGCCCTGCGTTGAGGGCCGTTTCCGCGTCGCGGCGGACGAAACGGCACGCTGACGGATAGGTGTTGGGCGCGCCCTCCAAGCCGATTGTTACCGGCCATGTCCCTCGCTATAAGGGCGCCAAATCGGCGGCCCTCCCACGGCAAAGTCGGTGGGCGCTGTGGACCGACCAATCAGAGAGTGCGCCTATGTCGAAGCAGCTTACCCTCGACGCGGACTACAAACCCACAGATGACGAGCCGTTCATGAACGAACGGCAGCGCGAATATTTTCGCACCAAGCTGCTGGCCTGGAAGGACGAGATCCTGAAGGAGGCGCGCGACACGCTCGTCACGCTGCAGAGCGAGAGCGAGAACCACCCCGACATCGCCGACCGCGCCTCCTCGGAAACCGACCGCGCCATCGAACTGCGCGCCCGCGACCGCCAGCGCAAGCTCATCTCCAAGATCGAATCGGCGATCGCCCGGATCGATGAGAACACCTACGGCTATTGCGAGGAGACCGGCGAGCCGATCTCGCTGAAGCGCCTGGAAGCCCGCCCGATCGCGACGCTCTCGCTGGAAGCCCAGGAGCGCCACGAGCGCAACGAGCGGGTGTTCAGGGACGACTAACCTCCCGCAGGCTGCGCGGCTTGTTCAGAGGCCCCGCCCCGCAAGGGTGGGGCTTTTTTCTGGGAGCATCTGGAGTTGCGCTCGACACCTCTTACTGCGCTCAGCTGCAATGCCGTGGGTTCGTTGGTCAGAATTCGTCCCAGCCAGCACTGCCTCCGCGTGCCGTAGCGACGCTTTTTTGCCGTCCGACCCGGACAGGCGCGTTCGCCACGGGCCTTTTGGCAAAGGCCATCTGAGCCAGGTGCTGAAGACGTGCCGGTTCCGCCGTCTGGCTTGCCGGGCGCGTGCTGTGGTGACGCGCGCCCCCCTCCATTTCGCCACCGGTGCGGAAGTTCGCGACCAGCTCATTGAGCTGGGAAATGCGCTCGGTCAGCGAGGCTGCTGAGGCGGCACTCTGTTCCGACAGCGCCGCGTTCTGCTGGGTCATCTCGTCGAGATGGGCGACAGCCTGGCTCATCTCGTCGATGCCGTTGGCCTGCTCGCCGGCGGCCGCCGAGATGTCGGCGATGGTCGCTGCGACCTTCTGCGAGGCGCCGAGGATCTGGCTGAGCGCTTCCCCGGCCTGGCGGACAAGCTTGACGCCCTCGCCGACCTCCATGTTGGAGGACGAGATCAGGCCGGAGATATCCTTGGCGGCGGCGCTCGACCGCTGCGCCAGCGTGCGGACCTCCGAGGCCACGACCGCGAAGCCCTTGCCGGCATCGCCGGCACGGGCGGCCTCGACCGCAGCGTTCAGCGCCAGCAGATTGGTCTGGAAGGCGATGTCGTCGATCACCCGGATGATGTCGGAGATCTTCTGCGACGCTGTCTCGATCCGCGCCATCGCGTCGACGGCATGGCCGGCGATCGCGCCGCCATTCTGTGCGGATTCCATCGCCTCGGTCGCGATCGCCGCCGCCTGACGCGAGGCCTGTGCCGTCGCCTTGACGGATGCGGCGAGTTGCTCAGTCGTCGCGGCGGTCTCCTCCAGGCTCGACGCCTGCTCCTCGGTGCGCTTCGAGAGATCGTCGGCGCCCATGTTGATCTCGCGGGCGGCCAGGCCGACATCCGCAGACGTCACCTGGATCGTCCGCACCGTCGAAGCGAGATGCCCGACGGTGGCGTTGATGCTGGACTTCAGCGAGCCCAGCACGCCGCGATAATCCCCTGCGACGGTGTGCGTCAGATCGGCCCGAGCGACCGCGTCCATCACTTCGGCAAACTCGCCGGTCGACTTCTCGACCAGGGCCGAGACATTGTTGAGGCCGACGGCGATCTCGCGAACGAAGCCCTCCTTGTTGTCGAGCGGCAGCCGGGCCGAAAAGTCGCCTTGCTGCGCTGCGCTAACCACGGCTGCGACCTCGGCCTCGCCCAACAACTCGGCGGTCACGTTGCGCCAGATCAGGGTGTGGCCGATCCTCGATCCGTCCTCGGCGCGGATATAGGCCATGTCGACCATGATGGTCTCGGCGGCGATGTCGTAGCGGACCTTGCGGACCTTCCCGTTGTCCAGCAGCAGATTGCGCGTGAGATTCGCGTTGGCGCGGAAACAGTCGATATGTTGCCCGAGCATCGCCTCGACGGAAAAGTCCGGCCTCGCAACACGAAATGCCGGCTCAAGGCGCGTCAGCAGTTCTGTAAGCGAAGCACTGATGAACGAAATCTTTTCCTCGGGATCAGTGATCATCAGCATCGTCGGTGACTGGTTCATCGCCGCGATGGTCAGCGCCGTGCGCTCGGACTCCGCCTTGCCACGATCGACGGCGCGGGCGATCTCGCCGATCTCATTGCGCAGCCCCAGATGCGGGACGCTGCCGGAATAGTCGTTGAGCTGCAACCGTCGGAGCGTCGCGATGATGTCGCCGATCGGATCGCGGATCGTACGGACGAACACCAGGGCGACGCCGATGGCCAGTAGCGCGCCGAATGCCGCGATGACCAGATCGCGCAATGCCTTGCTCTGGAAGCCCTCGATGCGAACCGCAATCAGGCGGATGAGCTCCGCCTGGACGGACTGCCAAAGCCCCTGCGTGCTGTCAGCGAGAGCAGAAGCGGCACTGTCGAATTCGGCCTTGCGCGTCGGGGCCGGCTTGCCTTGCGCGATCGAGAGGCGCAGCGCGTCCACCAACTGGGAGATGCGGCTGGACGCCGCCTTGAAGCGGTTGAGCATCGGCAGTAGCGACCGGCCCAGCGATCCGTCCGAATTGCCGTCGATGCCCGATTTCAGCGAGCCTTGCGTCGCGGCCAATGCGATGTCGAAGCGGGTCCCGGCCTGGACGAGCGCGTCATGGGCGGAAGCGGACGGTGTGCCGCTACCAATCAGATAAGGCTGGAGTGCCGTGTCGAGGGCTGCCCTGGCGATAATCAGTTCGGGCAAGCGCACAGCCACGACATCCATCATGTAGTAAGAATCGACATCGGGATCGAGCGTCAGGTTCGAGCCATCGGCGATCTTCTGGATGGCGACCTGGCCGGCGTCCCAAGCCTTCGCGACGGCCTTCGGATCGACCAGCGCGCTGATGAACAACGCGACCGCTTCGCTGGCCTTCATCTCGGCCGCGGCCGCGCGAACGGCGCTAGTCCGCTCGACTGCGGCTTTTAGCCCAGCGGGATCCGATTGGGGCGCCGCGCTGATCGCCAGGGTGTCCCAAACGGGCTTCAGCACCTTCGCGCCTTCGATTTCGAGCGACGAGAAGGCGACATCCTTGCGGACCTGCTGCACGAAGAGCAGTGTCAAATGCCCGATCGGAAACATCAGGAGCGCCATGATCGCTGCGATCTTCGCACCAACGGTCATGGATGATATCCGAGTGATGAGTGTCGCCATGGTCGTTCCCCGAGCCCTTCTTACGTTTGGGAACGTTGGCTGCGAATTCGTTAAAACGGAATTTAAGAATTCAAATGTGCAGCAAGGAATTGATCTAAATCAATTCTACCGGCTTGCGGTCGACTCCGACGCCGCTTGGTCGGCAACCCCGGCTCGCCGGCACAGCCGGACAGCCCAGCGCTCGGGACAAGCGGCGCGTCGTAGCCGGCTGGTTGCTTGGTGGAAGAACGATCCTCACTCTATGATATGGCCATACTGGCCACGAAATTTCTAAACGCCGCCGATCTTTGGTAGACGATCGCTCGGGCATCGATCAAACCATCTGCTCGATTATCAGATTCGTCTTCTCGGGATCGCGATGCTTCCTGAAAGGAGCATGAGCGCCGTCAGGCTTCTGCAGCAACGGAAAATTCGACTGAGAGCCGCATGCCAGAAGCCGTCATTCCGATACTGAAGACATTTCCGATGTTCTCCGATGCCAAGGAGAGCACCTTGCGGGCGCTGGTGCCGAGCTGCATTTTTCAATCGTTCTCCGCTGGCATCACAATCAACAAGGCGGGTCAGGTACCAGCCTTTATCTATTGCCTGCGTTCCGGCTCGGTTGAGGGCTGGGCGCGCTTGAACGACGCGGAAACCATTGTCGCCAGCACCTCTGCACCAATGGTGTTCGAGGTCTCGACGGCGATCCAGAACCATCCGAGCGTGCTGGCCATCGTGACACGAGAGCCCTGCGAGACGATCGCGATCGAAACGAGCGCTTTCCTGCGGGCGATCCACGATGACCAGGCGGTCTGTCATGCCGCGTTGGTGCATGCCTCGCGGGTCAACATGTTGATGATCGACCGGTTGCTCGACCACAAGCTGCGTACGGCCGAGCAGCGTCTCGGCCAATGGATTCTTGGCGCGATGGAGAAGAATGGCAACGCCGCAACGGTGAAGATCGGCTTTTCAAAGCGCGCTCTAGCCTATGAACTTGGCATGTCGCCAGCCAATCTCTCGCGGCTCTTCAACGTGTTTAGGGAGCACGGCGTCGAGGTTTCGGGCATGAACATGACGATCACTGACCTTGATAAGCTCAGGCTGTTATCGCGCGATTGAGCGGCCGACAGATAGGGAGCGTCTGGGGTGTGACGCTGCCAATGTCCGGTTTCCGGCAATTGGTCAAAGTCGGCTCGTGCCGCATCCAAGCCCGCCCGCCCCGCCCAAATGCGAAAGCCCCGCGTCGGGAGAACGCGGGGCTTCTGGCCGCCAGCCTGTTTCGTGCCGGGGAGCGTGGCGGGCGGCCGGGAGGTGCGGCGGCTCGGGAGAGACCGCCTGCCGGCTGGCGCGGGGATGAGCGGGGAGCGTTCCGCGCCGGCCGGGATTCGAAACGCAGCGCGCTGCTCTAGAACGGGAGAAGGATGTCCATCACCTGCTGGCCGTAGCGCGGCTGCTGGACGTCGGTGATCTGGCCGCGGCCGCCATAGGCGATGCGGGCCTGGGCGATCTTGGTCGATTCGATCGTGTTGTCGCTCTCGATGTCCTCGGGCCGGATCACGCCGGCGACGATCAGCTCGCGCACCTCGAAATTGACCCGGATCTCCTGCTTGCCTTCGATCACGAGATTGCCGTTGGGCAGGGTCTGCGTGACCACCGCCGCGACATTCGTCGCCAGCGTCTCGGAGCGGTTGACCGAGCCGGCGCCCTCGCTGGAGGCCGCCGAGTCGAGCTTCAGCAGCGAGCCGGCGCTGGCGCCGTCGGGCAGGAACTTGTCGAGCTTGTTCTCGAAGCCGAAGGCGTTGTCGGCGCCGACATCCTCGCCGTTCTTGCGGCTGCGTTTGGTCGTGTTGTTGAGCTGCGCCTTGTCGGTGACCTTGACCTTGACGGTGACGAGGTCGCCGACGAGCCTTGCGCGCTGGTCCTTGAAGAAGGCGCGCGAGCCGGTGCGCCAGAGCGAGTTCGGCGCAAACGAGGCATGCTCCATCGCCGGCATCGGCATCTGCACGGGCTTGTAGCCCTTGCTCGCGGTGGGGTCCTCGATCGGCGACAGCACCGGCGCGGCGCCGACATTGGCGAGCCTGTCGGCCGCGCCGCAGGCCCCGAGCGAGACGCTGAGCGCGAGCGCGCCGGAGAGCTTGAGAAGGGTCATCTGGGTCTTGGCTGGCTTTATCAAGGTCATGGCTTGCTTTCCGTGACGGATCATTGCGCGCTGGCGACGCGGCCGGCAGACGAGGCCTGGACGGAAATCCGGCCGGGTCCGCTGACCGTGCCCTGCAGCACGCGCTTGGACTGGGGGTTGGTGACGGAGACGACATCGCCCATGGCGCCGGCCTCTCCGGCCTTGCCGCGCATGGTGATCGTCAGGCCCCGCGTCTCGTAGATGATGGTGACGAGGTCGCCCTTGCCGACGATCTCCTCGCGCTGGACGTCGCCGGCGCGCAGCGGCAGGCCGGCCATCAGGACGCGGCGCGCAACCTTGTCGATGGCGGCGCGCGGATCACTGACGAGATCGCTGGCCTGGCCGTCGCGCGGGCGGCGCTCGACGACGACATCGGCCCTGGTCAGCGTCTCGCCGCGCGCGATCGCCCGCCGGGGCACCACGACCTCGACCGTCTCGACGAGCTGGCCGCCGATCCGCACCGGCTTCAGCCGCATCGCCATGCTGCCGGGCACGGACACGCGGGCCTGGAGCCGGCGGGCCCGGGCGTCATAGCTGAGATCGGTGACGGTGACGTCGCCGGTCAGTTCCGGCTCGACCGCGATGGCAGGCGCGCCGCCGTCGATGGCGAGCGCGAAGGCGCGCGCATCGACGCCGTAGCGCTCCTGCAGCCCGGTCTTCACGGCCGCCTCGATGTCAGCGGCCATGATACGCCGCGCCGCACGCGTGACCACGACCTGCGCCGAGCCATGGCTCTCGAGTTCGCTGGCGGTGCGGATGATTCCGGCAGCCTCGGCCGCCTCGACGATGCGGGCGACCTGGATCGTGCCGGTTTCGCCGAGCGCGGGCGCCCGGAAGGCCGGCGTCGCGGCGGCCTCCGCGCCCAGCCCGGCGATGAGGTCGCCGAAACTGACGAGATCGCGCGTCAGCGTGAGTTCGGTGCGCAGCTGCAGCCTGCGCGGAAGCTGCGGCGCCGCAACCTGGCCGGCCGACAGGGCCGCGACCGCGACGGTGGGCTGAGCTGCAGTGCGCGGCTGCGCGCATAACGCGGAGGGCGTCAGCAGGAGCAGGACGGCCAGGGAGAGAGAGGAACGGATCATGATGCGCGCCCTTCGCCTTAACCGCGGAACATCGCAGATGTCGCCGACATCATCTGGTCGGCGGCGGTGATGACCTTGGAGTTCATTTCGTAGGCGCGCTGCGCCGCGATCAGCGAGGACAGTTCCGTCACCGCCTGCACATTGCCCTCTTCGAGGTAGTTCTGCTGGAGGTTGCCGAAGCCCTCGCCGCCGCCGAAGCCGTCGATCGCCTGGCCCGACGCCGCCGTCTCGATGAACAAATTGTCGCCGATCGATTCCAGGCCGACCTTGTTGACGAAGCGCACGAGCTGGATCTGGCCGATCTGCTGCGGCGCCGTCTGGCCGGGAAGCATGACCTCGACGGTGCCCTGCGCGTTGATGCTGACGCTGGTGGCGTTGTTGGGGATCGTGATGCCCGGCTCGACCTGGTAGCCGTCGCGGGTGACGAGCTGCCCTTGCGAGTCGAGATCGAAGGAGCCGTCACGCGTGTAGGTGGTGCGGCCATCCGGCATGCGGACCCGGAAGAAGCCCTCGCCGCGGATCGCGATGTCGTACTGCTTCTCGGTCGAGGACAGGTTGCCCTGGCTCATGATGCGGCCGGTCGAGACCGTCTTGACGCCGGAGCCGACGAAGGTGCCGGCGGGAACCTGCGTGTTCTGGTCCGAGGTGGCCGAGCCCGCGCGCCGGAAGTTCTCGTAGAGAAGATCCTGGAAGTGCACGGTCTGGCGCTTGTAGCCGGTGGTCCGCACGTTGGCGATGTTGTTGGAGATGACCTGGACGTTGAGTTCCTGGGCCATCATGCCGGTGGCGGCAGTCTGAAGGGCGCGCATGGGCTTGGCTCCTCTTGGCCGGTCAGGCTTGCTGGTCGGCGAGGCGGGTGATCGCCTTGCTGCGCAGCTCGTCTGTCTTCGACATCATGTTGGCGACGCTCTGATAGGCGCGCTGGACCTCCATCAGGCGGGTCATCTCGATCACCGCCTTGACGTTGGAGCTTTCCTTTGCGCCGGCCTCCAGGCGCGCCTCGGGCCCCGCCGGCAGCGGCGCGGCCGTGGAGGCAAACAGGTTCGCGCCCTCGCTGCTCAGCGCGCGGGGATTGGCGAAGCGCACCTGGCGCAGCTTGCCGCGAATGCCCTGATCGGTGGAGACCGTGCCGTCGGCGGCGATCCGCGCGTTGCTCTCGGCAGCGCCGAAGCTGATCGGCCCGCCATCGCCCATCACGGGCTGGCCGGACTGGGTCACCAACTGGCCCTGGCCGTTGATCTCCAGCGAGCCGGCGCGGGTGTAGCGATCGCCGCCGGGCGTCTGCACGACGAGATAGTTGTCGCCGCGCAGCGCGACGTCGAGCGGATTGCCCGTGCGTTCGATCGCGCCCTGCGACAGGTCGATCGGCGTGCCCTTGTCGATGACATAGGACAGCGGCTTGTCGACCGGCTTGAAGCTGTCGGCGCTGGCCTTGGGCATGATGAATTCGTTGAAACGCGCCGAGCGCGTCTTGAAGCCGTTGGTCCCGACATTCGCCATGTTGTTGGCGATGACATCCAGCTCACGCGCCAGAGCCATCTGACGCGACAGGCCGACGAGAAGAGCGTTCTCCACGGCGTAGTCTCCCGATTCTTGTCCGCGGCTGCTTCGACGCTCCCCAGCGCAGCAGCCACGACAAGCACGCCGCAAGCGCCGTGCCAGCATGGTTAATCCCGTTAAGCATCTGATATAGATCGATAAATGCCACGATCGCGGACATCTCGAACCCTGCAGGACAGGACCGGCAGGCAAGATCGACCCGGCAGAAATTGCCCTCCTTAACGACGCGTTAACCGTGAATGTTCAGGGTGTCCCAACGGTCGCCGCAGGCGCGCAGGCCGTCCGGATTCGAGGCGTTCAGGCGATGGCGAAGAAGCCCAAGACCGACGGGGAAGGCGCTCCCGGCGAGGAGGCCCCGAAGGGCGGCAAGAAGAAGCTGATCATGATCGTCGGTGGCGTCGTGATGCTGGCGGCGCTCGGTGGCGGCGGCTGGTTCTTCTTCCTGAAGAAGCCCTCGGCCGAGCAGGTCGCGGCGGCCGAGGCTGCCAAGAACGTCAAGAAGCCGGTCAGCTTCATCGAGATGAAGGACATGACGATCGGCATCACCGGCGCCCCCCAGCAGGAGCGCCAGCCGATCATCAAGATCAAGGTGGTGCTCGAGACCGCTGACGCGAAGGTCTCCGACGAGATCAAGCCGCTGCTGCCGCGCGTCGAGGACGCCTTCCAGGTCTTCATGCGGGAACTGCGCCCCTCCGACCTCGAAGGTTCGGCCGGCATGTATCGCCTGAAGGAAGAACTGCTGCGCCGCGTCAACGTCACGGTCTTTCCCGCGAAGGTCGACGCCGTGCTGTTCAAGGAATTGCTGGTTCAGTGAACCGGACAACAGCGGCAACAGGGCCAGAAGCGACCACAGGCACATGAGCACGAGCGATCGCGACAATGCCGGCACGCCCCCCAAGGACGCGCCCCTGAGCCCGGAGAGCATGGCGGCCGAATGGGCCACCATGCCCGACATCGTCGAGGAGGAAGGCGAACAGGAAGGCGGCACAGACCGCCTGATGAGCCAGGAAGAAATCGACACGATGCTCGGTTTCTCCCTCGGCGACGAGAAGGAAGGCCGCAACGGCATCCAGGCGATCGTCGATTCCGGCTCGGTCTCCTATGAACGCCTGCCGATGCTCGAAATCATCTTCGAGCGACTCGTGCGCCTTCTCTCGACCAGCCTGCGCAACTTCTTCACCGACAACGTCGAGGTCACGCTCGAGAGCATCCGCTCGGTGCGCTTCGGCGACTATATGAACTCGATCTCGCAACCGGCGATGCTGTCGGTGTTCAAGGCCGAGGAGTGGGACAATTTCGGGCTGATCACCATCGAGTCGGCGCTGACCTATTCGATCCTCGACACGATGTTCGGCGGCAAGCGCGGCCAGCCCGCCCCGCGCGTCGACGGGCGCCCCTTCACATCGATCGAGATCCGGCTGATCCGTCGCGTTATCGAGCTGATCCTGGGTGACGCCGAGTCAGCCTTCAAGCCGCTCTCGCCGGTGAATTTCACCATCGACCGGATCGAATCGAACCCGCGCTTCGTCTCGATCTCGCGCCCCGCCAACGCCGCCATCCGCGTCGAGCTCAAATTCGACATGGAAGGGCGCGGCGGCTCGCTGCACATCCTCCTGCCCTATGCCACGATCGAGCCGATCCGCGATCTGCTGCTCGAAAGCTTCATGGGTGAGAAGCTCGGCCGCGATCCGATCTGGGAGAACCATCTCGCGACCGAAGTCTGGCAGACGGAGGTCCCCGTCACCTGCGTCCTGCACGAGACGCAGATGCCGCTGAAGCGGATGATGAACCTCGAGATCGGCGACACGCTGATGTTCGATGCGCGTCCCGACGCCACGGTCCAGCTGCGCTGCGGCGACTTCATCGTCAGCGACGGACGCATCGGCCGGGTCGACGACAAGATCGCCGTCCAGATCGTCAGCCCGCTGCGGCGCTCCAAGACGACGATCGCAGCCTTCGACACCAACCAGCACGGCCAAACCTCCTGACGACAAGGTCCTCCGCATGACGATCACCCTCATCGCCGATGTGCTGGTTGCCAGCCTGCTCGTCGCCACCATCATCACCTGCTACATCCTGTCCAAGCGGATCGAGCGCATGAAGGCCGACGAGGCCGGCATGCGCCAGACCGTCGGCGCGCTGATCGCCGCCACGGACACAGCCGAACGCGCGATCGCGGGCCTGAAGCTGACGCTCGGGGACTGCGACCGCACGCTCGCGGAACGCCTGCAGACGGCCGAGCGCTACGCCGCCGACCTCGCCGCCCAGATCGAGGCGGGCCAGGTCGTGATGGAGCGCATCGGCCAGATCGTCAGCGCCGCCACGCTGGTCGCGCCGAAAACCTCCGCCGAGACGGACGCGGCGAAGGCGGCCATGGCCGAGCCGACGCCGATCTCGCGCATGGTCAACGCCGCCCAGTCCGCCGCCGCGATCCGGGCCCGTGCCGCCCGCCGCCTTGAAGGTCAGGCTGCGTGATCGAAAGGCCCCGCCTGCTTCCGGCCGTCATCCTCGGCGCCATGGGTCTCCTGGCGCTGAAGCTGCTTGCCTGGACGGCGGAGCCCTATCCCGGAAAGGTGCCGGCCAGCGCGCAGCTTTTCGCCTCCCAGGCTGTCACCTCCGGGGCAAAGCGTGATCCCGCCGCCTTGAATTTGGCCAAGACGACCGCGCATGCGCCCGGCATCCAGTTCCACGACCCCGAGACGACCGGCTCGAACCCTGCTCCCGACCCCAAGAAGGAACAGGAGAAGGCGGAGGCCGAGGCCAAGGCGGACGCCGCCCGCGCCGCCAACCCGCTGAACAAGGCCGGCATCATCAACGGCGTCACCGCGCCGGTCTCGCCCACCGAGCGCGCCCTGCTCGAACGCCTCGGTGAACGACGCGAGGCGATCGACGCGCGCATGCGCGAACTCGAGATGCGCGAGCGTCTGCTCGACACCGCCGAGAAGAAGCTCGACAGCCGCGTCGGCGACCTCAAGGAACTCGAGACCAAGGCGGCAGGCCCCGGCGGCAAGCCGGCGGGAGAAGAAGCCAAGGGCATCAAGAACCTCGTCATCATGTATGAGGCGATGAAGCCCAAGGAGGCCGCGCGCGTGTTCGACCGCCTCGGCCTCGACATCCTGGTGCCGGTCGTCCAGCAGATGAACCCGCGCAAGATGTCCGAGGTTCTGGCGGCGATGGCCCCCGACCGGGCCGAGAAGCTCACCGTCGCGCTGGCGACCATGAGCCGGAGCCCGGGCGTCGAGCGCGTCGCGATCGATCCCGTCTCCCTGCCCGGCACCGAGCTGCCCGCGATCGCGCCGGCGCGGCGGCGCTGATCGGGAAGGCGCGGCCTTAACGCTGCATTATCCTTGACGCTCTAGCGTGGCCACGATCGGGTCAGGCTCGTCTGCCTGCCCGGAAGTGTCGTGTTGCGTGAGTGTCCGGCTTTGCGTCTCCCGCGTTCCCTCGCTTTTGGTATCGGCCTGTCGGCCCTTGCCGCTGCCGCCGGTCTCGGCGCGCCGGCGCTCGCCGCCAGCGCGACGCTACGCGGCGACGTCATGCCGCCGGGCTTCGGCCGCCTCTCGCTGACTTTCGACGAGCCGACCGTGACGCGCATCCGCGTGTCCAACGGTGTCCTCGTCGTCGCCTTCGGCAGCAGCGTGAAGCTCGATGTCGCCAAGATCGCCCGCGAACTGCCGGCCTATGTCACGATCGCGCGCATCGATCCCGATGGGCGTGGCCTGCGGCTCGCCCTCGCCAGACCCTACCGCGCCAACCTGATCGAGGCCGGCGAGCGGGCCTTCATCGACCTGCTCCCCGAGAACTGGAGCGGCCTCCTGCCCGGCCCACCGCCCGAGGTCATCGCCGAGATCTCGGAACGGCTGCGCGTGGCAGAGGCGCGCGGCCGCGAGGCCGCCCGCCTGGCGCAGGAACAGCGCAAGACGCTCAGTGTGCGTGGCGCCAGCCTGCCGACCCTGGAGCGGCTGACCTTCGACGCGCCGCCGGAAACCAGCCTGATGCCGGACCTCGTGGACGGCGCTCTGACCCTGTCCTTCAACCAGCCGCTGACGGTCGACGTCGCGGCGGTCCGGGCCGCGCTGCCGGCGGGTGTCGCGCTGGTATCCCAGCAGACGGGCAAGGCCAGCACGACCCTGGCCCTCTCGCTGCCCAAGGACTGGCAGGTCCGTAACTTCCGTGACGAGGACGGGCTCGTCCTCGACCTGCTCAAGCCAGCCAAGCTCTCGGCGGCGGCGCTGGTCGACCCCGTCGGCGCGCTGACGGCCGCAGCCGCGACGCCGCCCGTCCCGCTGTCGCCGGTGGCCAGCCCCGCGCCGGCCGCGGCCAGCGAAAGCCGCCCGGCCATCCAGCCTGCCGCCGCAAAGCCGCCAGCCGCCATGGCGCCGCCGGCGGTCGACCCGACGCCGCAGGCGGTGAAGGTCGCGGTCGTTGGAACCCGGCTCGACTTCCGCTTTCCGCGCCCGACTGGAGCCGCCGGCTTCGTCGAGGCCGGCATCGCGACGCTCGTCTTCGACACCCGCGATACGATCGACCCGGCCGAGCTCAAGGGCGTCCTGCCGCAGTTGATCGAGGATGCCAGCGTCACCCGCGAGGGCAAGATCGCGCTGGTGCGGCTGCGCCTGTCAGGCCAGCCGCTGACGCGCCTGTTCGACGATGGCACGACCTGGTCGCTGAGCTTCGGCGAGCAGGGCGGCAAGCCGGCCGAGGCGCTGGTGCCCGCCCGCACGATGGACGATCAGGGCCAGACCATCGTCGCCGTGCCCCTGCCCGGCATGACCGGCGTGCATTGGCTGGAGGCTGGCCCCTCGGGCGTGTCCGTCGCCGTCGCCACCGCGATCGGTCCGACGCGCGTCACGCCCAAGCCCTATCAGTTCGTCGAATTCGGCCTGCTCCAGACCACGCATGGCGTGGCGGTGGCCCCGCGCTCCGACGACGTCATCGTCCGCGCCGGCACCGAGCAGGTCCGGATCGGCCGCACCGGCGGGCTGACGGTGACGCTCGACGTGCCCGGGCAGGAAAAAGAGGGCGACGCCGAGGCGGCCAAGCCGCAGACGCCGCTGCTCGACGCCGAGCAGTGGAGCAAGCTGATGGTGCCCACCATCCGCGAGCATGAGCGCACGCTCCAGCGCGAGATCATCGGCGCCTCGCGCGCCCGCAAGTCGGAAACGCGGCTCGCCCTCGCGCGCTTCTACGCGGCCAACGGCTTGATGAGCGAAGCCAAGGGCCCGCTGACGGCGCTGATGGCCGACGACCCGCCCATGAGAAGCAACCGCGAGGCCCTCTTCCTGCATGGCTTGATCGCCACCCAGATGCACCGGCTTCCGGAGGCCGCCACCGCCTTCGACGCCGCGCCGATCAAGGACGACCCCGAGACGGGGCTGTGGCGCGCGCTCGTCGATCAGCGGCGCGGTCGCAATGCCCAGGCTCTGGTCGGCTTCCGTCGCGCCGAAGCCGTACTGGATCGCTATCCGCCTGAATTGCAGCCGGATCTGCGCCTTGCCAAGGCCCGCGCCGCGTTGGCCATGCGCGACATGACCGTCGCCGAGCGCGAGATCGAGGCGCTGGCCGCGCTGCCCGCCGAGTTGGTCGATCAGGAACAGCTCGCCTTGCTGCGGGCCATGCTGGAGGATGTCGGCGGCCGGCCTGACAACGCGCTCGCCGGCTATCGGCCGCTCTTCGAGGCGCGCAACCGGCCCGTGGCGGCGGAGGCGCAATTGCGTGCCGTCAGGCTCGTCCAGACCGAGAAGCGCTCCGATATTTCACCCGACGAGGCGCTGGCCCGCCTCGAGACGGTCTCGGTCATCTGGCGCGGTGGCGAACTCGAGATCGAGGCGCTGAGCGAACTGGGGCGCATCTATGCCGACCAGCAGCGCTGGCGCGACGCCTTCATGGTCGCACGCCGCGCCAGCGAGAGCTTCCCCGAGCATGCGGTGACGCGGCGCCTCCAGGACGAGACGGCGCAGCGCTTCGCCGACCTGTTCGGCGGCGGCGCACTCGATCAGCCGTCCAAGATCGACGCGCTGGCGCTGTTCTACGACTTCAAGGAGTTCCTGCCGATCGGCCGTCGTGGTGACGAGATCACGCGCCTCCTCGCCGATCGCCTGATCGGTCTCGACCTGCTCGACCAGGCCAGCGACATCCTGCGTTATCAGATCGAGCGGCGCCTGACCGGCGCGGCGCGCTCCACCGTCGCCGCCCGCCTCGCCATGGTCGAGCTCATGAACGGCAAGCCGGCCGATGCGATGCGCGCGCTGAGCACGACGCGGCTCGTCGAACTGCCGGCCGACGTGAAGCGCGCCCGGCTCCTGCTCGAAGTCAAGGCGCTGTCCGATCTGTCGCGCACCGACCAGGCGCTCGAGCTGCTCGAGGCCGAGCGCGGCCCCGAGGTCGATCGCCTGCGCGCCGACATCTTCTGGACAGGCCGGCGCTGGCGCGAAGCCGGCGAGGCGCATGAGCGCATCCTCGACGAACAGTGGCGAGGCCAGGCACCGCTCGGCGACGGCGCGCGCTCCGACGTGATGCGCGCCGCGATCTCCTATGTGATGGCCAATGAGGGGCTGTCGCTGGACCGGCTGCGCAGCAAGTTCGCGACGAAGATGGCCCAGAGCAGCGACGCGCGCACCTTCGCCTTCGTCACCGGCGCCAACCGCGGAAAGGCGGCCGACATCCGGGAAATAGCGAGGGCCGCCGCCGCGGCCGGCGCCGACACGCTGTCGGATTTCATGCAGGCCTATCGCGAGCGCTACCCCGCCTATTCCGCTGCCGCCCGGCAGAAGAAACCGGACGCGCCGACCGTGCCGCCGGGGGCCGATTCGCCACCGGCGACGCCCGCCCCCACCCCGGCCGCGACGGCCCCCAAGCCCGAGACGCCGCCGCCGACCGGGCGCAGCTGACGCAAGGGCGCCGGTCCGCTAGACGCCGTAACTCTTCACCAGAGACCCTGCGACGAGCCCCCAGCCGTCCACGAGCACGAAGAAGATCAGCTTGAACGGCAGCGCCACCGTCACCGGCGGCAGCATCATCATGCCCACCGACATCAGGATCGACGCCACGACCAAATCGATGATCAGGAAGGGCACGAACAGCAGGAAGCCGATCTCGAAGGCGCGGCGCAGCTCGGAGATCATGAAGGCCGGCACCAGCACATGGATCTGGACCTCCTGCGGCGTCGCGGGCACCGGCTCGCGCGACATCTCCATGAACAGCGCGAGATCCTTCTCGCGGACATGCCGCAGCATGAAGGTCCTGAACGGCACGACGCCGCGATTATAGGCCTCCGCCGGCTGGATCTGCCCGGCGACCAGCGGCGCGATCGCGTTGGCATAGGCCTCGCGCAGGGTCGGCGCCATCACGAAGCCGGTCAGGAACAGCGACAAGCCGATGATCACGGCATTGGGCGGAGCGGTCTGCGTGCCCAGCGCCGAGCGCAGCAACGACAGAACCACCGCGATGCGGGTGAACGACGTCACCATGATCAGGATCGACGGCGCCAGCGACAGCACCGTGATGACCGCGATCAGCTGCAGGGCGCGCTCGGCCACGCCGCCGCCCTGCCCGAGATCGAGCGACAACGTCTGCGCCAGCGCCGGTCCGGCCGGCACGCTCAGGAGCCCCGCCCATAAGGTCAGGCAGGCGCCAACGGCACAGAGCCCCCGTGCGCGGCGCCGCCATCTCGCAGGAGTGCTGGTCATGGTCACGCGCAAGGCCGTCTTCGCGCCCGACTCAGATGATCGGGCCGCGCAAGGCTAAGACCGGGCCTCCGCCGGCGGCAACCGGGTTGGCGGCGTCAAAGGGCCGCGCGAGCGCAAATCCTGTTGATCGCGCCGGTCAGCCCCGGGGCTTGGGATCGCGGCCGAGCAGGCGGGCGAACTCCGCCTCGATGGCATCGACCGAAAACGGATCGATGGGCTTCGGCTCGGGCTCAGGCTCGGGCTCGGGTTCCGCGAACGTGGGCTCCACAGGAGCGGGCTCGTCCGTAGTTTCAGCCGTCGCCGGTTCGTCCGCCTGCCGTTCGGCCAGGATCGCCTCGGATTCGTCCTCGCCCATCTGCGGCTCCGGCGCGGGCTCGGGAGCGATCTCCGTCTCCGGTTCTGGCGCGGGTTCGGGCGACGTTTCCAAGGCGACCGGCTCCAAGGCGACCGGCTCCGGTTCGACGGGCGGCGCGGGCTCGAACGGCTTCATCGGGGTGGTGGCGGACGGCGAGAAGATGGACGAGGAAAACAGCGGCGGCCTGGGGGCGGTCCGCTCGGGCTTGAGGCCGAGAGCCATCTCGAGCTCTGCCTCGACATCCGCGGGCACGACGCGCGCGGGCGGCACGATCGCGGCAGGCGTGGTCTCCACCGGCGCGGCGGCAGGAGACGGCTCAGGCTCGCCCACGGGATCGGCGGGGGCATGGGCCGGAACCTGCGACGAGCGCACCGCCGAGAACGGACGCTTCAGCGCCGCGTCGAGCTGCCGCGCCATGTCGTCGAGTTCGCCTGCGCTGACCGTCGGCGCAGGCGCATGGTCGCGCGTGAAGCTCGGCGCCTGGGCCGCGGGCGCGGGTTCGGTCGGGGTGGGTTGGGCTCTCGACAGGGCGCCAGCGCCCAGGGCGGCGATGCCACCGACGGCGGCAGCCGCGGCGACGGCGGCTTCGGCCTGCGTCAGAGTCTGGGTCGGGCGAGCGACCGACCGGCTCGGCGGCTGCGGCGGCTCGACAGCGGGCGGCGCTAGCGCCACGGGAGCCGGCGGCGGCGCGCGCCGCGTATCGTCCGCGAGTTCATGGCGTGCCGGCTCGTGACGCACAGGATCTTGGCGCGTCTGCTCGTGCGGAACCAGGCTGTCGAAGGGCAGCGGCCGCTCCGGCAGGCCGAGATCGGCCTGCGCCGGCATGGCCGCGCGCGCGCCGCTGCGAACGATATTCGTCTCGATGACCACGTCGGATGCCCCGCCGATCATGACCAGATGTTCGACATTGTCGCGTCGGATCAACACGAGCTGGCGCTGGCGGTCGAGGTCGTGGATGTCGACCACGCCGAGCCTGGGCTGCCGCGTGCGGCCACCGCCCTGCCCCTTGATCCGCAACCGGCCGTCCTTGATCTGCCGCGCGAACAGGCCCAGCAGCACGAGCAGCACGAGGATGACGCCAAAAGCGATGACCCACTTCTGCGCGGTGGGGAGATCGAAGCCAAACAAGCTCTGCAAGGTCTGCCTCATATGCGACGGCGGGCCGGGCCCCCGGCGGCCGATAAAGTCCATCTGTTGAACACGCTAGCTATAGCATAGCGCCCGCGCTTTCAGGAAACATGGTGAACGCGTGGTTAACCGGTTTGTCCAAACCGGGCGATCTTAACCGATAGTTAACCATGAGGCCGGCAATATTTACCCAGTGGATCGCGGCGTCACGCCGGTACCGGGAGGGTGAGCAGTCATGGCGAACACGGCCCTGGGCACAGGCGGAAGCGTGATGCAGGCGCTCAAAACGCGCATGCAATGGCACCAGACGCGCCAGAAGGTGCTGGCCGAGAACGTCGCCAACGCCGACAGCCCGGGCTTCCGCCCGATGGACGTCAAGGCACTCGCCGTCAGTCCGGGCTCGTCCAGCGTCGGGCTGACCCAGACGAGCGCCGGGCACATGGATCTGAGCGGCCGCCGTGACGGCTTCGACAGCGCCCGCGCCCAGCGATTCGAGACCACGCCCAATGGCAACGCGGTCAATCTCGAAGACGAGATGACCAAGGTCGCCCAGAACCAGTCCGATTATCAGCTCGCCGCCTCGCTCTACAGCAAGGGCCTCGGCCTGATGAAAATCGCGATCGGCAAGGGTCGCTGACAAAGCTGGGGCGCTGACGGGGCCTGACGGCTCTCGCAGGAAGGAACGGGCAGGATGGATCTTCTCAAGAGCATCGCGGTGGCGACGTCGGGCCTGCGCAGCCAGTCCGGCCGCATGCGCGTCATCGCCGAGAACATGGCCAACGCCGATTCAGGGCCGGAGCGCGCCGGCGCCGACCCCTATCGCCGCAAGATCCCGACCTTCCAGCGCCGCTTCGACCGCGAGCTCGAGGCGCAGGTCGTCGATATGGGCCGCGTCCAGCGCGACCAGAGCGCCTTCCGCGTCAAGTTCGAGCCGGGCAACCCCACGGCCGACGCCAGCGGCAATGTCAAAATGCCCAACGTCAACTCGCTGATCGAGACGATGGACATGCGCGAGGCCCAGCGCAGCTACGAGGCCAACCTCAACCTGATCTCGTCGACGCGCCGGATGATCCAGCGCACCATCGACATCCTGCGCGCCTGAAAGGCACCCACGCCATGGCCACGTCCAGCTTCGCCGCAGGCGCCTATGCATCGGTCCAGGGGATGGGCGCGGGCAATCTGCTCCGCAAGCCGCTCGCCTCCACCGGGGCAGCGTCAGGCGCCACCGACTTCTCCGCCATGATCGGAAAGGCGCTCGAGGCCACCGCCGATGCCGGCCGCAAGGCCGACACGCAAAGCGCCTCCGTCGCGGTGGGCCGCGCCGACGTCGTCGATGTCGTCACCGCCGTCGCCGAGAGCGAGGCGGCGATCGAGACGCTGGTGGCCGTGCGCGACCGCGTCATCGCCGCCTATGAAGAAATCATGCGGATGCCGGTTTGATCCGGCTGTTTAGGACGAGATCATGACATCCGGAGCCATTCTCGACATCGCCCGCGACGGCATCGTCGTCTTCCTCAAGGCGGGCGGGCCGGTGATGATGGTCGCGCTCGGCGTCGGCCTCGCCGTCTCGCTGGTCCAGGCGCTGACCCAGATCCAGGAGCAGACCCTGGTCTTCGTGCCCAAGATCGTCGCGGTCTTCGCCGCGCTGATGCTGTTTCTCCCGTTCATGGGAGACGCGCTCGCAGGCTATATGGGACGGGTCGCCGTCCGAATCGCCACGGGCGAATGATCCTGCCGCAGTCAACGCTCGCCATCGCCGATGGCCCGCGTCTGCGGCGCCCGGAATGGCGGCGGAGTGCCGGCGGCACGATGCAGATCGCGATCCTGCCCGAGATCAGCGCCGTCTTCGTGCTCGTCTTCGCGCGGGTCGGCACGCTCGTCATGCTCATGCCGGGCATCGGCGAGCGCTTCATCTTCTCGCGCGCCAGACTCTCGCTCGCCTTCTTCATCGCCCTGATGATGGTGCCGATGGCGCGCCCGCTGCTGGCGATGCCGCCCGATACGGCCGGCGTGATCATGCTCCTGCTCGGCGAGGTCATGATCGGGCTCGTCATCGGCGTCTGCGCCCGCTTCGTCATGGCCTGCCTGCAGACGGCCGGCACGCTGGTGGCGCAGTCCATGGGCCTCGGTTTCGCCATGACGATCGATCCGACCGGCGGCGCCCAGAACCCCTCGATCGGCAACTTCCTGACGATGCTCGGCATCACCCTCGTGCTGACCAGCGACCTGCACCACGTCGCCATCGTCGCGATCCATGAGAGCTACCGCGTGCTGCCGCCCGGCGGCATCCCCGAACTCGGCGACGTGATGCAGCTGGCTGTCCGCGCCGCGTCGCAGGGCTTCGCGCTGGCGGTGCAGATCTCGGCGCCCTTCATCGTCTTCGGCCTGCTCTTCAATCTCGGCCTCGGCGTGCTCGCCCGGATGATGCCGCAGCTCCAGGTCTTCTTCCTCGCCGTGCCGGCCTCGATCTTCGGCGGCATGCTCGTCCTGCTCGTCGTCGTCGGCGTGATGATGAGCGTCTTCCTGGAAGACATCGGCACCTTCCTGCGCCAGTTCACCGGGAACTGACCGGTCATGTCAGGCGATACCGACAACGAGGACAGAACAGAGGACCCGACACAGCGAAAGCTGGAGCAGGCGACCGAGAAAGGCGACATTCCCAGATCGCAGGAGATCGGCACCTTCTTCGTGCTCTGCGGCTTCACCATGGCGCTGCTGGTCGGCGCCGGCTGGTCGGCCCGCGAGGCGGCGCTCTCGCTGCGCAGCTTCCTGATGAACGCCCATCAGGTTCCCTCCGACGGCTCGGCCTTCGCCCATGTCACCAACCAGGGCGTCATGACCGGCTTCTCGGCGCTGGCGTTGCCTTTCGGCTTCATTCTCGTGGCCGCGCTGGTCGGCGCGCTGATCCAGCACAAACCGCTCTGGACCTTCGATCCGATGATGCCGAAGTTCAGCCGCATCTCGCCGATGGCCGGCGCCAAGCGGATGTTCGGCAAGGAGGCCTGGGTCAACTTCGCCAAGGGCCTCGCCAAGACCGGGCTGGTCGGCGCGGTGCTGTGGACGACACTCTGGAACGAGCACGACCGGCTCGAAGGCCTCGTCCAGATGAACGTCGCGGCGCTGCTGCCGGCGACGCTCGTGCTCGCGATCAAGCTGATGGCCAGCGCGCTCGCGCTCTTCGCCATCATTGCGCTCGGCGATTTCGGCTGGCAGCGCTTCTCCTGGTACCAGCGCCAGAAGATGACCAAGCAGGAGCTGAAGGACGAATACAAGAACTCGGAAGGCAATCCCGAGGTCAAGGCGAAGCTGCGCCAGATCCGGATGGAGCGCTCCCGCAAGCGCATGATGGCGGCCGTGCCGAAGGCGACCGTGATCATCACCAATCCGACCCACTACGCGGTCGCGCTGCAATACGAGCCCGGCATGGCCGCGCCGCTTTGCCTGGCCAAGGGCGTCGATGCGGCCGCCTTGAAGATCCGCGAAATCGCCGGCCAGCACAGCGTCCCGATCGTCGAGAACGTGCCCCTGGCCCGTGCCCTTTATGCCACTGTCGAGATCGACGAAGAAATTCCTGTCGAACACTATCAGGCGGTGGCCGAAGTGATCGGATACGTCTTGCGCCTGAAGGGCCGGCGCGCCTAACTCGCTTGAGCATGATGCCGAAAAGTGGGAACCGGTTTTCGGACCACATCATGCGGCAGTCGACAGCATGCACGCATGGACACGCGCGCGGGCTCGCCATCGCGGCGGCTTGCCGGCAACGGGACGGAACCACACCGCAATGGGCGGCACCACGACTGCGATCGATCGCTCCGACAAGCCCGGCCATATCGGCGTCATCCTGCTCGTCGCGGGGCTGCTCGTCGGCGCGGCGGTGGCGCTCGGCTTCATCGCCAATGAATGGGCCCAGCCGCTGATCCTGGGGCTCCTGGCCCTGCTCTCGGTGATCGGCGTCTTCGGCCTCTTCGCCTTTGCCGTCGGCCTGATCCAGTTCTCCGGCCGCGCCGCCCGCAACGACCTGACCAAGACGATCGTCGACAGCGCCGCCGAGGGCATGGTCGTGACCGACGGCGAGAACGGCATCGTCTACGCCAACGAGGCCTATCTCGCTCTGGCCGGCGCGCGCGGCGCCAGCGATCTGCGCCCCGTCGGCAGCCTGTTCACCGGCCGCGCCGAGGTTTCGGAAGCGATCTACCGCCTCGCCACCGCGGCGCGCGAGAACCGCCGGCTCGCCGAGGAGATCCGACTCGAACCGGCGCTCAACGATCGCGGCCCCGTCGGCTGGTACCGGATCAAGGTCCAGCCCGTGCGCCGCGACGGCAGGCCGGCCACGCTCTGGGCCGTCTCGGACGTGACGCCCGAGCGCGAGCGCCAGGAGAACGCCTTCCAGGAGCTGCAGCACGCGATCGACTATCTCGACCATGCGCCGGCCGGCTTCGTCTCGATCGATGCCGATGGCGAGGTCTCCTATCTCAACGCCACGCTCTCGGGCTGGCTCGATTTCGACCTCGCCCGCTTCGGCTCCGGCGGCCTGCATCTCGACGATATTGCGACGCCCGGTGCGGCCGCCCTCGTCCAGGCCATTCGCGGCCAGCCCGGCGATGTCCGCATCGAGGTGCTCGACGTCGACCTGAAGCGCCGCAACGGCGCAGTCCTTCCGGTCCGGCTGCATCATCAGGTCGCCTTCGGCAGCGACGGCCGCGCCGGCCCGTCGCGCACGCTGGTGCTGAACCGCGCAGCCGGCGAGGCTGGCTCCGACGGCTCAAGCGAGGCCGAGATTCGGTTCGCGCGCTTCTTCCACTCGACGCCGATGGCGATCGCCACCGTCGACCGCACCGGCGCCATCCTGCGCTCCAACGCCGCCTTCGCCCGCCTGACCCAGGCCGGCCCGCAGCCTGCCACGATCCACGATCTCGTCGCCCCCGGCGGCGGCCTCGACCGTGCGCTGGCGGACGTGGTGGAGGGGCGCTCCGAGATCGCCCCGCTCGACCTGACGCTGGCCGCCGACGAGGCCCGCTCGGCCAGGCTCTATCTCTCGCCGGTCGCCGCGACCGAGGATGGCGACGGCGAGCGCGCCATCGTCTACGCGCTGGAGACCACGGCCGAGCGCAAGCTCAAGGACAATATCGACCAGGCCCAGAAGATGCAGGCGGTCGGCCAGCTCGCGGGCGGCATCGCGCATGACTTCAACAACGTGCTGCAGGTCATCATCAACGCCTCGGAGTTCCTGCTCGCCAGCCACCGGCCGACGGACCCCTCCTTCCCCGACATCATGCAGATCAAGCAGAACGCCTATCGCGCCGCGGCGCTGGTGCGGCAGCTGCTCGCCTTCTCGCGGCGCCAGACGCTGCGCCCGCAGGTGCTCGAACTCGGTGACGTGCTCTCCGACCTGTCGCTGATGCTGAAGCGCGTCGTCGCTGACAAGGTCACGCTCGACGTGCGCCAGGGCCGCGACCTCTGGCCGGTCAAGGCCGATCTCGGCCAGCTCGAACAGGTCATCGTCAACCTCGCCGTCAATGCCCGCGACGCCATGGCGGACGGCGGCAAGCTGACGGTTCGGACGCGCAATGTCGCCCAGGCCGACTGCGCCGGCTTCGGCCACGCCGCCCTTCCCGCTGACGACTATGTCCTGCTTGAGGTCGAGGACTCAGGCACCGGCATCGCGCCCGAGCATCTCGACAAGATCTTCGAGCCCTTCTTCACCACCAAGGAGGTCGGCAAGGGCACCGGCTTGGGGCTCTCGATGGTCTACGGCATCGTCAAGCAGACCGGCGGCTTCGTCTTCTGCGACTCCGTCGTCGGGCGCGGCACGATCTTCCGCATCTTCCTGCCGCGCCATGTCCCCAGCGAGGAGGAGATCGCCGCCGAGGCCGCGATCAAGGAGGCGCCCAAGAAGATCGCTGCCGACCACACCGGCGCTGGCGTCATCCTCCTGGTCGAGGATGAGGACGCGGTGCGCGCGCTCAACGCCCGCATGCTGGTCTCGCGCGGCTATACCGTCCACGAGGCGGCCTCGGGCGTCGAGGCGCTCGAGATCTTCCTGCAGCATGACGGCAAGATCGACCTCGTCGTCTCCGACGTGGTGATGCCGGAGATGGACGGCCCGACGCTGCTCGGCGAGCTGCGCCAGCGCAACCCCGCGACAAGGGTCGTCTTCGTCTCCGGCTATGCCGAAGAGGCCTTCCGCAAGAACCTGCCCGAGGGCGAGGACTTCCAGTTCCTGCCGAAACCCTTCACGATGAAGCAGCTCGTGGAGACGGTGAAGGCGGCGATGGCGTGAGCCTGGCGTCCGGCAGCCGCACGAGGCGAGCGGGACCCGGATCTCGGTGAGCGCCATGTCGAACACAGGCCTGCGTCGCTACGCCCTGCTGCTGGCCGCACAGACCGCCTGCGCCGCGATCATGCTCGTCAACATCCACGCGGGCTTCCGGATCCTGATCGAGAACATCGGCACGCCCAACGCCCCTGCCCCCTTCGGCGTGCTGGTGCTCCTGATCGCGGCCGCGCTCGGCCAGGTCTGCTACTGGTATCGCCTGCGCAACGTGCCGATCCCGACGCACTATAGGAACGTGGCGCTCGGACATGTCCTGGCTTTCGCCAGCCGGCTCGGCTTCATCTTCGGCGGCGCGCTGTTCTCGGTCTATTTCCTGCGCCACGCGCCGGAGCTGGCGCTCAGCCCTCTCGACATCGTCTGGCGCGGCGCGCTGCTGATTGCCGTCCTGTTCGCGCTGTACTGCTATACGCTGGAACTGGAACGGCTCGGCGGCGCCCTGCAGATGACGCGCAAGCTCTCGGCACCCGGCTGAGCCCCGTCGGACGCCTCCTGCCATCTCCTGTCAGCATGACCCCAAAGAGAACAGAGAAAGAACTTGCACACGAGAACAAACCATGACCATTCTCCGTTCACCGGCGCGGATTGAGATGTCCCCGCGCCCCTGCCATAAGGAGCGCGAGTCGTGAGTCAGGCGAATCTGAAACTGGTGGAAGGGTCCTCGATGGACAAGGCCAAGGCGCTGGATGCAGCGCTCTCGCAGATCGAGCGCGCCTTCGGCAAGGGCTCGATCATGCGGCTGGGCAAGAACCAGCAGGCGGTCGAGATCGAGACGATTTCGACCGGCTCGCTCGGCCTCGACATCGCGCTCGGCGTCGGCGGCCTGCCGCGCGGCCGCGTCATCGAAATCTATGGTCCTGAGTCCTCCGGCAAGACCACGCTGGCGCTGCACACCATCGCCGAGGCCCAGAAGAAGGGCGGCGTCTGCGCCTTCGTCGATGCCGAGCACGCGCTCGATCCGGTCTATGCCCGCAAGCTCGGCGTCAATCTCGACGACCTGCTGATCTCCCAGCCCGATACCGGCGAGCAGGCGCTCGAGATCACCGACACGCTGGTCCGTTCCGGCGCGATCGACGTGCTCGTGATCGACTCGGTCGCGGCGCTCACGCCACGCGCCGAGATCGAGGGCGAAATGGGCGACGTCCAGCCCGGCCTCCAGGCCCGCCTGATGAGCCAGGCCCTGCGCAAGCTGACCGCTTCGATCTCGCGCTCGAACTGCATGGTCATCTTCATCAACCAGATCCGCATGAAGATCGGCGTGATGTATGGCTCGCCGGAGACGACCACCGGCGGCAACGCGCTGAAATTCTATGCTTCCGTGCGCCTCGACATCCGCCGCGTCGCGACGCTGAAGGATCGCGAGGAGGCCACCGGCAACCAGGTCCGCGTCAAGGTCGTCAAGAACAAGGTCGCGCCGCCCTTCAAGCAGGTCGAGTTCGACATCATGTTCGGCGAGGGCATCTCCAAGGTCGGCGAGCTCGTCGATCTCGGCGTCAAGGCCGGCATCGTCGAGAAATCCGGCGCCTGGTTCTCCTTCGACAGCCAGCGCCTCGGCCAGGGCCGCGAGAACGCAAAAACGTTCCTCAAGGCCAACCCCGAGATGGCCGCGCGCATCGAGGCGATGATCCGGCAGAATTCCGGCGTGCTGGCCGAGCGCATCCTCGACGAGGCGACGCCGACCGCCGACGACCTCGACGAGGGCGATGCCTGATCGTCCTCATCGAGCCCTCATCCCGAGGCGCCGCGCAGCGGCGTCTCGAAGGTTGCTCCAGGAGGCTCGGCCGATCACTGAACCATCCTTCGAGACGCAGCCTAGGGCTGCTCCTCAGGATGAGGGCTCACACGAAGCCCGCTGCTTTTGAACTACATGAACGGGCGGTCCTCGGGCCGCCCGTTTTCGTTTGGACTCAACGCCTTGCGATCTGCACTCTCTCGACAGCGGCAAGCGGCCTGACTAGAACGCTTGAAACCGCCGGCCCGGCCCGGACGGCAGCCCGATGAAGCAAGAGTTCGAACAGCGATGAGCGGCGTCAACGAAATCCGGTCCACCTTCCTCGACTACTTCAAAGGCCAGGGCCATGAGGTGGTGCCGTCGAGCCCGCTCGTGCCGCGCAACGACCCGACGCTGATGTTCGCCAATTCCGGCATGGTGCAGTTCAAGAACGTCTTCACCGGCCAGGAAAAGCGCCCCTATGCCCGCGCCACCACCGCGCAGAAATGCGTCCGCGCCGGCGGCAAGCACAACGACCTCGACAATGTCGGCTACACCGCCCGCCACCACACCTTCTTCGAGATGCTGGGGAACTTCTCCTTCGGCGATTATTTCAAGGAGCAGGCGATCACCCATGCCTGGACCCTGGTCACGCGCGAATACGGCCTGCCCAAGGACAAGCTGACGGTCACGGTCTACTCCGAGGACGACGAGGCGCACGCGCTCTGGAAGAAGATCGCCGGCCTGTCCGACAGCAAGATCATCCGCATCCCAACCTCGGACAATTTCTGGCGCATGGGGGATACGGGCCCCTGCGGCCCCTGCTCCGAGATCTTCTACGACCATGGCGACCACATCCCCGGCGGCCCCCCGGGCTCGCCCGACGAGGATGGCGACCGCTTCATCGAGATCTGGAATCTCGTCTTCATGCAGTATGAGGAAGCGGCCGGCGGCATTCGCACCGACCTGCCCCGCCCCTCGATCGACACCGGCATGGGGCTGGAACGCATCGCCGCCGTGCTCCAGGGCACGCATGACAACTATGCGATCGACCTGTTCGCGGCGCTGATCAGCGCCATCGCCGACTTCACCAACGTCCCTTCCGACGGGCCGATGAAGGCGAGCCATCGCGTCATCGCCGATCATCTGCGCTGCTCGGCCTTCCTGATCGCCGACGGCGTGCTGCCCTCCAATGAGGGGCGCGGCTATGTGCTGCGCCGGATCATGCGGCGCGGCATGCGCCATGCCCAGCTGCTGGGCGCGCGCGATCCGCTGCTGCACAGGCTGGTGCCGGTGCTGACCCGCGAAATGGGCCGCGCCTACCCCGAATTGTTGCGCGCCGAGGCGCTGATCTCCGAGACGCTGCAGCTTGAGGAAACCCGCTTCCGCACCACGCTGGCGCGCGGCCTGACCCTGCTCGACGACGCCTCGAAGGACCTGGTCTCGGGCCAGAGTCTGAAGGGCGACGTCGCCTTCACCCTCTACGACACCTATGGCTTCCCGCTCGACCTGACGCAGGACGCGCTGCGCGCGCGCGGCGTCTCGGTCGACACCGAGGGCTTCGACGCGGCGATGCAGCAGCAGAAGGCCAAGGCGCGCGCCGCCTGGGCCGGCACCGGCGAGGCCGCGACCGAGAAGCTCTGGTTCCCGCTGCGCGACCGGCTCGGCGCGACCGAATTCCTCGGCTACGACACCGAGACCGCCGAGGGCGTGGTCACCGCGCTGATCCGCGACAATGCCGAGGTCGAGGTGCTCAAGGCCGGCGAAACCGGCTTCGTGCTGGTCAACCAGACGCCGTTCTACGCCGAATCGGGCGGCCAGGTCGGCGATGCCGGCACGATCCGCGCCCCCGGCATCCTGGCTGCGGTCGGCGACGTCCAGAAGAAGCTGGGCGATGTCTTCGCCCATGCCGTCACGATCAAGGAAGGCGAGCTGAAGCGCGGCTCGGCCGTGGAGCTCACCGTCGATCATGCGCGTCGCGGCGCGATCCGCGCCAACCACTCGGCCACCCATCTGCTGCATGAGGCGCTGCGCCTCGTGCTCGGCGACCATGTCGCGCAGAAGGGCTCGCTGGTCTCGCCGGACCGCCTGCGCTTCGATTTCTCGCATCCCAAGCCGATCTCGGACGAGGAGCTGCGCGAGGTCGAGGAAATCGCCAATGCGATCGTGCTCAGGAACGAGCCGGTCACCACGCGCCTGCTGAGCGTCGACGAGGCGATCGCCTCGGGCGCCCGCGCCCTCTTCGGCGAGAAATACGGCGACGAGGTCCGCGTCGTCGCGATGGGTACGAACCCGGCCGGTCGGGCCTTCTCGGTCGAGCTCTGCGGCGGCACCCATGCGGCCCGCACCGGCGACATCGGCCTCGTCAGCGTTGTCGGTGAGAGCGCGGTCGCGGCTGGCGTGCGCCGTTTGGAAGCGATGACCGGCAATGGCGCGCGCCTTCGTCTCAACGCGGAATCGCGCTTGCTCGATGGGCTCGCCAGCCTGCTCAAGGTGCCCGCGCATGAGGCCGGCCCGCGTCTGGCTGCCCTGATCGAGGAACGCCGCAAGCTCGACCGCGAACTGAGCGACGCCCGCAAGAAGCTCGCCATGGGCGGCGGCGGTGAAGCGCAGGACCCGGTTCAGGAGATCGCCGGCACGAAGCTTCTGGCGCGTGCCGTCACCGGCGTCGAGATGAAGGACCTCAAGAGCCTGGTCGACGAGGCGAAGACGCGCGTCGGCTCGGGCGTCGTCGTCATCGTCGGCGTGGCCGAGGATGGCAAGGCCGGCGTCGTCGTCGGCGTCACGCCGGACCTGACCGAGCGTTTCGACGCGGTCGCGCTGGTGCGCGCGGCCTCGGAGGCGCTCGGCGGCAAGGGCGGCGGCGGCCGGCGCGACATGGCCCAGGCCGGCGGCCCCGATGGCGACAAGGCGCAAGCAGCGCTGGACGCCGTCGCAGCGTCGATGGGCTGAAGCCCGCCATGGCCGCCGCCGCCTCTGAGATGGGATGGCGGCGCCGGGTGCATCTCTGGCTCGACCACGGCGCGGGCGACGATGCCGTCGCCACCGCGATCCATCGCGGGCTCGTCCTGCTGATCTGCGCCAATGTCACGGCGATCGTGCTGGAGTCGGTTCCCGACATCGCGGCGCGCTTCGGCCCGGCCTTCAACATGCTGGAGGCCGTCTCGCTCGTCCTGTTCACGCTGGAATATGCAGCCCGCCTCTGGGTCGCGCCCGAGCATGCGCGCTACCGGGCTCTGCCCGCCGCCCAGGCCCGGCTGGCCTATGCAAGGTCCCTTCCGGCGATCATCGATCTGCTGGCGACGCTGCCCCTCGCCTTCGTCGCGCTGGGCCTCGGCGATCTGCGCGCGCTTCTGCTGCTGCGGCTGCTGCGCTTCTTCAAGCTCGGGCGCTACTCGCCGGGCATGGCCTCGCTCGCCGCCGCCCTGGCCGCCGAGCGCAAGGCGCTCTTCGCCTGCTTCGTCGTGCTGATGGGCGTGATGCTGATGGCCGCGAGCGTGATGCATCTCGTCGAGCACGAGGCCCAGCCCGACAAGCTCGGCACCATCCCCGACGCGATGTGGTGGGCGATCATCACGCTCACCACGGTGGGCTATGGCGACGTCTCGCCGATCACCGCGGCCGGCAAGGCGGTGGCCGCCGTCACGGCCGTGCTCGGCCTGGTCATGCTGGCGCTGCCGGTCGGCATCGTCGCCACCGCCTTCGCGCAGGAGATCCACCGCCGCGAATTCGTGGTGACCTGGAGCATGATCGCGCGGGTGCCCTTATTTGGCCAACTCGATGCGGTGGAGATCGCGGAGGTGATGCAGTTCCTGCGCGCCCGCACCGTTCGCAACGGCGTCGTCGTTGCCCATGAGGGCGAGCCGCTGCAGGCGCTCTATTTTGTCGCCAGCGGCGAGGTCGAGCTCGCTTTGCCGGAGGGGAAGACGACATTGGACGAAGGCCATTTCTTCGGCGCGCTGACGTTGGACGACGTCGCGATCACGAGCCACGCCTGCGGCGTCAACGCCGCGGTCGCGACCGCACCGACCAAGCTGCTGGTGCTCGACCAGATCGACTTCCGGGCGCTGACCGCGCGCAGCCCGAAGCTCGCCGCCCATATCCGCAAGCTGGCGCGCGACGCATGAGGCTGCGCCATCTCGTCCTGTTGGCGGCAGCGGCCCTGCCGCTGGCCGCCCTGCCGCCCGCCGCCCCGTCGCAGGCACAGGCCCAGCAGCAAGCTTCCCGCAAGCCGCAGCAGCCCGCAGGCCCAGCGCTGTCCGCCTCGCAGCGCGTGATGGCGGGCTCGCCGCTCAATGTCCTGACCACCCGCGCGCCCGACGGCGCGCGCCTCGCCATCGCGCGCCCTGCCGACGCGCCCGCAACCGCGATCGTCGTCGTGCCGCTCGGCGCCCGCCCCTCGGCCAGCCTGCCCACGCCGGGCGAGGCCGGCGCCTATGAGCTGCGCCTGACGCGCGACCAGGACGGCGCGCCCGTCATCCTGCTGCGCCAGCCGCTCGTCACCACGCCGCCGGAGGCGACTTTGGCCGCGCCCGCCCGCATCGGCCGCGGCCAGGCCCTGCCGGTGCGCGGCATCGGCCCCAATGGCGAGCGCGACCAGGTCGTGCTGGTCCCCGCCGGCGCCGCCCCCGACGCGCAAGGCCCGTCCTTCTTCCCGCAGGAGAATGTCGAGGCGACGCTGGACGGCCCCGACCAGCCCGGCGCCTACGAGCTGCGCTATGTGATGGACGCCCCCGTCAGCGGGCTGCGCGTGCTGGCGACAAGGGCGGTGAGCGTGGAGTAAGGGTGCCGGGGCGCTGTATTCATGCATGCTTTCCAGAAGAAGACGCAGCAGACGCCGCAGAAGGACATCGACCTGGCGATCAGGCGGTACAAGGACATCGAACGATGACCGGCAAGATGTTCGACAACGTTTTTGAGGCGCTCTGCGACACGCCGGCCGAGGCCCGCCATCTCGCCATGCGCTCCGACCTCATGGATGCGATCGAGACGGTCGTCTCGTCGTGGAACCTGTCGCAGGCCGAAGCCGCGCGTCGCCTCGGCCTGACCCAGCCGCGCCTCAACGATCTCCTGCGCGGCAAGATCAGCACATTCAGCCTCGACGCCCTGTTCGGCATCGCGACAGAGGCGGGCCTGACCGTGTCGCTGGAGATCGCGGCGGCGGGGTAAAGCTGTGGGGGTGAGCGGTCGAAGACGGCGGATGCGGCGGTCATTGAATCCGATGTCAGAGTCGGCTCCCGACCCATAGCCGACATGCTCCGCCATCATCACCCCTGCTGCAGGTGAGACATTTTGTTGAGGTCAACAATAAGGTCGGGGACTTACCACCCTTGAATAGGGCGATCTACGACGTAAGACCTGCCGGCGCAGAGCGGCGGGGCCTTCAATTCGAAGAGTATAGATCATTAATATAGATTGCGAGAAAAATAGAGATTAAAATCAAATAAACAGCGACGAATAATCCATAACTAAACTTCAAAATATTTCCGACGAAAAAAATCGATATAAGTAAAATGACAATAGTAAACTCATAACGATGAAACATTGATAATATCAAGGCAAAGTACACTATAAAAATATTGAGATCCAAGCGCGCCCCCAAAAGCTTCGTCGGAAGGTCATCCAAATTCACTCGCTTCCGCTCTCACCATAACGCCGCTCGAAGCCCCTGCCATCCTTTTCGCCGTTCAAGATGCGGTTCATCACGTCGAGCGAGTGGTTGAGCGGGTCGAGTCTGATTGAGACGGCGATCTCGCCGTCCGCGCCAAAGGGGGCGTAACTTAATGGTTAGAGCCGGCCGCTCATAACGGTCTTGTTGCAGGTTCAAGTCCTGCCGCCCCCACCAGCGAAACAGGTGGGCGGCTGGGCTTCTGCTATCGACCCGTTGCGGACTGCGAGCGCTTCGCTGCCTCGGCGTCATCCCGAGACGATCAACGTAGTCTCGGGCTTCGTCACACAATTCCGGTAGTGCTGCGCATGCTGTCCCATGCCACGCTGGAAGTGGATGAAGCGGCCTCTCCGCTCGTCGTCGACGAACGCGATCACGGCTTCGGTCTCCTCCACCGGCCCGGCACGGAAGCCCAGCGATCCGCCGAAACGCTCTCTGTCTGCTTGCGCTACCGTGGCCCCAAGCCGCTCCATCTGCTCGATGGGCCGCGCAAAGCCACCGAATAAGCAGGCCGTTGCCCATACCCCGCCGTTCAGCTTAGCCAAGTCAACGACGACGGGGCTTCGTCCTGCGTTGAGCGCCCCGTCAACCTCAACGAAGCGAGCTGCGAACGAGGAGTAATCAGGATGGGATTCGTCGAACGCGGGCTTCATGTCGGCAATCGTCGCGAGGACGCCGACCCCGGCGAGGCCGAGGCAGCCAACACCAACTATGCAGGCGCGTGAGATCGACACAGGATGCTCATAGCACAAATGCTCTAACGACCCGTTGCAGACGAAGCCGATATTTCGATAATCTCAACAACGTGTCCTTCATTGCCTATCGATAAAAAAGTCACGACTTGCGCAATTGGAGAGGCGGCGTGATCCAATCGGCCCGCATGCACACGCGATCTGCCTTGATTTTTTGGAGAAGCTTGGCCGACGAATGGGTCAGGATCACGAGGACATTCGTTCACATCATCAGCATCGGCTGCGTCGTGGCGATATGCTATGCCGAAATATATCGAAGATCATTCTATGGCTTCGACAGTGAGGAGCTGAACTGGATTTGTATCCTGATTGTCGCCGGCTACTGCGGAGTCTGCGTGAGGTCAATCAGGTATAATCTCATCCTGATTTTTAGCACTCTTGGCGCCCTGAAGCTTGCGATGAAATATGGCTTCTTCATCGAGCCCAAAGAGCTGGGTCGACATATCAAAACGTGGAACAATCTTGTCGGCATTTATGTCATTGTCGGCGGTCTCTGCACCATCGTCTATCTGCTGAGAACGATGATCCAATGGGCCAATGAGCAAGATGCCAAGGCCTCTCGTCGAGCGCGAGGCAATCGGCAGACTGGCGATTGATGTGTCCGCTCCCGACCCAAAGGGGACATCCTCGACCGGGCCGGCTCATTGACGCCGCGAGGCATCGCGAAGCGTAAAAAGCCCGATGTAAGTCAGGAAGCAGAACGCGGCGAAATAGATCGCCAACCCCATGACAAAGTAGTAGGGGCTCTCGTCAAACGACAGCCATCGGATGTTGCTGCGAGGTCCGCTGTAGACAACCCCATCCGCAATCACGCTGAATAACTGTCTGCCTGAGAAAATCCAGCCGACCATTCCAGCGATCAGCAGCACCGTGCGTTTAACCATCGAGCTCGCCGTGGTGAATATGATGCCGGACTATCGCAGCCACGCACGCGCATCCGGTTAACTGGTAGTGCGAAATCTGCCGCTATCGACCCCTAGCAGCCACCGGGCATAACCTCCGCCCCTTATCCCCGCCACCCTGCCCCGCCCCTATCCTCCTGTTTCTTTTACACATCTCCGAGCCCACG